>Ga0308156_1000562_pt1 | contig 69380 bp, 66 predicted proteins | sample PhyAR2_FD_201041 | JGI IMG/M metagenome (GOLD analysis project Ga0308156, IMG submission 201041) | Phyllosphere microbial communities from UC Gill Tract Community Farm, Albany, California, United States - DLSL A.R2 | ecosystem: Host-associated > Plants > Phyllosphere > Unclassified | place: USA... | reverse complement strand
GTTTTTTCTCAAACGTTGCTAACAAGCTTGTTAATAGAGAAGACGTCACTACTGGGATCGATGTTGAAGTAGGGAAAAAACAAGTGGCAGTTGATTTAGATGTTGTAACTGAATACGGTAGAGATATTGCAGCGTTGTATGAAAAAATTAAAGAGGTTATTTCTAGAGAAGTGGAAAAAATGACTTCTCTTAAAGTAGTAGAAGTGAATGTAACTGTAACAGATGTAAAATCAAAAGAACAATATGAAGAAGATTCAACAACTGTTCAAGATCGTCTAAGTGATGCGACAGAATCTGTAAGTAATTTCACAAGTGAACAAACAGAAAAAGCAAAAAAAGTGGCAAGCAACGGTGTAGCAAAAGCAAAGGATGCCACAGAGTCAAGAGTTCAATAAGTTTACAAAATTTAAATAATACTACTAATCTGTATAAAAAGGCAGAGCCTTTTATAAATTCCTAAAACCCGTACAATGCATTTTATGCACTGTACGGGTTTTAGTCTAATTACTTGATTCCAAAGCAAAAACGTTCTATCATCTAATTCATTTAAAAACTCAAGAAATTTATATTTATTAATACAACGTTAGTTAATTTCTGATTTTTAAAATTCAATTTACCACTTGAAAAAGGGTAACTATGATACTTTTAATATGATTCAAATATCCGTTACACTAAATAACTCGTAGCTATTTCTTTATAAATATCGACCATTTCCAAATAGTTATCCACATCCACATATTCGTCCACTTGGTGTGGTGTTTCATTACCTGGACCAAAAATAATCACAGGAAAGACTTGTTTGCCTTTGGTAAATTCAGCAGCATCCGTCGTTCCAGACACGCCAACCATTGGAATATCGACATTGACTTGTTTTTTTGCTACTTGTTGAGCGATTTTCGCGATATCAGAATCTTTTTCGCTTTTCACTGAAATTTTATTTGCTTCGATACTCAAGGTTAAATGATAGGTATCTTTTTGGTTTAATTCATCGATCAGTTCGTTCATTTTTTTGATCACAACATCATTATCATAGCCAGGAATCGTTCTGATATTTCCTTGAAGACTGGCTTCGCTTGGAATACTGTTAATTTGTTCTCCACCGGAAATCATCGTAACATTATAAATAAAATCGCCTAAGACTTCATCTGTATGGGTTTCACTACGGAATAATTGATTGGCTCTTGAGTAAAAGTCATTCAAATGATCAATGGCATTTACACCTAGTTGAGGCATTGAGCTGTGGGCATTTTTGCCTTGACTGGCTACTTTAAAATTGATTGATCCTTTGTGGGCATAAACGATACCTGCATAACCAGAAGGTTCGCCGATCACCATTGAAGTCACATCATCGACATAGCCTTCTTTGGTTAATTGTTCGGCTCCTAATTCGCCGACTTCTTCACCCACTGTGGCGATTAAACGTAAACGTCCGTTAAAATCTGCTTTTTCTTCTTTTAATTCAATCATTGCAATTGCCATAGCGGCTAACCCACTCTTCATATCACAAGTGCCGCGGCCGTACATTTTGCCATCACGAATTTCAGGTTTGAACGGATCAGAAGTCCAGTCAGAATCATTTCCTGCTGAAACGACATCCATATGTCCTGAAAAGGCTAAGACTTTTTCACTATTTTTATTACCGATTTCAACAATTAGGTTATCACGATCTTTGTCATATTCTAAAAAGCTTGAGTCGATCCCGTGTTTTTTGAAAAGCTTACTTAGGTACTCAGCGACTTCTTTTTCATTGCCGTTGACTGATTTGATTGCGACGATGTCTTTTAAAATTTGAACTTTTTCTTGATTTTCCATTGTGTTGGCCTTCTTTCATTTGATTCATTCAGTTTCTCATCGTGTGTGAAAAAAACTGGATAAATTTGCTTACAGGTTTACTATACACCTAATTTTGGATTTCGTTAAATAAAATTGGTTATTGATAGCGGAAGAATTTACTGCAGATTTGTAATCTAGTCAAAGAGCGACTCCACAAGCTCTTTCTAATGAAACTGGAAGAAAAAAATCAACCTAACACCAGTTACCATCATTCAACATGACAGAATATCTGATATAGGTCGATTCTATTTTTTGTATTGTATTAGCAACTACCTAGGTACATTATTTTCATAGTGAGACCAGGCAGCCCATATCTTAACGATCTTGCTTTTTTTATCAACTGTATACACTACTCTATGCTTACTGTTGATTCTCATTGAAAAAATTTCTTTGTGTTTAGGATTTAATTTTTCAAAATTTCTCACACGAGTAAACGGATTTCTCTTTAAGATTTCTATAACTTCATCGTAATCAGTTAATAAATTAACCTTTTCTAGTAATGGTATATGCTTTTTCTTAACCTCTTTATGTACTCGGACAACCCATTCATCACTCATAAATTAGGCGTCCTCGAAATCATCTTCCGACTCATTCTCCATTAGATTGAATACATAATCTAATGTTCCAGTTCTTTGTAAATATAATTCTTCTTGTATTGCCTGCCATTCTCTTTTAGAAATCATAACAACACCATCATTAGTACCAATTTGGGAATTAAGTGTTACTTCCAATTCTTTGTTGGAAGCCGCAATATCTTTTAAAACATTAAACATATCTTTTCTAAAATTCGTAGGGGTAATTACTTCCATTTTTAACACCTCCATACGTACATTTTAACGTACGCCGATTTGTTTTGCAAGCTTTCTCTCATAACTATAACGATTTTGTGTATTTTTGACTGATTAAAAAGGATATCACTTGCCACTTTTCTCAATAAAAAAACCAGCTCATCATTTCTGATAGCTGGTTTCAACTCTATTCATCAAAATAATTTCCTGGAACTACATTAATCGTTTTAGTCCGTGTATCTACATCTTCTACATAAAGCAATGACGTATAATCTTCAATCGCGCGTTGTCCTTTAAATTTAGACTCAGCAAAAACAGTAATCCCGACAAGTTCCGCTTCAAACTCTTCGATCAAGCTCTTCATCCCGTTAACGGTTCCGCCGCCTTTCATGAAATCATCTACTACTAAAACTCTCGATCCACGTTTTAAGCTACGTTTTGACAGTTCCATTTTTTCGATACGTTCAGATGATCCCGAAACGTAATTCACGCTAACCGTTGAACCTTCCGTGATTTTTGAATCACGACGAACGATTACAAACGGAACATTTAAATAATAAGAAACAGCTTGAGCAATCGGTACCCCTTTAGTTGCTACGGTCATAACAGCATCGATTTGTTCACCTAAATATTTAGAAGCAATGATTCTCCCAACTTGGCGCAATAATTCCGGCTGTCCTAATAAATCAGAAAGATACACATATCCTCCTGGCAACAGACGATCTTGTTCTGACAAACGTTCACACAAAGCCATCACTAATTCTTTTGATTCCTCATATGGAATTTCTGGGATGAATCGTACACCACCAGCCGCCCCTGGAATTGTTTCAAGAATTCCTGTGCCTCTTTGTTTAAATGTCTTTTTGATGATCGCTAAATCTTCACTGATCGATGATTTAGCTGATTTATAGCGCTGTGCAAAATGGGTCAAAGAAACTAATGTATGGGGATGATCCAGTAAGTACTGTGTCATATCAATCAATCGTTCGCTTCTCCGAATTTTAGAATCTGTCACTTCTTCTCCTCTTTCCTTTAAGGTTTATTATTCGTTTGAATAATGACTATCCCTTATTTTTTATAGGTTCGTTATTCATTATTTTTCAACAAGTAAAATAAATGATACTTCCTCATAATCTATCGTTCCTATTATAGGGTGTTTTGCAAAAAAAATCGAGCATTTTTTGTAAAAATCAAAAAATAGTTCGCAATTTGAGAAACAAAAAAGAAGATAAAAGAGAGAACTTTCGTTTTTCTCCTTATCTTCTTTTCATTTAAATTGATTTATCTCTGACTCATCTTCTTATTTCGTTGCATCGTTACAATCCCTTTACGGACGATGCTGACAAGAATAAATAACCCGATAAAAATCAAGGTAATGCTGGCACTTGGCGGTGTTTCTAAATAATAAGAACCCGTCAATCCTGTTAGCATGCCAATCAATCCCATAATAACACTGATGATAATAACCGTGTTAAATCCCTTGCCAATCCGCATCCCGATCGCAGCAGGTAAGACCATGATCGCGGATATCAATAAGGCCCCTGCAATAGGGATCATAACTGCGATTGCTACACCTGTAATCACGTTAAACAACATCGACATCCAATGGATTGGTAAACCATCCACATGTGCCGTATCTTCATCAAACGTCAAAACATACATTGGTCGTTTAAATAAAACAAACAAAATCACTAATACGACAAACAACACCGCCAAAATAACGACCTGTTGCCAAGTGATCGTCACGATCGAACCGAATAGATATGACTGAATACTTGCCGCAGAATTACCTCCGCTAAGGTTCATCAAAACCAAAGCCAGTGCTAAACCACCAGACATTAAAATCGCAATCGAAATTTCCGAGTACGTACTATAAATCATTCGTAGATATTCTAAAATAATTGCCGCAATAATCACGACAACCAACGTCATGATATCTGGATTCCAATTTAAGAAAAAACCTAAGGCTACCCCTGCTAAAGAGACATGAGAAAGAGTATCCGCCATTAAAGATTGTCTTCTGATTACTAGAAATACACCTAGCATTGGCGCAATCACTGAAATAAACGTTGCTGCTAAAAAGGCTTTTCTCATGAACTCATATGAAAGCATCTCCAAAATCTTATTCCTCCTTGTTACATAAGGCTTTAGAAGCCTATTTTATTTTGTGGGAACAGTTGTGAGAACACTAAGTTCTCTTACCATACCTATTACGTTTTAAAAACTCAAATCGTAAGAATTACGATTAAAGGGCAAGATATACTTTAGCATTATAAAAACGACTAGTCAAGAGAATTATTCGACCAAGCAACTTTTAACGATTATTTTGCTCAGCTTTTGAAAGAAAAGATACTCGTAAACAATACATTGATCCTATTAAGTTCACTAAGCCTATTGAATTCAAAATAGTAATAGTCTTACAAGAAGTTTTAAATACTTATAAAAAGAGTGATTTTCCTCTCTTTTTCATTAAAACTCCAGAGAAAAATAGTCTTTATTAACAAAAAAATACAAAAAAGTTGTATGATTATACTATCTTAAACTCAGGAGGTACTTTTGTGGATCTAGAAATTATTACTAAGGGAAAACAACTTTCTGAAAATGAAAAGCAAATCCTTTCTTATTTGATTACAAATATCCAGTTGCTAGATGGTGTATCTCTACGAGTAATCGCTACAAACACCTATACATCGCCTGCAACTATTGTTCGTTTGGCTCAAAAATTGGAATTTTCAGGCTATACTGAGCTTTTTTATTATTTAAAAAATAGCCAGCCTAATAACCATATGACCTCAAAAGCTACGATTGATTATCACATTGATACACAGAAAATTGAAACCTCAATTAAAGAGATGAAAACGATTTACGTAAAAAATAAAGATAAATTCATCACGATTTATGCAACTGGTTTTTCTAGTATCATTGCTGAATACCTCTATAAAAAGTTATTAGTCAATGGGATTAAGACCTTATTTGTCAGCGCTTCAGATTCTTCTGGAATCATCAATAATAATATTGATAACATAAGTATGTTAATAACTATTTCTAAATCGGGTGAGACCCAAAAAGTTATTGAGAAGATGACTCATTCAAAAGAAAATAACATTCCAATTATTTTGTTTACTGGAAATGGACAACACCGTGCAAATACCCTTGCATCACTTGTTTTTGAAGTAGAAGATGAACGACCACTAGATAGTCAAAATACCCACTATAATAGTTTTTTTGGGAAATTACTATTACTATTGGAATATATCGTAGAAGAATTTGTCCAAGATTAAGCCGTTTTGTTTTTAGTTTATTGCACCTCAAATAATGCCGATAAAAATAGTTTCCCCATTTTTATCGGCAAATTAGTAGTTTGAAATTGACTAGTCGAAGTAATGTTCAAACAACCTGTTATACTCTGATTGCTGTTTTTTATCACTATTAATTTCTGTAATAGGGGCTTTCCGTTCCTGCTCCGATCCATAAATTAAATAATATAAACCAAAAATTGGTTCATTGAATGATGATAACCAACACTTGGCATCAAGTATATTGGCTGTCATTTCACATAAGATATCCGTTTTAAAAAAGCCGCCACTCAACGAAAGCTCACCTACTTCCCCAACCATTTCTTTTAAAATTTTCAGGTTCATCAATACGCCTTCTACAACTGCTCTAGAAACGTCTGCCTGAGTATGAGTAATTGAAAAATCTTTAAAAATCGCCCGCTTATTTGATGCCCAAAAAGGAGCTCGTTCTCCATTTATATAAGGAAAAAAACGTAAGCCTTTAGCACCAATAGGGGAAGTCTGTAGTTTAGTAGTTAAGTTTTCATAGAAGGCTTTTGAATCATCTGTCAGAGTTTTACTTGCCCACTCCAACACGCATCCACCATTATTTGAGGGTGCACCAATCACATAGTAATTCTCATTTAGATAATAACAAAAATTTTGCTTGTTTACATCAAAAAGCTTTTCACTCGTGATTTTCCGAACGGCGGCACTAGTACCGATTGTTAAACTATTTGGTATCCCAGTCGCCATATAGCCCGCATAAGCCGCTAAACAACCATCACTTGCGCCAATAACTACCTCAGTCTCTTCCGATAGTTTGAGATTTTCTGCAACATCTTTTAAGATTGGTAAAGAAGTCGTTGTATCAGCCAATCCGCCCAATTGATTTTCATAAACGCCCAAATAATTTAAAATTTCTTTGTCCCAGTTTAATTCACTCAAATTTAATAACCCTGTGGCGGATGCTGTTGCATAATCAATCAAGTAATTTCCTGTAAAAATCTGCATAACTAGCTCCTTCAATCCATACCATTTCGTCGTACTTGAGTACAAACCTTGTTGTCGAAAATGAAGTAATTTCGCAAACGGTGACATAAAATGAATCGGAGTTCCCGTTTTTAAATAGAACTTCTGAGCTAGCGTACTTGTTTTAAATGCTTCAATTGTTGGTTCGGCCTGTGAATCAGACCAAATAAATATTTTCTCATGAAGCGTTAGCTGATCCGTTACTGGCATTAAGCTATGCATAGCAACGCTAAAACTAATTTTTCGTATCTGCTGCAAAAACTTTGGAGAAATTTCTTTGATAGCTAGATAAATTATATTGATAATTTCACCTGAGCGCTGGTAGTTTGAGCCATCGCTGTCGTTGTATGTTTTAATCCTATAAGCCTTTTGATACAGCAATTTATGCTGTTTAATAATCCCTATTTTAATTGCAGTTGTACCGATATCAATAGCTAACAAACCATCGTTCATCCTTACTCTTCCTTCACAAATGCATGACCACCAAACTGATTTCGCAATAAAGCGATCACTTTTTCATTTATTTTCTCATTGTCACTTGATGAATAGCGTGTCATTAACGATTGCGTAATGACTGGGATTGCTAAATTTAAGCGTAGAGCTTCTTCCACCGTCCATTTTCCTTCACCAGAAGATGGCACGATCCCTGCAATCGCTGAAAAATCAGTCGTTTCCTTAAATAGATTTTCAGTCAATTCCATCAACCAAGAACGAATGACTGAACCATGATTAAACACTTTGGCTACTTCTCCTAATTGGTAGTTATAAGGGCTGTGATGTAATACGTTAAATCCTTCACCAATCGACTGCATAATGCCGTATTCGATGCCATTATGCACCATTTTTAAGTAATGACCACTACCAGCTGGGCCACAATAGAGGTAACCATTCTCTACACATAAGTCAGCAAATAAACCCTCAAGCTCTTTAAAGATCAACTCTTCTCCGCCAACCATCATACAAGCGCCATTTCGTGCACCTTCCATTCCTCCTGAAGTACCCACATCTAAAAAATGAATCCCTTGTGTCTGACAATAATCAAAATTCTGCTTGCTGTCTAGGTACTTTGAATTCCCTGCGTCTATGATAATATCGCCCATTACCAATTTCTCACAGCATGCCTTGATCATGTTATTCGTCGTTTCACCAGCTGGCAACATAATCCAAACAATTCTGCGACTCTTTTTTTCTGAAAATAATGCATCTACATTTGAATAAAATGCCCCATGCTGCTTCTCAAATTCTGATTTCACTTGCTGGTTTAGATCCATACCAGAAAGCTGATACCCTTCTTTTTGGCTCAAATTTTCAGCAATACCTAACCCCATTTTACCTAAACCAATTAATGCTACATCCATACGAAATCCTCCTCATTTTAAAAGGGTACCTCAGGAAAACCAGAAGTACCCTTCGCTTTAAAATTTAGTGTAATTCTGGCCAATAGTCACCATTTTCACTAATTAAATCATCCAATAATTCTTTCGCTACTTGAGCACTTGGAACGGTTTTAGATAATGTCAACGCTTGCCACATCTTTTGATAGCTATTTTCAGCATAGGCTTCAACAACCAATTTTTCTACTGTTACTTGTTGGAACATCAATGCTTGCTGGAATTGCGGAATAATCCCTTGCGTCAATGCTTCTGGTCCATCATTTCCTACAATACAAGGAACTTCTACCATTGCATCATCAGGAAAGTTAGCAATTGCACCATTATTTTCCACGATCATTACCATACGCTCATGCGTGTTAAAAGCAATGGCTCTTGCTAAATCTACAATAAATGACGCATGCGCATCGATCTCAAAAGCAATTCCTTCAGCTGAACCTTGAGCAGTAATTTTTTTGGCGTGATCAAATACATGTTTCTCCCGATTTTCCATTACTTCATTTGAACGAGTATATTCAGGATGCTCCATCATGTGATCTAGCACATAATCTGGGTATAAATAATACTTTAAATACGTATTCGGTAAATAATCTGGCGCTACAGCTAATAGATCTTTTGCTTTTCTATGCGTTTCCTGCCAGCTTGGATCAGTATGCTGGGTATCAACTTCTACTTGTGTTAAATAGCCATTTTCTGCGACATAATCGCGAATTTGATCGATATATTCATGTCCTGATTTATCTTTCACGCTTGTCCACCAGCCAAAATGATTTAAACCAAAATAACGAACTTCTAGTTCTGCTGGTGTTTTTCCAACGATTTGAGACATACGACGTAACGTTCCTACAGGCATATCACAAATATTTAAAACTTTAGAATCCGGACGTAATACGCGGCAAGCTTCTGCAACAATTGCTGCTGGGTTAGAATAATTCAACATCCAACACTCTGGAGAATATTTTTCCATGTAATCAATAATTTCCAACATCCCAGTAATGCTACGCATTCCATAGGCAATTCCGCCAGGGCCACAAGTCTCTTGTCCGAAAACACCATGGCGTAAAGGTACTTTTTCGTCTTTTTCACGCATCGCATACTTTCCAACACGAATATGCGCCATACAAAAATCCACATCTGAAAAAGCTGCTTCAGGATCTGTTGTATAAGAAAAATCAATTTCAGGTGCTTGTTCTTTGAGTAAAATTGCTAAAGCATCCCCCAAGGTTTTTTGACGTTCTTCATCATTATCGTATAGTTTTAAGTTTCTTAGCGGAAAACGGTCTTGATTATCCAAAAGCATCATGACGATTCCAGGTGTAAACGTGCTTCCTCCACCGGCTATTACTACTGAAAATTTCTTCATTATTCTTCTTCCTCTCTACCTAAATATTTTTCTAGATTTTCACGAATTTGCGGAACGGTTAAGCCATAAACTACATGAACACTTTCACCATTCTTAATGACTCCTTTCGCCTCTGTTTCTACCTTCAACAGCTCTTCATCAACTAACGCTGGATCTACAACTTTTAAACGTAAACGAGTATAGCAATTATCAATCGATTTAATATTCTCATCTCCACCTAAGCCTTTGACGATCACAGCTGACAACTGGTCTGAATCTGATATTATTTGTCCAGTTATACCATCTGTATTACTTGGGACAGGTTGCGATTGCTGCTTTTGTTTATATTCTTTTTTAGTAAATAATTTAGTTTCCTGTCCTGAATCTTCTCTACCAACCGTTTTCAAGTTGAACTTAGTGATCAGCAGCTTAAACGTGAAATAATAGATGAAAAAGAAACAAATCCCTACAGCAATGTAGACAGGCCATCTAGTCTTTTCAATTCCTAAAGGTAAGTTGTATAAAACAAAATCAATAAAGCCATTCGGACCAATTGCTCTTGAACCCAACATATTTAAAGCGACCATACTCAACCCACTTAAAGCAGAATGAATAACAAAGAGCATCGGTGCTACAAACATAAATGAAAATTCAATTGGTTCAGTCACTCCCGCAATAAATGAGGTCACTACGGCCGGAATCAAAATGGCTTTTACTTTAAATTTATTTTCAGGCTTTGCTGTCTGATACATTGCCAAACAAGCGCCCACCAATCCAAACATCTTAGAAATACCACGTGCATCCCAGATAACACTTGACGATAATACTTTGATTGCTGGATCCGCGATTTCCGCAAAATAAATATTCCGTGCTCCTTCAAACACCTGACCACCAATATCTGCCACTCCACCAAGAGACGTGTATAAAAATGGTGTATAGACTAAATGATGCAAGCCTGTTGGAATCAACAAACGCTCCAAAGTACCATAAATAAAAATTCCAAAGTTCCCTGTTTCCTTGATTACACCGCCTAAATTATCGATGCCAGTTTGAACGATCGGCCAAACAAAGGAAAAAACAATTGCTAAAGCTACTAATAATGGAATTAAGATAATAAAAACAAACCGAGCACCGCCATATACTTGAAACGCATTATTAAAGACTGTATCAATAAATCGATTATGGACTAAAGCCACAACCAACCCTAAAATAATCCCTAAAAATACCCCCATATCCAAAACTTGAATCCCTAAAACCAATGTTTGTCCAGAGCCTTGAAGTTCAGTTGGATCAACCAACATGCCACGCAGTTCCATAAACTTATTCATTGCATAAAGAAAAACTAAATACCCTAATAAAGAAGTAAATGCTGCTTCAGCCTTTTTTTTATTTGCAAGACCTAAAGCAATCCCCACACAAAAAATAATGCCTAAATTCGTTAAAATTGGTAATAATGATGCGGATAAAATACTACCAAAACCCATAGTGATTGGATTATCCAAAAATGGTAACCGCTCAATTAACCGTGGATTGGTAAAAACATTTCCAATTGCAATTAAAATCCCAGCGATTGGCAAGATCAATACCGGTACAAACATTGCTTTTGAAAATTTCTGCATTGAGTCCATGATTTTTGCTTTCATTTTGTAATCTCCTTTTTTTAATTTTGTAACCCTATTATATGAAACCTCTTTCAAAAGATATATAGTATGCGCTTACTTATAAACGTATTTCAAAATTTGAAACATATTTCATGAAGCATAGTCGGTTTTTAATTATGTAAAATAAAAAACTTGTGGAAATTTCCACAAGCTTTTAGGACGCTATTTTTCAGAAGTATAGAATTTAAATACCTCTGCATAATTCATTTCAATAGTATACTAGTACACTTTAGGCTATATCTGAACTCATATGAAAGCATCTCCATTGTGAATCCTCCTTCCGAACTAAACGAATTTGTCGATCGGCATACGATTTGATATCTTCATGGTCGTGAGTGATCATCAAAATCGCTTTGCCATGATCATGCGCATTATGCCGTAATAGGCGATAAAACTCATTTCTAGACGTTTCATCCATCCCAGTTGTTGGTTCATCTAATATAAATAAATCCGGATCTGTCGCAAAAATACGCGCCAAGCTGATCCGTTGTTTTTGTCCACCTGAAAGTTCACCGATCCGTTTATGCCGCATCTCCCACATACCAACTGCTTTCAAGGCTTTTTCTACATGTTGATGGTCTCTTTTGGTTAGTGGTTTAAACCAGCGATTACGGGGAAATCGTCCTGAACGAACCAATTCGATCACCGTACTTGGGAATCCCGCATTAAATGAGGCTACTTGTTGGGGAATATACCCGATGCTCAATTTTTCGCCTGCTGTGTTTTCCTTGGCAATCGTAATTGCACCTTTGGTTGGTTTTAATAAGCCCAGCGTACTTTTGATCAATGTTGATTTTGCTGCCCCATTTTCACCAGTGAGAATCACAAATTCACCTGGATCGACATAATAGGAAACATCTTGTAAGACTGGCTCATCATCATAATAAAATGTGAGGTCTTTGACTTCTAGATAATGCATGTCCATTCTCCTTCTTTTGACTACTACACAATTGAAAGCGGGAATAACAGCATCATGCTTATTATCCCGCCTTTATTTGTTTACTTAATACTTTTCTTTAACGCTTCTAGATTAGCTTTCATTACAGAGATATAATCTTCACCTTTATCTTGTTCTTTTTGAGTGATACTTTCTAGCGGGTTAAGAACTGCTAGTTCCACATCCGTTTCACGAGCTAATGTTTCAGCGACTTTTGATGATGCCGATGTTTCAAAATAAATCACTGATACGTTGTGCTCTTTGATATATTTTTTCAACTCTGCTAAACGGCTTGGTGAAGGTTCTTGATCTGGAGAGATTCCAGCAATTGATTCTTGTGTCAAACCATATTGTTTTGCTAAATAGCCAAATGCAGCATGTTGCGTTACAAATGTTTTGTTTTTAGCGTCTTTAAAAGCTTCTTGGTATTCAGTATCTAGGGCTTTTAATTTTTCAATATAAGCTGCAGCATTTTTCTCAAATGTTGCTTTTTGTTCTGGGTATTTTTTCACTAATGCATCACGAATTGCTTCAATCTCTTTTTGTGCTAAGACTGGATCTAACCAAACGTGTGGGTCTAACTCATGATCGTGATCATGTTCCTCGTGATCTGCTTCTTCTTCATCATGATCGTGGTCATGGGCGGCACCTGCCATTAAATCGATTGAACCAGCCGCTTCAACAACAGCGACTTTTTTCTCATCAACGTTTTCCAAAACATCCTTGACCCAAGTTTCTAATTCATGGCTGTTATAGACAAACACATCCGCATCTGTGATCTTTGCAATATCTTTGGCACTTGGTTCATAGTCATGGGGCTCAGTTCCAGCTGGGATCAATAATTGAACATCGCCTGCATCTCCCACTACATTTTTCGCAAAATCGTACATTGGGTAAAATGTGGTCACAACTCTTATTGTATCACTTTTTCCAGACTCTTCTTGTTTATTTGTTTGACCGCAGGCTGTTAATGTAAAAATTACCGCCATTAATAACAATCCTACCAGATATTTCCAGCTATTTTTTCTCATCTATCTTTCCCCATTTCGATTTGTCTTATTCAAATCGTAATATTTACGATTTAGTAGCAAGAACTAATTTACCAGATGAAAAAGAGAACGTCAAGAGAAAACCGAAAAATAATTTATTCCTATATAAGAAACGGTCAAGTTTAGATAATCATATCGTTGAAATAATTTTATCTCTTCTTAAAAAAGTTATAACTATGTTATACTTCGATTGAAATGGAGTGATGGTTATGCACAAAATCAAAGTTAGAAAAATCGGGAATTCTCTTGGGATTATTTTGCCAAAAGATAGTGGGATCATTGAAGGCGAATCGTTAGTTTATCAAAAAATCGGGAATATTATTCAATTAGATCTATCCGAGGCGCAAAAAGAGTATGACCGATGTTTAATTGAAGAAGGCTTTGCAGACTTTGAAAAAGGCAATATCGTGACAGAAGCTAAAATTATGGAAGAATTCCAACATTATGGTTGGGGAGATCAATCATGACAGCTTTTTCTGCTGAGTATACTGAGAGCTTTCGTTTAAGCCTTAGAAAACATATTCAGGAGTGGTCAGAAGAATATTTTTTTACTGATGAAAAGATCACAACTTTTGTTCAATCTATTTACAAGTCCATTGAGCTAACAAAAATAGTTCCCGAAATGCATGAAGAAATCTCAGCTATTTACAATTTTAATAGTCCAACCTATAGAATTTTAATTGGAAAAAACTATGCGATTTTTTATCGTATCGATCATTCTACTAAAAAAATTATGATAGGAAACATGTACCACCAACGACAGCTACATGTTTCCTTTTAAATCACTTATAGTAACTAAAAAACCACTCGATTGAGTGGTTTTTTAAGTTATATTCAAATTTTAACATTTTCATTTTAACGTTCTTACAATATATACTTCATCACAAAAGCCTTTTAAGCCATTATAAATCCGTTGGGCTCTGGTTTTCTTCTCACATAACGCAAAAACCGTTGGCCCACTACCGCTCATAAGCGCTGCATCTGCACCATACTTCATCATTCGATCTTTGATTTGTTGGACTACTGGATGGCGTTTGATCGTCACACTTTCTAACGCATTCCCGATTTTTTCTGTCATCAATAAATAATCATCCGCTTCAATCGCTTGTTTCAACCCACGAATATCAGGATGTTGAATACTATTAAATGATAGACTGCCAAAAATCGAACTCGTTGAAACGCTCATTTTAGGCTTCACCAAAACGACCCAACACTGAGGCATCGAAGGTAAGAAGTCGATCTTTTCTCCACGTCCTGTGACAAACGCTGTCCCTCCGTGAATGCAATATGGAACGTCAGAGCCAATCTTACTGCCTAATTCAGCAAGTTCTTCAAAAGACAAGCCTAAATCCCACAAGCGATTCAGTCCTCTTAAAGCAGCGGCACAATCACTACTACCGCCAGCTAATCCTGCTGCAACAGGGATTCTTTTTTCTATGTATATTTTGACTCCTTGAGTAAGTTGAAAAGTATCTTTAAGCAATTCTGCCGCTTGATACACATGATTCCTTCTATCTACTGGTAAAAAGGAGCTATCTGTTTCGATTACTATTTCATTTTTCGGCAACAACTCAAATGTCAGCCGATCAGCTAAGTCTACACTAGCCATGATCATCTCTAATTCATGATAACCATCTTGTCTTTTATAGAGAGCATCCAACCCCAAGTTGATTTTTGCGGGCGCTTTTTCTATGATTTCCATTTTTTTCACCTATCTAATCTCTTACCTAACCATCTTCACAACCTTTTAAATTCTAACATATGTTGTTAGAGAAGTATATATTTGTATAAAAATTGATATGGTTTTCAAATAGTGCGTAAAAAAACATGTATCCCTCTATTAGCTTGGAATACACGCTTTTTGATTATTTCTTATTTTTGCGATCAAACAATCTCGCTTCTATTCTTGATGATTTTATTAACGATCCCATAATCTAGTGCTTCTTCAGCACTCAAACAATAGTCTCTAGCTGTATCATTCTTGACTTGTTCAATATCTTTGCCAGTTTCTTTAGCAATCAACTGGTTAATTTTTTCTCTTGTGCGGATGATTTCTTTCGCGGTGATCTCCATGTCGCTGGATTGACCTTGAGTGCCACCAGAGGGTTCGTGGATCATAAACCGTGTATTTGGCAAACAATAGCGGCGTTCTTTTTCACTAGATAAGTAAATAAGTGCCCCTGCACTGACAACCCAACCTGACCCAATGATATTCACTTTAGGTTTGATAAAGTTGATCATATCAAAAATTAAGTAACCTGAATCTACATGACCACCATTACTGCTAATAAACAAATTGATTGGCTCATCATTGATTGATTCTAATAACAGTAGCTGTGTACAAACTTCTTTTGCCATTTGCTCATTGATTTCGCCTGAAATAATGATCGTCCTAGTTCCTATCATTTTCTCAGCCAGTAAATCCGGTTGTTTTTGTTCTTCTTTGACCTTTTCTTGTTCACTCATTACATATCCTCTTTTTTGAATCTACTGAAAGTCTAACATAGCTTTTTTGAAAAATCACGGAATAGTTTTACTTGCCTACCGTGTGCTACCGACAAAATCAGAGTATCGTTTAAAGCCCGCAATGATAGTAAATTATCCTGATTTAAGTAGAAACAGTCAAAAAAGCAGAGCTAAAGCGTTTCCGCTTTAGCTCTGCTTTTAAAATCGACTCATTGTTAAACTGCTTCACCGACAAATTCAATCTCTACTGTGCGTGTTAGCACATCAGAATAACTATAAGAAACTCGTTCAAATGAGTTTTCATCTGGATCTAAATCTACGACGAAGACAGATGGATACGTTTCTGTCAAAATACCGTTACGTTCTGTTTGGCGCTTTCTGCCGGTCTGAGCAACTAATGTGATTTTGCTGCCGATACGACATTCTAGATCTTTTTTAATGGAAGCTAAAGTTGTTGGCATTGCATTCACCTCATTTTCCATTGTACCACAGAACAATAAAAATATCAAGTTTACCATAGCAGAAAATGAAATGCAACTAATTATAATTTATAAATGGATAATTATTTAATGTGAAAAATAACAACTTTCTCATTTAATCATAAATAATCGCTTTCAACTTCTTTTTTGCCCGGTCGTATGCACTTCTAACCGTAACTTCACGACTGTCGGTATCTTTTGCAATTTCATCTAGTTCTTTGCCGTTTATATATTCTTCAAATGTAATTCGTTCAAACGGCGATAAGGCTGTCGGCAGTTGTTCCAGCTTTTCCCTAATGATCATTTGTTCTAAAACATCAGGCTCTTCCGTCTCGATATAGTCAAAAAATGATTCGCCCTGATGTTCTATTTTTTGATCAAGTGAGACTGATTGTGTATCGATCGTTCGTTTAAGAGCGCATTGCTTTCTGATCAAACTGCGAACATGATTTTCAAAATTTGACTTGAAAAACTTCCCGATAGAAACATTATGTGCTTCTTCATATTTTTCAAGCGATCGATAAAAGATAATACGCCCTTCTTGCAGCCAATCTTCCCGATCAAAATCTTTCAGATAATACTTTTTCCGAAACTTGTACACCACTGGATGATATTTTCGATACAAACGATCAAATCCCGCGGTGTCCCCTTTTAAGATATCATTGTACTTATTCATAAATACCCTTCTCCTTCCAAGCATTCTACCAAAATGCTTGGAAAAAGCGTACCATTTTCTCCTATATAAGTTGAATAAAATAAAGAATTAATCTTTTTTACTAGACAATTCGTCCAATTTTTCGGACAACTTTGACAATTGCTCGATATTCCACGGAGAATTTCGTCGAAAATCTTGAAAATGGATATCGGTTGCATGCACAGCAATCGTGCGTTCTGTTTTTTGAACATCTTTGTATAGCTCATTTGCAGAGGTCCGTAATGCTCCTTTTGAAAAAACTAGCCATTGTTCAGCTAAATCGCTCGTTGCCACAGTTACTTGAGTCAGTCGATCATTTCGCTCACCAGCAACTCGTTCGATATAACTATCGGCCGTCTCATCTTCTTTTGTAAAAATCACCGTTAAACGATATTTTTTATATGTTTGCTGAATTCCTGGAACCAACTGTGCATCAAAAACAACCATTACTTCTAAATCCTCATATTTTGCATAATTGGATAAACGCTGGAGCAAAACTTCCCTTGCATCCTCAAGCTTATTTTGATTCTTCAATTGAACCAATTCTGGCCAAGAACCAATCATATTATAGCCATCAACGATCAGTAACTGTTTTTTCATTTGCTCTGTCACCTTCTTTATGTAAGAGGTCGAGAAAAAATATTTTCCTTCTCGCCTTAAATTCAAATTCTAAAGAGAGTTGCGCCCACGATAAACTTCATACATCAATAATCCTGCTGCAACACCTGCATTCAAACTTTGAACATGTCCCGTCATCGGAATTGTTAATAACTCATCCACTTCTTTGTGCAATCCTTGACTCATGCCTCGACCTTCATTGCCGATAATCAATGCAATTGAGCCTTGGGTATTCCATTGGCGATAATCCGTGCCTTTCATATCTGTTCCAAAAATCCAGAAGTTATTCTCTTTCAAAGTGGCAATACTTTGGGCTAAATTTGTGACACGAGCAACCGGAATATACTCTACTGCACCAGTCGATGCTTTCGTTACCACAGGAGTGATGCCCACTGCACGATGTTTAGGAATAATGATACCATCCACACCTGTTGCATCTGCTGTTCTCAAGATCGAACCAAAGTTATGAGGATCTTCTAAACTGTCTAAAATCAAGAAAAAGGGGGTCTCTGTCTTTTTTTTCGTCTGATCGATTAATTCATCCAATGTTAGGTATTCATAGGCTGTAATCGCCAATACGATCCCCTGATGAACACCATGATTTGTCATTGTATCCAATTTTTGTTTTGGTACCCATTTAACAGGCACAGCATTTTCTTTTGCCAGTAATTTTAAGTGTTCAACTTTTTCACTTTTACTATCTTCTTGAAGAAACAGTTTGTTTCCTCGACCTTGCTGGATCGCTTCAATCGTAGCGTGATTGCCAAAGACAAAGTTATCTTCGATCTCTTCTTGCGAAACTTCCCGCTCTTTTCTAACTGCTTCTTTTTTAAACGGCTGATTTTTTTGTGGCTTATTCCCTTTGAAAGGACGTTTTTTATCATTTCTCATTCTTTTCACCTACTTTTTTTATACACCAGTTAATCAATTCTTCCAAACGTTCTGTTTGTTTCGTTAAATGTAGATACCCCATCAGGGATTCAAAGCCTGTGGCAATACGATACGTTGTGATATCTGCATTTTTAGCAGAAGTATGACTTTTCGCATTACGACCGCGTTTATACATTAACTCTTCGTTTTCTGACAGTAACTTCTCTTCCAACATTGCTTGAATCAAAAAGGCTTGTGCCTTCGCTGAAACGTAATGCGTTGCCTGACGGTGTAAAATATTGGGTTTTGTTTGTCCTTGCTCGACTAGGTAATCACGAATATAAATCTCATAGATCGCATCGCCTACATAAGCCAAAGCCAAACCATTTAATTGCGTGTAATCTCTCATTCACTTCTTCTCCATCTAGTTCCTTGGGCTGTATCTTCCAAGGTTATTCCTTTATCTTTTAATAGATCACGAATCTCATCACTGCGAGCAAAATCGCGATTCTTACGCGCTTGATTGCGCTCTTCGATCAATTGGTCGATATCGTCATCCAACAATTCTTCTGATAAGAAGAAAATACCGAAAATACTTAACCATTGAGAGAATTGTTCTAGTGCTTTTTTTGTAACGGTCGTAGACACGGTTTCTTGCTCGCTGTACTGATTCAGCCATTTAGCCAATTCATAAACGACAGTGATTCCATTTGCCGCATTAAAATCATCATCCATTTCAGTGGTGAAACGTGTTTCTAAATCTGCTAGTTCTTGTAATTTCTGACTATCTTCATCCAGTTGAATAGCAGCATCAGCTTTTCTAAAGGACAAGTTCTCAAAGGCATTTTTTAATTTTTGTAAATTGACGCCAGCCTCTTTCATTGTGGTTTCACTATAGCGAATCGGGCGGCGATATTGAGTTGTTGCCATAAAGAAACGCAACACTTGAGGGTCAACTTGTTTGACTAGTTCGTGAACTGTAACAAAGTTCCCCAAAGATTTACTCATTTTTTCATCGTCCTCACCAATCGTAACAAAACCATTATGCATCCAATAATTGGCAAATTTTTGACCCGTTTTTGCTTCACTTTGGGCAATTTCATTTTCGTGGTGAGGAAACTCTAAATCTTGGCCGCCACCATGAATATCAATTGTATCACCTAAATGTTTCGTTGCCATGACCGAGCACTCGATATGCCAGCCGGGACGTCCCGCTCCCCACGGTGAATCCCAAGAAATTTCTCCTTCTTTTGCCCCTTTCCATAAAGCAAAATCCAAAGGATCTTCTTTCAATTCCTTTTCTACGCCAGTCCGTTGACTTGCTCCAACTTCTAATTCATCGATCGATTGATGGCTAAGTTTACCATACCCTTCAAACTTACGTGTCCGATAATAGACATCACCTTGTGATGTATAAGCATACCCTTTATCAATCAATGTTTGAATAAATGTTAAGATGTCTGGCATATGATCCATCACACGAGGATGAAGTGTTGCTGGTTTAACATTCAATATATTGGTATCTTCTTCAAAAGCATGGATAAATCTATCTGCAACTTCTGGCGCTGTGATTCCCAGATCCTTGGCAGCTCGGATGATTTTATCATCTACATCAGTAAAGTTCGAGACATAATTCACCTCATAGCCGCGGTACTCTAGATAACGTCTAATCGTGTCAAACGCCATTGAGCTGCGGGCATTACCGATATGAATATAGTTGTACACGGTGGGTCCGCAAACATACATCCGGACTTTCCCTGCTTCGATTGGTTGAAATATTTCTTTTTCTCTTGTTAATGTATTATAAATTTGAATCATATGCTACCTCCAATTTTTCTCCTTTGATTCTAACAACTTTTGCTGGGATCCCTACCGCTGTTGCATCATCAGGAATATCTGTTAAAACAACAGCAGATGCTCCGATTTTAGCTCGTTCGCCAATTGTAACGGGCCCTAATATTTGTGCATGGGCATGGATCATAGCCCCTTTTCTGACTGTTGGATGACGTTTCCCTGTGTCTTTTCCGGTTCCACCTAATGTTACACCGTGAAATAAGACAACATCCTCTTCAATTTCAGCTGTTTGACCGATTACGACACCCATACCGTGATCGATAAAAACACCTGGCGCAATCGTCGCACCGGGATGAATCTCGATTCCAGTTATAAATCGCCAAAATTGTGCATGGATTTTTGCCAATAAAAACAAGCGATGTCTGTATAAAAAATGAGAAAAGCGATGCCAAAACAATGCATGCAATCCTGGATAAGTCAGCAAGGCTTCCAATGTTGAACGTGCTGCTGGATCGTTGTTTTTGACTGCTTTAACAGCTCTCTTTAACCAACTCATATTTTTTACTCCTTTCATTTTATTTTAAACAAAAAAGCGTCTTTTAAACGAATTAACTTCGCTTAAAAGACGCTTCTGCGTGGTTCCACTTTTTTTCACAGGTTTCCCTGCCTCAAAACAGATAACGGTTGTTGGCCGTTTTCAGCTACATATCGCTGAAACTATTCAAAGATGCATTTCAAAAAGTGCTGACAACTGTTTTCACCATCCACAGTCTCTCTAAAGACACGCTCTTTTTTACTTCTTCTTCTCTACATATTTCGATTATAAAACGTTATTTAAATGATCTAAAGCTTTTTCTTTTCCTAAAAGTTCGATCGTATCGCCTAATTCTGGGCCATGCATTTGTCCTGAAACAGCTACACGGATCGGCATAAATAGATTTTTACCTTTTACGCCTGTTTCTTTTTGGACTGCTTTGATTCCCGCTTTGATACTTGGTACATCAACAACATCCATTGCTTCTAATTGTGCTTTGAAAGCAGCTAGAACTTCTGGAACTGTTTCTCCAGCTAGAACTTCTTTGGCAGCATCATCTAAAACTGGGTGTTCATTGAAGAACAATTCAGATACATTGACGATTTCAGCAGCATAACTCATTTGTGGTTGGTATAAGCTAACAACTTTTTTCAACCATTCTAATTTTTCACTGCTTGGTTGTGCTTCGATTTTACCTTCTGCTATTAGATACGGAAGACACATATCTGTTAAAACATCTAAATCTAATTGTTTCATGTATTGGTTATTGACCCATTCAAGTTTTTTCCCATCAAAGGCTGCTGGTGATTTGCTTAAACGTTCTGGATCAAAGATTTTGATCAACTCTTCTTGAGAGAAAATTTCTTCTTCCCCAACTGGTGACCAGCCTAATAAAGCCGTAAAGTTGAACATCGCTTCAGGTAAATAGCCAAGTTCACGGTATTGTTCGATAAATTGTAAAATCGATTCGTCACGTTTACTTAATTTTTTCCCTGTTTCAGAGTTGATAATCAATGTCATATGACCAAATTCTGGTGCTTTCCAACCGAATGCTTCATAGACCATCAATTGTTTTGGTGTATTCGCAATGTGATCATCTCCACGTAAAACATGGGTGATTTTCATCATGTGGTCGTCCACTGCTACTGCAAAGTTATACGTTGGCATACCATCACGTTTTTGAATAACGAAGTCGCCTCCGATATTATCTGATTCAAAAACGATTTCGCCTTTGACCATATCTTCAAATGTATAAGATGTATTTCTTGGTACACGGAAACGAATAACTGGTTTCAGTCCTTGTGCTTCTTTTTCGGCTTGTTCAGAAGGTGTCAACTCTGAACATTTACCTGAATAATGAGGCATTTCGCTGCGAGCACGTTGCGCTTCTCTTTCAGCTTCTAATTCTTCTTCAGTACAATAACATTTATAAGCACGATTGCTTACCAACAGTTGATCGATCAAAGGTTGATAAATTTCGCCACGTTCTGATTGACGATAAGGACCGTACTCACCTGGTTTTTCAGGAGATTCATCCCAATCCATCCCTAGCCAAGCTAAGTTTTCTAGTTGGCTTTTTTCGCCATCTTCGATGTTTCTCTTTTGATCGGTATCTTCAATACGAATAATAAAGTCACCATCGTTGTGGCGGGCAAATAAATAATTGAATAAAGCAGTTCTTGCATTTCCGATGTGCAAGTGTCCAGTTGGACTTGGTGCGTAACGTACACGTACTTTTGTCATTGTGCATTCCTCTTTCTATTTATCAAGTAAAGCGACCGCGATCGCTCCCATTCCTTCTTCTTGACCAATAAAACCCATTTTTTCCATCGTTGTGGCTTTTAAATTGATTTGATTTAGCTCAATCTGACACGCTTTAGCGATGTTTTCTTTCATTTGTTCTAAATAAGGCTTCATTTTTGGTTGTTCTGCTAAAATTGTACAATCAATATTGCCAATAGTAAAGCCAGTAGTTAAAACTTTTTGATTTGCTACTTGTAATAACTTGATCGAATCGGCATCTTTAAATTCTGGATCTGTATCGGGAAACAAATGACCGATATCGCCAAGCCCTGCAGCGCCTAATATTGCATCAGTAATTGCGTGCAGTAATACATCTGCATCTGAGTGTCCTAATAATCCTTTTTCAAAAGGTAGCTCCACGCCGCCAATGATCAGCTTACGTCCTGCTACTAATTGATGAACATCAAAGCCTTGTCCAATACGTATCATATTTTCCACCTAGTTTCTTCTTCGTTTGACGATGGCTTCACCAATCAACATATCTTCTGGTGTCGTCAATTTGATATTTTCGTAACTTCCCAACACCATTGAGACAGGTAAATTACTATATTTTTCAATCAATGAAGCATCATCTGTGCCTAAATAGTGTTCTTGTTGTGCCCGAACATGCACAGCCAGCAAATCCGCTCCATAAAAGGCTTGCGGCGTTTGAACTTGCCATAATGTTTCACGTGGAACTGTTTCTTCAACGATCCCATCAACGACACGCTTGATTGTATCTTTGACGGGTACACCTAAAATAGCTGCTCTCGTTTCTTGAACTTTGCGATGTAGTAATTTTAATTGCGCTAAGCTTACAAAAGGTCGGGCTCCGTCATGGACCATCACAATGTTTTTAGGGTCAAGTAAAGCCTTTAATCCATTAAAAACACTGTATTGTCGCTCCGATCCGCCAGAGACGATCGTTATAGGATGCTTTTTCTTGTTCTCCTTCTTGACTACTGCTGCCAATAAATCTTGTTCATCTTCTTGTGTCACTAAAATAATATGTTTACATGCAGGGTCATTTAAAAAGGTATTTAACGAATAAGAAATAACTGGTTTACCGATCAAATGCAATAAAATTTTATTACGGCTGGCACCCATTCGTTTCCCTTGCCCTGCCCCCAACAAAATGACCTCATAATCCAGTGCTTTATTTCTATTTTCAGCTCTTTTCATTGGCTTTGTGTTCTTCTTTACGATCATCGATTCCGCGACCTGAATGTGCAGGTTTTGCAAAAATCATCCGACCAGCCGCCGTCTGTAAGGCACTAGTCACAACAACTTGAATATGTTCATTCATGTAATGTTGTCCATCTTCAACTACAACCATTGTGCCGTCATCTAAATAGGCCACACCTTGCTGGCGCTCTGTTCCAGCTTTGACAACCATTACGTTCATCGTTTCTCCTGGAATCACGACTGGTTTAACTGCATTGGCTAAAGCATTGATATTCAAGACAGGAACGTTTTGAAATTCTGAAACTTTATTTAAGTTATAGTCATTGGTTACGACTACACCATCCAACAGTTTTGCTAATTTGATCAATTTACTATCTACTTCTGAAATATCTTCAAAATCACCCTCATACATTTCAACCGAGATGCCATCTTCTTTTTGCAATGCATTTAAAATATCTAATCCACGGCGACCACGAACACGTTTTAAGCTATCACCAGAATCTGCAATATATTGTAATTCATATAATACAAAATTAGGAATCAAAATAACCCCTTCTAAAAAGCCAGACTTAGCAATGTCATAGATCCTACCATCAATAATCACACTTGTATCCAAAATTTTATACTTATGAAAATGATCTTCTATTCTGCGATCTAGCACTTCGCCTTCACTTTCGGCCGGAACTTTCTTTTGCTTAGGGGTAAAAATTTTACGCCATTCATCGATACGGGTCGTACCCATACGAAAGCCTAAATAACCAAAAATGATCATCACTAATATTGGTAAAACGCTATTTACAAACGGAATATTCAAGTTGTACATAGGAATCGAAATGATCGCTCCGATGATCAACCCAATGATTGCGCCCACACTCCCAAATAATAAATAGGTCAAGCTCATTTCATTTAATGCTGCTTCTACTTTTTTCACACCTGAAACAATATACTTTGCTAACCCTAACGATAAAATGAAGAAAATAAGTGCACCAATCAAACTGTTAGTAAAGTTATTGTTCAGCCATGTGTTATCTGCCTGCTTTGCCATGTCCCAAGCCATCGGTAATAATGAAATACCTAAACTTGCACCGGCAACGACCATCAGCAGTGTGATGACACGTTTTTGCATAGATTCATCCTCCAATATAGTCATACTTATTTTAAAGAATGACAGGAGAGACCGCCTTTAATTTGTTGCCACGATCTCTGTCTCTCATTCTACTTGAATACTTTTCTTAAGGTTTCTCCAATTGTAGCAACGCCGACAATCTCGATTCCTTCTGGTGGCGTCCAACCACCTAAATTGTTTTTCGGCAAATAAATCTTGGTAAACCCTAGCTTTTGTGCCTCACGTACTCGTTGTTCAATACTGTTCACACGACGTATTTCGCCAGTTAAACCGATTTCACCAATAAAACATTCTGTTGGTTTGGTCCCATTTTCTTTATAGCTAGAAGCAATACTTACCGCTACAGCTAAATCGATTGCTGGTTCATTGATTTTGACACCGCCAGCTGCTTTCAAATAGGCATCTTGATTTTGCAAGAGTAAGCCAGCCCGCTTTTCTAGAACTGCCATGATCAATGAAACTCGATTGAAATCTAGCCCTGTGGTTGTTCGTTTAGCATTTCCAAACATAGTTGGTGTAACTAAAGCCTGTACTTCAACCAAAATCGGCCGCGTTCCTTCCATTGCTACAACGATTGCTGAACCTGTGGCATCCGCCAGTCGTTCCTCTAAAAAGACTTGCGATGGATTGGCAACTTCTTCCAATCCATGTTCTCGCATTTCAAAAATACCGATCTCATTAGTCGACCCAAAACGATTTTTGACTGCTCTTAAGATTCTGAACGTATGATGTTTATCACCTTCAAAATATAAAACTGTATCTACCATATGCTCAAGCATACGAGGACCTGCGATGGAACCTTCTTTGGTCACATGACCGACGATAAAAATCGCAATACCATTGGTTTTGGCGATTTTCAATAATTCAGCGGTTGTCTCACGGACTTGGCTCACACTACCAGCCACACTCGTTACATCTGGCTGCGTCATCGTCTGAATAGAGTCAATAATCACATAATCTGGTTCTAATTTCTCGATTGCACGAGAGATTTCATTCATATCTGTTTCAGCGTATAAGTAAAATTCCGTATCGATCGAACTTAAACGTTCCGCACGCATTTTGATTTGTTCGGCGCTCTCTTCTCCGGAAACATATAAGACTTTGCCGCCAATTTCTGCAAGTTGTTGTGATACTTGTAAAAGTAGCGTTGATTTTCCAATCCCCGGATCACCGCCGATCAAAACAAGTGAGCCTGGCACTACACCGCCACCTAGCACACGATTCAGTTCTACCAGCTTCGTTTTAACTCTTGGCTCTTTCTTAGGTACTACTTCCGCTAGACGTTGCGGTTGTGTTTTTTTACCAGTCAAACTCACTCTAGCACGACGATCTGTCGTATCTTGAATGATCTCTTCTGTCATCGTGTTCCACTGTCCGCAATTTGGACAGCGTCCTAAATATTTGGGGGAAATATACCCGCACGTTTGACATTCAAATTGAACTTTTGCTTTTTTTGCCATATGCTATCCCCTCATTTTGATGTATTCTTTATTTTACCATAGTTTAGGCCGCTTAGACTAAGACTTCCCACTGTAAAATACGCAGTTTTCCAGTGAATTTAGCTTAGTTTTTACCCGAAGAGCCAAAACCGCCTGTACGTTCGTTTTCTACGTCATCAATATCTGCTAAAAGAAATGGTTTAAAGATTCCTTGACCGATTCTTTCACCTTTTTCGATGATCATTTCTTCATAGCCAAAATTTAAAAACTGGAACATGATATGCCCTTCATTGCCTTCGTTATTATAATAATCACGATCGATCACACCCACACCATTCGCTAACATTAAAAAACGTTTCAATGGATTTGATGAACGACTAACTAATTCTAAATATTCATTTTCAGCCATATAGGCCTTGATCCCTGTTTTAACTAAGACTGGCTTTGGTGCAACGCCTTGTGCTTGCTGCTGCCAAATACTTGGTACAACAACCCTTTCAGCTGCTTCAAAGTCATAACCTGCGGCACCTTTTGTCGCACGTTGTGGAATCGTGATCCCTTGGCCTGAATAATCCGTAATAATTTCAAATCCTCGTTGTTTCATCAAAAATCTCCTCTACTTGTAAACTATTTCTATTTTAACATACTACACTGATTCCCTGTTTAGTTTTATAGTATCTTTACTATTCTCTTGTGCTTTTTTAATGTTTTCACATCATTTGGACTCATTTTGTTCATGAGATTGATGTTTATTCTCTTTTAACACCTCATAAAAAATAAAAGCAAAAAATAACATCAGCCCAATGATACTTATTACATGAACATATTCAACTACCTGAAGGGCAGCAGGGTTATGCGTCCGATGTGCAGTAATCTGTAAAACGGTTTTAACTGGTAGGTGCGCTTGTTTTGCTAATAACCACAAAACACTCATCAATAGTAACTGATGGGTTACACTACCTTTGGTTTGTGTACTATATTTAGTGATAATCCGTGTATCCTGCGGTAAACTTTCATTCTGATAATATTCTCGATTTAAAAAGTTTCCAGTTGCACTGATAAAACAGCTTAGCAGGAAAATTCCAAGCGGAAAAAGCGGCCGAAATAGTAACAGAAATAGCGAAAAGATAAATCCACCAAGATGGATGATTCTCGGATCGACATTAGGCAATAAACGATATAAAAATTTAATAACGATCGCTGAAGCAATGATCCCCAAAATATATGGAACGTATAAATTAACAGTCAGGCGATCGATCCCTAAACGTAGTGAAACATAGAACGTGCCAAAAAGGAGCAAAAAGTTCATACACATTCCATTAGCAAATGTTAGTAAGTTTAGCCATATCGGTAGTTTCCACATTTTTCTTTGTCGGTTCAAATACCAAGCTGTGATCAAAAATAAACCAGAAAAACCAATAATGCCAGCATCTAAAAGCTGAGGATCAAACAGAAGTCGAGCCGAACGAATAAATAACAATAAAACAAAAAATCCTAGAAATAAAAAGAACTCTTTAAGCGATACCACTTGTTGGTTGACTTCATTAAAATCAATTTCATAGTCAGGATAATGCGTTACAGTATGGTAGGCAGCTATATACAATAAGGTATATTCACCTAAAACCAACGGAATCCTTAATTCTTTCGTCAGCATCAAAGAAGCGATCACCCCACCTAATATCAATAGGATAAAAAGATATTTTCTACCAGTCAAAGCTGAATACCCCTGCCTTTTCTCATGATAATTAACTGTGGTATTAGCGGCTGGCAACCATGAGGCACTAAGCCCTAGTAAAACCGCCGAAAACAGATAGGCTGGAAAATAAAATTGACCTAACACGCCGATCAAACACCCAGCACCACCAATCAGGATAGAAATGATCAGCACATTAAAACTAGTCAAAGCTAGCTTAAAACTTTTTAACAAAAAGATGCCTGTCATACGAAAGGTATAAAAAAGTACAAAAGGTAAAATTCTTTCCATCGTCGTGCCATCACTTAAACTCAGAAATAAAAAATAAGGGATGAAAATAACTGTATTGGATAAAATAAACGGCGCCACTTGCAAACAATTGCGGGCTAATTCTTTTAGTTTAGACATTCGTTGATCTCCTTTGAAACGGTTTGTTATGTTGGTAGTCTACCATGATAATGAAAAAAGTGAAATCATCCACTAATAGAAAAAAACGCCTATAACATAAACTATGCAATAGACGTCTCTTTTCATTAACTTTTTTCTGTTTATAACACTTCATCCACTAATTTCGTTTGATTTTTTTCAAAAACTTTGAAGAATGGATAATAAACCACCATGCTTAAAACAACTAAAAATACATAAAAAACAATATTCCGCCAATCCATCGTTGCTAAGTATGCTTGAGCAAAAAATGGAGTGAATGATGGATCAACGATAAACCCAAGTGATATCAGCCCAATTTTTTGAGCAAAATAGGTTAAAAATAGCGAAATGACTGGCATAATCAAAAATGGAATCCCTAAAATCGGATTAAAGACTATCGGCAATCCGAAAATAACTGGTTCATTGATCGAACAAATTCCTGGAACAAAAGATAATTTCCCAATCGTTCGATATTGCGGCACTTTGCTAAACATCATCAAAAGAACTAAGCCTAGCGTATTTCCAGCCCCACCTAAAACAGAGATCCGAAACATCTGTAAATTCATCAAATGTGTCATGGCTTCTCCATTGGCAGCTTGTTCTGCATTCAAACCGGTTTGAGCCACTCCCAGCGTAAAGACGATTGGAAAAATGATCGAGGATCCATTGATTCCAAATAACCACAAAACATTTCCTAGAGTGACGATCAACAGTAAACCACCTAAACTTCCTGCAATATTAACGGCTGGAGTCAACACGGACATGATGGCATCAGGGAATGTTTGATCGATCAGCCCTAAGAAAACCAAATTCAAGCCATAAAAAAGCACAATATTCGTCAACAACGGAATCAACGTATTAATAAACGTCACAACCATCGGTGGTACTGTATCAGGCAGCGAAATCTTAATATTTTTCACTTCAAAAAAACGGCTAACTTCAACGACTAAAAGTCCTAAGATGATAGCTACAAACAAACCGTTTGTTCCTAAGTAGGCTAACGATATCGTCCCTTCTTTAACAGGTGTACAAACGAGCAAGTATGTCACCATACTGACCATACCATTCATTGCAGCATTTAGTTTGTACTCATTTGATAAAGAGTACGCTATCCCAAAAACACTGATCAAGCCAATGATCCCCATCGTCAGATTATAGGGGGCGGTGATCATATCATAATTAGCAACCGCAAATTCTTTCCAAGCAGCTAAAAACTTCATAAATACTCCAGCATGAGCAGGATCATACTGCTCCATATTAATCGGCGGATTAGCAAATATCAGGAAAAAAGAACCAATTACGATAAACGGTAGCCCAAACATCATTCCAGTAGAAACTGCTTTAAGGTGCCGTTGATTACCGATCTTATTGGCAAACGGACTTAAAACATCATTTAATCGATTTACAATAGATTCTTTCGCATTCGCTGAATTTTTCATCAGGTATCCTCCTTAGACTTGCCAAGAGTTAAACTCAAAAGCTGACTCAACAACTTCATTTGGATCATAAAGATCAATAATTTTCGCATATTCTTCTTTATAGTCATTCGTCACATCTGCTTGGGGAATAACAATGCTCGCTTCGTTTAAGAAATGTTTTGAGTCTCGTCCCATCTCTTTACCTCGAGTAGTATGTTTATCTAGCGCAATATCTGGAATTTCAGGGACATACCCTATTGCAAAACTTTTGATCACAATATTTTTTAACAAATCAGAGGAACGGTCTTTTTCTGATTGGCATAAGTAACGAATCGCATGGAAAAAGAACATCGCGCGATCCGATTCATTGTATTGAAATTCTTTACGCATTTGATTTAAATTGTTGACCATAATTGCAGCATTTTCGTTGCCCATCCCAATATCTTCTACTGAAATTGCCAGCAACCGACGCCATAATTTTTCTTCAAACTGGGGTGAAGTGATATACATTTCATAAGCAAAATCGCATGCTGCCCGTTCATTACCACGGCGGATCGACTTTTGTAAAGCAGAGACTACTTCATCGCCATTTAAATTATTTCTAGTTTTAACTCTTGCCCAGGGATCATTAATATATTCTTGTTCTGTCATGTTATAATACTCCTAACTAAAATGATTTTAAGGGTGATTCATGTGAATATCGATAGTCTTGCAGAAAAATACCAATTGAATAAAACCGAGGTTCAAATTTTAAGGTATATGGCTGAGCATCGCCAAGAATTAAAGAATTTAGGTATTCGAGAAATTGCGAAACAAAGTTTTGTATCTACGGCTACGGTCGTTAATATGGCTAAAAAGATGAATTTTACAGGTTATAGTGAGTTGGTTTTTTATATTAGCGAATTCAACCTTAGCCAAGAACGTCTTGAAAACCATGATGTGATCACAACTTATGGCGAAGACTTTTTGGCGTTATTAAAGAAGTACCACGATAAAAACATTATGATTTTAGGTTCTGGTTTCTCACAAAACTTAGCCAATTACTTTTCTGAATACTTGAATCTTTATGGATTTAGAGCTACTTCTAATAGTCATTTAGAATTTTTAAGAGCGAGTCACCAAGATGATGTTCTGTTGATTTTCATCAGTAATTCCGGTAATACCGGTAGAATGTTTGAACTAGCAGAAATCGCTCAAGCCAATGAACTAGAAAGCATTTGCTTTGTCGGCAATGATCAATCGACCATCAGCAAACTGTCCACACTTTCTATCAGTACAAATACTTATTCTCCGAGCTCCCATCAAGATTTTTACCCTCAGCTATTTTTTGGTACAGTTCTAATTCAATTTGAATTATTAATGAGTTACACACTTCAAAATTTACAGTAGAAGAACGATTCGGCCGATGTTTCTTCATGTGCATTATAGTTGAAAAAAGCCAGAACTAGAAGCGCTTTCAGACAGATTTAAACATGTTTACCAATTTATAAACATGTTTGACTTTTTTAAAATGAAAACCTCTGTGAAAAATTTTACGAAATTTACTTTTAATCTTTTTTTAATCTAAGCTTTCTGTTATAATGGTTTTCACATTTACTATATAATAGTAGATGAATGATCATATCAAAGGAGAGATAGATGTATGAAAACTGTTTACAATTTTTCAGCAGGTCCCGCCGTTTTACCTAAAAGTGTATTGGAAAAAGCACAATCCGAATTGGTGAATTATGAGAACAGCGGCATGTCCGTGATGGAGTTGAGTCATCGTTCCTCCCTTTTTGAATCGATCATTGAAAATGCTGAAACCTTACTCAGAGAATTAATGACTATTCCTGATAATTATAAAGTGCTCTTTTTACAAGGAGGCGCAAGTATGCAATTTACTATGGTTCCTTTAAACTTGGCACAAAATAAAAAAGCTGTATACGTCAATACTGGTTCATGGGCAAAAAAAGCAATCAGTGAAGCGAAAAAACTTGGGACTGTCGATATTGAAGTAATTGCATCAAGCGAGGACAAGAATTTTACTTATATTCCTGAAATCCGCAAAGAAGATATTCCTCAAGATGCTGCTTATGTCCATATCACGACCAATAATACAATCGAAGGCACAACCATCTTTAATCTACCTGACACAGGAGATGTACCAATTGTCGCGGATATGTCTTCTAATATCTTATCAATTGATTATAATGTAGCTGATTTTGGCTTGATTTATGCTGGAGCGCAAAAAAATATTGGGCCAGCTGGACTGACCGTCGTGATTGTTCGTGATGATTTGATTGGGCAAGCAGATGTTCTTAGCGCCATGTTAGATTATGACATCCATGCGAAAAATGGCTCAATGTACAATACACCACCAACCTACAGCATCTACATGGCAAAACTTGTCTTTGAATGGATCAAAGAACAAGGCGGCGTTAGTCAAATGGAAAAACAGAATAAAGAAAAAGCAGCGATTTTATATGATGCCATCGACTCATCTACACTATTTTCTTCACCTGTAACGCCTAAAGACCGTTCAATCAACAATATTCCATTCATTACAGGAAGCGATGAACTAGATAAAAAATTCAACCAAGAAGCTTTAGCAGCAGGTTTTGAAAACTTAAAAGGTCATCGTTCTGTAGGCGGTATGCGCGCTAGTTTATATAACGCCTTTCCTAAAGAGGGTGTTATAGCTTTAGTTGATTTGATGAAAAAATTTGAAGCAGAAAACGGAGGCACAAAATAGATGTATGATATTAAAACATTCAATGCAATTGCACCTGTTGGTTTAGCTCGTTTTAACGAAGAGAACTTTACGATCAATCAATCAAATTCTCCTGCTGGAATTATCTTACGCAGTGAAAAACTCCATGATTATGACTTTCCCGCTTCTGTTCTGGCTGTCGCTCGTGCAGGTGCAGGAACGAATAATGTTCCCGTCAAACAATGTACCGAAGACGGTATTGTGGTTTTCAATACTCCAGGAGCCAATGCCAATGCTGTAAAAGAGTTGGTTATTGCCTGCTTGCTTTTATCTGTTCGCCCGATTTTAAAAGGCTCTAATTGGGTTCAAACGTTGACAGGAACAGACACTGAAGAACAAGCCGAAGCACAGAAAAAACAGTTTGCTGGTACTGAATTAGAAGGCAAAAAACTAGGTGTGATCGGTCTTGGCGCGATTGGTGCGATGGTTGCTAACGATGCCTATCGCTTAGGTATGGAAGTGACTGGATTCGATCCTTTCGTTTCTGTTGATACTGCTTGGAGCATTTCGCGCCGTGTTAAACGAGCACAAAGCATGGACGAAGTCTTAAAAACCTGTGACTTTGTGACTGTTCACGTTCCTTTATCTGAAAATACCCATCATTTGATTGGCAAAAAACAATTAGCACAAATGAAAGAAAATGCTGTTTTGCTGAACTTTGCTCGTGGTGAATTAGTAGAAACTACTGCTGTGATCGAAGCTCTTGATAATGGAGAAATCAGCAATTTTGTGACTGACTTCGCCGATGAACGATTATTACACAATGACAAAATCTTAGTTTTACCTCATCTAGGTGCTTCTACAGAAGAAGCTGAGATCAACTGTGCCAAAATGGCCGCACGTACGTTGAAAAAATTCTTAGAAACAGGGAATATCAAACGTTCTGTCAATTTTCCAACTGTAGAAATGGCCTTTAATTCACCATTCCGTTTTACGATCGTGCATAGAAATGTTCCGAATATGCTGGGACAAATCTCAACAGGAATCGCAAATTTAGAAATCAATATCGATACGATGATCAACCGTAGTCGTGATGATTACGCCTATACGATTGTTGATATTGCTGAAACAGATGAAGCAAAAATCAATGCTGCCGCTGAGAAAATTCAAGCTGCTGAAAATATCATCCGTGTACGCACAATCAAAAATACTGAGGTGGTGAGCTATTAATGGTTATGATTCATCCTTTTAAGAGTATTCGCCCAGCAACTGAATTCAGCGAAAAAATCGCTACATTACCCTATGATGTTTTGAATTCTGCTGAGGCACGAGAGCTCGGCGCAAATAATCCTTATTCTTATTTGCATATCGATAAAGCAGAAATCGATTTACCAGAGACACTTTCTCCTTATGATGATCAAGTTTATGAGAAAGCTGCTAGCAACCTGCAAACTTTTTTGCAAAAACAATGGCTGATACAAGATGACCAGCCGCTTTTATATCTCTATGAGTTAACAATGAATGGACGTGCTCAAACAGGACTCGTAACGTGTACTTCGATTACTGATTACACGAATGGTAGGATCAAAAAACATGAATTTACCCGTCCAGAAAAAGAAGTTGACCGCATTCGCCATATTGAAGCTTGTGATGCTAATACTAGCCCGATTTTTCTAACGTATCGCCGAAACGAACAAATCCAAACAGTGACAGATGAATGGAAAAAAACGCATAAGCCAGTCTATGATTTTACTAGTTTCCATGAGGTCACTCATCGTGTTTGGCTGATCGATCAATCAGAAGTAATCGATCAACTAGTTACAGCTTTTGCCCAAGATGTAGCAGCATTATATATCGCTGATGGTCATCACCGAACAGAATCAGCGGTAAAAGTCGGTCAAAAGAAAAAAGATGCCCAACCTAATGCAGCAGACACAGCTGAGTTCAACTACTTTTTATCAGTGATTTTTCCTAAAGAAGAACTGGAGATTTTAGATTACAATCGGGTTGTCAATGTTCCAATTGAAGCAGATTTCTTTGAACGACTAAACGTTAGTTTCTCAGTTACAAAAACCGAAACAGGAAAACCTGACCAACCGAAAACGTTCGGTATGTATTTAGATGGACAATGGTATACATTGACTGCTAAAGAATCGCTTTTATCTGATGATCCTGTTGATGGTTTAGATGTTTCTTTGCTACAAAATCATGTATTTGCGGAGATTTTCGACATTCAAGATGTTCGTACCGATAAACGGATTGATTTTGTCGGTGGAATTCGTGGAATGAAAGAATTAGAACAATTAGTTGATAGTGGTGAGTGGACAGCAGCTTTTGCTATTTACCCAACTACAATGGATGATTTATTAAATGTGGCCGATGCTGGAAAAATCATGCCGCCAAAATCAACGTGGTTTGAACCTAAATTATTGAGTGGATTATTTGTGCACGACCTAGAGACAAATGACGTATAAAGCTGTAAAATAGAAGAATAAAATCGAAGCTTGGACAAAAGCAAAATTTTTGTCCAAGCTTTCTTGCAAATAAACGGAAATGGCTAGATAATAGCCTTATGTAAAATACTCTGGAAGAGTTAGGAAATAAGTGAGGTCAACCATGCGAAAACAATTAAAAGATGCAAAACGAATCGTTATCAAGGTAGGAACAAGTACGTTGATCTACCCCAATGGTAATATTAATTTAAGTGCCATTGATCAATTGGCATTCACCTTATCCGATTTGCGCAACCAAGGTAAAGAAATCATCTTAGTCTCTTCTGGTGCGATCGGTGTTGGGTTGAATAAATTAAACATGGACAAACGACCCCCGACCATTCCAGAACAACAAGCAGTAGCTGCAGTTGGGCAAGCGGAGTTGATGAACATTTACAATCAGCGTTTTTTGACTTATAGCCAGCAAATTGCCCAATTATTATTGACCAGAGATGTAATCGAATATCCTGAAAGCCGCAAAAACGTAACAAACACAATAGAGCAACTCCTAGAAATGGGCATCATTCCTGTCATCAATGAAAATGACACTGTAGCAATCGACGAATTAGATCATCTAACAAAATTTGGCGACAATGATCAACTATCGGCAATCGTAGCTCAACTGATACAAGCAGATGCGTTGATCATGTTATCTGATATTGATGGGTTCTTTTCTGATAATCCGAATACTAATAAAGACGCCACACTCTTTTCAGAAATCAATGAGATCAACGACGAGCTTTTACAATTAGCAGGTGGCAAAGGCAGCCGCTTTGGAACTGGCGGTATGTACAGTAAATTGAAAGCTGCAGAACGTGTACTAGCACATAATGGCGCTATGATTTTAGCAAATGGGCAACAACCTAAGATTATTTTTGATATTTTAAATGGTGAAATGATTGGTACGTTATTTATTTAGTTCAAAAAAGGAGGAACGTTTCATGACTGATTTAATACAATTAGGCAAACAAGCGAAAGAAACAGCTTATCAACTAGGTTTGATGGACGCAAAAACAAAAAAAGATCTGTTACTGCATATGGCGGATGAGCTAGAAAAAAATACTGCTACAATCTTACTCGAAAATCAGAAAGATTTAGCCACAGCCACAGAAAACGGGATTACTGAAACAATGCTTGATCGTTTACGTTTAACTGATGAACGAATTAAAGAAATGGCAGATGGCATCCGTCAAGTTGCAACTTTGCCTGATCCGATCGGTGAAGTCGATAAAATGTGGAAAAATGAAGATGGCTTGATGATCGGTAAACAACGTGTGCCACTGGGTGTAATCGGCATCATTTATGAATCCCGTCCAAATGTGACGACCGATGCAGCAAGTCTTTGTTTTAAAACTGGTAACGCTGTGATTTTACGGGGCGGGAAAGAAGCCTTCTACTCAAATCAAATCCTTGTTACGATTTTACAACAAGCCTTAGCACAAAAAGGCGCTTCTCCTTTTGCGATTCAGTTTGTTGATGACACCTCTCGGGAAACGGCGCAAAAATTGATGAAATTAAATGATTATTTAGATGTGTTGATTCCTCGTGGTGGTGCTAATTTGATCAAAACAGTCTTAACAACTGCAACTGTTCCAGTGATCGAAACAGGAACTGGCAATTGCCATGTTTATATTGATAAAGATGCCCAATTAGAAATGGCTACTAATATAATCGTCAATGCAAAATGCCAACGTCCTTCTGTCTGTAACTCAGCAGAAACATTATTGATCCATCAAGATGTGGCGAAGGATTTTCTACCTGTAATCGAAAAAGCATTAAGTGAATATAATGTAGAGCTACGTGCGGATGAACGAGCACTAGCTATTTTTGAACAATCAATTCCAGCCACTGAAGAAGATTGGGAAACGGAATTCAATGACTTCATTTTAGCCATTAAAGTTGTAGACTCTTTAGAAGAAGCGATTCATCATATCAATCGCTACAATACCAAACATTCTGAAAGTATCATCAGTGATAATTATTTTGCTACACAACAATTTTTACAGCAAGTTGATGCAGCAGCCGTTTATGCCAATGCTTCGACACGATTTACAGATGGATTTGTGTTTGGTTTTGGTGCAGAAATCGGTATTAGTACGCAGAAGTTACATGCACGTGGGCCGATGGGCTTAGCAGAATTAACTTCTACGAAATATATTGTTTATGGTGATGGGCAATATCGGAAATAAAACTAGTAAAAAAATTCCTTAGAGACGATTGTCTATCTAAGGAATTTTTTCATATTCTTTATTCATTATGTCCCGATACATACCTGGAATAGACTCCCAAGAAACAAAAGATATTCGTCGTACGTAGATTCCTTTATGTTGTACTAATGCATAGTTTTTTCCTTCAGGCGCTTGACCTCCAGAAAAAGTCAATTTACTTCCACCACCAAAAGGATCGTCCGCTACCCAAATATCCTCATAAGGATCTGGGAATTGTAACCCCTCTTTACTTTCTTCATACTTTTTTCCCCCATTATAGGTAACTTTCGTAGGCAAAGTGGCATACCCTATTTTCATTTCCATAAATGGATTAAACCGATCTACCCATTGATTTTTATATTGATACACGTTCAAAAAAATCACCGCAACTAGCAAAACGAGCACGGTTGTGATCAAGCCATATTTATACACTTTTTTTAACTTTAAATCCGTATCGATTCTTTTTACCATTTTTGAATCTCCTCTCATAAACTCATCTAAAGTAATCCCAAACAACTCACTTAGACTTATCAGCATGTGCACATCTGGATAAGTACGCCCTGTTTCCCAACTAGAAATCGTTTTGTCAGATACATTCAATTTTTCTGCTAAATCTTTTTGTGTCCATTCATTTGTATTCCGATATTTTTTTAATTGCGTTTTTAGTTCCACTATCCAAGCTCCTTTCTAACTCTAATTTATAATAAAAAGATGCGTTAGACTACCTTGTATTTGTAGAAAGAGGATAATCTAGGTCTCTATATTTTGTAGAATGCTGATATAGCAAGACTTTCCCTTATGTTTATTATATCAAAGAGAGAGAACTTTTTACGGAGATCTTTTATTCCTATTGCTTATTTTTTACAATCATACTTTCTTCAGATATACATTTAGAATTCCTTTTGATACACTATCTATAACTGCGAATGATACAATAGAAAGTTATACACAATTAAAAAAAAGGAGGATTTCTCATGAAACGTGATGGTCACACCCACACAGAATTTTGTCCACATGGAAAAGTGGAAGATACTGAGCAATTGATTCAACAGGCAATTCGTCTAGGTTTTAAAGAATACTCCATTACAGAACACGCTCCTTTACCTAAGGGTATAGAAAAATTTGCAGCGGGAGACCCTGAGGTGTGGAAAACTGCCTCGATGGCAATGAACAATGTGGATAACTATTTTAAAAGGATGAATCGCTTACGAAAAAAGTATGCTTCTGACATCATTATTCACATTGGCTTTGAGTTAGATTATTTTTCAGAGTTTGAAGGATGGACCCGTGATTTTTTAGCGGAGTATGGATCTCAAACTGATGATGGTATTTTATCGGTACACTTTCTTGAAGGGGAAGGTGGATTACGCGGAATTGATTACTCATTTGAAGAATATAAGACAGGTGTTGTTGATTATTTAGGGAGTTTCCAAAAGACTCAAAAGTCCTACTATCAAAAGGTTTTAGCCTCTCTAGAAGCTGATCTTGGTCCTTTTAAACCTACACGTTTAGGTCATATTTCTTTATGCCAAAAATTCGAGCGTTTCTTTGAAGAACCAACTGATTATTCTTCCGAAAATACTGCACTTGTCCACACCCTTTTGACACGTATACAGCAGGAAAAATACAGCTTAGATTTAAACACTGCCGGATTTTATAAACAGGGTTATCAACAGAGTTATCCACAGGTGTGGATAACTAAAAAAGCCATTGAATTGGGAATTCCTTTCGTGTATGGATCTGATACTCATGCATTGACGGATGTCGGGCAAGGATATGAGAGAATTACACAATACCTTTAAAAAAGAGCAAGACTTGTGAAAAGTTATCCACAAATCTTGCTCTTTTTACTTAAGTCATAAACTGATGTGTATTGTGTATAAGGTAGTCCTATACTGATTATTTTATAGCAATTATTATATGCTTATTTTTTTAAATTACACAAAATAATCCAAAAATACGCTATTACACCTTTTTTTCCTATTGATACCTCTCAAAACCCTTTGAATTTCTTTAATTTTTTCTTTCTGACAATCAATTTTTCAATGGATATGCTAAACTATATATATTCTATTTATTACGTTGTGAGGTTGATTATGAAGAAAAAAATGCAAGCATTTATCAAAGAAAACTGGCCTTATATGACCGCCAGCTTTTTTATTCCCTTTTTTGTGATGGTCATTGTTTATTTAAGTATTGGTATTTACCCCGGTAGTAGCCGAAGTGTGATGGCCAGTGATTCTTTTTCACAATTTTCCAATTTTCACGCTAGTTTTAACAATATGCTACATGGTAAACAAAGTATTTTTTATACATGGAATGCATCGTTGGGATTAAACTATCTTTCCCTGATTTCTTATTATCTGGGTGGACTATTTACCCCGCTCGTCCTATTCTTTAAAAACCAAAATATCCCAGATGCACTATATCTGATCACCTTACTGAAAATCGGTTCAGCTGGTTTGGCTTTTTGGGTCTTTGCTAAGAACACTTATAAAATGCCTAAGTGGGGACATGTCATGCTTAGTGTACCCTATGCTTTGATGTCTTTTGCAACCGCACATTCTGAAATTATCATGTGGTTAGATGCATTTACTTATCTGCCTTTGGTTATTCTTGGTATTCATCGTCTGATGGATGAACGAAAACCAACACTGCTATTTGTCAGTTATCTGCTCTTGTTCATTTCCAATTTTTACATGGGCTTTATGATTGGTGTGTTCTCATTCTTGTACTTTATCGCTCGAATGTTGACGAATTGGAAAGTATACAAACAACGGATCATTCCTTATGGTCTGACTTCTCTTTTAGCAGGAGGCGCTTCGATGATTTTAGTGCTGCCCGCTGTTCTTGATTTACGTGCAAATGGCGAAACATTATCTGAAGTCACTCAGTTTAAAACAGAAGCCACTGCTTTTTGGGATATCGTCATGAAAAACATGATCGGTGTGTATGATACGACCAAATATGGTTCGATTCCGTTTATCTATGTTGGTCTGCTTCCACTAATTTTCTGTATCTTTTACTTTGTCACAAAGGAAATTCCACGGAAAAACAAATTCTTATTTGGTAGCCTATTTATCATCTTGATTGCTAGCTTTTATATCACGCCGCTGAACCTATTTTGGCACGGGATGCACGCACCGAATATGTTCTTGTTCCGTTATAGTTTTTTATTTTCTTTCTTAGTGGTTTTATTAGCAGGATACGGCTTTGAAAAATTTAAAACAGATGATCTCGGCGTCTTAGCAGGTTCTACGATTATGTTGATCGCTATTTTCGCCTTAGCGGAAGGTACAAAAAACGCCACAAGTTATGACTATGTTCCGATTTCGGCCTTTGTCATCACAGCTTTATTTTTACTCTTATATCTAGCTAGTATCGTCTTTTATCAACTGAAAAAAATACCGATGCACTATCTGATTATATTATTAGTATTACTCGTTTCAACAGAGGCATTCATCAATACTAATACAATGCTAAAAGGTATTCTGGATGATTGGAACTATGCTTCACGCAGCCTTTATTCTGAACCTTATCCATCAATCAAAAAATTAGTGGATAAAACGAAAAAAGAAAATGATTCTTTTTATCGGTTGGAAAACTTAAATCCTGTTTCTTCTAATGATAGTATTAATTACGGTTACAGCGGAGTCAGTTTGTTTTCTTCTATCCGAAATCGTCATTCTTCTTCTTACTTGAATGACTTAGGTTTCCGTTCTAGAGGAACTGGTTTGAACATTCGCTACCCCAATAATACGTTGTTAATGGACTCACTTGTTGGAATCAAATACAATATTTCGGAAAGTGATCCCTTGAAATTTGGCTTTTTCCCAACAGACAAAGCAGATAAATTTTCATTATACGAAAATAGTAATGCGTTGCCATTAGGCTTTTTAGCTGATAAAGATATTTATAAAGTCAAACAGCCCGCCAACGATAACTTAACCAGTCAAACGGAGTTATTCAATGCATTATCTGATAAACAAGAAAATTATTTCAAATTTTATCAACCAACGATTATTAATAAAACAAATGTTAAAATCGAGCAAAATGCTGGATCAGTAACTTATAGAGAAATTCAAAACAACATTTCTAAAGATATTACTTGGACAGTTGATGTACCAGCTAATACTCAAGCGTATCTTAGCTTATTCCCAACAGATTTCGCTCAACTAGAAAGTTCAAGTGCAACGATGTCGGTCAACGGTGTTAGCCAAAAATCACAAATCAACATTACAGGACAGTATTACAATATCGGCTATTACGATAAACCAACTACTGTTACCTTTACAGTGAGCTTTTATGGCACAACAGCCGTTAGTTTTATGGAACCTAAAGTTGTCGGTTTAGATACCAAAGCCTTTGAATCATCTGTTCAGGCAATCCAAGCCAAAGGTGCTGACCTAACTACTACAGGACGGAAAGCTGTAGGTACAGTGAATGCTGAGAAAGACCAAGTCCTTTTAACAACGATTCCTTACGATAAAGGCTGGAAAGCGTATGTTGATGGAAAAAAAGTACCGGTCGAAGCGTTTAAAAAAGCCTTTGTCAGCATTCCAGTAACACAAGGTGAGCATACGATTGAATTTGTTTATCTACCGGAAGGTTCTATACCTGGTGCGATTTTGTTTGTTGTTTGTATCGGGGGATTTGTGGTTTATGTACGATTTACGAATAAACCTAAACTCACTTTAGTAAAACCTAAAAAAAGGAAACGGAAAAAACGTTAAAATGATCTTTTGTGAAGAGGTTGGGGCAGAAGTATTTAATCCCGAGAACCAAGTAGGTACTGTGCAACATCATCTCGTGCCTCGCTGTGTTTTACAGCAATAAGTAAGAAAGAATTCACGAAAATTGCCAAGAATCACAGTGAGTTTACGAACTGATGATGATTGGTACCTACTTGGTGCTCTTCAAATTTTTGTGAATTCTGGCTTATTTCCGAAGGGATTGCTTCTGCATCTACGGTTCTCGTTTCACTCCGATCCTCGAAGCATGGAGGACCGTTTGCTCCCACCGTTTATCCGGATTCCAGGTGTCTGGGATATGACTCGAAGAGTTATGTCTCAGGCACTCTTTTTTTATTACACTGACTTCTTTTATTCTTAACACTTAGAACAAGCAGATAGGATTGACGAGTAAAAAATCATATATTATCATTAAAATAGGAAAGTAGCCTACTAATCGAAAGTTTAACTATGAAACTATTTTGAATTAGCTCAAACATAAACTTATACTAGAATGGAGGACTAGCTATGAACAAAGCAAAACCTATTTCAATTTTTGGTACTAATTTAGCGATAATCATCTATTACTTTTTACCAAGAATCCAAATTACAACACTGTCTCCACATTGGAATATGTTTTTTAATTTTAGACCTATTTTGGTAACAATAATTACATTATCTATGTTGATGATCACTTTTCAAAAAGCCTATTCTAACAAATGGAAGAGTGTTCATCTAAGTCGAATGGTTACAGGTGCCTATATCTTATTTCTACTAGCTACGCTTTTCTATTTTATGATGCTTGAATTTGTAGGGTAAACGCTAAAAAAGCAATCGTAATTACGACTGCTTTTTTGTATAAGCAACACTTTTATCTTATAGCCTAGCGATCAATCACACTTCTCAATCGCTTCTATAAACCAGTGCCTAAATTGTTCTTCCTCAATATCCACACACACTCGGCAATTAATCTCTTTCCCTAAGTACCCAGCCAAATCAACTAAAGTAGCACCAGCAGTCAAGCTACCTTGTGTTTCAATTGCCACATAAGATTCTTTAACCTCAAACATTTCCGGCGCTAATAAATAGGCCACAGCACAGCCATCATACATTTTTAATCCTGTATCTAAACTGCCACCACGATATTTGCTAAATAAATGGTCGATCATATCACCTGTTTTATTCATTTTCTTGATTCGCATACGATCTTCAGGTAATATTAACGCCTTCTCTCCAACATCTAAGCTTACCATCGTCAATGGAATCTTACTTTCAAATACGATTTTAGCCGCTTCTGGATCTGCAGCAATATTAAATTCAGATAATATTCCGTAATTTCCTCTCCCCAAAGAACCACCCATGATCACCAGTTCTTCAATTCTCTCCACACATTCCGGATAAATTCTAAGTAAAAGAGCAATATTCGTCAGCGGACCGATTCCCACAATCGTTGTTTTTTCTTTAGACTCCATCAAGACTTTATACATCTCAAGCACTGCATGATTTTTTGTTAATAGTTCATATTTTGATTCGGGAAATTCATAGCCATCCATCCCAGTGCTTCCATGAATATCGCTTGCATTGATCGCTTCACGAAGTAATGGTCGATCTGCTCCGATTGCCACCGGAACTTCTTTCCCCCAAAAAGCGAGCAGTTTAAGTAGATTTTTGGTTACCTTATCTACACTGACATTACCAGCAACAGTCGTAAACAATCTAACGTTCAGCCTTTCATCAAAAAGCGCCGCTGCAATTGCTACTGCATCATCGATTCCTGGATCTGTATCGATAATGATTTTTCTTGTTTTTTTCACGTTACGTAATCCTTCCTTTTCAACTAAAATTATCTGAAAAAGCCTTTCTCCCATGCTCATTTCAGAAAATTAAAGCTACCCCTTTTTTATAAAAAAGGGGGAAACAGAAAAAGTGCCTGTTTCCCCGCCTTCTTCTATTTTAATAATCTAACTGTTTTAAATGCAGCAAAAATGATTCCTGCGTTAAACGCTTGATTGTATATAATCGTTCAATTTGTTTCCGAATTTTTTTATCTTCTTTTGCAGTAGGATCAAAAACATCCATTAACTTGCTGATACCATATTCTATGATCATACCTGTTCCGCCGCTACCAACTGCAAAACCTAGCATGTCTGTATTGTTTAGTTGCCCCTTTTTGATTTCAGCAATGGTTTGACTGAAATCACCTTCAACAATAATTTCATCTGTCTTCTTGTCTAATTCCTTTGCTAATTCAGCTTTCGTGCTTACTCTCACTTGCTTACTATTCATCCCAAAAAACCTCCTTTTAAATTATTATACGCTATTCACATTTTTTTACTAGTGGGACTTAAGCAGTACAAAAAGGGGGAATGAAACCATTTCTAGCTTCATCCGCCCCTCTTTTATGATCTTGTCATGACCTCTTCAACTAGTGAAGCAACTTTGCCTTTACTTCGCTCAATCAATAACGCCAACTGAATAAAAGCAAACAGAACATTACTTTGTTTTGAATAAGCAAAATATCTGGCTTCCCAGCTCGTAACATATTGTTCTTTTTCTTTTCTCGTATCTTTGAATCCATATAATTGATCGCCATACTTATAAAAAATATTGATCAGACGCTCATTTAAAAAAGAGTATTTTGTTTCACCGACATTTGCGAGCGGTGCAGCTCCCAAATTAACCGAGCGATAGCCACGATTTTGATATTCTGTGATAAAATGCGTTAGCATGAAATCTGCAGTATACTTCGGTGCTGATTCACGATATCGAAGCAAATCATAGGACATTTCACGACCTTGAACAATTGGTTTAGCTGAAATAAAACCGATCACTTCATGTTGCTCATTCCGTAAAACACCTACATCGCTCAACCCTAAGTATTCTTGATCAAAATAACCACAGACAAAATTTCTCTCCCGTTGACTACCTAGCCACTCCTCAGACACATACCCTAGTTCTTGAAACAGCTCAGCTGAAATAGGCTCATGATACAGCCTAAATGTATATCCTAAATTCGTTAAATGTTGTAACTCCATCTGATCAGGCGCAAAAGAAATTGAGGCTTTATCTTTACCAGAAAAACATACAAGCCCTTCTTCACCAGCTTTCATGAAATTAAACCCTAAATCGTGCAGGATCATGGTATATTTTTCGCTAACTCGATAAAATGCCGCTTGATATCCAAGCAGATCAGCTGCATCCATAAATGCTAGCGTAGCTTCAGCCCACTTCTCTTGATTTCCAACAGGATCAGCCAAAAGAAAACACTTATTGGCTTTGATTTGATAGGCAAATAAAACTTCATCTTCACCATTTTCTTGATAATAATAATAGGAGTAATTTTTTAAGTACAGTAAATGACTGCCTTCTGTACCTCCATACTTCTCGATCAGAGCTGTTAAACGATCTCCTTGATACGAATCACCTAAATGTTTGGACGTCTCTGCCAAGTATTGATAGAGCGTGATCAAACCGATCATCGAAATCCCTAATCCAATCAAACCAGATAGCCAGACATCATCCGATGGAAATAACAGAAACATGTGAGGAATCGGACCTACTTTATCCGGATGAGAGCTATAATACCCCGCTACAGCATAAATAATGAATAAGAAACTGAATAAAATACTATCAACTGTTAATGCACCCCAAGAATAGACAAACTTTTCCCGATAAAACTCTTTTCTTGCTAAAAAAACGGCGGATAGAATTATCAGATAGACCAGTACCAATTGCCATGAAGCTGTTCTGGAAATGGTATTGATGATCCCAAAAATCAACAAGCCAATCGTTGGCCAATAGGCTTTTTTCACTTTCATCGAAATCCCTCTGGCTAGTCCTAATAGTAAAAAACCAATCAGCATATTAAACGTTTGATCTAAAAAATCAAACGAAAACGGCAATAAAAGTTTAAACAGTCGACTAACATTCGATAGATTTGTGATCGTAGACAATAAAACCATCATGATCCCGGCAAAATAAAGTGCCGCTACTAAAATAAAGTGTGCCGCTTTTTGTGAAAACATCCGTGGTAAATTATCAAAAAATCGATTGATCTTGATTCCTGTTTGATGAATAAACAAAATAATTCCAGTCATAAACGGCAATACGTAATAAAATAAACGATAATAAATCAACCATACAACAGCTGTCGATTGGCTCACACCTAATTGAGATAAACCTAAAATCATCAGTACATCAAACGTCCCCATTCCTCCAGGCACCATCGTCAGCATTCCGATCAAAGTAGCGATCACAAACATTGGATAAACAGATATCAATGATACATCGACTTGCATCAAAGCCCCCACGCTTAAAAAGACCAACATCGCTCCTAACCATTGCCCCAGTGACGCACCAAACAATAAAAATATTCCTTTCGGAAAAAAATCTTTAAATAAAGTATATTTTTTTAATTGCGTAAATAGCAATAATGCTGGCGCAATCAAACTTCCAGCAAGTAACCAAACCCAATATTCTCGGAATAAGCTATCTGGTCGAATAAAAAAAACATCAATAAATGCAATAAACGCTAAAATCGACAAACCAGAAATCATAAATAGAGCCGCTTTAGAGACCGTTGCAACAACTTTTTTACGCGGCGTATCTTTTCCATAAAAATTAGCCCGTAGCGTTGCCCCAACGACACCGCCAAAACCTGCAAGATTATTGATCGTATTGGTGACCCAAGCAGACACAAACCACTCCCAGCGGTTCATTTTAGGCTTGCCTTGCTCCTCAAGTACACTTACAACCACAAAATCATATAAAAGCATCGGCAAAACGCCGATCAAGCCTGCTGAAATCATTCCGAGAATCCGAAAACGATTCTGTTGTCCCATTGTATGAAAGACATCTTCCCACGTCATCCCCTGTACAATATGGGTTACTTGATTCGCTACAAAAATCAGCACAGAACCAAGAAATATTAGTTTTAATAATAAACTATGCTCTTTCATCCAATGAAATAACTGGTCTATTTTGTTTTTCATTTATTCACCGCTTTTCTTATGATCCAGTTCTATAATATATTTTCTTTTATATGTTAGCGTATAACGGATTATTTTTCCACTTTAGCTCTTGAAATCGACTATTTTCTATAAAAATAGCCGCTAAACTTAAATAACTAAGCTCAACGACTACTTCTATCTATTTACTAATACTAATGATTCTTATATTCCGTCCCAATTTTATCCGCTACAATAATCGCTGCTTTGACTTGATCCACTGTAATCGGAAATGGCATTGAATGGATCGATTCTTCTGGAATGCAAGATTTTTCAGCGACTTCTGTTAGTTCCGCATCTGAAATTTCTTTCACGCCTAAATCTGCTAGACAAACTGGCAGTCCGATCGATAGTGCAAAATCTAATACTTCATATAGTTCAGCTTTCGGCGCATTTTCTAAAACCAGCTGGCAAATCGTGCTGAATGCTACTTTTTCACCATGAGTTGCGCCATGTGCATCATGTAAAACAGTCAAACCATCATGAATCGCATGGATTGCAGCCAGACCCGCACTTTCAAACCCTAAACCTGAAAGTAAGATATTCGCTTCAATAATGTTTTCCAATGCAGGGGTCACCACATTATTATCTGAAGCTTCTTTGGCTTTTAAACCATCTTCCAGAATTGTTTCATAACATAATTTAGCTAAGGCCAACGCTGTATTTGTTCCTTTCGCTGGTGGACAGACACCTTCGCGTGCGCCACAAGGCAAGCCAGCATTGACATTAGAATATGAATTATGGGTTGCTCTTGCTTCAAAATAAGTAGATAACGCATCACCCATACCAGAAACTAAGAAGCGCGTTGGCGCATTCGCAATTACCACTGTATCGATCAACACCACACTTGGACTTTGCACAAAGTAAGCATAATCATCAAATTGACCATCTTCTGTATAAAGCACTGCTGAGTGACTTGTTGGGGCATCTGTTGCAACGATCGTAGGCACAATAATCAAGTTATGCCCTTCTGCCACACATTTTGCGGTATCGATTGCTTTACCACCGCCAAGACCGATTACACAATCACACTCATTTTCTTCTGCCACTTTTTGTAGACGGGCCACTTCAATACGTGATGCTTCTCCGTGAAAATTACTTTCAACAAAAGAAATATCAAAGGTTTCAGCTGTTTTATCTAATTTATCTTTTACTCGGTTCACATCATCTGCGTGAGCAATCAACAAAGCTTTCTTGCCAAATGTTGTCACAAAATAACCTAAATTCAATAACTCATCTTCACCTTGAACGTATTTCGTTGGACTAATAAACGCTTTTCTCATGTTTGAAAACTCCTATTCTTATCTTATTTTATTTTTAAAGGCGCTAATTGCTCCTTTATGGCATCGATCGGTGTATCTACCTGCAGTAACGCAGCCGCTGTATAAGCGCTTTCTACTAAAGCCGTATCAAACAAAAGCACTTCTTTTTCTGTCATATCAATCGCCATTTCTAAATTCATTTTGGCACTGCCTAAATCATAAAATGCGAATAATGTTTCACCTGAATTTTTTTCAAAGGCTTCCATGATTTTTTCAAAAGAAGTACCGACTGCACCATCTTCTAATCCAGCAGCAACTGTTATCGGGACATCTTTCGCCACTTCTTTGATCAAACGATCAACACCTTCGCCTATTTCCTTAACATGAGAGACTATCACTACACCATTACGCATCAAAGACACCCGCTTCCATTAAAGATTGAAAGAAATACATACTGGACATTGCTCCTGGATCGATATGACCGATCGAGCGTTCGCCAACATAAGAAGCACGTCCTTTGGTTGCAGTGATCTCTTTAGTTGCTTCTACCGCTGATTCCAGTAAGGCTTCTGTTAACATATCCTTTTTGATTGCCTCGATTGCTGGTGCCCATTCATCCAGCATGGTTTTTTCACCTGGTTTGCTATTTCCACGTTTTTCAATTCCTGCTAAGCCAGCTTCTAAAATAGGTAATACCTCTGAAGTTGTTGTAGCAGCTTTGGCCATTTCCATCATAGCTGTTCCATAAAGTGGACCTGAAGCCCCGCCAACTTTACTGATCAAAGCCATTGCAGTAAGCTTGAAGACATCTTGCACGGTTTGAGGCTCCTTACTTTGCAAACTCTCACTAACAGCCTCCATACCACGTGCCATATTATTACCATGATCCCCATCGCCGATTGGCGTATCCAGCTCACTTAAGTAATCTTTGTTTTTATCGATTTTTTCTTTGAATAGTTGTAATGATTTTTTTAGATTATCTACTGTAAACATTAAAGTCCCCTCCGTTTTTCAAACTATACGTAACAATACTCAATCTAGATTGACCTTTACCAAGCTACTGTATCAACGTCTTCATTCAGCGCTGCTACCCAATCATCTTCTACTTTCAATAACGTGACAGAAATTCCGGCCATTTCCAATGAAGTCATATAATTACCAACTTTTGAAAATGAAACCTTCACGCCTTCAACATCTAACAAACTCATTACATCATCATAAAAAATGTATTGTTCCATCAAAGGTGTCCCACCTAAACCATTCACTAAAATAGCGAATTGATCTCCTTTATTCCATTGAAATGCTGCTGCTAATTTAGAAATCAATTCTTCAGCCATCTCCTTAGATGGTCTAATTTTTTCTCGTTTATAACCTGGTTCACCATGAATACCAACACCAAATTCAATTTCATCATCTGCTAATACAAATCCTGGTTTTCCTACTTCAGGAACCGTTGCGCCTGTCAACGCAACTCCGATTGTTTTTAGATTCTTAACCACGCGTTCTCCTAATTCAACTAATTCTTCTACTGATGCGCCATTACGCGCTGCTGCTCCTAGAATCTTATGAACTAAAACAGTACCTGCTACACCACGCTTTCCTTGAGTGTATGTGCTGTCTTCAACTGCAATATCATCATCCACAACCACTGTGCCAACTTTGATGTCTTCCATTTCAGCTAAATCTTTCGCCATATCAAAGTTCATAATGTCCCCAGAATAGTTTTTTACGACCATCACAACACCTTGTCCTTGATCGACCGCTTTGATTCCTTCAAAAATTTGATCAGGAGTTGGTGATGTGAATACCTGACCACAAACTGCTGCCTGCAACATACCCGAGCCGACAAATCCAGCATGAGCCGGTTCATGACCACTGCCACCACCACTGATCAATGCAACTTGTTTACCAATTTCCTTTTGTTTTAAAACAAATGTTTCTGGTACTTGCTCGATTGTCTCTTGATGAGCACGGACAAATCCCTGCACCATTTCCGGAACTACATTTTGAGCTTGATTGATAATTTTCTTCATGATATTCCCTCCTGTTTTTTCTGTTGTGGCTGAACGAACTTGTTTAGCTTTTATTTTATCTAGCTTCACAAGCTAGTCTCTCGGAAAAAAGATAAAATCTGAGTGAGGCAAAAAGCGCCACCCTCATATTTTCCTATTTTTCTGTCGAAGTTGGTCGAGCCCGCTACGCTTTGCTTTGAAACACAGTAAGTGAAATGAACTGATGTTGAAAAGTACAAGGTGTAGCAAAGCGAAACGTTGTTACCAACATTGTATACGTTTACAATACTCGCATATGAAAAAAGTTGCAACGGACAAACAAGTTTATGTGTCCGCTTTCATTTTGATTTTTTTCTAAACTATAGTTTTCACTGGAAAGACAGCGTATAATAGAAACTGATATTAATGGAAAAGGAGCAGTGGCTCAATGAAGCAATTAATCAATTCAAGCGGGCATATTCGGCAGCAATTATTAGCTGGTATCGTCTATACATATAATGACAAATTAAATTGGCAACCTGAAACTGGAATCGTCACTAAAAAAATAATCCCGGAAAATAAAGTGGTCCTGATCAGTGGCGGAGGATGTGGACACGAGCCAGCTCATATTGGCTATATTGGTGAAAATATGCTAGATTGTGCCGTAATGGGAGCGATCTTTGAACCACCAACTAGTGGTGAGATCTTACAAGCTATTGAGCAAACTTACAATGGTTGCGGAACCTTGTTGATCATCAAAAATTTTGAAAAGGACTTAGCAAGCTTTCTTGAAGCTGAACGACTAGCCAAAGCAAAAGGGTTGCTCGTTTCTCATGTCATCGTTGATGACGACTGTTCTATTGAAAGTGGTTCATTTGAAAAGAGACGACGCGGAGTTGCTGGAACTGTTTTTGTTCATAAAATTCTCGGAGCGGCAGCTGCTGTTGGCCACTCTTTAGATGAACTGCAAATAATAGGTAAACAACTGATTTCTCAAATCAAAACATTAGGAGTCGCTTTTTCACCCGCTTCTCCTATTGGGATGATCCCCCAACAATATGAACTGGCAGAAGACGAAATGTACTTTGGCATTGGTATCCACGGAGAACCTGGTTATCGCATTGAAACAATGCAATCTTCTGAGCGGATCGCAATCGAGTTAGTGAATAAGCTAAAACAACAATATCCAAGAAACGAATTAAACAAAGCGGCTGTCTTAGTAAACGGTTTAGGTGGAATCCCTTTACTTGAGCTGAGTATTTTCATGAATGACGTCCAACAATTATTGGATATTGAAGATATTGAAGTAGTTTACAAACGAATGGGCAACTTTTTAACCGCCTATAATACTAACGGACTTTCACTAACACTATTAACCGTTACAGAAGAAAAATGGATAGATTATTTAAATGCACCAACTGATGCTTTTGGTTGGAAATAAAAAAAGCGGAATGAGGCGTTTAACTCTCATGAAACCAAGTAGGTACCTTTCTACATCAATTCATTTCACTCATTGTGTGTCGAGGCAATTAGGAATCTGACTAGGAAACGCTTTTTGTTTCATAGTCAGATTATCTATTTTCCTTGAGAGTTGCTTTGTGTAGCTAGATCATAAGAAAGCGGAATGAACTTCTCAGTCCCAAACAAAAAACAATGAACAAATAATGTAATTTCCATGTATACATTATTGTTCATTGTTTTTCTTCAAATCCCATTAAAAAGGCAATTTTCATCTGCTCCGCAAATCGATGTGAATCAACCTGACAGCCTTCAATGATCCATTTGCTTGTTAAAGAAACAAAGGCATTTGCATAAAACTCTTCTAAAAACAAACGATCTGATTCCTTAAGCTCTCCTTCAGATCGGTTTTTAACTACCAGAACTTGGTTGATCAATGCTTTTAAATGCTGTGTATAATATTCTTGAAATGAATTTTGACCTTCAAATTGTAAAATCCTTCGATAAAAAAGTTGATTTTCCTCAAAATAGATAAAAAGATTCTCTACTATAGTCTGCCACGCCTCATAAGCAAGGTTATCTTCAATTTTTTCAATTGCCTCTTGCTGGAAAATCCAGTCCACCAATTCATACTTGTCCTGGAAATAGTCATAAAAGGTTTGGCGACGCATATGGCTTTCCTGCATGATTTTTGCGATCGTTACTTTTTCAAACCCAATTTGGCCAACAAGTTTTTTAAATATCTTTGCAATTTTCTTTTTCGTAATCAATGATCCTGTCATTTATCTGCACCTTTAATTTCTTTATTACTTTTATTGTACCAGTTAATCAGCATTTAGAAAATCAATGTTTCTAGGTTCAAACAAACTAAGCTAAAGTTGATTAAATTTTGTCCGCTTTATTCCTTAGAAACTTATAGTACTAAACAAAAAACTGAGATCAACTAAATAGTCAATCTCAGTTCCTCTTCTATGCTCTTCCCCCATTTTGTCGAGCAAGATATGTTTCCAGATATTCGCTTAATAGTTTATAACCTTCCATTTTTTGTTCCACTTCCTTAGGGCAATAAATCCATTTCCCCATAACTTTTCGTTTTTTAGAAAGTACATTTACCTCTTCTAAAAAGTCATTCAGGTCATTGACCAATTGTTGTGTGCTTAATTCATTCCCTAATAAAATATCTTTCTTTTCTCGTTCATATACAGAGGCCCATAGATACGGCAGCACTTCAATTTTACGAATATTGGTGTAAAAATCAGCTTTCGGCATCATCCCTTTATGTCCCATGCCTCGTCCTTGTTGGAAAAACGAATGGATGTCCCACTCTAATTTTTTCAAGCGACGCAAAGATGGCCCTTGCGAGTCTTGGGCATTATTAAGGTTTTGACTGTAGTTTTCATCCAATGTCCAAGGACTTTTTATTTCTGTTGATTGCGGATGTTTTTCAGAAACTCGGTCCAGCATTTCTTCGATCGCTAATGTGACTGTTGGTCTTTCTTCTTCAGTAGCCACAATAGATTTCATAGGTCTAGTGGCTTGCAAAAAACTCTCTTTTGATGGGAAATCCCGTTTTTCTTGTACTGTTTGAGTTGGTTGTGCTGCTTTAGATACTGGTGGTGCAACTGGTCCAATCATCGAATTGTTTCTCACCACAGGCGTTTGCTGAATAGTTGTTGTTTGCTCTTTTTTTGCCGGTGGTGCTGTGACTGTCTGGCGCATTTTTTGTTCTAATTCAGCTATTTTTTGATGTGCTTTGATCAATTGAACATCTACTTTACCAACTGTTTGAGTTAATTTTTTGATCTCTGTTGCATTTGATTTTAATTGTTCCTGATCTTTTTGATGCTTTTCCGCTAGTTTTTTTGCCGAATCGCTTTTGGTCAGTCTTACTGTAGGAATTTTTTTCTTTTCTTTTTTGACTGTGGTCAATTCAGTTTCAACCGTGGCCAGTTTTGTTGTTAACTGATCAATGACTTGGTTTAACTTAACCATTTCCGATGCTGTCTCTTGTAATTGTCCGTGATCTTTTTCAATTCTAGCCAACGCTTCAGAGTCTGGTTTCGCATCTAAAACAGTTGATTCTACTGTAGTCAATTTTTCATTGATTTGTTGTAATTGACGGGCAATCGTTGTAACTTCCTCACTCGTCGTTGCTAATTTATCAGCTAATTTATGTTGTTCAGCAGTTGCTTGCTTCGCTAAAGAAAAATTCAGCTTTGGTCGTTTTTCTTGCTTATTTTCTGCCATGGTCTGGTTTAATTTGGCCACTTGCTGGTCTGACTGATTCACTCTTTGCCCCAGTAAATCTATCCGTTTGATCGCTTCTTCTAAGCGCATTTCAACAGTTGGCCCAGATTCTTCTCCTGAACCAAGTGTGATTTTGAATTTTGGTGGTTGCTTTGGCTTTGGTAGTTTGGCTAACTTATCAGTCACATGTGTTTTAAAGGTTGAAAATTCTTTTGTTAGCTGCGTAATTTTTTCGTCTACTTTGCTTAATTGTCTCGCATTTTCAGATTCCAATGCCTCTTTTGCGGCAACTTTACTTGGGATTACTTTGACCACGGGCGGCGTTCTTTTATCTTTCACTGATTGGACTTCTTTGTAGATATCATTCAGATTTTCACTGAATTGATTCATCATCTCTGTTAAAAGTAAGACTTCGCTATTGGTTTCTTGCAATCCTTTTACCATCTCTATTGGTATCTCCTCAGAAAAACCAGTCATATGCTCTAAGGGCATTTCTGGGACTTCTAAGCTGCTGATCCAAGTACGTAGATCACTGATCTGTAATTTGCTGAGTGGATGCGCCAAGGCTAACAGTAGCGTCACATAGACAGCTTTTTGCGTTACCCGCACATAAAGGTTCTTTGCAACGCAATCTTCAAATTCATGATTGAATTGCTCCGGAAGATCTACTAAGAGAGCTTCGAATTGTTCTGGCTGCTCATAATCAGACGACACCTCAAATTTTCTGATTAGATAGACAGAATACTGACTTAATACATCATCCGAATAGAGTTCTTCACCTAAACGGTTAGCTTCGATTTCTTTTCTTAAAAAAACTTTCTTATTCTCTGTTGTATTCTTTGTAAGATTCAACTTTTCCATATGTACTAACGGCCCCTTTTTGACTTGTATCTTACCTTTTTATTTACAAACACCCTTTTATCCTCTTTATACTCAACGAGGCTGGAACCACCATTTCTCTTGAAAATCAGACCATCAACTTTACGTAAAAGCTGATCAGATCGACTCGGTCATTTATTATCAAAAAAACTTTGTGGAACCAGTTGATTTGGATTTAAGTAACATCACGTAACTGATGTTCTGATCCCCTCTACGCTTTTTTTAATTCTATGTTTACTATGCTCTTTTTTTGAACAATCATTTTTAATTTTACCTTATAAACCACACGAATTGTTTTCATAAAATGTTCTAAAATCGTAAAAAAATGAGAATAACAAGGTCTTAAAAATGTAAATAAATTTCATTTAAATAAAAAAGATGAACAAAACTAAAAATAGTCTTGTTCATCTTTTTTTTATATAGATAAATAAATTTTATAATTATTCCTTGTACTGGTTTTCAATTCGTCTATCTGGAATAATCCACATGATCAAAATACCAATATTCACAATCAATACAAAATAAGGATGGATCAACCAACCTAATACCAACCCTAGGATATTTAAGAAAATTGACACATAAGATTTATTATAGCGCTGAAACAATTCACTAAGCGTAGAATCACTGCCATTTGCTCGGATCAACTCTCGAGTCAAGACTAAATAAGCAGTGTTTGCTAAAAGGGTCATAATACCGTAAGTCAGCTGAGGAATCAAACTATCAATAAAGTCGCCTACCCAGGCAGTAGCAAATGGAACGAGTGTTAGCGTAAAAATAAAAAAATTATTCGCCCACAAGACTCGTCCATCGATTTTACGAACTAATTGAAACATATGATGATGATTATTCCAATAAATTGCCAACATCACAAAACTTACTATGTAAATAAATAGTTTTCGTTCAATGCCTGCTAATCCTGCTAAAGTATCTGTATTTGGTTGATGCAATTCTAAAACTAAAATGGTCATCACGATTGCGATAACTGCATCTGTAAAAGCTTCTACTCTTGATTTTGACATGATTTCATCTCCTCGTTTTTATTTTACGTTTTTTTTAAGCAATTGCAATGAATACGACCAGTCTCAAGTTGGAGAGAAAATCAGCCTAAAGGTGGATTCCTTGAAAAGAGATTCTTGCTATACTTTATTCATAGAGAACGAGAGAAAAAAATGGAGGTTTTAACAATGAGACAACGATCAATGCTAATGAATATATTAATGGTAATTGGGTTATTTTTTGTAGGAAGTATTATTTTGAGTATCGTACTTGGTGTTTTAGGTGGATTATTATGGTTTGCTATCAAGATCATGATTCCTGTGGCAATTGCTGTTTGGTTAGTCCGCATGATTTCAGGTCCTTCAAACAACCGTCGTAGATACTACTAAGCACAGAAGCTAGCTCAGCACATCTGCTTTTTTATAAATAAAAAAATCGATTCAGCTCTTTATGAGCTGAATCGATTTTTTGTTTTATTTGCTTATGTCACCACGGAAGGCTTGTTCAAGGTTATCAAAATAATTGATAGACCCTTTCGTTTGAATCTCCCACTTATCTTCTTTTTTCTTGATAATCACTTTAAATCCATCACTATAACTATCAATACTTACTGGTTTTGTATTTTTAAAGATTTCAGGAAGCTTATCAAGTTCTGCTTTTTGAGCAGCCTTACTTCTTTCGTCATAGTCTTGATCTCTATGTGCATCATAATATTCTTTGTTTACGGCTTCCATATCATCTTTCATTTCTTTAAATGATAATCCTTCCATATTCACCGTTACTTCCGCTACATCTGGGAAATAAGAAGCTATTTCATACTTAACTGTCGCAACTTTTGCATTGTCTTCTCTAAAGACTTTTGCTAGTGCTAGGCCTTCTTCGTCGGTTACTTTGTAATCATAGAATTTGTTTTTGATTGCTTTATTAAAGTTTTCATCAAAGTTTTTGACTGCTTCATCACGATCGTTGGCTACAAGCTTATTGTAATCTTCATTTTCAGTTGCTAAGAAAACTTCGTCCACAAAAGCAGTTACAGCTTTAGCTGCATCTTCGCTATGATCTTTATATTTAGAAGCATCAACATCAAGAATAATTGGCTTTGGTTCTTTTTCTACTTCATAAATTCTTGGTTCAAAGTGTAGTTTATATGTTCCTTTTTTCTCTACTGGAAATACTACATAACCTGTTTTGCTTTTCTTACCTGAAATTTTTTCATAAGAAAGGAGCGGCGTTTTGCTCTCATCTAAATAAAGACTTAGTGATTCGATCTTACTATCATCTTCATCGTAAAGCATAATATCTGTTGCACTCATATCCAAGCTTTTATCTGTTTCATTTTTGATTGTTACTTTTAATGCAAGAAAGCCTTCCCCATCTTCGACTTCTTCTTCTTGTGGAATAACATATTCCCCTTCATCGATCGAAATTGATGCGATTTTCGATTTTGCCGCTTTTGTCTCAGACTTACTGTCGTCTCCACCTTTTTTAGAAGACCCAGTTCCTCCGCATGCTGCTAATGACACAATAGCAACTGCCGATAACAATACTAATCCTAACTTCTTCATCCCATTCTCCCCTTGAAAGTTATTGAACACTCTTTCCATTTTACTATAGTAACAAGAGCGTTTTATCTCAATCTTCTAAGGATTAATCTAATTTTTTGAGAATTTCACTATTTATTCTATTTTTTTGTATACATTTTATCACTATGCATGCGTAATTGTTCTTCTTTTATATTTTCTATTGCTTGAACTGCGTATACTTCACCCTTATGATAATCTTGATGGACTTGTTTAGAAACAGTTAAGAGGTTGGTTTCATGATCACTCCCGTGTTCTGATACAAAAACGAGATGATGGATTTCTAGTTGCTGATTACTCGCTGGAATTCTAACACCAAAACGATTCGTCACCGCTAAATCTTCCCCTGTCACTCTGCAGTAAAAACGATCTCTACTGGCAATTCTGTATGGTAATGTTGAAACCCCTCTTTTAAAAAATGTGGCTTTACCATAATTTCGACTACACCGATCTGAACAGAAAGATCGACGCCGACCTTCTAAAGGTTGATTGCACCATTTGCATATGTACTTATCTTCTCTAAAATCAATCGATTCAAAGCCTAGTTTTTCCCCAAAGGCTTTTTCATATTCGTATAGGCTTAACCAACGTCTTGTATAGGTATCTGATTTTTCTTCTAAACGTAGCTGACTCCCCTTTACTTGATAACGATATTTATCTGGAATTTCTTCAATACATGCTTTGATTTCTTTTTTTCTTTCAGGAGAAAAAGCTGAAAACTCATTCGTAGATAATTCACCTATCCCAAATTGCCCAATTATTTTGCATTTAAAACAAATATAAAACTGCGGCAACTCTGATGTCTCTTCTGAAAAAAGCAACTCTACTTTTCTTGAACATTTTGGGCAATAGGCTCCTAGATGTTTAAAACGGTGATAATTCATGTTGTCATTCCTTCATATTTTTTTCTATTATAACGTATTATTTTAAATAAAAAATAGAGGATAGTTTTTTAAGCTACCCTCTACCTTTTATTTAAAATTAACTGTTATCCTAATTCTTCTGTTTTCTTAACAATTTTTTTAATTTCATGAATGGCCTTTTTTTGTTCCAGATAGCTTTTCACTTTATTTTCATCGCTATCGATTTTGCCCAATGTTGTTTCTAATTTATCAACTTCGGTATTGATTTGATAAACTAATGAATCTTCTTTATCAATCCAATTTTCAGCATCTTCAACTGCTTTATCATGAGCTTTTTGTTCTTCTTTTTTGATTTTATTTTCTTTGCGAATAATTGATTTTACTTCATGCAATGCTTTTTCTTGTTCAAGAAAATGTTTGATTTTGCTATCTGTGTCTTCCATCTTTCCAAGAGTCACATCTAACTTGTCCATTTCTTTCCCGATTTTTTCTACTAGTTTTGCTTCTTTTTCTGCATAATTTGCCATACTTAATTCCTCCTTGTTTTATCTAAATGCGTAAACGATATGAGTAATACCAAAAAGCATAAAATAAAATCCAACTAGAAAACTTAGTGTTAGTGCAGAAGATAAAGGATTCATCAGTAACATGATCCCTAAAATGATCCCCAACACATCCACAACCAAAGTAAACCAGAAATATCCAGTACTAACGGATTTTGCCAAATCTAAAGCAAATAATCCAAATACAGAGTCTAGAATAAACCAGATTGCAAATATAAATGGTAACGCAGCAACACCGATATTTAAGTTAAATAAGAAGTAAACCCCAATAATAATATCGATCACACCTAAAATAATTGGTGCATACGCTTTGTATCCAGTTAATTCCTTCATTCTGTTACGGGCAAAAATCTCAAAGACCCCTTTCAAAATTGCAAATATAGCGAAAACCATCACAATTGCAATCAAGTTGCCTGCTGGATCTTGAAAGGATAATAGCGCGGTTAAAACGAACAGTATTCCTAAAATCAATGATCCCCAGTCTATCCCTCTTTTGCTTGTTTCATTCATAATATTCCACTTCTTCCTATCTTATTTCTCTCTACTAATTTATGGTACTCCTAAAAATTGGTATAGTCAAAAATAAAGTCCTCTAGGTTAAGCTTGTGTATGAATAGAGCAAGTACACCAAGTATTTTTCCTATTTCGATAGTTGTTAATTTCTAAAAATTGAACAGAATTACCACTATATTGCTTTACAACATAGTATTTTCTTGCTATATTGTATTACAATATAGTCGCTCAAAAGGAGGAGTTCGCTTGGATACAACCCAAATGCTAAAAGGTTTACTTGAAGGATGCATCTTAAAAATTATTCAAAAAAAATCCGTTTACGGCTATGAAATGATCACTCTTCTATCAGAATATGGACTAAATATGGTTAGTGAAGGCAGTATTTACCCAGTCTTGCTAAAATTACAAAAACAACAACTGATCATCGGAGAAATGCATCCTTCAACAGATGGGCCAAAACGAAAATATTATTCGTTAACATCTGCCGGAAAAACATATCTTCTACAATTTGAAAAACAGTGGTCACTGATCTCCACAGGTGTTAATAATATTTTAGAAAAAGGAAATGAGGGCTGAAAATGAATACCAAAGATATGATCAAACAAAATAACCAATTAAGAAACCAGCTTAATCCAGAAAACAAGAAATACTATGAAGAGATTCTTGTTTATATCCGTGTAAACGTGAATAAAGATGAACAGCAAACAGAGGAAACTCTCCTAGAAGTCTTACAAGATATTTTGGATGCACAAAAAAATGGGACTTCTGCCAAAGAATTTTTTGGGAAAAATCCGAAAGAAATTAGTGACAATATTCTAGCAGAACTACCAAGTAGCTCTGGAACATCTTTAATAAAATTTGTACTGCTGATCTTTGTTTTGCTTCTACAGTTTAATTTAATTACTATTCTTTTAGAGCCTGTGATAGCGATTAGTTTCTTTAAAACGGGTCTGCCAATTTTATTGTCTGCTGCGGCCATTTTTTTCATCCTTGCCGTGGTGAAATACTACAGCTTTTCCAAAAAGACTAGCTATTCTTTTGCTCTACTCGCTTTTATTTGTTGGTTAGCGACTTTTTTAGTCCCCATCATTGATACTAGATTGAACGGCATCGGACAAACAATCATCCTTTCCCATCAAACCTTTGCATTGATTCTCTTGATTTTATCTGGCATTATTTTAGTCGGATATTACTTAGAAAAAAGTAGCTTTTTTGAAATCATCCCTACTGTGATTCTAGCCATTTTAGAATTTACTGTTCTGATCGGATTAGTAAACCCAGCTACATTATCATTAGGCAGCAAAGCTATCTTCTCAACACTGCTTCTACTGCTACTATTTGTCCTGCCTGCCATTCAATTTTATACACAAGAGAAACAAAGCTAGCTCCAGCTAAAAAAACAGCCTAACTCAAAACAAACAAGTTTTGAATTAGGCCGTTTTTTATTTTTTCTTGCCAATTGAGCGAAAAGCTCGTTTGATTACATCGAAAAATCCTAAAGATTGCACCATATGATCTGGTGCTACATACTCCTGTATTTCTCTAAGCACTTTTTTAGGCTGCTTAGAAGAGAACGTAAACGTTCCATTTTTCTTGGTTTGGATCGCATAACGTGGAATCCATTTTCCTTTAAACATGACAGAAGCGATCACATAATCAACTTCTTCCCATGGAATTTGGACAAATTTACGGCTATCACGTGAATTGTAAAATTCAAAGCCTTTGTCGCCGATCATAATTTTTCCATAATCTGTAAGGCCAGTAAAAGCGGTGGCATCTGTTATGAAATCTACTTGTGTATTCAGTGATTGAACCATTTTATCTGCTCCATTTCCTCAGTGATTGATACTACTTACCATTATATGTGTTTTTAAACGATTACGCTATGTAAATGAAACTTGGGACAAAACCGACTGGCTTTACCCCAAGTATAAAACGCATAGATAGATTATAATAATCCGATTACGTGGCCAGCTACACCGACTACGAATAAGCCAAGAATAATAACGATTGGCGATACTTTTTTCTTCAATAACCACATACAGAAGAATGTAAGTAGTAACGCTGCTAGTCCAGGAATCAATTGATCCAAGTTATTTTGTAATGTTGTGACTTTCATTGCAGAAAGAGCTTTACCTGAGCCAACTTCTTCAAAGGCTTTTTGTAGACCTTCGCCATTGATTGGTAGTTTGTCCCATTCAACATACGCGCCTTTATCTAACTTAACCGTAGAAACGATTGGGATAAACTTGATTGATACCCACCGCTGTACAAGCGCCGCCAGGACGAACATACCGAGGATCGAAGCACCTTTTGTTACATCTTGCAATAATCCGCCTGAAAGGTCTTCCGTGATCTTAGAACCAGCTTTATAACCGAATTCTTGTGTATACCACATAAATGACCAACGAATTAAGTTCCAAGCGACGAAGAAAATGATTGGGCCTAAGATATTTCCACCAATTGCCAGTGAAGCACCTAGTGCACCTAACATCGGACGAACAGTAAACCAGAACACTGGATCACCAACACCAGCCAAAGGTCCCATCATCCCAACTTTAACCCCTTGAATTGCTACATCATCAACAGGAGCGCCATTGGCACGTTCTTCTTCAAGAGCTAATGTTACACCAAGAATTGGGGAAGCAATGTATGGGTGTGTGTTAAAGAACTCTAAGTGACGTTTTAGTGCAGACGCACGATCTTCTTTTGTTTTATATAATTTTTTGATCGCTGGGATCATTGAAAATGCCCAACCACCATTTTGCATACGTTCATAGTTCCAAGAACCTTGGATGAATGTAGAGCGCCATGCAACGGCTAAACGATCTTTTTTTGTTAATTCAATTTTTTCTGCCATGTCTCTTTCTCCTCCTCTTGTTTTAATAGTCGTTCAAGATATCGCCCAGTGGATCACCAGTATTGCTTCCACCGCCGCTACCATTTGAAGAACCACCCATTTTAGAAAGGTTCAAGTAGATTAACGCTAAAGCTACACCTAAAGCACCAAGTGCAATCAATGTTAATTGAGAAATTGCTGCTACAACGAAACCAATGATAAAGAATGGCCATACTTCTTTGGTTGCCATCATGTTGATTACTAATGCGTAACCTACAGCCACAACCATACCACCACCGATAGCCATACCTTCAGTCAACCATGCTGGCATTGATTCTAATGCTGATTGAACGGTTTCTGCTGGAATGAATAAAAGGGCTGCTGCTGGAATCGCAATACGAATCCCTTGCATACATACTGCTAAAATGTGTAACATTTCAATTTTTCTGATATCGCCTTTTTCAGCTGCCGCATCCATCATATGCACGATCGGTACAGCAAGTGTACGAACGATCATTGTTAAGAAAAGACCTGCTACTGCAAGTGGTACTGCGATCGCGATTGCTGAAGGAACACCTTTAACACCTTGTCCGCCTAATACTAAAATAATTGCTGATGCAACAGATGCTAACGCTGCATCCGGTGCTACTGCGGCTCCAATGTTCGCCCAACCAAGTGCGATCATTTGCAATGTTCCGCCAAGAACGATCCCAGCTTCCAAGTTACCTGTTACTAAACCGATCAAGGTACATGCCACTAACGGTTGGTGAAATTGAAATTCATCTAGAATTCCTTCCATACCAGCTAGAAAGGCAACTAAAATTACTAAAATAATTGTTATAATAGACATGATAAGCCTCCTATTTTCATTTGAATTTTTAACTTATTTTGATTTCGCTTCTGCTAACTCATGTTTTGCTTTTTTCAGAATCTCATCCATATTAGCCTTAGAATCATTTGGAACCTTACGAACGTCAAATTTAACGCCTAAACCTTCCAATTTTTCAAAAGCATCCACATCTTCTTGTCCCATTGATAACACTTTACTTACAACGACTTTGCCGACTGAATGCGCCATAGAACCAACGTTGACTTCTTTTATATTTACGCCTGCTTCAACTACTTTTACCACATCTTCTGGGTTTTCAAAAAGCAATAATGCTTTTGTATTCCCAAAACGTGGGTCTTTTGAAATTTCAATCATTTTACTGATTGGAATAACATTGGCTTTTACTCCTGGAGGAGCCGCTTGTTCAATCAATTTTTTACGAAGATCATCTTTAGAAACAGCATCTGAAACAACAATAATGCGATTTGGTAAAACCGATTTTGTCCAAGCTGTCGCTACTTGACCATGTAACAAACGAGAATCGACACGTGCTAAAACAAATTTGATTTTGCCGTCACCGACAACTGTTCCTTCTGGTAATGCTCCTTTTGGTTGTGCATCTTCCACAACAGCTTTTGGTGCTTCAGCAGGTTCTAACTCTTCAGGTTTGATTCTTACGCCTTCTTTAGCTGTTTCAAGAATATGTGTTGCGATCTCTTGAGCGGAATTCATTGAAAAACGAGACGCGTATGCTTCAATCAACATTGGTAAGTTCAATCCGCTAACAATCGCCCATTTGTCTTTATGCTCTTCAAACAAACTATTCGCTTGGTTAAACGGTGTTCCTCCCCATAAATCGACTAAGAACAATACTTCGTCTTCTTCATCAAACGTTGCAATTGCTGCTTTTAATTTGGCTTTTAAATCGTCTGGGCCTTCACTAGGCATCAATACAACTGCTTGTACTTTTTCCTGTTCACCAAAAATCATGGAACCGGATTGTAAAATGCCTTGAGCAAACTCCCCATGGCTAGCAATAATAATTCCTACCATAATTTGATACCTCCTATATTTTTTTCAAACTACTTACTAAATCACTAACAGATGAAAACACTGACTAGAATATATAAAAAAGAAAAAATGCATTACTTGCTTTGTGTTTTCAATTACTTCTTGCGATCTGTCAATTGATTTTCGATGACCACCGTTACTCAACGATACTACGTCAACATTCGATCGATCGGATCACTCCTTCCAATTCTATGCATAAGTTACGACAATGAACATCGAGTCAGCCTGTCCCATCATTTATATAGAACCTGAAAAAAAATTATACTAGCTGTTCTTTTTTCAGTAATTCCATCAAATCTACTTGGTTATCTGCAACCACTTTGCGGATTTCTAATTTAATCCCTTGATCATGTAAATACTTAAATGCAGCAATATCCTCTTCATTAACAGCAACTGCATTTGTGATCATCCGTTTTCCACTTGTAAAACTCATACCACCAATATTGACAGAGTTAAAGACTACGTTCCCTTCAACTACACGTTTGACATCTTCAGGATTTGTGAACAACAGCATTACTTTTAAATTATCAAAACGCGCATCTGCAAAAGCCTCGATCATTTTATCGACCGTAATAACATTTACTTTTACACCGGGTGGAGCCGCTTGTACTAACAACGCTTTTCTCAGCGTATCATGAGCAACGGCATCACTAATGACTAAGATTCGGTTTACATTGGTGCTTTTAGTCCAGACAGTCGCTACTTGTCCATGGATCAAACGATCATCGATCCGCACTAAACGAATATCCATCATGTCTTGCTCTCCTTCATTTCATTAGTTCCTTTAGCACATTCTTAATACTTTATTAATAAAATACTATGCTCTGACATTTATTGCCAAAATAACGACTAGCAAAATTAGCTAAAGTATTCAAAAATGCTTACGTAACGAACAGATTTCATCCGTCGACTTATTTTAAAGCAAGTTTCGTGCCAAAATTAGTGTATTGTACATCAAAAGTAAAAACTAAGGGATTATTTAAGAAAATACACAAAGAAGATACACTAAAATAGTGTATCTTCTTTGTGTATCGCCCCTAGTGTATCTTCTGTATTTTCTATTTGATTCAACTGTGTATTTTTAATCAGTTGAATAATATAATAAATTTCTTCCATTGGTAATTCTAATTGGAATAGTTGTTTAAGATATAGTGCCGCTTTCATCACCACGTCATAGCTAGGCTCAGATGTAATTTGATCTAATTCTTCTTGAGTAAGTGATAATGTATCATGCTGCAGCACTCTTTCGAGCATTCCAGCTAAATGCATGACTAAATTCACATAAAAGGAATAATCCAACTGTAAATCTAATTTTGTTCGGATGATATCTGCAAACTCCCATAATGGATCGATGATTTTTTTAGGATTGATGAAGGTAAAACTTTCTTCCATGTAATCCATACAGATTTTTCGGGCAACTGATTCGTCCATTTTTTGAGCTTCCACATAAATCTCGCTATCCATCAATAACTGATTGATCACAGATTCAGCTTCACCTGAGAAAAATGTTTCCATCGGGATAAACGGTGCAGCGATTTTAGGATCAGTGATTCCTGTTGCTGCAATGACGCGATATTCTTCTTGGATCGTCACAAGTTGCTCTTGCATATCTATAATAGACAACGGTAATACTTCTAATTCCAGTCCTAACTGCGGTGGCACAGCTGCTTCGATCATTTCTTTCATCCGTTTGGCTGTTCCTTCACCAGAAGCACAGATCGCAATGATCACACGTTTTTTCCAAGGCGCCAACGGATCTAGCTCTCTTTCTTGATGGATCTCCGCATAACCTTGGAAGTTTTTCAATGAATCATATAGTGTATCTAACTGTGTATCGATCAATGTTGTTTTTCTGGCAGTTTCTAAAACGATGGGGGTCGTGACCATATCCACCGTACGAACGTCGATACCCGTTTGCCGTGTGATTTCATCTGAAAAAGTAGCGAGTGAGCCCATATCGACTAAAAGAATCACACCGCTGTCTTCATTGACTTCTTTCACTACATTGACAATTTGACGCAGCGCTTCTTTGGGCTGCATTTCTAAAGGCATGTCAACTGCCCTTAAGTTATCAACATTCAACAATTGTGATACAACTTGCACCATACTTGTCGCAGTACTTTTTCCATGTGCCGCAACCACGATCCCAATTCGTCCTGCATCTTTGTTTTCCCTCAGTGAAATCAAGAGAACTGCTAAATAATAGGTTTCAAATTCTGGGATCTTCATTTGGTAATTGATTTCGATGATTCGTTTGATTTCTTGAGCTGTTTCAAATTCTACTGGATAATCCAACACCATATTTCGGATGTTTTCATTTAATTGATGCTGACGCTCTTCGCCATTTTGGATTCGTTTCAAAAACGAACTAATGTGTAAGCTCATCGCATAAATAAAATTTGACTGAAAATTATAATTTAGTTTTTGTTTAGCGAAATTATAGATTTCTTTGGTAACATCGATAATCCGTTGATCTACGATTTCTGCTAGTTTATTCTCCGTATCAAAAGTAAAACCATGATCTTTATAGAAGGATTTTAAATGGACATTGATATCTGTCGTAATAAAGTTATTGATCACTTCTTGTTCTAAACCATCTGCTTTTAATAAGGCTGCTTTATCTCCAATGATTTCGTATAAATTATACGGCAATTCATAGGAATCTGACTGAATCGTAACTAACGGTTCATTTGGGGCTACAATCATTTGCGGTTCTAAATACTTAGAGAGCTCAGCCAAAGTTTCACGATTACTTGCCAGCTGCATCATACCGTCTTTAATACTGTCTGTCAGCTCATCGATCGTGATTGCTAGTTCATCTTGGTCAATATGATTTAAAAACCCTCTAGCAGTCACTAACTGAACATTTGATTTTAACTGACCGACATTTCCGTAAGACACACTGCCGATCAACGCCTTGACCACATCCTCAGATAAAGAAATTTTACGCTGGATTCGTGATGCTTCCATTGAAATCATGACTCTTAACAAATCGATTTTCTCTTTAGCCGGACGATCAATAAAATTCGGTAACTGAATAATAATCGGAATTCTTCGGACAAAAGTGTTTAGTAAAGATGAGGTTGGATTTTCAGTCGTAGCACAAACGATCCGTACATCTGCACGACGATTTTTGACCGTTTCACCAAGTCTTGAATAGGTGCCATGATCCATAAAATAAAAGACCATCTCTTGCCCCTCTGGCGGTAAACGGTGAACTTCATCAAGAAACAAAATACTCCCGTCTGCTTCATGAATGATCCCTTCTTTGGCCTTCGTCGCACCTGTAAATGCGCCTTCAGCATAGCCAAAAAGATGAGACATCAATAATTCAGGATTATGAGCATAATCAGCACAGTTAAAAACAACTAATTTTTTATCTGAATCTATCACATGATTTAATAAGGCAAATTGAAACATTGCATGAGCAAAGTATGTTTTCCCTGATCCAGTTGGTCCTGTAATTAAGCAATTCAACCCTTTTGGTGGATAGAGAATAGCCGCTTTAGCTTGTTCAACGGGTGTTCTCATACTCCCAGTAGACCCGATCATACCTTTAAAAATATCATCCCCAGCAAATTTTTTCACTGGCTTATGTATCTCTTCCGAAGTAGATCCCTGACCATTTACTAAACTATTTTCACGGTAACTCATAACAGGTTTAGATAGTGGTTGATACTTAAAAATCGCTTTATCGACATATTTAACTGGGCGACCATCTGTTTTTTCTAGTAATCCTTCTCGAACGAGCTGATTCAAGTCTTTACTAGCATTCGTTCTTTGGATATCTAATGCTTCTGAAACATCGCCAGTTGTCACTCCACCACCCAATGAAACATCGCTAGGCGTTAAATCTTCCGTTTGTTCTTTTACATAAAGGTAGATACGTTCAATACGCTTCATTTTTACGTCTCCTTCCCACTTGAAAACGACATTAGCTTATAAGGCTAGATCATAATAAACGATACACTATTTTTATGTGTATCATACAGTGTATCGTTTTAAAAGTATACTAATAACCTTTTATTAGAATGTTTCACATGAAACAAACTTAGACAGAGATGTGAGTGGATATTGATAGGTTGAGATTTCATATTTTTATTAAACTATGTATAGCAGCTGCGAAAAAGAAAAAAGAAAGAAGGAAATTATTATGGCAAAAATTGGCGATGACTATCCAGCCAAATGGAAAAACTTACCACTGGACGGTGCAATTGATTCCTGGGGTATGTATACTCGGGAATGTACCTCTTTTGTAGCAAATCGGTTAAGTATTGTGAATAAATTTAATATCACGCGACCACCTAGCAATTGGAATGCAAATGTCTGGGGAAACAATGCTCAAAGTATGGGGTATAAAGTAGACAAGAACCCAACTATAGGATCTGTAGCTTGGTGGAATGCTAAATTTCACGTAGCTTGGGTAGCAGAAATTAGTGGAAGCAATGTTCTAATTGAGGAGTACAATAATCCAGCTGGTTCTGGAAACTATGCAACTAGATGGATCGATAAGAATGCCGTAGATGGATATATTCATTTTAAAGACTTAGGTCCACAGATCGATTTATCCAAATATTTTACAAATAATCCAGGTTTTGTCAAGACGATTACAGATTGTTCTTATTATACAAACGCGGATTTTACAACAAAAAAAGCAGATGTTCCAAAAGGAACAATTGTCAAAGTGAATGATGTTCAATATTCAAAAGCTGGTTATCCTCGTTTGAAAACAGACCAAGGATACCTGACAGCAAACAAATCTTATGTACAACAACAAAACATGAATAATTATTTCCTGTCAAACCCCAATTTTGTAAAAATAATTACTGATGATTTCTACTATACTTCTGCCGAATTCACCACAAAAAGAGCACCTATAAAAAAAGGCGTAATCGTCAAAGTTTTAGGTATTGAATTTTCAAAATTCGGCTATCCCCGATTGAAATGTGAGAAAGGCTATTTGTCTGCCAACAAAATTTATGCGCAGCAACAAGATATGAGTAACTATTTCACTTCTAATCCAGGTTTTATCAAGATGATTACCAGTGATTTTTACTACACTTCAACTGACTTTTCTGTTCAAAAAGAACCAATCGCAAAAGGTGTGATGGTCAAAGTTTTAGGTATCGAGTTTTCTGATTGGGGCTACCCTCGTCTAAAATGTGAAAAAGGTTACCTGTCTGCCAACAAAATTTATGTGCAACAACAAGATATGAGTAACTATTTCACCTCTAATCCAGGTTTTATCAAGATGATTACCAGTGATTTTTACTACACTTCAACTGACTTTTCTGTTCAAAAAGAACCAATCGCAAAAGGTATGATGGTC
>Ga0308156_1000558_pt1 | contig 70026 bp, 62 predicted proteins | sample PhyAR2_FD_201041 | JGI IMG/M metagenome (GOLD analysis project Ga0308156, IMG submission 201041) | Phyllosphere microbial communities from UC Gill Tract Community Farm, Albany, California, United States - DLSL A.R2 | ecosystem: Host-associated > Plants > Phyllosphere > Unclassified | place: USA... | reverse complement strand
TTAGCGATACCGTCTGCCGATTTATGGTAGAGAATATCTTCAAAATCAGCAGAGCAGTCCTGCCACTCAATCGGTGCATACAGCTCTTGTTCGCTTGGATACAGCATAGTCAGATTCCTGTTAAAGATGTTTGGTAAGAAAATCACGCACCTGCGTCACAAATTCATTCGGATTGGCGCGATGTGCACTGTGGCCAGCGTCAGCAATAATACGCGCCGGCAAATCAGACTCCACGGCAAGCTGTTGAAACTTCGCATCTCGCTCGCCGCACAAATAAACAAAGGGGATAGCCAGCGTTTTCAATGATGGCGTGAGCAAAGGTTGTTTGCCGAGAGAGGTCGCCTCCAGCATCGCGGCCAGTGGCTCGCCCATCTGAGCAGAGCGTAGCTCAACAAGGCATTCGCGTTCTGCCTCATTCAGTTCGGCAAAAACCGGCTGGCGATACCAGTCAGATAAAACCTCGCGCAAGGGCTGTGACCGAAAACGTTCTGCCCAGCGTGTATCATGTTCAATTCTAGCCGTGCGCTCATCCTGCGTTTTTAACCCTGGATTTCCGCCTTCAACCAGCAACGCCCTCAGCCCTGCGGGGTCCTGTACAGCATGATACATCGCTACACGTCCGCCCAATGAGTAACCGATGAGCGCGTAGGAGGAGATAGCGTAGTGTTTCAAGGTGTCTCGTAGCGAGGCATCCACGACGGCGAAATCCGCAACCGACTGCTCCGCCGAACCACCGTGCCCAGGTAAATCAACCAGCAAGTGAGCAAAATTGGGCAACTGCACGGCAAGTTCCAACCACTCTTCGGCGCTGCCCAAAAAACCATGCAGCCAAACTACTGTCGGATGTTCGGCCGTTTCTATTTTTACAGGTAGGTAGTGGGCGGCCAGAATCACAGCGCGGCAACCTGAGCCAGCAGATCGCGGAGCGTTTCTGCGCCTTCGCTTGGTGATACCTGCAATTCAATCAGGGTCGTCCCAGGGCGGCACCACCCCTGCTGTACCGCGTCGGTCAATGCATCCCAGCTTTGCGGCTGAGCATATGCTAGCTTGAACATCGCCGCCGCATGCTGAAAATCAACATCCTGTGGCATCAGGTAAAAACGTTCGCGTTCGGCCTCTGGCGTGGGCAGCATCGAGAAAATTTGCCCGCCGTTATTATTCACCACGATCAGCACCGTTGGCGCTGAGCTATGGCGCAATAAGGCCAACGCATTGAGATCGTAAAGTGCAGAAAGATCGCCAACAATAGCCAGCGTCGGCTTAGCCGTTGCGCGTTGCACACCGGCGGTGGTAGAAATCAAACCATCGATGCCGCTCGCGCCGCGATTACTATAAACCGGATACCCTACGGGAAGCTGAGCAAAAGCGTCGATCAGACGAACAATCAGGCTATTGCCTACAAACAGCTGGCCATTTTCAGGCAATAACTCAGGAATACGCTGAGCAACCTGCGCCTCGCCAAAATGTTCATCCAGATATTCAGTGACGCACTGCTGCGCCATATCCGCTAAGATTTCCAGCTCAGGTGCCCACGGTGTACGTGGCTGAGCGGGGTGCAGAACCAACCAATCAGAAATCGAGGAGATAACACGGCGCCCAAAGTGATGAGCCGGATCTAAACGCCCTTCCAAGGGATCGATCAGCCAATATTCTTGCGGCTCACAGCTTGCCTGCCACTGTAACAGGCGTTTTCCGGTCAGGCTGCTACCAAACTGCACCACGACTTGGGCCTGACCCAACAACGCCTGCGCTTTGGGGTTCGCCAGCCACAGATCGGCACAGGGCAACGGCTGACCACTTTGCGAAAGCACATCGCCAATCAGCGGCCAGCCTAATAAATCGGCCCACTCGGCAACGCGCTCCCCCTCTTCTGCGCTCATTCGTCCAGCCAGAATCACGCCGCGTTTTTGTCGCCAATAGAACCAGTCTAACTGCTTAACCGTCGTCCGCGCATGCACGTTCGTTTCACGCAGCCACGGACGAGAATCCTGCCACCATTCTCCTAAGCCGTTAGACCACGCATCGGCGGAGCCATCATCGTCGCCGTACAAGGGTTCAGCAAACGGGCAGTTCACATGCAACGCGCCGTGGCTGAGCTGTGCCATCGCACTATCGACGGCAGAAGCGAGCCAACGCGCAGGAATATCCGGCGTGGGGCGTGGTAAATTCAGCGTTTGGTGGGGATGAGAAGCAAAGATGCCGTTTTGACGGATTGCTTGATTAGCACCACAGTCGATGAGTTCCGGTGGGCGATCGGCGGTTAACATCACCAACCGCTCTCCCGTTAGACCCGCTTCAATGAGTGCAGGATAGAGATTCGCCACTGCAGTACCAGACGTCACGATAACAGCCACTGGCTCACCTGACGCTTTCGCGAGCCCGAGCGCCAAATGACCCAGGCCACGCTCGTCAAAATGGGTATGGCAGATGAGCTGCGCATTCGCCGCTGCTGCTAGCGTGAGCGGCGTAGAGCGGGAGCCCGGAGCAATACAGATATGGCGAACACCGTGGCGGGTTAACGCCTCTAGTAACAACGCGGCCCAGTGGCGGTTAAATACACTTGTCGACATGGCAGCTCAGCAGTCTGGTTGATTAAGGATTGTCTCAGCTTAGCCCACTCATAGGAACTCATCTGAGCCAGGGAAGGGAAAACTGATGATTTATTCGCTGCCCGACGGTCTTTCAAAATCATAACGTAAAGTAACCTTATGTTTTTGAAAGAAAATCGAACAGGATAATTGGTGCAATATGTTACACCAGCATTCCAAAGACCACAATCAGCTAAGGGGAGTATGTCTGTCCAGCATGGCCGAGCAGCGATAATTCAGCCTATGAAAATTCTGTTTCCAACAACGTTCTCAACCCTGCCGCCTTATTCTCAATCTCCAGCCATTCTTGTTCAGGATCGGAACCTGCAACGATACCGGCTCCGGCGTACAGATGGATATGATCGCCTTGGATTAACGCCGAGCGCAGCGCAACGGCAAACTCTGCCTGTTCCAGTGCCAGATAGCCCGCAGAACCTGCATACCATCCGCGATCGAAAGGTTCATCGCGCATTATGAATTGGCGCGCTGGCTCACGAGGCAATCCCGCCACTGCGGCGGTTGGCTGTAAACGACGCAGGCAGTCCGCATCGTTGTCATGAATCAGCGTGGCATGGATCGGGCGACGTAGATGCTGCACTTTTCGCAGCCGGATCACCTCTGCTGGCATAACGTCTAGCGCCTGAGCTCCGCCCTGCAAACGCTGGCAAATATCATCTACTACCAGTAAATTTTCATGCTGATTCTTACGATCGGACATCAGCCATTGCGCATTTTCCTGCGCTTGTGCATCGCTGCTTCCGCTCGCGACGGTGCCAGCCAGAGCCTCAGTTTCTAACGACAATTGCTGGCGGCGATAGAGCCGTTCTGGTGATGAACCTAAAAACGCACGTTCCGGTGCAAGAGCCAGCATAAAGTGATAGCAGCGATGGTTCACTGCGCGACTGGCAGATAAAAACTGGGCAGCCCGCAGCGGTTGAGACAGTTTCAGCGTGGTGCGGCGAGCCAGCACGACTTTTTCAAATGCCTTATGCTCTATTTCGACCAGCGCATGATTAAGCAGGTTACACCAAGCATCGTGCTCAGGTTGATGATGAGCCGCAAGCACGACAGTCTGCAACGGAGGCAGAGGCTGGATCTGACATAGGACTGCTAAATCATGCAGCGCAATATCCAGATCCTGCTGTAGTGACGTTTCCCCATAGAGATACACCACCAGTTCAGCCTTACCCGCATGGCGCATTAGCGCAATGCGCGGTAAAAACAGCAGGCTGTTGATTGTGCCATAGCCATCCAGTTCAACCTGACCAAACGCGTTCAGGCCCCAAATGCGTAATTCTGGGCAATCATTTTTCCGAATAAATTCTTGCGCCTGCTCAGCATCCGTAAAGGTACATACGGCACCGCATACGGCCGCCTCTTCAGCGCCATCTCGGTGGCGCCAATAGAATTGTGGAAATAGCGGCTGAGAGGCCAACCACTCAAGCATCTGAGTGCCATCTTTCAAACTACAAGGCAACGCAACGCGGACCAACCCCGATTGCTCGGCAGCGGCTTGGCGTAACAAAGGAATAATGCGTTCTACCAGAGCGGAAAGATGAACCACGACAACCTCGGGCGGCTAAAAGAAGAAGTGTGGAATTATACGGTGGATTAATAAGAAGGAAAGCAACCAGAAGAGTTATCGGCACAGCCAGCGAGTAATCGGTGAAAAACCCACCACCTGTTAACATTTTACGTCTTATCAGCTGACCAATTTCGTCTCTGTATCAACGTTTGGCCGGCGGGAGTCACCACGTATCACGCTGTAATTAAAGTCTGCGCTTGCTACGTTCAGATCACGCTAGTAATAACAGCCCCTAGCATGGTTAATGCTGATCGTTTAAGAGATCGAGATACACGGGGTTAGCACACCGCGGGGCGCTCCGGCAGCTAAAGCTGCTACGACCCCATCGGTGTACTTCCCCTAAAATCACGCTTAAGTGACCGGCATTACCCTAGCATGGTGATAAAAATGATGTGGCATACGATCCACAGGTGAAAAGGATGGCCCAGCCAGCGACTCACCAAGAGTGCAACGATGAGTGAAAAAAGCATAGCCGCGGCTGAAAACACAATGACACTCACCACACCATCGTATAAATATCCCCAATGCATCACGGCAGAGAATGAAACCACAGATGCGATTTGCGGAGCTTCAATCCACAGCAAAATATGGCGACATTTCAGGCTACCACCGAGAGCGCCTAGACATACCGTTGATAGAATGATCAGATAAATGACAGACAGATAAAACGACCATATAAAAAGAGCAACTCCCAATCCATCCAATGCTAATTGCCCCGGTAGTTTTTTCCATTACCGTTAAATAGCCTCAAAGCCCCCCAAGAAGCAAATTAAATCACCTGAAAGGAGTTGTGAATTCACACGGTAATGGCGTCGTTATCTGCAACAGATTGGAGCGAAAAGTGATTATGAGCTAACCGACTTGTTATCTGTTTCAACGGTTGGCTGTGTTACGCGATTTTGCTTACGAGCAGCCAGCCACAAACCACTATTTTTCATGGCGTAACCAAACACCAGACCGACTATCAGTGAAGGAACAACCATCTTCCAATCACCATTACCCGCAAAGGTGGCGCAGGCGCCGATAAAAGTACCGGGTACAAAAGCCAGCCAACGCTGCTGCGCCTGAATGCACATAAGGAAAGCGACAATGCCCGTTAAGATATAACCGATGATCGTCCACTCTGGGCGTAGCGCTCCACCATAAATAATGACTTCAGCCCAGAACACACCGCTCAGCAGTGTACAAAAGCTGATGCCAAACCCCTTCAGCCCGCCCTGTGGACAAGCAAAATAGGCTGTACAACCGAGAAAACCCGCCCAGCTTAGTAGACCGAGGCTAACCGCTACCCAGCCCCAAATGCCAGAAAGGATGCCGGTGGTAATGGCGATAGCAACCAAAACATTCATGATGGAAATCTCACGTATTCAAAAAAAGTAGTTTAACGATGGGAACAGATTATTCGTTGACTGGGTTCACAAATTATAAGTGAAGTGTTTGCATGATTACATTTTATTGTGATTTTTATCACAAATAAAGCTGGTTTTTTAAGCACTCATTTTTGCTAACAAAATTTAGAATCCCACCTTTTTGACGAATATGGCTACAAATGCGGACACTTCAACAAGAAATAATCACTCAGGGTTCGTTGTCTTCTCAAAAACACAGGTCTAGGTTACGGCTATGACAAAATTTTTAATCGTAACCTCAAGGCTATTTTAATGAAAAAACACATCATTGCAGCCCTGCTGCCTGCGCTCATTATCCCTTCAGCAATGGCATGCACCACTATTTTGATCGGTGATAAAGCATCGACTGACGGCTCATTTTTAGTCGCTCGTAATGAAGATTATTCCGCCAATAATCCTAAGCATTTTCTAGTCCATCCGCGCGTTGAACACCAGAAAGGCGAATTTAAGTCACACGCTAACGATTTTACCTACCCACTACCGGAAACCTCTCTGCGGTACAGCGCCATTTCTGATTTTGACACCAACGACCTGTCAATGGGTGAAGTGGGGTTTAACGAGGCTGGCGTGGGGATGACGGCAACAGAAACGATTTACAATGGCCAGCAGGTCCTAAAATTCGATCCCTACGTCGAGAAAACTGGCATTACCGAAGACGCGATTGAAAACGTGATCCTGCCAAGGATCCACAGCGCTCGCGAAGGGGTGGAGCTGCTAGGCAAAATTATCGAAGAAAAAGGCGCAGGTGAAGGCTTTGGCGTTGCCTTTGTCGATCAGCATGAGATCTGGTATTTGGAAACGGGTAGCGGTCATCAGTGGATGGCAACAAAAGTACCGAGCGATAAATATTTCGTCTCGGCCAATCAAGGGCGTTTAAGAACCTATGTTCCTGATGATACCGCGAATTATCTGGGCTCAAAAACCCTGATTAGCTTTGCCGAAAAACACGGTCTATATAATCCTAAAGACGGTGCCTTTGATTTCCATAAAGCCTATTCACAGGATGTCGAAAATGATGTCACTTACAACTATCCACGCGTATGGACAGTGCAACATCTGTTCAATCCTAGCCTGAAAACGGATATAAAAGACGGTACCGCGTTCCCCGTATTCTTACAGCCAGCGCATAAAATATCAGTTGCTGACGTGCAGGCCGCACTGCGCAACCACTATCAGGGCACCTCGCACGATCCGTATGCTAACGCCAATCCAAAGGAACCCTACCGCCCAATTTCAGTATTCCGCACACAGGAATCTCACGTCCTTCAGGTACGTCCTAACCTGCCAAAAGCCATTGGTGAAGTCGAGTATGTCGCTATCGGTATGCCATCACTCAGCGTATATATTCCCTATTATCAAGGACTCGAACATTACCTACCGGGCTACGACAAGGGTACCGATAACGCTAGCCAAGACTCGGTCAGTTGGAAATATCGCACGCTGCAAACGCTGGTGATGCAAAACTACAACGCCTATGCGCCAGAGGTAGAAAAAGCCTACGCCGAATTTGAGAAGAATACTGCCACTCAGCAGGCATCCATGGAAAAAGAGTATTTGAAACTTTATCAAACCCATCCGCAGCAGGCTCAAAAAGTGTTGCAGAACTTTGAAGATAAAGTCATGGCCGATGCCTTAGCGTTAACCAATAAATTAACACAGCAGGTTATTACCCAGATGACCCACGATACCGATATGAAATATCATTTCGAAGGGGCTTAATTGCCACTGAGAAACCTCAATACGTTTGGCTGGGGGAAATCTCGCTCCCAGCTAAACGCTCGCCGTCCGCATTATCACATCATGGAATTATCACTTAATCTCTTTAGATAACTTAAAGGGAAAGCCTTCTTTAATAATGTCCATGACTTCTTGGGTATAAGGCGCCATCGACGTTTTCACCAACGCAGGAAAAAATACCATCGGCGATGGAAAAACGTCGACCACATGGCAATGGGAAAGCTTTCTGGCATCGACTTCTGAAGCAGGCAACAAAGTGGCAGCCTCTAGACCCGACTCCAACCAGTCAAGGATCACTCCCGGTTGGGTGACCTGCATAATCACGCGTTGCTCTTTCCCTCCCTTGCGGAAGTGATCCAGCAGAATTTCATAAGTTCCAGCATCACGAGCTCGGTGCAGTAAAACGAGCGGAAATTGACTCAGTTCCAAATAGGGAAAAGGGCTTTGTGGAACTTCAGGCAGCAGCTTTTTAGCAATGACCGCCACGATTGGCACAGGTGAAAAAACGAGACAATCATAGCCCTCGGTTTTTCGTGGTTTCTGGATAAGAGCAATATCGATCAGGCTATCATTTAAATGGGATTCCAGATGGCTCGAGTCAAGAACAGATATATTTAATTCCACCTCTGGGTAGCGGCGATGTAATTCCAACAGCAGTGGCTTAAAGTAGTTTTGAAATAAATGCGTTAGCCCAATGCGTAATATTTGTGTTTCGCGATTCGATATTTTTGTTGTTTCACGCGCGGTATCTTCCACCTGGCGTAATATTTCACAGACTTTGCGATAAAGATAATAACCCGCATCAGTCGTCTCAAGCCGGTTTCCATTGCGGACAAACAGCGGTGCATTAAGCTCTTCTTCAAGCTCCTGTATCCGTTTACTCAAAGGAGGTTGAGCCATATTCAGCACACGTGCAGCTTGACTAATTGAACCTTGCTCTACGACTTTACAAAAGTACTTTAGCCTTTTGAGATCCATACTGTCCTTCCCGATGCTTATACCATCCAAGACTAGAAGATTCTGATACTTTGACCTCGCATAGACTAAAATTCAACACAAAACATTAATGCAACACTTTTAACGTATTTATGACTAATACCCTTCTGATCTAGTGTCTATCACCTAAACGGTATTTGTCACACGATGATACGGGGAATATATCTATAGGGGACATATATTCCAGTTTAAGGTGAAAATATTATGGCTAATAATGCGGATAATAAAATTAAAAATCCAATTCATGATTTACGATCAGCGCTTGAGTTTTTAAAAAATCAGCCGGGTGAGCTTGTCTCTACGAATGTGGAAGTGGATCCGTGCGCGGAGCTCTCTGGCGTTTACCGCTATGTTGGCGCAGGTGGTACTTGCCAACGACCAACACGAAAGAATGGCCCAGCCATGGTGTTTAACAAAATTAAAGGCTTTGATGACATCAGTGTTGTAATTGGTCTGAATGGCTCCCGTAAACGCGTCGGTCACTTTTTGAATTGTGCCCCAGAAAGGCTGGGACACTTGCTGAAAGACTCAGTCAAAAATGCGATTCAACCGGTACTGGTCAGCGCTGATAAAGCCGTATGTCAGCAAGTCACTCACTTTGCTGAAGATGCCGATTTCGACCTACGCAAACTTCTTCCAGCGCCAACCAATACCGAAGAAGATGCAGGGCCTTATATCACCATGGGTCTTTGCTACGCCTCCGATCCCGATACTCATGAATCCGACATCACTATTCACCGCCTGTGCGTACAGAGCCGCGACGAGCTTTCTATGTGGCTAACGCCGGGTCGCCATATCGATGCGTTCCGTATGAAAGCTGAGGCTCAAGGTAAAGCATTGCCCATCTCTATCAGTATCGGCGTAGACCCCGCTATCGAAATTGCAGCTTGTTTTGAGCCGCCTACAACGCCGCTCGGTTTTGATGAATTAAGCATTGCAGGGGCACTGCGCGGTCATGCTGTTGAAATGGTGCAATGTAAAACCATTAATGAAAAAGCGATTGCTCACGCCGAGATCGTGATTGAAGGCGAACTCTTGCCAAACCTACGCGTTCGCGAAGATCAAAATACCAATACCGGTAAAGCCATGCCCGAATTTCCGGGGTATACCGGCGCGGCCAAAGATGCGCTGCCCGTGATTAAAGTCAAGGCCGTGACACATCGATACCATCCCATCTGGCGTACGACTATCGGACCGGGTGAGGAACATGTCAATATGGCCGGCATCCCAACCGAAGCCAGTATTCTGGATATGGTTGAACGAGCGATGCCAGGAAAGCTTCTCAACGTCTTTGCTCACTCAGCCGGTGGTGGGAAATTATTAGCGGTAATGCAGTTTAAAAAATCAGCGCCGGTCGACGAAGGACGTCAACGCCAAGCCGCGTTGCTGGCTTTCTCAGCCTTCTCTGAGCTGAAACACGTGATTCTGGTCGATGAAGATGTTGATATTTTCGACAGCGACGACGTGATGTGGGCCATGCAAACCCGCTATCAGGGCGACGTCGATACGGTCTTTATCCCTGGAGTGCGTTGCCATCCTTTAGATCCTTCCCAAATGCCAGACTATAGCCCTTCAATTTTGCAGGAAGGTATGTCCTGTAAAACTATTTTCGACTGTACGGTACCTTTCCATCTGAAAGCGCACTTTGAACGTTCTCGTTTCAAAGAGCTGGATGTGAAACGTTTTCTACCCGATTTCGAATAAGGAGCCGTGATGGCGACCCAACGTATTATCATCGGCATAAGTGGAGCCTCCGGTTTTCAATATGGCGTTAAAGCCCTAGAGCTACTGAAAGATCGAGAGGATTTGGAGGTACATCTGGTGATATCCAAAGGCGCAGAGAAAACCTGTGAGCTAGAAACCGATTACGTTTTGAATGAAGTGATGGCATTAGCTGATGTTGTGCACCCAGTCACGCATCTGGGCGCGTCGATTTCCAGCGGTTCCTTTCGCACACTCGGTATGTTGGTCGCTCCCTGCTCCATGCGTAGCCTCGCGTCGATCGCTCACTGTATGACGGATAATCTGCTGACCCGCGCCGCCGACGTTGTGCTTAAAGAACGGCGTCGGTTGGTATTGCTGGCGAGAGAAACACCGCTCAATCTTGGCCACTTACGTAATATGCAGCTAGTGACTGAAATGGGAGGAATCATCTTCCCGCCAGTACCCGCGTTGTATCAGCGGCCTCACGGCGTGGATGAAATTATCAGCCACAGCGTTGCACGGGCGCTCGACCTATTTGGCATTGAACTGAATAAAATCCCGCGCTGGGGCGAAGGCAAACTCCAACATTTAGCATGATTGGGTTAAGGAATTGATTTAAAAAAGGAAAACTCGATGTTGATTGGACCTTATGTAAACGGAGCTGCGGTGATCGTAGGCGGACTCATTGGCGCTTTGGCAGGTCATAAAATTCCACTACGGGTTAAAACCGCGCTTCCCCTCACCTTTGGACTTTGTTCCGTAGGTTTGGGGATTAATTTAGTTATTAAGGTGAAGTACATGCCAGCCGTTGTTTTGGCAATGGTGTTGGGCGCCGTAATCGGCGAGCTCATTTTTCTCGAAAAAGGGATTGGTAAAGCGGCAGGCTCTACCCGAGGGATCGTCAATAAATATCTCCCTCGCGTTCATGGCTTATCGCATGAAGAGTTCACCGAGAAGTTTGTTGCCATCTTGGTGCTTTTTTGTGCCAGCGGAACCGGTATCTTCGGCGCCATGCATGAGGGAATGACCGGCGATCCTTCGATTCTGTATATCAAAACCGTATTGGATCTGTTTACCGCCGGTATTTTTGCCACCATGTTGGGTTATGCCGTGATAACCATCGGGATTCCGCTCATCATCATTCAAGTGGCACTCGCTATGTTAGCGGTGTTTATCCTGCCCATGGCGACACCAGAAATGATGGCTGATTTCTCCTGCGCTGGCGGACTTATCATGATTGCAACAGGGCTACGCATCTGCAATATAAAACCGTTCCCTGTCGCCAATATGCTACCGGGCTTGATCTTAGTGATGCCTTTTTCTTGGCTTTGGATGACGTTAGTGGTTTAAAAGAAAATGCTGAGTCCAACTGTCTTGGGCTCAGCCGCATCACCGACTCTAAGGAATTGCCACTTTCGGTTTGCCTCCTCAATCCAGATCACATTCCTACGACAATTTTTTAATCACTATAACCGTCTTTACATCAATTTTTTTGCACATAGAAATCATCCTTCGAAGCACTTCACATTTATCCTGCGCTGCACTAAAGCCTCTATCGCTGCGACAAAATATTCGTTGCTGCATGGTAAATCATTTCGCTGTGAGAAAAAGGCTCGCTGCTTATACTCGATTCATCCCCAAGGCAGATATAAGGAAATTGAAAATGACACAGCATCAGTTCCACGCAGAGCCTTTTGCACTCCCTTTTGATCCCACAACAACCGCTCTAGTCATGATTGATATGCAGCGCGATTTTGTTGAACCTAGCGGTTTTGGCGAAGCCTTAGGTAACGATGTATCGCGAGTTCGTACCGCCATTGAGCCTTGTAAACGCGTACTTGACGCAGCTCGTACCCATGGATTGTTGGTCATTCACACCCGTGAAGGCCATCGTAGCGATCTCACAGATTGTCCTCCTGCCAAGCTCACCCGTGGTGGCAAAACATTCATTGGAACCGAAGGTCCAATGGGCCGAATTTTAGTGCGTGGAGAAACCGGACACGACATTATCCCCGAACTATATCCAATCAGCGGCGAGCCGGTTATCGACAAGCCAGGTAAAGGAGCCTTTTACCAAACCGACCTACATCTTGTATTGCAGAATCGCGGTATAAAAACGCTGATTGTTTGTGGCGTAACTACCGAGGTATGCGTGACTACGACAGTACGTGAGGCCAATGACCGGGGTTATGAATGCATAATTCCGCAAGACTGCGTCGGTTCCTACTTCCCTGAATTCCAAAAATATGCGCTAGAGATGATCAAAGCACAGGGCGCTATTTTCGGCTGGGTTAGCGATGCTGATTCCATCATCCACGGTCTACAAGGTTAGATTTTCTGGCGGGAGTAGGCTGATGACGACGCATTCACTCACAATAACCGAGCTAAAGTCCGTTTCCATTGGTTACCTGGCGGCTGATTTTATCCTAGGTGAAAATGTTTGGCCGCGTCGACTGCAGATCCATAGTCGTTTTCAGCATGCGTTGAACCTGCAAAGAGACGATGGTTATCTGCTCACCCTACTCTGCGCCAGTCAATATCGAAACCTTGCCGATGCGATACGGTTAGATTTACCTATGGCATGGGACTGGCGTGAACACGCCAACAACGGCAATAGCCGCGACGTGACCTTACAAGAAAATGGCATGTTGCTGGGGGCTGGTTGGTTTATCGCTCTCGAAAATACGCCTTGCTGGAGACCCAATATCATCACCGCCGGCACTGATGAGTCGCCTGATAACTACGCTCAGCACCAATACCCGACTCTGGTCGACGCGCTAACCAGATATTGTCATAAACACAATATCTCCAGTGAGCTGGCTTTGTTGCCTGATATCTCTTCGATGAAAAGGCAACCAGAGTTATCGCTCAACGCCGATACCGTCACGCTTAACCTGCAAATAGCCCAGCTAATAGGTTTTGGGCGTGGTCTGACACCTGACGGCGACGACTACTTGCTCGGCTACATTGCCTCCCTATGGCGTTGGCGCAATACACCACGAGTAGCCACACACTACGCTCGACTATGCCGAGGTGTAGCAGAGCAATTAGAACGTACTAACGACATCAGTCGTCAATACCTCAGCCGTGGTGTTCAAGGGCATTTCTCAGAACCAATCTGTGAGTTGATCCAAGCACTAGCCACGGCTAAAAGCCACTCAGCCATTAGTACAGCAGCATCGCGTGTCATGCAGTTTGGGGCTTCATCCGGCGTTGACTGCTTAGCGGGTTTTCTCCATGGCCTGCGAACGCTTAGCAACTAACTGAAGCTCCACCTTAATCAGATACACCTAATTTTCCATGTCGAATCCACATTCGGCAGGAGAGCATTTTGTCCAAAGTGAGAACTCAGTATGTACAAAGTATTTAATAATATGTATCAGGATTCCGTCTCTCTGATGCAGATATCCGCACAAATTTGCAAACTAGCAGGGATCACACAAGCGTCGGTAGTGATGGGAACTGAAACCAATCTTGCCCAACTGCAAGATGCGGGTTTTCCCGACCCCATCAAAGCCAGCCCTAACGATTTGATTATTGCCGTGATGGGAGAAACTGAAGCCTGTGAACAGGCTCTAGAAATTGCTCATCAGAGACTGAATAGCAAACCCGAAGAAAGTGGTAGCGCAAGTATGCGCACTATAGCCGTCACTAGCCTACAGATGGCACAGGAGCAAAACGCCTCTGTTAATTTAGCGCTGATCTCCGTTCCCGGCGACTATGCCGCTGCTGAAGCACTCAAAGCCCTTGAGCTCAATATGAACGTAATGCTGTTCAGCGACAACGTGAGCCTACAGCAGGAAAAGCAGATCAAACTACTGGCGCAAGATAAAAACCTGCTGGTGATGGGTCCTGACTGCGGCACCGCCATTATCAATGGATTACCGCTTGGTTTTGCCAACGTAGTGAAATCCGGCTGTATCGGCGTAGTTGGCGCTTCGGGAACTGGTTTGCAGGAAGTCACCTGTCGTATCGATCAGCTTGGTGCGGGAGTGTCTCAGGCTATTGGTACCGGCGGGCACGATCTACATGAAGAGATCGGCGGTATTTCTATGCTTTTTGGCCTCAATGCCCTCGCTCAGGATGAGAATACTCACGTCATCGTACTCATATCCAAACCACCAGCTCGGCATGTGGCTGAAAAAATCTTGCGACAGGCTCAAACCTGCGGTAAGCCAGTCGTCGTTAACTTTTTAGGCGCGGAGCCTGCAGAATTAATCAGCTTTGGGATACATAGCGCAGAAACGCTAGCCGATTCTGCTGATATTGCCGTCGCTTTGTCTCAGGGCAAAAATAGCGCAAGTACTCATTTGGCGCTCACCCAATCCCATCTCGAATTACTACAGCAACACGCTCAACATCTATCTACCACACGCAAATACATTCGAGGTGTATTTGCTGGTGGAACATTCTGCTATGAAAGCCAGTTGCTGTGCCAAAAGCACGGCATCTTTGCCTACTCAAACACGCCTACGCACGGTAACGAAAAACTCAATGATATTTGGCGCAGCAATGCCCATACCCTAATTGATATGGGAGACGACGATTTCACTCGTGGGCGCCCACACCCAATGATTGACCCAACCTTACGCAACCAGCGTATTCAAGCTGAACTGGATGATCCCAATTGTGCCGTAGTGCTGTTTGATCTGGTCTTAGGATACGGAGCCGCCATGGAGCCAGCCCAAGAATTACTCGAACTCATCAATCAACGGGATCCACAAAATTCGCCGTTATTGGTCGCCCATGTTTGCGGTACAGAAGCCGATCCACAAACACGTTCACTTCAGATAAATGCCCTTCACCAGTCAGGTGTTCTGATCGCTGAGTGCAATGCACAAGCCGCGCTTTGGGCAAGTCAAATTGCGTTGATTCAAGCCGAAAAAAACGGAGTTACACAATGAATGCACTATTTTGCCAACCGCTAGAAGTGGCCAATGTGGGTTTGACCAGCTTTGCCGACAATCTCAAACAGGCTGGTGGCTCTGTGATCTCACTGGCTTGGCAACCACCGGCTGCAGGCAATATTGCAGCAGGTTTATCCCTTGCGGCGTTGCTTAATCATCCGCTGGTTGAACAGGCTAATCAGATCGCCTTTGCACGCTATCTTTCTGCACAGCCGGTCTTAGTCAATGTATTAAGTGCAGCAGAAGCGATTCCCGCCTTACAACTGCGCAAAACGATTCTGCACTCAGGCCCACCGATTGCGTGGAAAAATATGTGCGGCCCTGTGCAGGGAGCCATCATCGGCGCCATCTTGTACGAAGGCTGGGCACCAGATGCCGCCAGTGCTGAACGTCTGATTGACGAATCGCAAATTGCCCTTGAGCCTTGCCATCATTACCAAGCCGTTGGCCCAATGGCGGGGATTATCAGCCCCTCGATGCCTCTTTGGGTGATTGAGAACACCGTCAACGGGCAGCGAGCATTGAGTAACTTCAATGAAGGCCTCGGCAAAGTGCTGCGTTTTGGTGCCAACAGCGATGAAGTTTTGCAGCGTCTACGCTGGATGCAACACGAATTGGCCCCCGCGTTGAAAGCAGCCGTGCTACGTACTGGAGGACTGGAACTCAAACCGTTGATGGCGCAGGCGTTACATATGGGTGACGAAATCCATAACCGTAACGCAGCGGCAACCGGTTTGCTGATTAAGCGTTTATTGCCAGCGCTGCTGGAGTGCAATTTACCACTGGCTCAACTGCAGAGATGTGTGGCCTTTATTACCAGCAACGATCACTTCTTCCTCAATCTATCAATGGCCGCGTGTAAATCAATGATGGATGCTGCCGCCAATGTCCCTTTTAGTTCGATGGTGACCGTGATGGCACGTAACGGCGTCAATTTCGGTATTCGACTTTCTGGCACCGGCGATAATTGGTATCAGGCACCAGCCAATCCGGTTGAGGGCTTATTCTTCCCCGGCTATGGCGTTAACGATGCGGCAGCCGATTTAGGTGATAGCGCAATTACCGAAACCGCCGGCGTCGGTGGCTTCGCAATGGCCTCTTCTCCCGCCATAGTAAAATTTGTAGGCGGCACCCCTGACGATGCCACCCATAATAGTCGTCGAATGCAGGCGATCACGGTGGGCTCAAATCCTGCCTTCACCCTGCCAGCCTTAAACTTTGCACCAACCGCTGCCGGTATCGATGCTCGCAAAGTCGCTGATCGAGGCATTCTGCCAATAATCAACACCGGTATCGCACATAAATTGGCCGGTGTTGGGCAAATAGGTGCTGGGATTACTACAGCCCCCATGTCCTGTTTTGCCGATGCCTTACTCGCACTGGCAAAAACACTGCCAGATGTAGAGGAAACACATCTATGAATAAGCCTCTTGCCATTGTTGCCGTGGGCGGAAATGCGCTCATCGTTAATGAAGAAAAAAACAGTATTCCCGATCAATATCAAGCCGTAGAACAGAGTGCTCAGCACATCGTCGATATGATCGAAGCCGGTTGGAACATTGTGCTTACCCATGGTAATGGGCCGCAGGTGGGGTTTATCCTGCGCCGCTCTGAGCTTGCTGCTAGCGAAGTCGCCTCAGTGCCGCTTGATTATGCCGTTGGCGATACCCAAGGTGCCATTGGTTATATGTTCCAAAAAGCACTGCATAACCAGTTAGCCTTACGCGATATCAAGAAACCAGTAGTCACAATAGTGACTCAGACTCTAGTCAGCGCCAGCGATCCGGCGTTTAACACACCGAATAAACCCGTCGGTGCGTTTCTCGATTATGCAACTGCCCAGCAGCGACAACAAACGTTGGGATGGACCATTGCAGAAGATTCTGGACGCGGTTGGCGGCGCACGGTGGCCTCCCCGACACCACTCGAAATTATCGAGATTGCAACCATACAAAATTTATTAACCCAAGGCTGCATCGTGATTGCCTGTGGCGGTGGTGGGATCCCCGTAATTCGCGATGCCCAACGGCAGCTTCACGGCATTGAAGCTGTGATCGATAAAGATCTCGCCTCTGCGCTACTCGCCGAACAATTAGCCGCCGATCTGTTACTGATCCCGACCGGCGTGGATCAGGTAGCCATTAATTTTGGTACCCCAGAACAGCGCTGGCTCAGCGAACTGAGCCTTGAACAAGCCGATTTATTGATCGCTCAGGGCCAATTTGGTTCAGGCAGCATGCAGCCCAAAGTGGAAGCCATCGCGCAATTTATTCGCCAAAGCCACCAGAATGGCAAAACAGCAAGCGGATTAATCACTCGCCCTGAGTCAATTAAAGCAGCGCTTTCACACCAGACTGGTACGTGGATTACACGTTAGCCATACACCAGACTCATTAGAAAGGATTAAATCATGACGACAACCTTATTAGCAGTTAATGGCACTCTGATGCGCGGATTAGAGCTGAACAAAAATATGACTAACGCAGGTGGTGTTTTTGTGCGTGAAGACCACACCGACGCGCATTACCGCCTATGGAGCATCAACGATTGCCATCCAGGCATGATCAGAGTGCAAAACGGCGGAGTCTGCGTCGCGCTAGAGCTATGGCAACTTCCTCTCTCCTCTTTTGCCGAATTACTGAGTAACGAACCCGCGGGACTCAGCATTGGTAAAGTGAAACTTCAAGATGGTAGCGAAGTTTTAGGGGTACTAGCAGAACCTTGGCTGGTTGAGGGACAAAAAGAGATCACCGAATTAGGCAGCTGGCGTCAATACACCGGACATCACCATATTGCCTAGGTCCGAGTTCTGATCAGCATCAGACCAGCACACGTACGATCAAAAGGAATAGGATATGCGTAAAACAGAACAGACAGAAAATGCGACAAGCACGGCATCCGGCTTCCATGTCGCGATGATTTTGCTAGGTATCGCGGTTACGCCGGTACTACTTTCGTCATCCAGCCTAGGCAACCAGCTCTCCAGCGCCAACCTCATCAGCGTAGTGACTATCGGAGGGTTGATTCTGACAATACTCGCAGCCGTCACTATCTGCGTTGGGGAAAAGGCTCGCCTGCCTACCTACGGAATTGTGAAATATGCTTTTGGGGAACGCGGGGCAATAGCCATTAATATTTTGATGGCTATCAGTCTGTTTGGCTGGATTGCCGTCACTGCCAATATGTTCGGACACTCCGTGCATGATTTATTGGCACAACATGGTGTTGATTTACCCACGCCGCTATGGGTCACGCTTGGCTGCATGATCTTTGTTGCTTCCACCGCTTTCGGCTTCGCCGTGTTAGGGAAAATAGCACAAATTGCCGTCCCCGTGATCGCACTGGTACTGTGCTATATACTGTATGCCGCCACACATGGGCAGGCTCCCATGTTGGATAGCATGAACCAGATGAATACCGGCGTTGCGGTGTCAACCGTGGTCGGTACGATCATCGTTCTGGTTGCAACCTTGCCTGATTTCGGCAGTTTTGTGCACAACCGTAAACATGCATTGATTGCTGCCGGCATAACATTTTTAATCGCTTATCCACTGTTATATTGGGCTGGAGCAACACCAAGCGCGCTTAGCGGGCAAGGCTCTTTACTCAGTGCAATGGCGGTGTTTGGTGCAGTATTGCCAGCGGCGTTGCTGCTGATTTTTGCCTGTATCACCGGCAATGCTGGCAACATGTTCCAGGGTACGCTGGTGGTTTCCACCCTTCTAACCCGTTTCCCTAAATGGCAAATTACATTGGTATTAGGTCTTTTGGCCGCTATCGTCGGCAGTATGGATATCATGGCGTGGTTTATCCCATTTCTGCTGTTTCTCGGGATAGCAACCCCACCCGTGGCGGGCATTTATATCGCTGACTTTTTCCTTTATCGCCAAAATGGCTATGACGAAACCGTGTTAAGCAATGAGTCGCAGATTAAAATTTGTACTTTTGTGGCATGGCTGCTCGGATCGGCGGTAGGCTTTATGACCGTCAATGACGTTATGACACTCACTACAATTCCATCGATTGACTCTATACTGGTAGCCTGCGTGGGATATGCTTGTTTAAGCCGGATACAGCGTAAACAAATGCTAGTCCAATAGGGCTTGCGATCTGAACTTCGGCATAGGCTACTTCCAAAATTCCAGCCTGCGTCTTAGATGGATGCAGGCTTTCTTCTAGCCATCAAGGAGTTCACCATGTTTATCTCTGACGAAAGCATCCGCATTGTTCATCTGGTGGCTAAATATCAAAGTATCACTACCGCCGCCGAGCAGCTCAATAAGGTCCCTTCAGCCATCAGCTATACGGTAAAAAAATTGGAGGAAAGTATTGGCGTGGCGCTATTTATCCGCAAGGGACGGAATATTGAGTTAACGCCATCAGGCGTCTATTTTATTCAACACAGTAAAACAATTCTTAGCGATCTGGATGCCCTTAAACGTAACACGACATTAATTCACGATGGTGTTGAGCAAGACTTTGTCATCGCAGCCAATAATATTGTTCCCCAATCGGCACTGGTCAAGTTTATCAATACTTTTGAACTCGCGTTTCCCTCCACTCGGCTAACACTGAATATCGAAGTGTACAACGGCTGTTGGGATGCGCTTTATAGCAAACGAGCCGATTTAGTTCTTGGGGCACCACACAATGTTCCCAGCTCAGAAGGCATTATCAGCGAGTCATTGGGCGTATTAGAGTGGGATTTTGTCGTTAGCCCGCAACATCCGCTGGCAACATTGATGAAACCACTGACGAATACCGAACTCAGACAATATCCAGCCATCTGCATACGCGATACAGCGGTGAACTTCTCACATCAGCAAGCCTGGTTACTCGAAGGGCAAAAACCCCTTTTTGTTCCAGATTTCACCATGGCAATAGCGCTAATACAGCAAAATACCGGTATTGGCTATATTCCCCATCACCTTGCATCTCCTTTGCTCAATGAAGGCACACTGGTAAAAAAACCGATGCAGGAACACAAACATGCCACCCAGCTTTTTATGGCTGTACGCTCTGAAGGCATGGGTAAAGTTTGCAAATGGTGTTTGGATTATTTGTCTGAATCAGCAATCAAAAATGAAATCTGTGGAAAATAGTGGCAAGCGGATACTCTTGCCCATCAATAAAAAAAGGCCGGTAAATACCGGCCTTCGTTATTACGATGCATAGCGGCTTTAACAACTACCTTTTACGCATGAACAGTTCTCGGCGAGATACGCTGACAGGCGTTGCCTGATCCTGCACTGGCAACGATAGCAGCATCTTCAGCGTATCACTGGCTAACGCTTCGCCTTCTGCGGCACTGATATGTGACTCTATCGGCGACATCAAGGAACAGGAGAGTAATTGTCCAGTTTGCGGCAGTTCTCCCACCATAAACGTCATATCACCACGCGGTAGTGAAAGTGCGATACGCTCGCCTAATGCACGCCGTGGCCAAACCTGATCGGGTCCAGGTAAAATCACCACGCTAAGCATCCACGGCGTTAATACCGTTCCCAGCCACTGGCCTTCATACTCTTGCATCTCTACCTTAATCGGCATTTCAGCGCGATAAAACGGTAGATTCGCCATCTCTTGCTGTGCTATGTGCTGATACTGTTCAATCAGCAGTTTTGTGGGATTGTGTTCAAATCCCCAAAACTCATCCGCACCAATCGCATCAGCCATAGGATTAGCAGTCATGCGACACTCCTCTGTGCTCTAATGTGCAGCCATCTTCGCGCAGGATCTGAATAATACGATCCATCGCAATCGGCACCGCGGCTTCAATCGTCGGAGTCATGCCGATGTACGGCTCCAGCGACTGTGGTACGACACCCACCAGTGTGAGACGCTTTGGAAACTCATCGGTCAGATGCAGTGCCGAAAGCACATCGCATAATCCCAACTGATGCGGCGAAATTTTCCGGCTGAAAAAAGCGGGTACTTCATCGTCATGTAGCGTAATCACGCTGCCGGGGGCGGCATCGCTCAGCACCGCATCGGCCACAATCAAATGATCGCGGCTCGCCATGTACTCCATCAGCTCCATGCCAGCCGTGCCGCCATCCATCAACTCAACGCCTTCTGGAAAACGGTAATCCTGCTCTAAACGTTCAACGATGCGTACACCCACCGCTTCGTCGCTGAGCAACAGGTTACCGATGCCTAAGACCAGCGTATTCATTACAACACCTTAACCTTGGTGACTTCGCCACCGCGCGTATCAACCACATGAACCGCACAGGACATACAAGGGTCAAAGGAGTGAACGGTACGCACGACTTCCAGCGGTTTTTCAATATCCGCAATAGGAGTGCCGATCAAGGCCTGTTCATAAGGTCCCGGTTCATCGTTGGTATTACGCGGGCCGGAGTTCCATGTTGACGGTACCACCGCCTGATAGTTCTCGATTTTGCCGCCTTTGATAACGATCCAATGCGAAAGCATACCGCGTGGAGCCTCTTCAAAGCCTACGCCGCGATACTCTTTATCGGCCAAAATTTCTGGTTTGATAAAGGCCACGTGATCGCCTTTACCAATGTTATCGATCAGCGCCTGCCATTGTTGTAACAGAGTATCTTTCAGCACACAGCAGCGTACCGCACGGCCAATAATGCGTCCCATGGTGGAATGCAGTTGTTCAGTTTGCAGGGCTTTACCGTTCAGCGTTGTGTAAAGTCCGTTAACCTCATTGAAGTGTTTAACGGTATCTGGGTGCTTCGCCGCCAGTTTAACTAGCAGATCGGCCAACGGTCCAACCTCAACCACTTTACCGTAGAAGGTGGGGGATTTAACCCACGAGTACTTACCTTCATCCTGCCAGCCAGTGTAGTTCGGTTCAGTTTTTCCTTCCCACGGCTTTAAGATGGCATCATCTTTGTACCATGAATGTTTGCAGCTTTCGGCAATTCCGTCGATCAGCCATTCATCTTTGTGACTCGTGATCGGACGGTAGTTGCCCATATCACCATTTTCGATATAGCCCCCCGGAAGCAGGAAGCTACCCCCTTTGGCATCGGTGGGCAGTTCAGGCACGCTTAGATAATGCTTTGCTCCCTCGCCCAACGAGAGCCACTCAGGATAGTTAGCTGCGATGATGGCCGCATCAACTTTGTAAACCTGCTCGATGAACTCACCCAAACGCTCAATGAACATTTTCACGTACATCAAGCGCTCAAGGTTCAGCACGCTCGGCGCATCCAAATTGATTGGGTTAGCGACGCCGCCCACAGCCAGATTCTGAATGTGCGGAGATTTACCGCCTAAAATCGCGACCACACGGTTAGCATCACGCTGACACTCTAGCGCTTGCAGATAGTGGGCAACCGCAATCAGGTTCACCTCTGGCGATAGCTTCATCGCTTTGTGACCCCAATAGCCGTTCGCAAAAATCCCTAACTGACCGCTAGCAACCAGATCGCGAATTTTCTGCTGCACCTTGGCAAACTCTTCCGAGCTGTTAAGCGACCAGCTAGAAACGCCTTTCAGCATCGCTTCGCATTTTTTCGGATCGGCATTTAGCGCGGCGGTGATATCTACCCAATCCAGCGCAGAAAGTTGATAGAAATGCACAATGTGGTCGTGGATGCTATGTGCCGCCACGATCAGGTTACGAATATATTGTGCGTTGACCGGTACCTCGGCACCAATCGCATTTTCTACCGCACGTACCGATGCAATGGCATGAATCGTGGTACATACGCCGCAAATGCGCTGGACAATCATCCACGCATCGCGCGGATCGTTACCTTTTACAATCTCTTCCATCCCGCGCCACATGGTGCCAGACGACCAAGCCTTGGTTACCTTGCCGTTTTCAATTTCGCAGTCAATGCGCAGATGGCCCTCGATACGGGTGATCGGGTCGATAGTGATACGTTGGCTCATACTTTAGCTTTCCCTCGGGCCTGATAATCTTTATGTACACGTTCAAGCGATGGCAATACCGGTAAAACCCGGATTAGCAACAAATAGGCACAGACTTCAATCGCCACAAAGCCGACCGAAATCAGAATTTCTTCTGACGTTGGGAAATAGTGATAACCATTACCCGGATTGAATGCCAGTAACGAATAGTTCATGCGCCACAGCGCAGCTCCCAGCAGCATGCTTAATGCGCCAAGGAATAACATACGCGAATCACGACGGAATCTATCCCAATGGAACACCAGCAGTGGGAACAACATCAGACCAATTTCACACCAGAAAGAAATAGAGTAACGATTCCACTGTGAGAGGTATTCTGATTTGTCACGCAGCACGATTTCAGCAAAGCGTAGCGCTACAAACAGGATCAGGAAGATATCGATAACCTGTGTTAAGCGATAAAACAGAGGTTTTTCGTTAGGCCCTTTTCCCGCCAGCCCCGCCTGTACCAGTGAGCCTTCAAACACCACAATCGAAAAGCCCATAATAAAGGCCGTTAGCAGTGAGAAGACCGGCAGCAGCTCATAGCTTTGCCACAGCGGGTGGATTTTATTCCCCGCCGCAATCATCAGCGATCCCATCGAGGATTGGTGCATGGTTGGCAACAGTGCGCCTAAAGCCAGAATGAAGAACATGATTTTATTCAGCCACTTCATTGGCACTTTCCAGCCAAATTTCTCCAACACAACGGGGGCAAATTCCAGCGCCATTACACCAATATACACCGTCATACATACCGCGGTTTCAAACAGCACTGAGGACGTATTGAAATGACCCGGCAAATAAAAATATGGCAGGTTCCAATAACGTCCGACGTCGATGGTGATGGATAAGCCACCCAGCGAATAACCGAACAAACTCGCCAACAATGCGGGACGTACTAGCGGATGATATTCACCACGGTTAAAGACATATACCGCCCACGCCAGTGCCCAACCACCACAGGCAAAACCGGTACCGATTAACAGGTCAAACGAGATCCACAAGCCCCATGGATAGCCTCCGTTCAGATCGGCAACGGAGCCGATCCCGAAGATCAATCGTTTAAGGATGAAAATACCGCACAGCACCACGAAGGGTGCCATCACCATTACCGGCCAACTCACTAAACGGCCGCCTAACGGACTGGCCTTATGTTCACTCATTGTCATCATCTCCGTCATGGTGATTTTTGGTGTTACGACGAATCAATACTGACAGACCCGTCAGAACCACCAGCGGCAAGATCATGCCTTTGTATACGGTATGCTGAATGTGCTCGGAGCGCGCACCGGTAGAGAGTTCAGCCAGTTTTGGCATGCCCAGATTTTCGTATGGCACACCGGCCAACACTAATACCTGCGTCCCACCGCCCTCTTTTTCGCCATAAACATAAGGCTGATAGTTGGCAAGCGGGTGCAAATAGTTATCACCACCGGTCAATGTCTGACGCGGATAGGCATATTCCATACCGGGTTTTGCCGCTAAACGTTTTTTAGCTTCGGCTAATAAATCCTCACGGGTACCGAAAATCACTGCTCCGGTTGGACAGACTTCAACACAGCCCGGCAGTTGGCCTTTGGTAATGCGTTCTAGCCCTTTTTGATCGCACAGCTGACACTTATGAATCTCACCAAACGGGTTGTGATAATCATATTTTGGTACGTCAAATGGACAGCCAACCATGCAGTAACGGCAGCCCGTACAGACATCTGGGTCGTAGTGCACAATGCCCGTTTTGGGATCTTTTCTTAACGCCTGCACCGGACACACCGACACGCAGTTAGCATCAACGCAATGCATGCACTGTTTTTTAATGTAGGCATAGCCGTTTTCGATCTGGTCTTTATTCACGCCAGAACCATCACTCCATACCTGAATAATGTTATTGGTATAGGGTGTTAGTTTGTCGTTGTCAGACCACGTTTGTGGGCCGTTTGGGTTGATCTGGTTTTTATTCAAGCGCTGACATTCCGCCACGCAGGCCTGACAGCCTACGCATAGCGTTGAGTCATACAGCATGCCAACTGCACCTGGGATGGGCGGTTTGTTCTCCACCGCATGCGCAGTACCTGATGTCACCGTACCTGCAGCCAGCGCTCCGGCAGAGGCAAACTTAATAAAATTTCTTCTGTTCACGGTTATTCCCCCCGTGAATCATGGTGCTCAGAGTGACTTTTCTCTGCGTTTTTGCGCTCGGACTCGTGGCGCTTTTGCTGGCGGCCAAGCTCACGCACCGTCATCAAGCTCACCCCAATCAATATCCCTAAGGCACCGCCGATGAGGCCAGTAGCCGTTGGAGAAATATGCCCACCTTCACGGTTATCTACAGCAGGTTTATCCACGCGCGGCGTCGGATTCTCTACATTCGCTAGCTGGAAAATGCCTTTGGTAAAACCCACACCCTGCTCATTACAGCCGTAGCAAGGATGACCGATACCCACTGGCCAGATCCCGCCGCCAATATCGCAGAACTCCAACGTTGAGCAGTTACCGTAAGTTTCTGGCCCTTTACAGCCAAGGTGATACAAACACCAGCCTTGACGGTGGCCATAATCGCCAAACTCTTTGGCAAAACGACCCGCGTCAAAGTGCGGACGACGTTCGCAGTTCTCGTGAATCAAACGTTCATAGGCAAACAGGGGACGATGTTTGCTATCCAGAGCGGGCAGTTTGCCGTAGGTGATGTAATACACCACGGTAGTTAGGAAGTTATGTGGGTTAGGAGGACAACCTGGGATATTGATCACCGGTTTGCCGATGGCCTCTTCAAGACTCACCGCACCGGTTGGGTTACCGCCAGTGGCAGGAACACCGCCCCATGCAGCACAAGATCCAATAGCAATGACTGCCGCCGCATCAGCCGCCGCTCGGCGAATATGATCGACAATAGGTTCGCCCGCGACCATGCAATACACGCCGCCGTCTTTTAATGGGATAGACCCATCGACGACCAGCACATATTTGCCTTTGTAACGCTTCATCGCGTTATGCTTATTTTCTTCGGCTTGATGACCAAACGCTGCGGATAATACCTCGTGATATTCGAGCGAAATGGTATTTAGGATCAGATTTTCAATCGTTGGATGCGTTGCACGCAACAACGATTCGGTACAGCCAGTGCATTCTTGAGCACCTATCCAGATGACAGGTGGTCTCTGTGGGTCGGTAATTGCCGCAGCCATTTCAGCCGCCGCATTGGAACTTAGCCCTAGTGTGGCGGCCATACCCGCGCACAACTTCATGAAGTCACGACGGTTCACACCGTGTGCGGATAGAAAGTTATCCTCAGCCATTCGTAGTATTCCTTAGATGCGCATTCGTCTGGCGGAATGCTTAGGTGGGCAAATGCTAAGGATTAACCCTACTAGTTGTGGTTGATCTTTATCAAGTTGAGAAGGATTAGCTTAACGTCAACACGAATTATGTGAATAAAACCGATTCAGCGGAAATTAAATAGCATAAATATTCCGCAATTTTTATTATCCCGAGTGTTGAAATAATTATATTGATTACTGTTATATGATTTTTCTTATTGGATAGATGCGTTCTAAATGAGAGTGGTTTTTATTAAAAATAAAAAATAGAATTAAATAAATTAAATTCATTTAAAATTTTAGTTAAATATTAAAGGTTATTGAAGATATAGAGAGGTTATCAATATTAGGGAGGGGTTATGGGATTTAGTGTGAGGTTCAGCCTGTCATCCATGTCACCATTGTGTAAGGTTCCGCCCGCCAGTCAATATCGAGCTTCATTGATACCCTAGTGAAGGCGTACGGGCAGAGACCACTAGCGCGTGGTCTCTGCACTCGCGCGCTTTTATCCGAGACGCCATCTCCGCTCCGGTTTGGTATCGCCCATCCAGGGCGCCCCAAACTCCGTCACGACATCCCTGTCGTGCCGGCTCTCCCTACGAATGCTTAAACTAAAAATCGGGTAGGTTTTTTATTTTGACGTTGACCTTTTCCGGCACATTACCGGACAGCCGAGTGAATCATGCAGGTTAGGATTCGCCGATTGATATCGGCGAAAGAACGACGGAGGCATGGATGCCGATTGTCGTTCGTTCCGTTAAGACCGGAATGATGAGACGAGGGAACCCGCGTAGCGGGCTGGGAGGGGGTGCCAAGCTGGGGTGTCGGGGGGCAGCGATTGGCCCCCCGACTCGGACGCCTGCACGGAGTGCATGTATATTTCAGTGCCTTAGGCGTACGAAACCTAACGCCAAACATCAACAACAACATCAACACTAGGCGTACGAAAAATTAGCCTCTATACCCCCACCTGATAACAATCCGCCTCCACCCCATCTACATACAACTGACGTGTTTCCCCTGCCGGCAGACGAAGGGTGATCTCCTTCCACGCAGGTCGGAAATCTCCTTTACGCGTGAAGTTAACGTCAATTCGCTGATTATCCGCAGTGATTTCCCAATTTAGCCACAGTGCATGACCTTCTCGCCAAGCATGGGTTTCACCGTCATCTTCAAACAGTAGTCCTTTGTCTTTGCCTTTGCCCATCGGTGGAAACAGCAACAGTTCGCGTGAATCATCAGCGGAAGAGTCAACAAATGCGGTGCGTCCTGATATTGGTAACATTGCCCCCGCACGAACCATCAGCGGAAGACGTTCTAACGGAGCGTCGACGGTAATCGTCTGCCCACCGCTGAACCACTGGCCAGTGTAGAAATCATACCAACCGCTTTCATTGGCTGGTAGGTAAACATCACGCAGACGCTGTCCCTGCTCTACTACGCTGGCGACCAATAGGTCTTTACCCAGCATAAAATCATCGGTTTCTGCAAAGGTTGCGGCATCATTTTCATGGTCGAGGAACGTTGGACGCAGCATTGGCTCATCGTTCTCACAGGCCTGCCACAGCAGATTGTAGAAATAAGGTAATAGACGATAGCGCAATACAATGGCATCACGGATCGCAGGGGTTACCGCTGGGTACATCCAAGGTTCGTTGACGGTGTGATCATCATTCCACGAATGGATGGTAAAGCGTGGGTGCATCACGCCATTCTGAACCCAGCGCACAAATAGCTCGGCATCTGGTTTGTCGCCAGAGAACCCGCCGACGTCATGCCCCACATTATATAGACCTGACAAACTCATCCCTACACCCATCCGAGTGTTGTAGCGCAAAGTCTGCCAACTGGTCCGATTATCGCCGCTCCAGGTTTGCACATAGCGCTGCATACCGGCACAACCAGAACGAGAAATAAGATATGGGCGTTGCTGCGGTGCAAAACGTTGCTGAGCTTCTAAGGAAGCACGCATCATCAGCAACGGCATTACTGGGCGGATCTGCTTGATGGCAATTTCCTCACCAAAACCATGGCAGCGTGCCTCACCGTCCCAGACTTCATATTCGTTGTTATCGTTCCACGTAGAATCAATGCCCATCTCTAACAACTGCTGGGTGACATTATCCTGCCACCACTTCACCGTTGCTGGATTGGTGAAATCAAGATGCGAACCTTCATCATCCCAAAACACTGAGCGCTCTGCATTATCGGATTCGGAATCACGGATAAACAGCCCCTGCAGTGCCACTTCCTGATACTTAGGATGATCCTGTAACAGGCAAGGTTTGATGTTCGCCGCCAGTTTTAACCCTGCGTCGTGGAATGCCTGCGACATCACTTTTGGCTGCGGGACTTTGTCGTAGTTCCAGTTAAAGACATATCGCTTATTGTTAATCGACGTGTAACCGGACGATAACTGGAATGAGTCACACGGAATATCGTGCTCACGGCACAGTTCGATGAATTTCATCAGCTGATTTTGTGCGTCCGGCGCATCGGTATAATGCATGGTTGAACCGCTATAGCCGAGACTCCATTTTGGCCCAAACAGCGTCTTACCGGTCAAGCGAACAAAAGCTTTGGTGACATCCAGTACTTTCGGCCCAACGAAGATGTAGTAATCCAAATCACCGGCTTCGGCCTGATAGCGGCGGTAGGCCAGATGGTAGTTATCGAGCTCATTCCCTAAATCCAGCATGGTGCTGCTGAGGTTGTCATAAAACAGGCCAAAACTAACATCATCTCTGTGAGTAATCGTAAACGGAATATGCTTGTAGAGTGGATCGGTTGAAGCCGCGTTATAGCCCATCGCGTCCAAATTACGCATTTCATAACGACCGCCGGTACGATTAAGATCGCCTGCTTTTTCGCCTAGGCCATAATAGCTCTCCGTCGGAAATCGACGTTGATAATGGGCTACGCCATCGCCGTGCGCATTCAGCAAATAGGCGCTGGTTGGACGATCGGCAGCGAGTAGCTGCCATTCTCCCGCCTCATTGCGGTATTCCCATTGCAGCCATAGAGGCTGATTGACGCTAACTCGCATGCGGTCAGTGCTAATACGCAGACCATTATCAGTTTGCTCCAGCTCAAACGCCGGTAACGTAAATCCTTCGGTGCTTTCACGATCGCGCCCTTCCCAAGGTACATCAGCCTGCGGCGCAATACTCCAAGTACGGTTCAGCGCTAGCTCACCGCGCTGTTTGATCAACACACGGAATAGCCCAGACTCCAGAACGTAAATACGGAACAGATGCTGATCGTCAACTTTAAGCTCAACGTGATCGGCGGCTTGATGATTCAGAACCCAGTTTTTCAACGTTTTCATGATAGTACTCGTCTAAAATAGATAAAAAATAATCATGCCTGATGCGTCTTCTGACGACGCTCGGCAATAAATGCGATCAGGAATACCGCGCCAATCAGGTCAAAAAAGCCCATCGCGATAAACAGCGGGTTGTAGCCAATTTTGTCGGCGGTCACACCGATCAACAGAGAGAACAAGAAACTGGCGATCCACGCAAAGGAGCCGCGCATTCCGTTAACCGTTGCCATTTGACCTTTATCGAAGGACTCAACCACGAGTGCGCTCAACATGCAGGAGATCACCTGATGGCCAAAGCCACCTACTGAAATCAATGCAATGGTGATGTAGGGGTCTTGAGTGATGGCGACCAGTGCCAAAGAGAGCATCAAAAATGCACCGGTGACCGAGCTTGCAACAATAGAATTAACGCGTGAGGTACCAAATAGTTTGACGTAGATTCGGGTTAAATACCCACTGGCCACGCTGCCCAAGTCAGCAGCCAAGAACGGCAACCAAGCAAACATAGCAATCTGCTTTAGATCCATGCCGCGCTCATTAGCCAAATAAAGCGGTACCCAGAAACTGAGCACTGCCCACGCAGGCTCAGCCATAAAGGCTGGGAGCGCAATACCATAGAAACGCTTGTTTTTAGAAACCGTTGCTAACGCCTTGAAGAAAGGCAGCTTCACCGGCGCCGGTTCATTATCCTGCTTGATATATTGCAGTTCGGATGAGCTTAGATTCGGATGTTTATCTGGGTTATGGTAAAACAACCACCATAGGATCACCCACAACATGGCCAGTACGCCCGAGAACATGAATGCCCCCTGCCAGCCAAATGAAGCATGAGCAATAACGATAATCGGCGGTGCCAGCATTGCACCAATAGAAAAACCGACACCGGCCCAGCCAGCAGCAATCGGACGTTCCTTTTTCGGAAACCACTCGCCGATGGTTTTCGCATTAGCCGGCGTCGCAGCAGCCTCAGCGCCCCCCATGAAGAAACGCAAAATGGCTAATTGCATCCAACTGCCCGCACCTGCATGCAACATGCACATTAATGCCCAAATACTCGCGCATATCAAAAAGCCGAGCTTCAGACCAATGACGTCAATCAGCCAACCGCATAACGGCTGAAATACGGTATAAGCAATCTGAAAAGCCCCAACAATCCACGAATATTGTTCGGTGGTCATTCCCAAACTGGTTTTGAGCTCTGGCGCTAAAATCCCCAACGAGTTACGTGTGATGTAGTTCACCGTCACACCGAGTAGAAACAGCGCCAACATCCACCAGCGCAAATTCTTGATCTTACGCTTTCCCTTTACAGCTACAGCGGGTTGATTCATATCAAGACTCATCGTGATCCCCTGATCGCGGTAGCAACAAACACTCGTCTGACACATTATTGGTATATCAGGTTTTATAACGTGTCCAACCAATGATTTTATTGCTAACTTTGACTATCCGATTGATTTTAATTTGATTGTTTTAATTTATCGGCCAAAACACAGCATGAAATTGGTCGACCAATTGAGAGTAAAGAAGTTAAAAACGTGGGGATACGCACTTTTTTGCAAAGATTTTCATGAGAATCTTAAAAACGATTATTTTCAGTCAAAAACCCCGTTAAATGGCGATTATTGGCTTATGAAAATTTTGTCATTTTCGAATTTGAACGAGATCACAAAATGAACGGAAAGCTAAAAATAAGGGAAATAGCTGCCCAAACAGGATTATCTATCAGCACGGTTTCACGCGTGTTATCGGGAAAGTCAAACACCAGTGAGTCTGCCAAACAGCAGATTTTAGCCGCGGCTCGTCAGCATGGGGTGCTTGATGATATATCGACAGGCAGAATGCTGCTTAACGGCTTAGTCGTTTTTGCTCCTCAACGGGCTTTTGATGTGCGGTCTGACATCTTCTACTACAAGGTGATACAGGGTATTGCTCAAGCACTCGAACCTCATGAGGTGCGGTTGCGTTACTGTTCCCTAGAAGAAAATGACAATGACGTTTCTCTGTTCCTGCAAAAGATGAACGAGCCTGCAACCGAGGCTGCCATATTGATTGGGATCGACGATCCGTACATTCATTCCCTCGCAGCTGATTTAGGTAAACCCTGTATTCTGGTCAACTGTCGCGATCGCAAAATGCGTTTACCGGGCATTGCCCCCGATCATCAAATGATCGGCGCATTCTCGGCTAACTATCTCTTTGAACAAGGACATCGCCACATTCTGAGTCTGCTGTGTTTACGTCGCTACACTATGGAGCTGCGTTTGGCGGGGATCCGTGAAGCCTATCAAACGAATAACCTGCCGTTTAATGAGGAAACCGCCCTGCTCTCTACCCCGAGTTTTGGCGCTACGGACGCCGAACTTGCCGTGAAACAGTTTTTAGCACACAGCCCTGCCGAGCATCGCCCCACGGCGATTCTGGCCGGCGGCGACTATATGGCTGTCGGTGCAGTCAATGCGTTGCTGAACGCGGGATTACGCGTGCCTCAGGACATTTCAGTCATGAGTATGGATGGGTTTAACCTAGCCGCTATCCACGATATTCCACTTACGTCAGTACATGTGCCCCGCGATGAATTGGGTGAAGAAGCCGTACGCATGCTGCAACGCCGCCTGATGCAGCCTAATACGCCGGTAGGTAACCTACTGCTCAACGGAACACTGGTCATACGTGACTCTGTGCGCCGCATCCGTACCAGCCAAAATCAGGCACTGGTACAGAAAGACAGCCTTTATGATTAACCCAACAAAACACAGTAAAATTCATGTATTAACGAATACCGCTTATGGCAAACTGCCACCACTTCCCTACGCTGCTAAAGCAGCTTACAAAAGAGAAAACTCCGCGATGAAATGGCTTTGCTCGCTCAGTCTGGTCGCAGGACTGATTGCTACTACGCTGTCTCCAGTCTATGCAGACGCAACACAACCGGCTCACCCCTTGGTGAAACCACAATCCACCCAGCAGCGTGATGCTTTTGTCACCGATCTGCTGAGCAAAATGACGCTCGATGAAAAAATTGGTCAGATGCGTCTTATCAGCGTAGGGCCAGATAATCCTAAAGAAGCCATTCGCGAAATGATTAAACAGGGTCAGGTTGGGGCGATTTTTAATACGGTGACCCGCCAAGATATTCGTAAGATGCAGGATCAGGCGATGCAGCTCAGTCGCCTGAAAATCCCTCTGTTTTTTGCCTATGACGTGGTTCACGGCCAGCGTACCGTTTTTCCGATTAGCCTAGGATTAGCATCCAGTTGGAACCGTGACGCAGTGACTACCGTAGGGCGTATTTCTGCCTATGAAGCTAGCGAAGATGGTTTAAATATGACGTGGGCGCCCATGGTGGATGTCACCCGCGATCCGCGTTGGGGGCGAACGTCTGAAGGCTTTGGCGAGGATACCTACTTGACGTCGGAGATGGGCCGCCTAATGGTAGAAGCGATGCAGGGCAACAATCCGGCGGATCGTAACTCTGTCATGACCAGCGTGAAGCACTTTGCCGCCTACGGCGCGGTAGAGGGAGGACGCGATTACAATACGGTGGACATGAGTCCGCAGCGCCTGTTCCAAGACTATATGCCACCTTATAAAGCGGCCTTAGATGCTGGCAGCGGCGGTGTGATGGTTTCATTAAACTCCATTAACGGCACGCCTGCCACGTCCAACAGTTGGTTGTTAAAAGATGTCCTACGCGATGAGTGGAATTTCAAGGGCATCACGATTAGCGATCACGGTGCAATCAAAGAATTGATTAAGCATGGTGTGGCTAGCGATCCGGAGGATGCCGTGCGCGTGGCGGTAAAATCTGGCATCGACATGAGCATGAGCGATGAGTATTACAGCAAATACCTGCCTAGCTTAGTAAAAAGCGGTCGAGTCAGCGAAAAAGAGGTTGATGATGCGGCGCGTCATGTCTTAAACGTGAAGTATGACATGGGGTTGTTTACCGATGCCTATAGTCATTTGGGGCCTGTCGGTTCAGATCCGGTTGATACTAATGCGGAAAGTCGCCTGCATCGCCCTGAGGCACGTAGCGTCGCCCGTGAAAGCATGGTGCTACTGAAAAACCGCTTAAACACCCTGCCGCTAGCTAAATCCGGCACTATTGCCCTGATCGGCCCATTGGCCGACAGCAAACGTGATGTTATGGGCAGTTGGTCTGCTGCCGGCGTCGTTGATCAATCGGTCACCGTGCTCCAAGGTCTACGCAACGCCGTGGGTGACAAAGCGCAAATCGTCTATGCCAAAGGTGCCAATGTCTCTAACGATCCGGGGATCACTGATTTCCTGAATCTGTATGAGAAAGCCGTAACCGTCGATCCGCGCTCGCCACAGGCGATGATTGACGAAGCGGTTGCCACAGCGAAAAAATCTGACGTCATCGTGGCCGTTGTCGGTGAAGCACAAGGCATGGCACATGAAGCCTCGAGCCGCAGCGATATTACTATTCCGCAAAGCCAGCGTGATCTGATTGCTGCATTGAAGCAAACGGGTAAGCCTTTGGTTCTAGTACTGATGAACGGCCGTCCACTGGCGCTTGAAAAAGAAGACCAGCAGGCCGATGCGATCTTAGAAAGCTGGTTCTCAGGCACCGAAGGGGGCAATGCGATTGCCGATGTTCTGTTTGGTGACTACAACCCATCCGGCAAACTACCGATGTCCTTCCCTCGTTCAGTTGGACAAATCCCTATTTATTACAGCCATCTGAACACCGGTCGCCCTTACAACCCGGAAAAACCAGAGAAATACACCTCGCATTATTACGATGCCGCAAATGGCCCACTCTATCCGTTTGGCTATGGATTGAGCTACACCACTTTCAGCGTTTCTGACGTGAAGATGTCTAGCCCAATAATGAAACGCGATGGTTCGGTGACCGCAAGCGTGACGGTGAAAAACACCGGTAAACGTGACGGTGCGACGGTAGTTCAGCTCTATATTCAGGATAAAACCGCCACCATGAGTCGCCCCGTTAAAGAGCTGAAAGGCTTTGAGAAAGTGATGCTGAAATCTGGCGAGCAAAAAACCATTCGCTTTAAGATTGATGAGAACCAACTCAAGTTCTGGAATGCTTCAATGAAATATGTGTCAGAGCCAGGCAAGTTTAACGTATTTATTGGGTTAGATTCGCAGCGAGTTAATCAGGGAGAATTTGAGCTGCTGTAAAATAGAGAAAATAGCGGTGGAATGCTTGCACAAGCTTCCACCCGCTTACCGATAAAAATACCTCTGACACATAACTTGAAATAGCTTTATTCCAGCCCATAATTATATTTACCGTTAGTCGTACAGAGTTTCAGGAGATATTATGCCTGATAAGATAGCCTCTTGGCTCATCATGTTTGCGTTTAGTCTATCGTTGGCGATGCTCGCCAGCATGCTGGGAGAGAGCAACATATGGGCTATCATAAGTATCTTTACTGTAACATATTTTATTTGTGACATAATTCTTACGGTCATAGAGTAAGGATAAGATGACGCTATGACCGTGAAAATAGCAAGCTCGTCATTTGAGCTAATGTGGACAATCCCCCTTATCAAACGTCAGACTAATTTGGTCAAGATCACGCGTAAAGAGATACTCGACTTTCATATTGTATAACTGAACAATTGGTTGATTACACATGTTTTTAAATGCTGACAAACTAAGTCGATATGCATTTAACCTAGTGAAATCTTCTTTTTTCACATTCGTCAATATATATTCATAAGTCAATACATTATTGTTACGGTAAATGTCTTTTACCGTTATTTCATCATTTAGTTTTAATGGGTATGCACTCTTAGTTTTCGAAATATCTTCGTCAACCGCTGCCCACTGCGCCGGTGTAATTCTGTGCATCATCCATTCAGTGCCTTTCATCATACCAAAAAAAAGAAGAAATGAGACAACAGCGCAAGCAAACATATATTTCGTTATTTTTTTATCGTTGAAACTTTTCCCTTTACGCCAACGATGAAATCCTACCGTTCCCACGACACCATAAGAAAAACCCGTTATTAAAATAATCAGCAATATATTAAAATGATACTCCGTATTCACATTGCCAATATAAGATATTTTTGGCACTATTGCCTGAGAAAGAATATATAGAAACAACATTAATATAGCGCATGTGCGGCTGCGTCGATAAACCCCATAAGACAACAGTAAATAAATAGCCACATCGGCTAAATCCCACCATGACGCTTTAAACACGATCCATTGATAAACAAAAAGACACAACGTCAAAACAAATATAACGATTCCCGCTTGCCAGCCATTTTTTATCGCGCGATTAATTTTCTTCGGTATGATGTTAGTTTCTGCGCCAGATACTCCTTTAGAAGAATCATTTACATCATCAATCACATCCGTGTTTTCACTATTCATATATAATCAATTCCATTGATAAAAACCATAACTTCATAATATATCACCACCGGCCAACTGACTCCCCCCCCCCATGGTGATATATTGAATTAAGCCAAACTAAACCTAATGTGCAACAATATACAACTCTTTGCTATAGATATAATCCTGCGGGTTATGGACCGGAAAACCACCCACATAAGGCTTTAACAATTTGATTAACGGTTGATAATAGATAGGGATAATCGGTGCCTGCTGATTAATTCGTAGCTCTGCCTGCGAGTATAAAACATTCCGAGTCACGGGATCGGCAACGCTCTCGGCCTGCTTTAATAACCTATCATATTCAGCATCTTTCCAGTGTCCCACATTTTCGACACTGGTTGATTGCAGCGTGTTTAAAAACGTTGATGGCTCATCATAGGTGGCATCCCAAGACTGGCGCGACAACATAAAATCTCCGGCCCGACGTGCATCCAAGTATGTTTTCCACTCCATATTACGCAGCGTGACCTGAACGCCCAGCAACTTCTTCCACTCAGACGAAAGCGCAATAGCCGTTTTCTCATGCAGATCATATTTATTGTAAAACAGCTCGAATTTCAGTGGGCGTTGCTCATCATAGCCCGCTTGATGCAGTAGCCCTTTGGCTAGAATCACTCGCTGTGCTAGCGGCTCATTTAATTCATCCAGTACAGGAGGCTTAAAGCCGGTAACCTGAGGCGGAGTCAGCGTGGTTGCGGGTTCACGTAAGCCAAGCACTTTATGGGCGATAAGATCGCGGTCAACCGTCAAATAAAGCGCACGACGCACCCGCACATCATTAAACGGCGGCATCGAGGTGTTAAAATTATAATATTCGGTATTTAAACGCGGAATAATGTGTAATTCATCAGGCATTTTCTGCTGAATATCTTTAACTTGATCGGCTGGCACCCACGTTAAATCTAAATCACCTGCACGATAGCGGTTGTAGCCAGAAACCGCGTTATCAACCACTAAATACTCAACCTGTGTAAGAACAGTTTCTGCGCGATTCCAATATTGCGGATTAGGTTTCGCGACAATCTTTTCATTCACGACCCGGTTTGCCAGCACAAACGCCCCGTTAGAAATGAGGTGTTCTGGTCGAGTCCAGTCTTCGCCATATTTCTGCACTACGGTGTGTGGAACAGGGAAAGTGGTAGGCCATGCCAGCATTGAAATAAACCAAGGCGTTGGCTGCTCTAAATCAACCTGTAAAGTACGCGCATCAACCGCTTTGATGCCTAATTGCTGTGGCGATATTTTACCGCTGACAATGTGTGCAGCATTCACAACGTGCCCTGCAGCCAGATAGTCGGCGAAAGGACTCCCTGTTGCTGGGTCAACCGCACGTTGCCAAGCAAACACAAAATCCTCTGCGGTGAGCGGCGAGCCATCTGACCAACGCAAATTTTCGCGTAAGGTGAAGACAATCTGTTTACCATCGTCGCTTATTTTCCAGCTTTTAGCCTGAGCCGGTTGAACGTTTCCATTGCCATCCAGCCATACCAATCCTTCGAACAGATCAAACGCAACCTGTGCTGCGGTGTTCTCTTCGATTTTCTGCGGATCGAGCGTGCTGGGTTCGCTGTGGTTGTTGTAACGGAAAACCTGCTGAGGAGCGAGCGTTGTACCTGCTGGAATTTGTGCTGCATATAATGGTGCCACGCTTATCAGGCTGACCAGCCACAATGGCGTTAATATTTTCATGGTATTCCCTTTTCAGTCGTCAGTGCGGATACGTTACGCTTCAGACCATGAGATTGTTGTGTTGGATCTCGCGAATTATCTTTTTACGGTGTTGTGCTTAACGACATGATTAAAAAAAATCCAGCCATATCATTAGGCTGGATTTCAATATCTCATTCATTTAGCTGGCTAAAGGTTTCTGTTTCGCGGAAAGGTTAATACCTAAACGGCGTAGCTGACGCTTAAGCATTAAAATCACCACAACCGATAAGCAAATATTTGACAACGGCATGGCCAACCACACACCGTTAAGGCCGAATATCCACGGAAATAAAGCCAAGAACGGAAATAAGATCAGCATATTGCTGAGCGTAATAAAGGTAGCGTAACGAGCGTGTCCCAATGCCTGAAAGAATGTCGCCGCCAGCACAATAAAGCCATCAAGAAACATCACAAATAGGTGAAGACGCAGACCATGAATCGTCGCCGACCGTAATACGTTGTCGCCAGAAATAAATATGCTGGCAAATAACGATGGCAGAATAAAAATGGCCAGTGCGAGTATGATCCCCCCACCTACCGCGGTCATTAGCCCTAAACTGAGCACTTTACGTACTTTTTCTGGCTGTCTCGCGCCATGATAATAGCTGACGAGTGGTTGCATTCCACCACATACGCCTTCAGCCAAGAGATAATAGAAACCAATCAAATAACTGGCAATACCATAAGCTGCCACTTCAACCGGCCCGCCATATTTCATGAAGAGCAGATTGTGTAACATCACAACGACGCTGAGGTAGAGATACATCAGCATGCTGGAAAAACCGGTGGTCAAAGACGCTAAGCTTAGGCGTAAATTAAAAGCAATATGCGAGCGTTGAGGCCGCAATTTATTATATCGACTGAAGATAAAACCAATACAGATCAGTACAGCCAAACTTTCGCTGGTGATCGTCGCCAATGCTGCGCCTTTTAATCCCCACCCGAGGCGAATAATGAAAATATAGTCCAATAAGACATTCATTAATGCCCCAACTAGCATGGCAAAAGTTGCCAAACGAGGTGCGCCTAAATTACGCACTAGCAGCGGCATCGCAATACTACCGAGCACTATCGGTCCCGATATTCCGACAATCGTGAGATAATCGATACCGTAATTTTCAATAATGCCCGAGGCATCCTGCATCCGCATAAAGAGCGGAGCCATATAAGCAACACAGCTCCCCACACCAATACCGAGAGCAATGAGCAACCAAAAAACCTGCATTAAGATGCGGCGAGCTTTATCTATTTTCTCTTCACCCTGCGCGAGCGAACAGCGTGCGCCGCTGCCCATTCCGATCATCATCCCAACCGCCAGTAATACACCAGACAGCGGCCATGCCATATTGATCGCCGATAAACCTTCGGCACCCATCGCGTGACCGATAAATGCACCATCGACAATCTGGTACAGCCCACTGATTAACAGTGCGGCGATGGCCGGAATACTATAATGCCAGAATGTTCGGGTAATACTTTGGTGCAACATAACGCGTCCTAAATAGCTCTTTTTACACTGTTCAATGAAAACTTAATCGGTATTCAAGCCGTGACAGGCTTTATGCAGTAATAACTCAAATTGTTGCCGCTCTTCAGGCGTCAGTGCGCTCGCCATTTTCTGAGCTGTTTCTGCATAGATATCCATCTCTTCTTTTTCTAACGCAGTCCCTTTCTTCGTCACCTGCAATAACGTCGCTCTTCCGTCGTCTGAGCAAGGCACGCGTTGGATATATCCTCGGCTTTCTAGCTTACTCACCATTGCGCTAGCTGATGCCTTACTCACTTTCATGCACTCAGCTAGCTCGGTTAGCCGCACACCCTGCGGGTGCTCCAACAAAGCATAAAGATAATCAAATTCACTGTTGGTGAGCTCCATACTGCCGCTTTGACGTGAAACCTCACGCCAGCAAAACCAGAGGTGCCACTGAAGTTTCTTTAGATCGTTAATCATTTGGGGAATCCGCAGAGAGGGTTGCCACACTAGCTTCTATTTAGTTAGGCTAACATACTAAATGCAAATCGACAATCAGAGTCAACCTTACCGTCCAGTTGTTGAGAACTACTCCCATTAATGTTCTGAGATTTTCTTTATAACAATCACATATTCTGTAATTCAGATAACATATCGGAATATTTAAAATAAACGTTTTATTTTCCTTCAAGTGACTAATAGTTACCCATCCTAATTTTTAATCATAAATAAAAGCTGTTATCTTTAGCGGCTAATTTTTAAAGAATTAAATATAAAAATATCATTTGCAGGCTTATCAGTTTGCGCTTGCAAGCAAATATTTCTTTCTTTGCCGTTATTACATGACACAAAACTCAACTCTGGTGAAAAATAGACTTATGATGAAGAAAATTCTTATTGCAACAACGCTGTCTCTGGCAACTTTTCTTAGTGGCTGTGCTTCAGAGTCTTCTCGTTCTTTAGAAGTGGCCAAAGTAGCTTCTTATGGAACCCAATATAACGGTCCTCGCAGCCCTATTTCTGTCGGAAAATTTGATAACCGTTCTAGCTATATGAACGGGATTTTCTCGGATGGCGTTGATCGCCTAGGTAACCAGTCTAAAACTATTCTTGTCACTCATCTGCAGCAGACAGGTCGTTTTAACGTTTTAGACCGCACCAATATGGCTGAACTGAAAGAAGAAGCCGGTATTAAAGGCCAAACCCAAACGTTAAAAGGCGCGACTTACGTCATTACCGGTGACGTTACCGAATTTGGCCGTAAAGAGACAGGTGACCACCAGCTTTTCGGTATACTGGGTCGCGGAAAATCTCAGGTAGCTTATGCAAAAGTTAACTTGAACGTGGTCAATGTTCAAACCTCTGAAGTGGTCTTCTCATCTCAAGGTGCTGGTGAATATGAGTTATCTAATCGTGAAATTATTGGCTTTGGCGGCACCGCAAGTTACGACTCAACGCTGAATGGTAAAGTATTGGATCTGGCTATCCGTGAAGCCGTCAACAATCTGGTTACAGGTATCCAAAACGGGGCATGGCAGCCAGCTCAATAATTATAAAATATACGGATAACTATTTTATGAAGTTTGTTAGACATTCGGGGTTACTGCTAGCCGTAGCCCTTTTGGCAGGCTGTGCCACGGCACCAAAGCCACTCTATAACTGGGATAATTATCAGTCCACGATTTATCAATATTACCAGTTGGGAGAAACCGGCCCTGAACAACAGATTGCGACGCTAAAGGCAAGCATCGAAAAATCTCGCTCGAAAGGTTTGCCGGTTCCTCCCGGATTACATGCTCACTTAGGCATGCTTTATAGCAATACCGGACAGATGGATTTGGCGATGGCCGAGTTTGAAGCAGAGAAAGCGCAGTACCCAGAATCAGCGACGTTTATGGACTTTCTGACCCGCAAGAATAAAGGAGCGATGAAATGAAATATCTTCTCGCTCTATGCTGTTTGATTAGCGCGTTGCTCCTGACCGGCTGTGTGTCCCCTGTTAAACATGACTATTCGGCATTTAAGCAAAGCAAACCGAAAAGCATTTTGGTGTTGCTGCCACAAAATCAGTCTCCTGATATAACGGCTAGCCACGGTCTTCTGTCTCAGGTCACTTTCCCTTTGGCTGAGGCTGGATACTACGTCTTCCCTGTTGCCGTGGTGGAGGAAACCTTCAAGCAAAATGGCATGACCAATGCTGGAGATATCAACGCGGCAAGTCCTGCCAAGCTGCGCCAAATCTTTGGTGCGGATGCTGTTTTGTATCTGACGGTGACTCAATATGGCACGTCTTACCAAGTGATTTCCAGTGATACCCGCGTCTCAGCCACGGCGAAACTGGTGGATCTACGCGATGGGAAAACACTGTGGAGCGGCTCTGCTACGGCATCTAGCACCGAGAATGACGATAACTCCGGCGGACTGCTCGGCATGGTTGTCACAGCCATGATCAATCAGGTTAGCAATACGCTGAACGATAAGAGCCACGATATTGCCGGTATCACCAGCGTCCGTTTGCTATCTGCGGGAACGCCTAATGGCATTCTCTATGGGCCACGTTCGCCTCAATATGGCAAAGACGCACAGTAACGTTTCTACACCATAATCCTATCAAGCCTCGCACTGCGGGGCTTTTTTGTGTCAATATCTCTTTAAGCACAAAGCGTTAGCTCAGTACTTTATGTACGCGACAAGGGTTACCGCACGCCACCACATTAGCCTCAATCGAACGCGTTATCACGCTCCCAGCACCCACGGTAACGCCGTCACCGATAGTCACTCCTGGTAAAATAATACAACCGCCGCCAATCCACACATTACTGCCAATAGTCACCGGCTGTGCACTGCCGATATGCGCATTACGCGAATCTATCGCCAGCGGATGTTGAGCGGTATAAAGTTGAACATCAGGACCAATAAAAACATTGTCGCCAATAGTCACCCTCGCACAATCAAGGATGACAAAGTTGAAGTTGATAAAGACATTGGAGCCAAAATAAGTGTTACAACCGTAATCAACCCGCAGCCCCTTTTCGATGTGAACGTTCTCTCCCACCTGAGCAAAAATGTCAGTAATGAGACGATTTTTCTCCATAACGTTACGGGCACTTAGTGCATTGAAAGCGTCCACGCGGTCACGCGTCACGTAGCGAATTTCACGCAGTTCATCATCGTTAATAAAATACTCTTTCCCCGAAGTCATTAGATCAAACGCGCGCATATCAGTCTCTCTGTAGAAAACGTCAAACTAGCATGCCGCAGGGTTTATAACAGGGACTCGTCTGACGCAAATATGCACTATTTAGCTAACAGATGCGGTTAGATGATGGATATCAAAAAGACAAAAAGCCCCTGCTGCTTGCGCGGACAGGGGCTTCATTTACCTGAGATTAACGCTCAGGAAAGGCTATTACAAAATCGGCTGTGCCATCTGCACCAGAGAAATCAATGGCTGCGGGAAGATACCCAGCAGAACCACTAAGATCCCAGAAATCAGAACGACAACGCCACCGGCAGTCAGTGCCCAGTTATTTGGCGTATCACGTACCAATGTCTCAGGTGCATGCAGATACATACTGACAGCCACGCGTAGGTAGTAGTACAAACCAATCGCACTCCCCACGACAACGGCACCGGTCAACCACCACAGGTGCGCACTCACACCCACGGAGATGATGTAGAACTTACCGATAAAGCCCAGCGTCATTGGAATACCTGCCAGTGACAACATAGAAACCGTCATGACGGCAGAAAGAATCGGCTTGTGCCAGAACAGACCACGGTATGAGAACAGTGACTCTGCATCAGGGCCGCTGTAAGGGCTAGACATCAGGCTCACTACGCCGAAGGAGGCCAAACTGGCGAACAGATAACCTGCCAGATAAACACCTACCGCTTCCGCGGAGATCTGTTGGCTTTGCACCGCTATCAGCGCGACCAGCAGATAACCCAAATGTGACACCGAAGAGTAACCCAGCAAACGCTTGATGTTGCTCTGAGTGATCGCCATCAGGTTACCAAACAGGATTGAGCAGAACGCAATAATACCCAGAACCAAACGAACGGTTTCGCTGTTGGTGACAGGAGCATACATAAACAGACGCATCAGAACCGCAAAGATCGCAATCTTGCTGGCCGTAGCGAGGAAAGTTGAAACCGGCGCAGGCGCACCCTGATAGACGTCAGGCGTCCACAACTGGAACGGAACCAGAGACAGTTTGAAACCGAAGCCAACCAGCATTAAGCCCAAGCCAGCCAGCAGCAGCGGCTCATGCAGCATGCTATCGCTCATGCTCTTACCTAAACCAACAAACGACAGGTCACCAGACTCAGCGTAGAGCAGCGCCATACCAAACAGCAGGAAGGACGAAGCCGCTGCTGACAGAATGGTGTACTTGATAGCTGCTTCCAGCGAGCGTTTCTGGCGGTAGGCATAACCGATCAGGCCAAACAGTGGCAGAGAGATAAGCTCAATACCAATGAAAAGCGCAGCCAAATGGTTTGCACAGGCCAGCACAATGCCACCCAGCGTCGCGATCAGAACCAGCAGGTAGAACTCATCGCGGTTATCGGGATAGCCTTGCAGCCACGGATAAGCAAAGGTGCTAGTCGCAAGACTCGACAGCAACACCAGCCCAATATAAAGCATGGAGAAGCTATCAATGCGGAATAGCGGAGTTACGCTTAACGAGCCGTCCGTTGCAGAAAGAAGCTGCCCCACAAAATAGAGCGAAAGCAGCGCTAGGTTCAAACCGATCACTGTCACCGTTGCGTTGACGAAGTGGTTGCGTCGCCACGCAATGCACAGCATCACAACCACCACCGTCAATCCGACGATCAACAGCGGTAACAGTGCGATCAGATGTTGAGGAGTTATTGTCATGGCGAATTACGGCCTTGTTGTTGTAGATAATGACTGCAAAGTTGAAGCAGAGCTAAACCAGTGCTGCACGTTCGTCATTGCTGCACTGGACGTATCCAGAATAGGCTGAGGATAAAGACCCAGCGCAACCAGCAGAACCACCAGCAGCAGAATAATTGACAGCTCACGCGCACTCATGCCCGGCAATGGTTTGTCAGATTTTGGAGCTCCGTAGTAGGCGCGCTGCATCATGATTAACGAATAAACAGAGGCAAACACCAGACCGAAGGTTGAGATAATCGTGATAACCGGCACCACTTGGAAGCTGCCGAACAAGATCATGAACTCACCGACAAAGTTACCAGTACCTGGCATACCCAACGTCGCTACGGCGAAGAACAACGACAGCGCTGGCAGATATTTAATCCGCCCCCACAGGCCGCCCATCAGACGCATATCACGCGTGTGCAGACGTTCATACAGCTGACCACAGATGATGAACATACCGGCAGCGGACAAGCCGTGTGCAATCATCTGAATCACTGCCCCCTGATAAGCCAGTTGGTTACCAGAATAAATCGCGATCAGCACAAAGCCCATATGAGAAACAGAGGTATATGCGATCAGACGCTTAATATCGGTCTGCGCAAATGCCATCCATGCGCCGTAGAAGATACCAATCACACCCAGCCACATGGCGATCGGTGCAAACTCATGAGAAGCTTCAGGGAACAGAGGCAAACTGAAACGTAGCAGACCATAGGCGGCGGTTTTCAGCAAGATACCCGCTAGGTCAACAGAACCTGCGGTTGGTGCCTGACTATGTGCATCGGGTAACCAGCCGTGTAATGGAACTACCGGCATTTTCACTGCAAAAGCAATGAAGAAGCCCAACATCAGCAGATACTGAACGTTATGGCTCATCGGCGTATTCAGCAGTTCTTCATAGTTGAATGTCCACACGCCGGTTGCGTTGTAGTGAACGAACACCAGACCCAAAATCGCGATTAGCATGATCAGACCGCTGGACTGGGTATAGATGAAGAACTTGGTTGCCGCACTGATACGAGTTTTGCCGTCTGATGCTTTATGACCCCAAAGAGCGATCAAGAAGTACATCGGCACCAGCATCATTTCCCAGAAGAAGAAGAACAGGAACAGGTCGATGGCCAAGAACACACCGATAACGCCGCCCAGAATCCACAACAGATTCAGGTGGAAAAAGCCCTGATACTTCTGGATCTCGTTCCAAGAACAGAGAATCGCTAGCACACCCAGTAAGCCGGTCAACACGACCATCAGCAGTGATAAGCCGTCTAATGCAAGATGGAATTCAATACCGAAACGAGGGATCCACGGTATGGAGAACTCCGACTGCCACTGCGGAATACCCGCTGCCTGAGTCAGAGAATAGCCGCCCTGCAACCAGAGTTGCAGAGACAACACTAACGTCAGACCCATTGCTATCAGTGCAATCCAGCGTGGAGCTTTGGTGCCGAAGCGCTCGCTCTGCCAGCTTAAGAAGCCACCGATAAACGGGATAAGAATTAGCCAAGGTAATAACATGGCGCTTTGTGTCCCTTAAAATTGAATAATGTAAAACTTGTTATTAGTAGGGGCCAACTGCCCCTACTCTTCAGGTTTTAAACTCTATTCATTTGACCAATAACAACAGAGCCAATACGACCACTGCGCCCACACCCATAGATGCCATATACCAGCGCAACTGACCGTTCTCGCTCACCGCCAGACCACGATTCCCCCAACGCGCAAAGACAGCGAACAGGTTCATCAGGCTGTTTAGCGGATCACGCTGTAACAGGTAAGCAACGGCTTTAAACGGCTTAACAAAGATCATGTTGTATAGCCAATCGAAGCCCCACGCATGGAACCACCACGTTGAGAAGAAGCGACCTGGCGCACTTTGCGCCACGCTGTTCACAAACTGGCGTTTACCCAGGTACAAGACAGCAGCCAACAAGATGCCAACGATCGCGACAACGCCGGAGATAATTTCCAAGGTCATCTTACCTGCTTCACCGCTATGGCTTTCTGGCAGCACGCCCGCCAACGGTGGTGTAATCAACGCACCGATGAACGTAGACAGAACCAGCAGCACGATCAGCGGTAGGCTGTGCGCAATGCCTTTACCGGCATGGGCTTTGGTGTGTGCTTCGCCATGGAACACAATGAAAATCATACGGAAGGTATACAGCGACGTCAGGAACGCCCCAACCAGACCCGCAGTCATCAGGTTGATGTGACCAGAAGCCAATGCGCCCCACAGGATCTCATCTTTACTGTAGAAACCTGCGGTGACGATTGGCAACGCTGACAGCGCAGCGCCACCCACCAAGAAGCAGATGTAAACCAGCGGCAGCGATTTACGCAACCCACCCATTTTGAAGATGTTCTGCTCGTGATGGCAGGCCAAAATGACCGAGCCAGAAGAGAGGAACAGCAGCGCTTTGAAGAACGCATGCGTCATCAAATGGAAAATTGCCGCGTCCCATGCCTGAACGCCAAGCGCCAAGAACATATAGCCAATCTGACTCATCGTTGAATAAGCCAGCACACGTTTGATGTCGGTTTGCACCAGCGCAGCAAAGCCAGCCAGCACCAGCGTAACAGCACCAACAATGCCCACCAGATGCAGTATTTCTGGCGCCATCAGGAACAAGCCATGAGTACGTGCAATCAGATAAACACCCGCGGTAACCATGGTCGCGGCGTGGATCAGTGCAGATACCGGTGTTGGACCCGCCATCGCATCTGCCAACCACGTTTGCAGCGGCAGCTGTGCAGATTTACCCACAGCACCACCCAGCAGCATCAGCGTTGCCCAAGTAATGGCGGCGGAGCCGACTTCCAATTTCTGCGGTGCCAGAATCATCAGTTCACGGATGTTCAGGGTGCCCAGTTCGTTATAAAGAATGAACAGGCCAATGGCTAAGAACACGTCACCCACACGGGTCACAATGAACGCCTTCATCGCCGCAGCGCCGTTAGCTGGATTGGTGTAGTAGAAACCGATCAACAGATAACTGCACAGCCCTACCCCTTCCCAGCCGAGATACATCAGCAGCAGGTTATCCGCCAGTACCAGAACTACCATGCTAGCGATAAACAGGTTGGTGTACGCGAAGAAGCGGGAGTACCCCTCTTCACCACGCATATACCAAGAGGCAAACATATGAATGAAGAAGCCCACGCCGGTGACCACGGAGAGCATGGTTAACGACAGGCCATCAAGCGTAAGAGTGATTGGAATACCAAAATCACCCACGGCCATCCAGTTCCACAGGTGCTGGTTAAACACCTGCACGCCATCCGCTTTTTGGCTTAAGAAATCAAAGCCAACATAAGCCGTTACTAGAGCAGCCAGACCGATAGAGCCAACGCCGATGATAGCCGACGTACTTTCTGACCAGCGACCACGGGAAAATGCCAGCAGCAAGAACCCGATTAACGGCAGCAATATTGTTAAGTAGAGTAGGTTCATCCGCGCATCTCACTGACAGTATCGATATTCAGGGTGTTGCGACGGCGATGCAATTGCAGCAACAGCGCTAAGCCGATGCTCGCTTCCGCAGCCGCTAAGCTGATAGCCAGAATATACATCACCTGACCGTCTGCCTGTCCCCAATAGCTCCCCGCCACCACGAATGCCAAAGCAGCCGCGTTGATCATGATTTCCAAGCTAATCAGCATAAACAGCAAATTGCGTCGGATTAATAGGCCGGTCAGCCCGAGAACAAACAGGATGGCCGCCAGAATTAAACCGTGTTGTAACGGGATCATGCTCGCTCCTCCGCCTTGTTTTTAACCGCCATTGCCTTGGCTTTATTGGCTTCTGTCTCTGGTGTTTTGCTAAAGACTTCGCCCTGCTTATGCTCACGCCCGATGTGGAACGCCACCACCAGACCGGCTAGCAGCAGCATAGACACCAGTTCAACAGCCAGAACATAAGGACCAAACAGCGCGATACCGACCGCTTTCGCGTCAATCATGTCGCCGCTGATACCCTGATCGTTCACGCTCATAATGGCGTAGACCAGCACCGCTAGCAGGATGAGAGACAGCAAGCTTGGCCCAATCCACAGCGAAGGTTTCAGCCATGCGCGCTCTTGCTCAACCACAGAATTTCCCAGGTTGAGCATCATCACAACGAACACGAACAGAACCATAATCGCACCGGCGTAAACGATGATCTCCAACGCCCCGGCGAAATAAGCGCCCAGCGAGAAGAACACCGCAGCGACAGCCAGCAGCGATACGATGAGATACAGCAAGGCGTGAACCGGATTGGTGTGCGAGATCACTCGGATCGTTGCCACCACGGCCACCAGCGCTGCAATGTAGAATGCAAATTCCATGCTTGGCTCCTTAAGGTAGCAGACCTTTGACGTCGATCGGCTTCGCTTCGTTTTCGGCTTCGCCTTTGGCTTTGCCGTCGATAGCCATACCGGCCATACGATAGAAGTTATATTCTGGGTATTTGCCCGGCCCCGAGATCAACAGATCTTCTTTTTCATACACCAAATCCTGACGCTTAAACTCACCCAGTTCGAAATCCGGCGTTAGCTGAATCGCCGTCGTTGGGCAGGCCTCTTCACATAAACCGCAGAAGATGCAACGAGAGAAGTTGATGCGGAAGAACTCTGGATACCAGCGACCGTCTTTAGTTTCTGCTTTCTGCAAAGAAATACAGCCAACCGGACAGGCTACCGCACACAGGTTACAGGCAACGCAACGCTCTTCACCGTCTGGATCGCGCGTTAACACGATACGACCACGGTAACGAGGTGGCAGATAAACCGGTTCTTCCGGATACATTTGGGTTTCGCGCTTAGCAAACGCATGCAAGCCAATCATCCACAGGCTGCGCACTTGGGTGCCGAAACCAACCACTAACTCTTTCAATGTCATGGTTCATTCACCCCTTATTGAGCGTTATACAAAATCACGGCGGCGGTCGCCAACAGGTTCAACAACGTCAGCGGCAGGCAAATTTTCCAGCCAAATGACATCACCTGGTCATAGCGAGGACGCGGCAATGACGCACGCACCAGAATAAACATCACCATGAAGAAGGCCGTCTTGATAGCAAACCAGATAACCGGCGGCAGGAATGGCCCCTGCCAACCACCGAAGAACAGCGTAACAATCAGCGCTGACACGGTGACGATCCCGATATATTCCCCCACAAAGAACAGACCGAATTTCATACCGGAGTATTCAATGTGGTAACCATCAGCCAGTTCCTGCTCGGCTTCTGGTTGGTCAAAAGGATGACGGTGACACACCGCAACACCCGCGATGATGAAGGTCAGGAACCCAAAGAACTGCGGGATGACATTCCACAAATGAGACTGTGATTCAACAATCGTCTGCATGTTGAAGGAGTCAGCCTGTGCAACAACGCCCATCACCGAAAGACCAAGGAACACTTCGTAGCTCAGGGTTTGTGCCGATGCACGCATCGCCCCAAGCAAAGAGTATTTGTTGTTACTTGACCAACCGGCGAACAGCACGGCATAAACCGCAAGACCCGCCATCATCAGGAAGAACAGGATACCGATATTCAGATCCGCTCCCATCCACGTTGGGCTGACAGGCACAATCGCAAATGCCAGCAACAGAGATGAAAACGCAATCATCGGTGCCAAGGTAAAGATTAAACGGTCAGAGAAGCGCGGAACCCAGTCTTCTTTGAAGAACATTTTGACCATATCCGCAACCAGTTGGAGCGAACCGCCCCAGCCAACACGGTTTGGTCCATAACGATTCTGGAACAGGCCGAGCAGACGACGTTCGCCGAAGCTCATGAATGCCCCGCAGGTAACCACCACCAGCAAAATCACAATGGCTTTTAACACTGTGAGAAGGATGTCGATCACCTCTGGCGTTAGCCAACTCATAATGCTGCCTCCCGCACTTTCGTTTCCTGAATAGCGTCAACTTTGGTTCCGTTCAGTACCGGAGAGATCCCTGGTAAACCAAGAGGCAGACCGATTTGACCCGATTGTAGGTTTTCGCTTAAGCGTGCTGGTAACGTCAGTTTCTGGTCTGCAAAAGTCAGTTCCAGAAGCGTACCGTTGTTAACGCCCAGCTGCGCGGCATCCGCTGGATTCACCATCACGTAAGCCTCTGGCATACGAGTCTGAATGACCGGAGAACGCTGAGTCATTTCGTCACTACCAAACAGATGATAATAAGGCGCAACAACCCAACCCGCATTGTGATAGGCGGCAGGTACCGCGTCGAAGTACGCCAGTGAACCCTCACCAGCAGCAATCAGACGCACACCCGGATCGCCGTGGCGCAAATGACCACCCACTTCGGCTTGGAATTTGTTCCATGCCTGAGGGGAGTTCCAGCCTGGAGCCCATGCGAATGGGATCTGCTGGCGATCTTCTAACGGACCACTGTAGCCTTCCATCGAGAACGCAAACGCGGTGTCTTTGTCCTGTGGCTGGCGAGGTTCATGCACGCTGATGTTGGCACGCATAGCGGTACGACCACTGTAGCGATGCGGTTCACGCGCCAGTTTCTGACCTTTAATTCGGAATGTTGCATCCGGTGCCGCATCCACAATACCTTGCAGCTGTGGGTAAGCTTTCACACACGACGCGATCACATGATCCAGCAACGTCCAGTCGATCTGACGGCTTTCAACGGTGGTATGCAGCGAATGCAACCAGCGCCAGCTTTCCAGCATAATGGACGGCGTGTTTTTCTTCGGATCGTCGTAGTAGGCAGGATCATAAACTTGGAAGAAGCGCTGAGCGCGGCCTTCCTGATTGACCAGCGTACCGTCGCTCTCAGCAAAACTTGCTGCAGACAACACCAGATCGGCTTTGTCCATAATGGCAGTGCGCTGATGATCGACGACGATCACGCTTTGTGCTTTGGCCAACGCAGCATCGACACGTGCAGCTGGTGCATGGCGGTAGAGATCGTTCTCCAATACCACGACGGCATCCGCACTCCCCTGCTCCAGCTCAGCCAATGCATCATCGATAGATGGTGCATTCATCATCGCCAAGCCCATGCTGTTCGCTTCGGAGGCAATAAAGGTAATACCAACGTCCAGATCGCGTGTTTTCAATGCCTTGGCAATGTTCGCAGCGGCTTCAATCAACGGAGTATAACCGGCGTTGCTGCCTGTTACGATCAGTGGCTTCTTCGCTCCGGCCAGAGCCTGAACAATCACGTCAACCTGCTTGCGCACGTCGTCCGATAGTCCATCAACCGCAGGCGCCGAGTTATCCAGCGCATGTGCAACCGCAAATCCTAGACGAGCCTGATCGGCAACCGGTGCGCGATAGTTCAGAGCAGCAACGTCATCCAACCGAGTGTCATCAATGCTGGTCATAAACAGTGGATACTTCGCACGCTGACCAATGTTTTGAATTGCAGCAATCTGCCAATCTGCTACGCGCTGAGCCGCAGCCATCGCGCGCGCTTTGCCTTTCACCGCCTGACGTAGTGCCAGCGCGATACGTGCCGCTGTCTGGGTTACGTCTTCCCCCAGAATTAGTACCGCATCATAGCTTTCCATTTCACGCAGAGCTGGCGTGTAAACGCCGCCTTCGCGCAGAATTTTCTGCATCAGATTCAAACGGCTTAATTCACCCGCCTCAATACCGCTGTAGAAGTTTTCCGCACCAACGAGTTCGCGCAGCGCATAGTTGCTTTCGAGACTTGCGCGTGGAGAGCCGATACCGATGGTTTTCTTCGCCTGACGCAGCAAATCTGCTGCACCCTGCATCGCCTGTTCGGCATTCAGGTGGATCCAGTCATTGCCACGGCGCTGTTGCGGCTGGCGAGGACGATCTTTCAGGTTGACGTAGCCATAGCCGAAACGCCCACGGTCGCAGAGGAAATAATGGTTTACGGTACCGTTATAGCGGTTTTCAATACGGCGAATTTCACCGTAGCGTTCACCTGGGCTAGTGTTACATCCCACGCTGCACTGCTGGCAGACGCTAGGAGCAAACTGCATGTCCCATTTACGGTTGTAACGCTCGGAGTGTGTTTTGTCAGTAAATACGCCCGTTGGACACACTTCTACCAAGTTACCGGAAAACTCACTTTCCAGCGTTCCGCTTTCTGGGCGGCCAAAGTAGACGTTGTCGTGCGCACCATAAACGCCGAAATCGGTGCCGTCAGCGTAATCTTTGTAGTAACGCACGCAGCGGTAACAGGCGATACAGCGGTTCATTTCGTGAGAAATAAACGGCCCTAACTCCTGATTATTGTGGGTACGCTTCGTGAAGCGGTAACGGCGGAAACTGTGGCCCGTCATTACCGTCATATCTTGCAGGTGGCAGTTGCCGCCTTCTTCACATACCGGGCAATCGTGTGGATGATTGGTCATCAACCACTCAACGACGCTCTCACGGAACGTTTTTGCTTCAGCATCATCGATAGAAATAAAAGTTCCATCCTGCGCTGGTGTCATACATGACATTACCAGACGACCGCGAGTGTCTTCCGCGTTCTGGTATTGCTTAACCGCGCACTGGCGGCAAGCACCGACGCTTCCCAGCGCCGGGTGCCAGCAAAAGTAAGGAATATCAAGTCCCAGAGAAAGACATGCCTGTAACAGGTTATCCGCTCCGTTAACTTCATACTCTTTGCCGTCTACATGAATTGTAGCCATTAGCATGCTTCCAAAATAAGAAAAACCTTTAAATTACCAGCGCGATTTCAGCAAGTTCGGCTGAATACCCTTAATGGCATTCAAGTTGCCGTAGTCTTTGGCGGCAATGCCTGCTTCGAACTCTTCACGGAAATATTTAATCGCGCTCTGTAATGGTTCAACAGCCCCCGGCGCATGTGCGCAGAACGTTTTGCCTGGGCCTAAATGGCGGCACAGCTGTTCTAACGTTTCGATATCTCCCGGCTGGCCTTCGCCACGCTCAAGTGCACGCAGGATTTTTACACTCCACGGCAAACCATCACGGCATGGTGTACACCAGCCACAGGACTCGCGAGCGAAGAATTCTTCTAAGTTGCGCACAAGCGGCACCATGCCGATCTCATTATCAACGGCCATTGCCAGCGCGGTACCCAAACGACTACCTGCTTTGCCGATGCTGGCGAAGTCCATCGGCAGATCGAGATGATCGCCGGTCAGGAAGTCAGTTCCTGCCCCACCTGGCTGCCACGCTTTGAGCGTTAAACCATCGCGCATACCACCGGCGTAATCCTCAAGAATTTCACGCGCCGTGGTACCGAATGGCAGTTCCCATAGACCTGGATTTTTCACCCGCCCCGAGAAGCCCATCAGCTTGGTGCCCGCATCTTCACTCTTACCGGCAGAGAGACCTTTATACCAGTCGACGCCGTGCTCAATAATCGCGGGTACGTTGCACAAAGTTTCAACGTTGTTAACACAGGTAGGCTTGCCCCATACGCCAGAACTGGCTGGGAATGGTGGCTTGGAGCGAGGATTGGCACGACGCCCTTCCAGTGAGTTAATCAGCGCAGTTTCTTCACCGCAGATATAACGCCCTGCGCCGGTATGCACAAACAGCTCAAAATCAAAGCCCGAGCCTAAAATGTTTTTACCCAGCAGGCCTGCCGCTTTAGCTTCTTCGATCGCTTTACGCAGGTTAACCGCAGCTTCTACGTATTCGCCACGCAGGAAAATATAGCCACGGTAGGATTTCAACGCGAACGCCGCAATCAGCATACCTTCCACCAATAGGTGTGGCATCTGCTCCATCAGCAAACGGTCTTTGTAGGTGCCCGGCTCCATTTCATCGGCGTTACACAGCAGGTAACGAATGTTCATGGATTCGTCTTTCGGCATCAGACTCCACTTCAAGCCTGTTGAGAAGCCTGCACCACCGCGCCCTTTCAGGCCAGCGTCTTTAACCAGATTGACGACTTCATCCTGAGCCATGCCTTTGAGCGCTTTTTCAGCGCCCTGATAGCCACTTTTACTGCGATACTCATCCAGCCAAACCGGCTGTTTGTCATCGCGTAAACGCCACGTTAGCGGATGGCTTTCCGCTGAACGGGTTGGGAATAAAGCTGAAGGAATCGTCATTTATACTGCTCCAACAATTCGACGACGTTTTCCGGCGTCAGGTGAGCATGAGTATCTTCATCGATCATCATATTCGGCCCCTTGTCGCAGTTACCCAGACAGCACGTTGGCAGCAGCGTAAAGCGACCATCAAACGTGGTTTGACCCGGCTTGATATTCAGTTTACGTTCCAGCGCAGCCTGAATGCCTTGGTAGCCGTTGATATGGCAAACCACACTGTCGCAATAGCGAATAATGTGGCGGCCAACCGGCTGACGGAAGATCTGGCTATAAAACGTGGCCACCCCTTCGACGTCTGCGGCAGGAATATCCAACACCTCGGCAATGGCATAAATGGCACCATCAGGGACCCAGCCGTGCTCTTTTTGCACAATTTTCAGTGCTTCAATCGACGCGGCGCGCGGATCTTCATAGTGATGTTTTTCATGCTCGATGGCCTCACGGGCGCTATCGCTGAGCACGAAAACCTCTTCTTTAGCTAAAGATTGATCTGACATGATTAGCGGTCCACATCTGACATAACAAAATCAATACTGCCGAGGTATACGATCAGGTCGGATACCAGGCTGCCACGAATTACCGCTGGGATCTGTTGCAGGTGCGCATAGCTTGGCGTGCGAATGCGCGTACGGTAGCTCATCGTGCTGCCGTCACTGGTCAGGTAATAACTGTTGATCCCTTTAGTCGCTTCAACCATTTGGAACGATTCGTTAGCAGGCATGACTGGCCCCCACGACACTTGCAGGAAGTGCGTGATTAGGGTTTCGATGTGCTGCAACGTGCGCTCTTTCGGCGGCGGCGTGGTCAGTGGATGGTCAGCTTTAAACGGACCTTCCGGCATATTTTTGTAACATTGCTCCAGAATTCTTAGGCTTTGACGAAGCTCTTCGACTTTCAGCATTACACGGTCGTAGCAGTCACCGTTGTGACCCACCGGAACTTCGAAATCAAAGTTTTCGTAACCGGAGTAGGGACGCCATTTACGCACGTCAAACTCGATACCCGTGGCACGCAGACCCGCCCCCGTTACGCCCCAGTCCAAGGCTTCTTTTGCATTGTAGGCAGCAACGCCAACCGAACGGCCTTTCAGAATAGTGTTTTTCAGCGCGGCTTTAACATAGGAGTCCAAACGCTTTGGCATCCAGTCAAGGAAGTCACGTAGCAAACGTTCCCAACCGCGAGGCAAATCGTGTGCCACGCCGCCGATACGGAACCAGGCTGGATGCATACGGAAACCGGTAATCGCTTCAACCACGTCATAAACTTTCTGGCGATCGGTAAAGGCGAAGAATACGGGGGTCATCGCACCTACGTCCTGAATAAACGTAGAGATATACAGCAGATGGCTATTAATGCGGAACAGCTCAGAAAGCATGACGCGAATAACCTTCACACGCTCTGGCACTTCAATACCTGCCAGTTTTTCAACGGCCAGTACGTAAGGCATTTCATTCACGCAACCGCCGAGGTACTCGATACGGTCGGTATACGGAATATAGCTGTGCCATGATTGGCGCTCACCCATCTTCTCTGCACCACGGTGGTGATAACCCACGTCTGGCACACAGTCGACGATCTCTTCACCGTCCAACTGCAACACGATGCGGAATGCACCATGGGAAGAGGGGTGGTTAGGGCCGAGGTTGAGGAACATGAAATCTTCATTTTCAGTACTGCGCTTCATTCCCCAGTCTTCAGGTTTGAAGGTCAGTGATTCCATTTCCAGATCTTGTTTTTGCTTGGTCAGCTCAAACGGATCGAACTCAGTCGCACGCGCCGGATAATCTTTACGCAGCGGGTGCCCTTCCCATGACTGAGGCATCATAATGCGCGTCAGATGTGGGTGGCCATCGAAGGTCATACCGAACATTTCCCACGTTTCACGCTCATACCAGTTAGCGTTAGGGAAAATCTTGGTCACGGTCGGCAGATGCATGTCTTTTTCAGACAATGCAACCTTGAGCATGATGTCGCGATTTCGTTCAATAGAGATGATGTGATAGAAGACTGAAAAATCGGCTTCCGGCAACCCTTGACGATGGGTACGCAGACGCTCATCCATACCATGCAGGTCAAACAGCATAACGTATGGTTTTGGCAGTTTTTTCAGGAAGGACATCACTTCCAGTAATTGCTCACGCTTCACCCAAACAACAGGCATTCCAGTGCGTGTGGGCTGAACGGTAAAGGCATCGGGCCCAAAACGGTTGCGCAATTCACCGATAACCGGATCATCAAGATGATCGCGGGTTTGCCACTCTTTACCTTCAGAAAGAGGCAAATTCAGATCTTGCGTCGTCGAATCTGTCATAATTTTTATCACCACGCTTTTACTTTACTTGCCGGAAACCAGCAAACTAACGGGCTAAATCATTCGCCGCTGACAATGCTAACCCTTAATGGGCTGCATCATGCGTGCGTTAAATTTCGTCTGGTGAGCGCAGATTAGTCACTGCAATACGCTCAGCTCGCTTGCGCTCTTTTTCTGATGGCATGTTGGCTCGATAAACACCTTGATCGCCCACAACCCAAGATAATGGGCGGCGTTCTTTACCAATCGATTCCTGCAACAGCATCAGCGCCTGCATATAGGCTTCTGGACGCGGCGGACAGCCCGGGATATACACATCAACCGGAATAAACTTGTCTACGCCTTGCACGACAGAATAAATGTCATACATGCCGCCAGAGTTGGCACAAGACCCCATAGAAATCACCCATTTTGGTTCCAGCATCTGGTCATATAGACGCTGAATAACCGGAGCCATTTTGGTGAAACAGGTTCCCGCAACCACCATAAAGTCAGCCTGACGTGGAGAGGCACGAAGCACTTCCGCCCCAAAACGCGCAACGTCATGCACCGCAGTGAATGACGTCACCATCTCCACATAACAACAAGAAAGGCCGAAGTTATACGGCCAAAGAGAGTTTTTACGCCCCCAGTTCACCATATCGTGCAGAGCGTTTTCGAGTTTGCCCATATACACACTGCGGTGAACATGCTGTTCCAGAGGATCGGTCACGATCTCCTGTTTTTGAAGGGGGTAACGGTCGTTCTCACCGTCCGGATCGATGCGGGTGAGCGTATAATCCATCTTTATGCCTCAATTCTTTCTCTATAAATGGTGACTAATAGGCCAGACTTACTGCGGGCGGCTATCTGTATTCGTGACGGTACTTTCGTGCTCTACACGGCGCTTGGAACGTGCGGGAGTCCAATCAAGCGCGCCGATACGCACGAGATAGAACAAGCCTGCTAACAGCACCAAAATGAAAATTGCCGCTTCGATAAAGCCAACCCATCCACTCTCCCGGATGGAGACAGACCAAGCATATAGATACAAGGCTTCCACATCGAAGATGACGAAGAACATGGCGACCAGATAAAACTTAGCAGACAGACGCAGACGCGCTGAGCCTACTGAGTCGATACCGGATTCATAAGGCGTATTTTTCGCGCGCGCGCGTGCTCTCCCACCGAGTGCATATGCTCCAAGAAGCATAACCCCACATAGCCCGAGTGCGACGATGATAAATACGGCGAATGCCCAGTGATGAGCGATTACTTCAGTGGTTGTTGACATACTCTTATGCTTACTCATCAAACGTGATGCGGTTCACTGCGTAAAAATGCAGGAGCACCACAACGACTAAGGGAAGGAAAATGACCACAAGAAAACTGCTGTTTCCTATGATTAAACAGAGTTTTACTGTGGGCTTTTTACTCCTTTCTATAACCTTTTGTCAACTTTGACAAAAGTAACAACACATTAATTTACAACACTACATTTTACTTAACATTTGATGCGTCTGCACGACGTATTAGCATCCTTAATGACGTTTTAGAGTTGCATCAGTAACGTGTCGATTATGTAAACGAAAGTGAATGTTTGGTAAGCACTATACCATTTTCTAAAGAATTACCCGTTCACCATCGTGGGTATCTCGGGTGTTTTTATGATGGAGATCACACTTACAATGATAAGCACGCAAATGAATATTCATTCAAGACAGCAGAATCTTGAGATTGTTTAACATTTGCTGTATGTATTTCATACAGTCACATTATTTATGAGAATGATTTTCATTTAAGTTTTTGATGGTAAAGCGGAATCGGTTCAGGTGGGAAGCTTACGGTAGTCAAACAACGAAATGTTAAAAATTTATTTCATACTATAAAATAATCACATACCGGCATGTTTATGCACTCAATGCCGGTATGTGGAATCAATTTTTCCTGTTGAAAATGTGCATTAATGAACGATCTCAAGCCACGTCAGCAGGATCGGTTGGGCCAGTAGAATAAGCACTCCCCTGCTCAACAGCCAGATCGATATTTGGAGCATTTTCAATATAAGGTTCAGAACCTGCTTTTAATGAACTAAACAATATCGTCGCTAATTCATTAGTGCAGTTTGGGGCTAAACAAAGAGAATATTCAGTTTCAGGTAGCTTAGGTAGACGCTCAGAAACACCAAGAACGCGCAGCTCTGGGCTCATCATTTCAATTGGCCGAGCTGTAACCCCCAACCCCGCTTTCACCGCGGCTCGTACTGCTGACAGCGTAGATGCTACATACGCAATACGCCATGGAATACCGGCTTCATTCAGATGCTTGATCGCCAGTGCGCGGAATGGACTCGGCTCATCCAGTACCACTAATGGCACAGGCTCACCGGCTTGGTAATCGTAATCGGTTGCGCAAAACCACACAGTTGGAGAACGTCTTAGCGTTTCATAAGAGAACTCATCAAAGCCCATAGTAGTAATGGCGAGATCAATTTCTCGATCTTTCAGCAACTGTCTCATGTCAGGACTGCGCTTTACTCTGACATCGATTTCCAGCTTCGGATAAAGGCTGGTAAATCGGCTCAGCAGAAAAGGCAAAATAGTATCCGCGGTATCGTCAGTAGCGCCAATAATGAGTGAGCCATGAAGATGATTGTAGATCAGTGAACTACAGGCTTCATCGTTAAAGCGCAAGATTTTACGTGCATACCCCAACAACTGCACGCCGTGCTCCGTGAGTTGTTTGTTACGTCCATGGCGAGCAAATAACTCCTTGCCAACCAACTGTTCCAAACGTTGCATCTGCTGGCTGACGGCCGATTGTGTTCTCTGCACCACAATAGCCGCTGCCGCAAAAGTTTTCACATCGGCGACAGCTACGAACGTTCGTAGCAAATCTAAATCAAGGTTAATGGTAGGACGATGTGTATTTATCATATCTATTTCTCATTATAAGACTGCGATTATAAAACCCTGGTATTTAAGACTTGTGATACTTAGATAATCAGACTCCTCCTATCACTGATACATCCACTACTTAATACTTAATCCATTTGATATACATGTTTAATTATGGCTTAAAAACAAATTTTAAGCATAAAACACGCAAAAATATTTACACTATTGAATCCTGCTTATTAGTTAAGATATGCAATTAACCACATCGCTTATAATTAACTGTAATATAATAACTTTTTAAATGATTCTATCTTTTTATACGTACTTTTATAGCAGCAACACAATAAATAAATTAATAATTCTTATGTTAGCTTAATAACCGAGACCGGTTTCATTAAGCTTAGCTGTTGTTTCCTTGGAAAAGTTTTTTCTTTTTTAGCGCAAAAAAAACCACGCTTATTGAAAACGTAATTAATAAACCTGTTACTAACAACTGCGCTCCCCCCGTAAGCATTCCCCCCACATACGAGTAAACAAGCGTTGCGGGCAGTTGCCCTATTCCTGTCGCAATTAGGAATCCCCTTACTTTAATAGAGGTTAATCCTGCTGCATAGCTAATAATGTCAAATGATACAAAGGGTAATAGCCGGCAAATCAGGATAGTATGTTTTCCGTAGCGAGCAAAAAAAAGATCGCTACGCGTTAAGGCTTCGGAGGAAACAAACTTTTCAAGCGTTTCTCTACCTACCCAACGAGCCAAAATGAAACATATCCAAGCTGCTACCATAGCACTGAACCAGGATAAGAGAGCCCCTTGCCACCAGCCAAATAGCGCCGCGTTGGCGAATGTAATTAAAAACGCGGGCAAGGGAGCAGCAAGAGCCTGAAAGATCATGAGCAAAAATGAGACAACCATTGCCCAAGGCCCAAAACTGCGTAAATACTCCATCATCGCACTAACATCCAACGAGGAGAACAGCGCCCACCAATGCCATAACAGCTGACGGGGGGAATCGAACCACAGCATGCCAGCGACCATCAGGCACAGAAGAAATAAAATACAAGCCTGACGATGCTTAAACATAACTCGTTGGTTTCCTCAGTAATTACTACCTAACATAGGATAACGATTTATCACCAACTTGTGTGCGCTAACTTAAAACATTGTGCGCTTGCACAAAGAACACTGAAAAATGTTGCGACAAAATACATCCCTTTCTGTTTTTCCTTGTTAGGATCCCTGATGAAAGTCACTTCTCAGATAGTCACCTCAGCGCTATTACTTGGGTGGTTACAAATGGCTCATGCCGCTGACGTCACGCCTCTAAAACACATTAAGCTTGATGATCTTCAGTCTGGTAATGGTGCAATTGTCGATACCCGCCCTAGTGCATTTTACAACGGATGGCCCCAGGGGCTTAACGGCCCATCAGGTCATGAACCTCAAGCGTTCAATCTTTCTGTAAACTGGTTAAGCCTCATGAGCGATGAGCAGCTACAACAGTGGGCTAGCCAGCATCAGATCACGCCAGACCGTAAAATTGCACTTTATGGTACGACTGAACAGACCTCAGAGGTTAGTAAACGATTAATGAAGCTGGGCTACATCAATATTGCCACGCTCAGTGACGCGTTGTCCCAACCCGACCGTTTACAACGTATGGCTCACTATGAGCAACTCGTTTACCCACAGTGGATCTACGATTTACAGCAAGGAAAAAATGTCGTAGCGAAGCCCGCGGGTGAATGGAGAGTCATTGAAGCCGCTTGGGGAGCACCTAAAAAATATTTGCTCAGCCATATTCCCGGTGCAGGCTATATCGATACTAATGACATAGAAAGCGAGCCGCTTTGGAACAAGGTTTCCGACGACAAGCTGAAAGCATTGCTGGCTAAGCAAGGCATTAAACACGATACCACCGTCATCCTCTACGGTCGCGACGTGTATGCAGCCGCTCGCGTTGCTCAGATCATGTTATACGCAGGTGTTAAAGATGTTCGACTGCTAGATGGCGGCTGGCAAACTTGGTCTAATGCGGGACTCCCCGTTGAGCGCGGACTCCCGTCAAATGTGAAACCCGCGCCTGATTTCGGAGCAGAAATTCCGGGACAGCCGCAGCTGATGCTCAATGAAGAACAGGCTCGTGGGTTATTACATCGTAAAGATGCCTCGCTGGTGAGTATCCGTTCATGGCCAGAGTTTATCGGTGAAACCAGCGGTTACAGCTATATAAAACCAAAAGGTGAGATCACGGGTGCTCGCTGGGGCCATGCAGGCAGTGACTCCACGCATATGGAAGATTTCCATAATCCAGACGGAACCATGCGCTCAGCTGATGATATCGCGGCCATGTGGAAAGAGTGGCATATCACCCCTGATCAACAGGTTTCCTTCTATTGCGGTACTGGTTGGCGAGCCTCTGAGACCTTCATGTATGCCCGCGCTATGGGTTGGCCATCTGTCAGCGTATACGATGGTGGCTGGTATGAATGGAGCGCTAATCCAAAGAACCCAGTTGTTGCAGGAGAACGCGGGCCGGAGAGTAGCTGGGAGTGATGCTCACGCTTATTTTCTGAGCACGTGATGTTGGGATGATAAAGTCATCGGGCAGATTCTGCACTCAAGAGCGGTTATCTGGGATGTCATTTCTGCTGCAGTTTGATATTGGCGATGCAAGTTCAGTGTAATATTCCGCCCGCCTGTTCATACCGAGCTTCATTGATACACTGACAAGACGTACGGGCAGAGACCACCAGCGCGTGGTCTCTGCACTCGCGCGCTTTTATCCGAGACGCCATCTTCGCTGCGGTTTGGTATCGCCCATCCCGGGCGCCCCAAACGCCAGCATGACATCCCTGTCGGGCGAAAACCTTCAACGTAATTGAGTCCCCTTACTCCCCGCGCGCCTGCGCCACCCTTCTCAACGTGTGATATCCCCCCCAGACGCGCGTCAGCGTGGTAAACCAGCATAGAGCACCAAAAAGCCACGCAAGTAGAGGGAAATAGGCGGGGAATAAGCAGAAGAGCACGAACACCAATATCGTTTCTGCCCCCTCGGTTAATCCTCCAAGGTAATAAAATGACTTATGTGGGTAGTCTAAATTCTCTAATTTGTATTTATCAGCTACCGCAGCAAAGGCTAAGAAACTGCTCCCTGTGCCGATAAAAGCAAACAGCAACCATGCTCCAGCCACCGCATTCAATGTAGGAGAGGCTAATACAAAACCAAATGGCACCAGCGCATAAAATAAGAAGTCCAAAGCAATATCTAAAAATCCGCCCGCATCCGAAAGATCGCGCCTGCGTGCTAACGCACCATCGAGTCCGTCAAACAATCGGTTGATAACAATCATCAGCAAGGCTGCGAAGTACCACTGCATAGCAAGAAACGGCAAAGCCAATGCACCGATAAGAAACCCCACAAGACTAATACGGTCAGGAGTGACTTCTGGACGATCAATTGTAGCCGCTATTCGGTTTAACAGTGGTTTTACTCTGGGATGTAAATAGCGATCAAACACGCGGTTTACCTCGACTCTGCACATCACGTTCCGGTACACAGAGACCCTGTGATGGGATATCTAAAGCAGAATTAAATCTCGCAGACAAATTTTGAAATGCCACCAGCGCAGTAAGTTCTGTAATGGCCTTTTCGCTAAAATAGCGCTTAAGCTCAGATTTTAATGCCTCGTCAATGCTCGGTGGCGTCGCAGTCATCCCGTCGGCATAAGCCAGCGCAGCTCGCTCCTGATCATCAAAGCAATCTGCCTCCTGCCAATGATAAACTGACATCACTTTATCCAACGAACCACTACGCTGAGCAAGACGTAGACTATTTGCATCGATACAAAAATCACATTCGCATTGCTGGGACACTCGGGTCATCACCAACGCACGCAGCGTGGGTGAAATTGCCGATTTTTTTCTCTCCAGAAAACCAACAAAAAAAGCGATTAGCCAAAATAAAAAAGGGAAGCGCCCCCACCAACGCGTAGGATTAAGAATCTGCCCGTAATGTTTCTCTTGTGCTCTCACGATCGGAACCAACACTGACGGAATTTTCTTCAGCGGTGAGACCCAAGGCTGTTGCCCACTATTTTTCACCCATCATCTCCTATTTTGTGACGTTAAATTGACGACGCCAGTGATTTTATTTGGAGTTTTTAACTTCATAAAAAACAAACCAAAGATTTATACACTAATAAATGACTAAGTATTACGCGCGATCGGTTATCGGCGGCGAATAAGCTAACGTTTTTCACCAAAAACTATCTGTGCCCTTCAAAACCCCTGCTCTGGGGAGTACATTATTTTACGTCGCAGTGTTCTGTTCGTATGGACACGCATTTTCACGCGCAACGCCGAATTTTATTCTGGCTACGTATTATAAAGGCTGCTGTTATATGTCCCCTATAGAAAAATCCCGCAAGCTGGATCACGTGTGCTATGACATCCGTGGTCCGGTTCTGAAAGAAGCAAAACGACTCGAAGAAGAAGGCAATAAGGTCCTGAAGTTAAACATCGGCAATCCGGCACCGTTCGGCTTTGAAGCACCCGATGAAATTCTAGTGGACGTCATTCGCAATCTGCCAACGGCTCAGGGCTACTGTGACTCCAAGGGGCTATATTCTGCGCGCAAAGCCATCATGCAGCACTATCAAGCACGTGATATCCATGATGTTACCGTAGAAGACATCTATATTGGTAACGGTGTATCTGAGCTAATTGTGCAGTCTATGCAAGCACTGCTGAACACGGATGATGAGATGTTGGTGCCTGCGCCAGATTATCCGCTATGGACTGCAGCGGTCGCATTATCAGGCGGTAACGCCGTTCACTACCGCTGCGATGAAGAAGCCGACTGGTTCCCAGACTTGAATGATATTCGTAGCAAAATCACTCCACGCACCCGTGGTATCGTGATCATTAACCCGAATAACCCAACTGGCGCAGTCTACAGCAAAGAACTGTTGGAAGAGATCGTCACCATTGCGCGGGAAAATAATCTGATCATCTTCGCTGATGAGATTTACGACAAGATCCTGTATGACGATGCTGAACATATTTCGATCGCCTCTCTCGCACCGGATTTGCTCGTTGTCACCTTTAACGGTTTATCTAAAACCTATCGCGTCGCCGGTTTCCGCCAAGGGTGGATGGTGCTTAGCGGCCCTAAAAAACACGCTAAAGGCTATATTGAAGGATTGGAGATGTTGGCGTCTATGCGTCTGTGCGCCAACGTACCGATGCAACACGCTATTCAAACCGCCATCGGTGGTTACCAGAGTATTAACGAATTTATCCAACCCGGTGGCCGCCTGTATGAACAACGCAACCGTGCTTGGGAACTGATCAATGAGATCCCTGGTGTATCCTGCGTCAAACCGCGCGGCGCGCTCTATATGTTCCCGAAAATTGATGCCAAACGCTTCAACGTTCATGACGATCAGAAAATGGTTCTGGATCTCTTGCTACAAGAAAAAGTGCTGCTTGTTCAAGGCACCGCGTTTAACTGGCCGGAACCCGATCACTTCCGAATCGTTACGCTGCCGCGCGTAGATGATCTCGATATGGCCATCCATAAACTTGGTCGTTTCTTCTCTGGCTATCACCAGAAATATTAATTTTCGCTTCTAATGACAACGGCACCTCCTTGGTGCCGTTTCTTATTTGCATCCTCACTTTCCTCCGCCCACAATAGAACATGTCTTTCCACTACCTGTATTATTGAGAGAGCGTTATGAGCCAGAATCAAAGTCACTTTTTCGCCCATCTATCCCGTTTAAAACTGATTAACCGCTGGCCACTGATGCGCAACGTGCGCACCGAGAACGTCTCCGAACATAGCCTTCAGGTCGCATTTGTCGCTCATGCATTAGCCATCATTAAAAATCGTAAATTCAACGGTAATGTGAACCCCGAACGCGTGGCATTACTGGCGATGTATCATGACGCTAGTGAGGTATTAACCGGCGATATGCCTACGCCGATCAAGTATTACAATCCGCAAATTGCGCATGAGTATAAGAAGATTGAAAAAGTCGCGCAGCAAAAGCTGATTGAAATGCTGCCCCCAGAGTTGCAAAACGACTTCCGTCCACTGCTGGATGAACACTACTACACTGAAGATGAGAAATTGGTTGTTAAGCAAGCTGACGCGCTGTGTGCCTATCTGAAGTGTCTGGAAGAACTCTCGGCCGGTAACAACGAATTTAAGCTAGCCAAAGCGCGTTTAGAAAAAACATTAGATATGCGTTCAAGCCCTGAGATGGAATACTTCATGAAAGTCTTTATTCCAAGTTTTAGCCTGTCACTAGATGAGATCAGTCAGGATGAAGTGATGTAGGTTTTGGGCATTTTAATTCTCGTTATACCGCACTCGTGTAAGGTTTTGATCGCCTCTCCTCGTGGTATTCACATACAGGCGTCCGAGTTGAGTCGGCCGCCTGCACGGTAGATATGTCAGGCAGGCATACGTAATTGGGCCGTATCTATAAGCGCATGTATGAGCGCTTGAGTTGCCTTGTTCAAGCCCTTAAGCATACAAAGCTTAGATAAAATCATCCCCATCAAAATGGAAACAACCACGGCACCACAATCACGCTGGCAATCATCACCAAGAGAGTAAACGGCACGCCGATCTTAACGAAATCGCCAAAACTGTAGTTGCCCGGCCCCATCACCAGCGTATTGACCGGTGACGATACCGGCGTCATAAACGCCGCTGACGCCGAGATCGCAATAATCATCGCGAACGGATACGGTGAAAGCTGCATCGCGTGAGCCGTCGCAATCGCAATTGGTGCCATCAGAACCGCCGTGGCCGTATTAGAAATAAAGAGCCCCGTTACTGCGCAGAATACAAATAAGCTGAGCAAGACAACTCTTGGCCCCATGCCACCCACCAAATTCATCAGCACATCCACCGCCAGCGTAATACCGCCACTCTTTTGCAACGCCAGGGCAAACGGTAGCATTCCCACGATTAAAATTAGGCTCGGCCAGTGAATCGATTTATAGGCACTCTCCATATCAATACAGCGGAATTTCCCCATCAGCATACAGGCGATCAGCGCCGCAATGGCGTTGGGGACTTCATCTGTCAGCATCATGGCAATCATCAATGCCAAACAGAACAGCGCGTGTGGTGCTTGGCTGATAGCCGGAGCGACATCGTCCACTTCAGAGGGAAGGTGCAACACAATAAAATCACGTGGTTGTAACTGAAGCTGGCGGATCTGCTTCCAGTTGCCGATGACCAACAGAATGTCACCTAGATGAAGCGGCTCATTCACCAGCTTACCTTCTATCGGCGCACCATCACGGCGAATACCCACAACGTTTAGCCCATAGCGAGTACGGAAAGTCATTTCACGCAGTGTTTTGCCAATCAGGTCGGAATCAGGAACGATAGTGACCTCAGCCATCCCCACATCGCGAGCCTGTTCAGAAAAATACTCACCACGCAGTACCATCGGCTCAAGCATCTGTTCGGCACAAAACTCACGCAGATCGACCTCAGAATCCGACATGTCGATCAACAATACATCGCGCTCTTTAAGTTCAGTGTTTCCGACAGCGTTAACCATGACTCGGCGAAACTTGCGCCAGCGTTCAATCCCCACCACGTTAGCGCCATAGCGAGCACGGAGATGAAGTTCATCCAAGGTATGGCCGATCAAGGGAGAACCGGAGCGAAGTGCCAATCGACGCGCTCTTCCGGTCAACTTGTAATCGCGGATCAAATCGCGGAAAGTCCGGCGTGTCCAGCCGTCCTTGTTACTATCTTCTTTACTGCTTGCGAGCCAGTTACGCGCCACCAGCATATAGCCGACCCCCATCAGCAATACGATGATACCGACTGGTGTCACGCTGAAAAAGCTGAGGCCGCGAAATCCCTCACGCACTAACTCACTGCTCACAATCATATTGGGCGGAGTTGCAACCAACGTCATCATACCGCTGATCAGCCCAGCAAAACTCAGCGGCATCAACAGACGTGCAGGTGATATTTTCATCCGCGCAGCAACGCTGAGTACGACGGGGATAAAAATCGCTACTACGCCCGTTGAACTCATGACGGCGCCCAGTGAAGCAACCGTAATCATGAGCAAAACCAACATTTTGGCCTCGCTATCCCCGGCCACTTTGACTAACCAATCGCCAACCTGATAAGCAACACCAGTGCGTACCAATCCGTCACCGATAACAAACAAAGCCGCAATTAAAATAACGTTAGGGTCACTAAATCCGGCGGTTGCTTCGCTGAGTGAAAGCGTGCCACTCAGAACAAATGCAATGATGATAAGCAGCGCTACGACATCCATGCGTAGCTTGTTGGTAGCAAAAAGGACAATAGCAATCAGTAATAACGTTAAAACCCACAATAATTCGCCGTTCACGACATCTCCCTTTGTGAATTTACTCCGATAGAAACCTATATCTAAATTAGCTGGATTTTCAGCCAGCATCGTGACTATTCCAAAAAAATCGTTATAAGCATGCCATAAAAAAAGCCCCGTGATGACGGGGCTTAATCATATTTCACTCAATTACTACTTACAGGGCTTGAATAACCGCGTACTCGCCTTCTTTATCTACGCGCATCTGCACTAGCGAAGTCAAGTTGAGATCGACCAACTCCAGCTTTGGCGCATCTTGAGGGGCATTCACTGCGATCACCTGACAGCCTGCCGACAATCCAGAAAGAATACCCGCCGCGGCGTCCTCCACCACCACACAGTCACTGACGGCCAGCCCCAGCTTCTGCGCACCCAACAGGTAAGCGTCAGGCTCTGGCTTGCCACGAGACACCTGTTCCGCGGTGATGAATACATCAGGCTTTGGTAATTGCCCCGCCGCTCGACGCGCGTAAGCCACCGGAATAGAACCTGAAGTGACAATCGCCCATGGAATGTCTAACTCATTCAGACGCTCCAGCAGAGCAACCGCCCCTGGTAACGCCGTTACACCCTCGGTATCTCTTGATTCAATCTCTTCCAACCAGTCATATTCTTGTTGAATACGCTCTTCGCTCTCACCAGACATAAAATGCCGCAGCGAGGTGATGGCCTGTTTGCCGTGGATAAAATCCAGAACCTCCTGTGGATTCACTCCCTGACGTTTCGCCCAGTTGATCCATGAGCGTTCTACTACCGGCAGTGAATCTACCAATGTTCCATCCAGATCAAACAAAAAACCTTTGCACTTCACAGGCATTCCTCTGTTTTACGCGTTAATAATTTGTGCAATCTCCACCGCGCTCAAATGATACTGACGCGGGCATGACTGCCAGATTGACAGCATACGCTGGTATTTTTCCCACATTTTAGTCTGGGCATTGAAACCATGCGTACCTGAATCGAAGTGAGTGTAACGCCCTTCGGTACCAACCATAAAGCGCACATAACTTAAATAGCGAGCTTCTGTTGCCGCATCAAAGCCTAAAAACTCTAATCGGCGAGGATCAATATCTTGTTTTTCTTTGAGATTATTGTAAGACACCTGCAACGCATGGTGCATTTCCATAATATTGATAATAGTGCGACAGGTATCTTCGCTCAGCTCGCCAAAGTCGCGATCGAGTTCGCGCATTTGCAGGCCAAAGCCACGCTCAATGATGGTTTGCAAACGACGGTAACGCTCGGCGTTATCCGGATCCATCATGGTCATCATCTTGTATTGGTTAGAAAGAATCAGGCGTTGTGCGTTGGTCATTTCCATCTTTGATTTCCTCATCGAGCGGCCAAAGTCGATGCTAGGCCGGGGTCAAGTCATGTAAAAATGTGAACTCTATGTCCGGAGCATGGCATAAGCCTGTCATTCTAAATAGTGCTTAACATCACTTTTTTGATTTGGAACGGGGTTTCGAGAAAGAGAAACTGCGTTAAATTCCACTCTGAGCATTTTTTTATCAATAGGCGTGTATTTACACAACAAACCCGCAACATTGACGGACAAAAAACACACGCCAAATCGATTAAATATCATCCAGAAAGGTCTTATCCAACTGCTTAAATGCGCGCTGCAAAACATCTGCTAGGGCTTGATAGGTTGGTGTCCCCTCAACAGGCGCCTGTGCTTTACCGGCCTCGACTAACTTCGCGCGGAGCTCGTGAAACCACTGCAATAATGTTGGCGGCAACGGGGTGACTGAGCGTTTACCTAACCACCATAGCCCTTGCATTGGCAAACTACAGGCAAACAACGCCGTGGCAATCGCAGGCCCTAACTGGCCTCCCAGTGCAATCTGCCACGTCAATGTAAAAATAGCGATTGGTGGCATAAAGCGCACGGCAAAGCGCGTCACTTTAGCAATACGATTTTCTGGAAACACCGGGGCCAAGCGTTTATCACTCGGCCAGGTCTTCATATATGTCTGTCCGCGCTGAAAAATCTGAAACCACCCTACGTGGCCAGTTGGCTTAGATGTCATAGGAACCTCAACTTCATTTATAAAAATTCAAAAAATAGTGTAAAATCACAACGGATACTTAGCGGCCTTAAATTTATTTTGTTTTTGGCATCCGCAATCGGTATCCTAGCGCGGCCTTGGGGCCGGTAGAAGCAAAAAACAGCGTTAATAAAGTGTTTCATTAACGACTGCTTCTTAAAGCTAAGTTTTCAACGATTGAGCTCTGTACACTCTGTCAGTGTTCGGCTGAATCCTTGCCGGCAAAGCAATGCATTTTTGGGCACCGCAGTTTTTCAATGCGATGTTCTTCATCATGACGAAATCACATTACGCATGATGTTAATCATAAATGTCGACGACATATTACGCTACGCTTAATGTCTGATTGACTCAATTTCTAACCACGCATAACAAGTAGGTACTTCCATGTCGAAGCTGGTACTGGTTCTTAACTG
>Ga0308156_1000556_pt1 | contig 70340 bp, 85 predicted proteins | sample PhyAR2_FD_201041 | JGI IMG/M metagenome (GOLD analysis project Ga0308156, IMG submission 201041) | Phyllosphere microbial communities from UC Gill Tract Community Farm, Albany, California, United States - DLSL A.R2 | ecosystem: Host-associated > Plants > Phyllosphere > Unclassified | place: USA... | reverse complement strand
AAGAAGAAGCGGAATTGTCGCTTGCGACTTAATTTTTTGTCGTGTCGCAATTCCAGTCGATCATCAAGCACTTTGAACAGGTTGCAGGACTTGGATGACCGCCTTGCCAATCCACTAGCAAAGGAATCGTGTGGGCGAGGGCTGTTCTCAGCGAGTATGTCCTGGTCTCCGGAAACGATCCTGGCTGCGCTGGTGCTGGCCAGACAGGGGCGTTTTACACGGCCTATTCCTACGCCCAGTGTCCTGCGGGTTACCATGCATTGGGGGTGGGCTATCTGCAGGGATCGTATTGCGGAACTGGGACCACCAACGGCGTTTCGGGGATCACGCCCTACGCGAACGCAGGTGCAGTTTGGCCGCAAGATTACTTCAGCTACACGTATATCGTGCAGGTGGCTTGTGGAAAGTGACCGCCTTGCCAATTCAGTGGCGCAACGGTGGCATGGAAACGCTCCTCCGGGAACCGCGTAAAGATGCTTTACGCGGGTTTTCCGGTGGGTGGATATGTCTCATTTCTCGATTACATTCCCGGACCTGATCAGCCGACAGCGGCAGGTGTAAATGTCGTCGTCCGCCTCACCACGATGCACAACAACAACGCGGGTACAAACTGCTTCATCTATGTGGATGGCGTCTACGCCGCGCCGGTTGGTTTCGACACTGGCGCCGATAATGAATGGAGAGACGGTAGTGTGTCGCTAACCCTCTCTCCCGAGCCACATTCTTTCACCTATGGATGCAACATCGGCTACGTCTCAGGTGCCGACGGCATGATTGTGAGCTATTGGTGACGGCCTAACCGCCCAGCTGGACACAGCCAATACTAGCGAATGCGCCGGTGTTATCAGACGAGCTCGTGCCGGAAACGATCCACGTGCCGCTGCCTCCGTCTCGATAAACCTGGATATTCTCGCCTCCGCCGGCCCACTTGCCGCCGACGTGGCTAATGGCGCAAAACCATTGGCTGTAGGGAAGGCCGGTTCCGTAGGTGCCAGACCCAGGATACCAATCGAAAGTAACGAAGTTCTTGATGCCTGCAGAGCTGGCCTTCCAGATGACCGCTCCGCCACTGAATTGGCAAGAAAGTGGCAAGCCAGCACCGTCGCGGCTTTGAAGCCCGATTTCAGGGCAACTCGTGCCCTCAGCGCTCACATCTGCAAGGAAGTTTTTACCGTTGCGCACGGTCCCAGGAACCGTCATATTCCCGTTCTGGTCCACCGCCAATGCCACCCACGCGCTTCCGTTCCACGTAAACGCTCGCGCCAGATTGGAGACCATGCGAACATCACTGACCGCATTACCAGTTGCAGGAAGCGCGGCGTAGGTAGCCACCGGCTCGCGCCAATGCGTGTCACCCGCACTCGTCCAAACTCCCGAAATACAAGCGAGCGGCTTCCCTGTGCTATCAGCCGAAATGCGACCGTAGGTACTAGCATCACCAACGATACATAATGCATCGGAGGTCTTTTCAGTCGCTCGCGCCTGCATGTTGATCGGCGTATTCATGGTGTTCAACTCGGCATTCGCTTCAAAATTTCGGTGAAGCAGATCGCTATTTGCGTCAGCAATATCCTTATAAAACAGCGCAACGGCAAAATGTCCTGCGCCCGGCGTGGCACCTCCAAAGTCTGCGATGGGCCGCGAGTATCCGCCGTACCCACCTACCAGCTGACTTGGGGCGCCCGACGCAATATATCCGCCGCCTTCACTGCCGAGCGCCTGTGCGATTTTTCGGACCTCACCATTGGACAACGTATCGCCGCCCGTCGTCAGCAAGACAGCCTCTAACCTAGTGGAGCTGACCTTGTTCAAGCGTAGAGAGTAGCTTTGACCGTAGTTGTTGACCATATTGAACCCCGACGGCAATTGCGTGGCGATATCACTGGCCGCGATGGTCAGCGTAGGGCTTGCCGCAGCAAGGTATGCACTGTAGTTCGCCTTCAGCAGGTTGTTACTCGCATCAGCGACTTTTCGAATGTGGCCGACGGCAGCCTGCCGGTTGCTCAAGTCAGATTCTTCGGAGACGTAAGTCATCAACCAGTGCAATGCACCAGCTGCGATGACAAGCACGAACATCAGTTCGACGAGGGTCCAGCCACCCTGTTTTACATGCACTTTTTTCATTGTTGGCTTCCACTCCCATAGGTGCGCGATGAACTTTGCTGGTGAATCAAATCTGCCAGTTGATTGAACTTCCCCGCACGGATCTTTGATTGAACTTCCAGACGCTCCGACACCAGCAGGGGCACCGTTGTAAAGCGGTGGATGCTGCGCGCCCCCCCTGCCGTGGAGACAACCTGCTTCTCCAAGTAAATAACGGCTGATAAAACGTTGGCCATCATGTCCGCCGCGTTGCTGAAACGCGTTTTGACGAACGAATGAAAGCGCTCCAGCATGTTCTCCAGGCTGTCCCCATGAGTAGTACTGAATACCAAGCCTGTCATGGACGCGAGCAATACCGCCTCTGCCGTCTCTGGATTACGGATCTCGCCGATGAACATTGCATTTGCACCGGACCTCACTGCCTTGTCCATTGCCTTCGGATACCCCCCCGTCGACGGAGACACGGGAATGGTGATCACTCTCCCTTTCCCTAATTCGCCGTTGAGCAACGTCTCTACCGGCTCTTCGAAAGCAAACACAACATCAGGAAAGACTTCGCCTCGTGCTTTGATCAACGAGGCTGCGGACGACGTTTTACCCATTTTCATTCGGCCACCAAAGAGGACTAGACCGCGCAACCGTGGGCTCATCAAAAAATCCATTACGTCACCGGGCAAACCGAGATCGCTGAGAGGGAATATCCTGGGCAGTGACCGGCGTAGAACAAAGACAGGCTCGTCATGCACATCGGAAAAGACGGTCACCCGAAGTAGCACCCCATCGACCACCAGCGTGAATTCTTCCACCTCGTTCTTCTGGTAGCGCCAGGCGCATTCGCGCCTGATCTCTTCCACGGCGTCTGCCCATTCTGGCGGCGCTGGCGTGCGGGCATCGCCAAAGCCCCGCCGCCCTTTTACATCAGCGAAACCAACGCCGAGGTATAAGTCTTCGAATTCGATTTCGCTAATCTTCATTTATTTAATTTGAGGTAGTCCATAGAACAGTGTTGGTCTCGTTTGCGCAGTTTGCGCCTGCTGCGGCACCATCCAGTTCGCCCGTCAGCGGGCTAGCGCCATTAATGCTCACGGACTTAAACATGCGGCCGCGGGAGATCATCTGCGCCAGTTTGCTGCAGGCACCTTTGGGAACTCCTGCATACGACAGAGTATGGCCAGCGCCAGTACTGATAGCCTGCACCACACCGCCCCAGGTGTTCGTCAGCTCGCCGCCGACATAGGACATATTCGTCGGTAATTGTTGGTTGTCCTTCAGAATTGGCAGGAGGTCTGTACCCGATGCACCATAGCCGCCCGAGGAGCGAATCGACTTGATGCCGCCCTCAATCATGTTGATGTTGCTGAGCTCGTCGTTGATATCGCTCTTGAGGCCCAGCAAGTCGAACTTCCAGACCACCCCCGCCGCACCGGCGAGCATGATCATCAGCACGAACATAAGTTCGACAAGGGTCCAGCCCTCTTGGCGCCGCAGTTTTTTCTGACGTTGGAAATTGCTTTGCATTTTCATTTGTATTCACCGACCGTATTTAGATTGAACAGAAGTCATGATGGAATCCGAACCATCGATGACAGCCAACAGCACCAGCACAACCAGAGCCATCGAGCACCAGAAAAAGACCTTCCCAGCCAACTCGACTCTCCTCACCGACTGATCTCGCCACCGCTTCGCGAAATCTTCGACACTTTTTTCCGCGCCCGACTTGTCCGATAACACGCTCAAGAAGCGGATGGAAACCTTGTCTGGGAATTGATACCCCGATTCGACCAGCGCGTCGCCCAAATTCTTACCGATTGCAATCCCGTACTTCGTTGCCTCAATACGTTGCCGCAGCCACGGCGACGCTCCTTTCGCCAGCACGTCCATGATGTCTTTCTGCTTCATACCCGCAGACTGAAGAATCGCAACGTTGATCAGGAAGGACACGCCGTGAATCATTTTGTAGATGTTCCAGGGCGGCAGCCTCTCTAGTACGCGAACACGGAACGCACCGCTGTAGTTTGGCAGTGACCACACGACCAAAACACCAAGGCCGATCAACACCAAGGCCACCAGTGGCGCATAGTCAGTTACCAGTAGGGCCATGAGGTGCATGGTCTTTGCATTCCCTTCCCACTGCGAGGTGGGCACAAGCTTTGAAAAGCTCGGCACCAACTTGTGAGCGATCAGCCGGAATAAGAACCACATATTCACTGCCAGAAAGATCGGATAGGCTCCAGCGCCGACGGCCGCACGCAATAACAGGTTCTTGGTGCCGATCGCTTCTATAGCCTTCACACAGCTCTCCGAGATCCGCCCGCTCTTCTCCCCCGCGCCGATGATTGCCGCCTCTTCATAAGAAACCCACGGCCTCAAGGATTCCGAGAACGATTTGCCATTGGTATAGGACGCGTAAATGTCCTGCGCAATCAAGCCCATCGCGCTTTTTGCCCTCGTTGACAGCACCTCGTCGGAGTGCTTGTCTTCGGCAATTGACGCAATTTTTAGAAGGGCGTCACTGAGCTTGATGTTGTTGTCGTAGAGAACGCCAATCCACTCATAAAACTGCAGGCGTTTGCTTGCGTTGAACTGGAGGCGCAACAGCGCACGATTTACATTGAAATTGAACATGATGATTAAAGAGTGCGGGCGTCCTGGTCGAGTTGAATCTCACGCGATCCAGTGTCGGGATCAACCAAGCCTTGATTAATGAGACTGATCAGATGCTGGGTTTTCGTCACCCCGTCCATTTTGTTGACCCAATGGCGACGTGCTTGAACCTTGCCGTGACGCTTGAAAACGTCCATCAGTTCTTGATTCGGGATACACACCTCGGCAAGCACAGTGCGACCAATTTCACCGGAGCCATCACACTTAGGGCACCCACCGGGCCGCTTCAGATACACGTTACTCGGTTCGCAAAACTGCGAAATGTGCTCGTGCAGATCCTCTGGAATTTCCTCGTTCCCGGTGTATTTCACCTTGCACTCACAAAGCTTACGAACCAACGATTGATTGATCAGACCAGTGATGATCGAGGAGTCTGTGAGAAGCGCCAGTGGGGCGCCCATGTCTTCCAAGCGCTGCAGAATCTGAATGCAGTCGTTGGCGTGCAGCGTAGTCCACGTCGGGTGCCCCGTCATCGCCAAACGCATTGCGGCCATAGCAGCAGAGACGTCACCCATCTCGCCAACCATCATGGTGTCCGGGTCCAGGCGAACAGCATTGCTGATTGCCTCGGTCCATGCTGCAGAAACAGCAGCCGGAGATTGATCGCGAGCCAAGATCGGAGTCTGTACAGCGCCGAGAATCGGATATTCGGGGGGATCTTCAATGGTGAGCAAATGCAGCTCGTGATTCATCGCTCTCAGCAGTAACGTCATGAGCAGCTGGAGAGAGGTTGATTTTCCTGATCCTGTCGGCCCAGAGAAAATATTCACACCCAGCGGCGACCTCAGCATCTTGCGCAACAGCTTTTCTTGCGACGGCATGTAGCCCGAGCCGCTTATCGACATCTTTTCGAGATCGACGCGATGGAACAAACGCAACACCATCAAATAGCCTGTGTCCGTTGGTCGTGACTCGATCCGAGCTCCCGAGACACCCAAATGCTCCACAAACGAAGCAGCCACCCGCGCGCGCTGGGACTGAGAGGGAATGAACGTGGCCTTAGCCACATCGCACATTGAGGAATACAGCGTCGCACACATCTCATGCCCGTCGATGAGCGAGTACGTGTGCGCTTTCAAAAGTCGTCCGTCGATGCGATACCACACCTCCACTTGCTCGCGCTGCACCCGGAAGTGAATGTCGCTGGCCTTGCGTCCCACGGCCTCACGGATCATTCGAGTAACCTGATTCTGACGATGAGTGTTGTTCGCATTGGAGTGGCCGGACGTACTGCTGGCACCGCCGTAAGCTTCTTTCACCTCATCCGTCGAAACCGTTTTCTGCTCGAAGCCGAAATCCGAATGCTTCAGGTTCTCGACGTAACTGAGCACCCACATATCCGTGGCATAGCTCTGGGACACCATGAGTGTGCCATCTGACAGGAGACACACCTTCTCCCGGTGATCCGGTGGTACGAAATAATCGCCTGCCTTCAACGACAGAATTTCAATGACAGAAGCATCCATGCTCACTCCAAGCTACTGGTTAACGTAGGGCCGAACTCCGGCCGGATTGGTCGTTTCCGTGGACTTCGAGGTTTTGCCGAACACGAAGGAGACAGTCCTGCCGTCCTTGACGGCTTCGACGCGATCCTCCTGAACCACCTTGATTTTGTAGCGACCTGGGGCCAGATCACCGACTGCCACCTCGGACGTTACGTCACCGGGATATACCAGCGTTGCATAGGCCCGGCCATTGGCGCTGGCGACGAACTTCACAATGGGTTCCACATCGTCGCCGACGCCATTCACGCGGACGTTCTTCTGGTAATCGGCCTTTGCTTGAGCCGCGCGCGCCTTTGCCTTCCAGTAGACTGCCTCGCTGTTTTCGCGGCTGAGGTCCCCCACGGTGAGATCAGCGAAAGCGCTCTGAGCGCCAATCAAGAGTGAAGCAAAAACAAACAATAATTTAATTTTTGACATACAAATCTACCTTTACGGTCCAAAGAAAACTTCCAACGTCAGAAATTGCGACGTCCATTTTTGTGACGCGCAGCCCAGGCAAATCACCGAAGACAGCCGATACCGCATAGGGCTCTGACTCAGTAGTAAAGCCGCCTGAGTACTGGCTGAAGTCCGCGATTACTTTGGGACCACTTTGCTTCGGGTCTGACGACTTATCATCCAGCCCCGTCAGCTTTGCCTGGAGCAAGGTCACGTTGCCGAACTCCTGCTGCTGCACTACGCCCACAAAACGTTCCGTGGCTTGATCTCTAGGCCAGACGTCTTCGTTCGTGCCAGCAGCCATCTCGGTCAAGACATGCACGACGATTCCCTTCCCTTCCGTCAGCTTCTCCAGGGTAGCGTCTGGAAAGCGATCGCGGAAAAGCGCCATTGCCTGTTCAAAAGTCCCCCCATTACGATTGAACGTCGCGGACAGCTTTTCAGGGCTGCAGCTGACGGACGAAATCGTGAAGCCGCCGACGTCAAGCGGCAGCGATTCGACCCAGGTCCTGCACCCCTTCATAAAGACATCGACAACAGGCATCTTTACCCATGGGTGTTCCAGCGCTTTCGTCTCGATGGCCGGGTTAGCCTTCTTGAGCCGCTCAAGCTCTCGCTTCTTCGCTGCTTCGAGCGCCTTTGCCTTCACAACCTGCTCGTTCTTGTATTCCAAGTAAGCATCCGCGCCGAAATATCCGGCCACAGCGATCGCCACTCCACCTAACAAAAAGACGCGGTTTTCAGCGAAGCTGCGCTTCAGCGACAACTGTTTCAGACGGTGCTTGCGCGGGACTTTACCTGCCAGGAGATCAGTGAGTTCTTTGTGCTTTTGGGCGAATTCGAACTCAGGTGGCGCAAATAGCGCGTCTTCTTGGAATCGATGGGCGCTAAACTCACGGCGCAATGCTGCCGATACTTCGTCGAAGCTACCAACAAAGTCCGTCGCCGGGATAATGGCGTTTTCGAGAAGCCCGATCAGAACGTACTCGTTATCCTTGGGCTCTTTCTTGTTGGTGATCCGAAACGCACCTAACCACGTGCTGCCAAGCTGATCTGCCAAGCATGCCGAAAGGCTGTACATCGCCTTTGTAACGCCGCTATCTTTGGACACGAAACCAGCCTGCATCACAGACCCCTCGCGAATCGCGACCATATCCATGTCTTTTGACTTACCGATCTGCTTGGCTTCCGCCATATAGCGGCCCAGCTGGGTGAGGGTCTGCCAAAAAAGCCCCGTTACAAAGCTCTTGCCGCCGACCTCCACCACTCGTACCTGTTTGTAGCCCTTCTTGGGCGTCGCGGTAACTGGCGCCATGTTCAATCCATCAAGACCGCTGAGATCAACACGATCAAGGTATCTCGTTGACGCTTGGCGTTAGCACCCCCACCCAGCGCAATGAAATTCGGACTGCCCACGCCAGCCTTCCCCGCGTTGTCTTGCTGCGATTCATAGCCGCTCAGCACCAAGGTCTCTCCGGTCTTGAGCACGACGTCAGGCGCCATGATGCGATTGCCCAGGTCAGGAATCTCGATACCATCGGTCGACACACGCAGGCGCGACAGATCCGACAGATTCATTCGGAAATTCACCATGATGCGGTTGTCATCGAGCACGTAGGGCAACACCGAGCTGTTGAAGCCAGATGTGATTTGCCCCTGCGTTGTGCCGCTCAACGTATTACCTGCCGTGCCCTGGGAAATACCGCGGCTTGCGACGAAGCCGGTTTGTTCACCAATCTGGATAGGAGTGGTCCGCATATTCAGCGCGGGCACCGGCAACGTGATGACCTGCATATTGCGGGTCTGCTCTTCCAGAGCGGATATCACCGCCGACGACCCATCGAAATTGGACGACTGCAAGATGTTGATCGTACCGCTCACTGAATTGTCGGTGGCGAAGCCACTAGAGTTTTTCAGTCCGATACCGAACTTGCTGGCCAAGTTTTTATATACCAAGGACCAATTCAAATTGAGGTTACTGTTATCGCTTGCGCTGATACGCACCACTTTGATATTAAACAGCACCTGTTTGGTCAAGATACGGTTCTGGTTATCGACGTATTCCTGCACACGCGCCAAGACATCTGGAGAATCCGTCACTGTGATGGTGCCGGTTGACGGCGCCGTCGAGAACGTACCGCGTTTCGAAACCGTAGTTTGAAGCGTAGATTTCACGTCATCCCAGAACTTGGCTTTCACCGACACTTCAGTTGTTTGCGACGATGAGGAATTGCCGCCGACAGCACCTGAACCACCGCTCGTTGTGCTGGTACTTGTGCTGCCGACCGTGGAAGTGCCATTGGAAAAACTCGTTCCGCTTTGAATGGACGAATTCGAATTCATCTCCATGTTCACGGCATAGAAGCTGTACTGTTTGGTCTCCACGCTGTAGATCTTGATCGAATCATCGTCTTCGACCTTGTACGACAGACCGAAACGGCTGGTCACCAACTGCAGCAGGCCGCTCAAAGGTGCTTCTTTGTACTTGATGTCAATCAGGCGCGCTTCGTCCTTCGTTTTTTGCAGCTTTTGCGCGCTGGCCTGGTTCCCGACGGCTGTTGCATTGCCAGTGCCGTTAGCATTGCCAACACCATCCACAACTGTTTCAATCGCGGCAAGTGCGTCAGCAGTCACACGAACCGGTACTTTGCAGTACTTCGTCACGAACTGGGCAAACTCAAGGATAGTGATGGGCTCTTCCGTACGCATTCCAATCGTGCATTTCAGCGCTGCGGGTTCCTTCCTAGCCAATTTCACGCGGAACGGTTTCAAATTCACATACTGGCGCTCCAATTCCACCACTCCTCTTCCTTGAGGGCGAATCGTACGCGCTGCCAATGACGCCATCTGCGCAGAGGATTCCGCTTGCTGCTCATCAACCTTTGCGTTTGTACGTGTAGCTACAGGCAGGGTGCATCCTGCTAAACTTACAATAATTAATGCAATTGCAAGCGGTTTCATTTGCTGTCCCCTTTTTTGCCAACGATAAACAGCCGTTGCTCTCGATTCTTTTGTAAAACGAGTGGTATGTCCGCAAACTCATAGAGGCCGACGAAACTGCTGAAGGCCTCCTCGATGTCGCCGTGGAATGTCACCTTGGCCACGAGGTTGTAATCCCACTCCTCCAGCCGCTGGTCCCAGATGAAGTCCCATTGGGCCTTGGCGGCCCAGGCAGTCAGAGTCTGACGCAGGGTAGAGCCCTTTTGCCCGACCCACTCGGGCTTTGCTACCGTCATGTCAATTTTCAGCGCTGGTGCCGGGGCTATAGCGGGTTTCGTTGCTTGATCAAGGTCGACCAGTTGAGCATGCGCTCCGCTACACATGCCACACACCAACAACGCATAAAGTCTGTTCATCGTTCCACGCCTCTTGAATGAGATCCCCAAAAAAAATCAGTGTCAAATAAATTATACACTAACTATAAATAAATCACTTTAGCTATATAAAAAAGGCGACGAGCTTGCCGCCCTTGTTGTCAATGGGTTCCTCGTGATTGAGAACGAGCAATTCCTATCGCCTTCATATTGGACATGAATTGTTCTCGTCCCTGCCCTTCCGCTGCCAAGCCATCTGGCAGCAGCTCCAGTTGTTGACGTTGCATTGCTTCGTTCAGCAAGCGACGATTCCGTTGCGCAGCAACCGTTATTGCAAGACTAGGCGTAAATTCCCCGGCTGTGGCCTTCGATACCAAGCTCATCGCTAAGGGCATGATGCCGCGTTTGATGCCGTTGTTAGCCCGAATACCTTCCAATTCGTCTAAAACATTTTGGACATGTTCTGCCGGGCACATGGCCATCAGCTTTGTAAGCCCATCCTTTTCCTCGGGAGCCAAATTATTCGGGAAGTACATTTCTTCACGATCACCACTACTACCATTTCCAACGTTGGAAATAGTCTCGTTCGCCTGGTGCGATCTCTGTTGTTGTTGTTTGGTAATCTCTTTCGTAGGTTCTGTAGTAGGGAGATCGGGAAATGACTTTCCCTGACCGAGAGATTGCCCGTTCCCAGAAAGTTGCAAATCAGATTTCCCGTCATGTTCTTTCCCGATTTCCTGGTCTCGGGGTTCCCCATTTCCAGTAGATTGGGATTGCGGATTTCCAGTAAGTTGCCCATCCCCATTTACAGTGAATCGGGATTCCCGCTTTACAACAGATGTGCTATCCCCATTTGCTTTGTTATCAATGACTTGGCGGGGCTCACCTGTTCCTGGTCCGGGGCCCGCATTCTGGTTCCGATACACCAATTCATCCAGTTTTTGGTCGACCAGCTGGTGATTTCGATAGTAATAGGTCAGATTTTGCTTGCGGTCGACGTAGCTGCAGTAAAACCTCCCTGCAAACTTGTCAGTGGCCTCTGCATACTGGCTTTTGCTTGAATAGGCGATGCCGATCTTGTTGAACGCAGTCCGGAACTCATCTTTCGACATCCCAAGTTCTTCGAGCCAGCTATCGCCCTCTTTGTAGAAGGCATGCCCAGGACTTGGTGCCAGAAACTTGTAGAACCCGTCCGGATGACGTTCGAACCAGTAGTCGAGCTGCTGCATCAGCAGCGTGGACAAAATGGAATTGGTAAGAGAGTTCAGTTCTTTTACGTAGGGAACCGAATTGCGAGAGATATAGAGGATGCGATTTCTCATGCCATCGTCATCCTTGTAGCTTGCACGCTACTGTGTGTGGTTTGGACCATCATATTTCTGTCGCCTCTTCAAAATTGTGTCTTGCAAATGAGGGCGTGACGAAATAGAATGAACCCAACAGCGCATCCCAACGCTTGAGTATCACTCTGTTTCACCACTGATCTAGCGAACTTCCCGGAACCCTAGATCACATTTTTTCCGAAAAAAGCCGAGTCGCCAAACTCGGCTTTTTTCATATCTACGCTGCTATTTCGTTGCCATAAGCAGTACGTCCCGATTGCAAAGTGTTCAATACAAATTCCGGCTGAGTCATCAGCAGGGTCAAGACGGTCAGGCCCGCATCGGTAGGGCGGCGGCGCTTACGCAGCCAGCTACCCCACGTGTGCTTCGAGATGCGGGTCAAATCGCTCAAATTCTCATCTTTCTTGCGCAGGTTCAGATCGATCTCATGGATCTGACTGATCACGTCATTGGTCAGATAGCCTTCTTCGTCCACGATCGTAGATTGACCGACCGGGAACAGCGGTTTCTGCAGACTAATGTTTTCAATGGACGCCATGATCTCTCCGTAGAGCAACACAAACTCTTGACAGTATAGTACAGCGTACACGCCGAAGCTACGTTTTTTTGGTACGCTGTACCAAAATCCGAGTTCTAAGATTGCATTTTGTTAACGCTATTGATTATTCGTTAATAGCGAACACTACGGGAATTGAAAAGAGACGCGCGGCAGCCTCGACGGTGTTTCGTTGTGCCCTTGCAATGTTGCTATTTTTCGCCCACCAGATGTTTGCTGGCGCGATCACAACATCGGGGGCTGAGATCAGAACCATCGCCGTGTACCAGAACAATGTTTGTTCATAGCAGATGATCGCCGCCACTCTTGTGCCATTGAAAAGAAGTGACTGGTTGAGCAATCCAGGTCGAGCGCTATCAGAATTCCAAGGGCGCCAATGAGCAATTGGCGCTGGTATGACCGCAGTGAGGCTCTGAGCATCGGCAGCACCGATTGCCATCAGTCCGTTTTGATATTTGCCGTCCGCATCAAAGATCCTGGTGCCGATCAACGCGGCACTGCGCGCTTCTGCCAACTTGAGCGATAGGCTTGTCAGGTATCTTTGATCCACCGCCCAGTCATCCGCCACCAGCTCGGGGAAAACGTATAACGTGTGTCGGGTCAGTGGGGCGTCAAAGCGCCAGTGATCTAGATACCTCAATATTTGTAAATGCTTAAAACCACCATCGTCTCCGCCGAATCGCGTGTCCACACCAATTACGGAAGTTGGAATACCAGGTGGCGTCCAAACAATATTTAGAAGCAATGCAATTGACCCAAGTGGAACCAGCAACTTGGCGAAACCTGCAGTACTTGAAATCCCACCCAAGACGACGATTACCAATACCAAGCCTAAGATGCCCGTTCCTGGAAACAAGATCCCGGCCGATGCAATTGGTGATGCCCAGCCCATGAGAAGACCTAGAGGAGGCAAGCTAGTGAGGAGTACAGCTGTGATCGTACGCCAGGCAGCCGGGGAGGGTGACCAGCAGACCGCCCAGATCAGGGATAAAGAAGCAGATGAACACAGCCAAATCGCCAGTGCCGCCAACGTGGGATGCTCAAGCCGACTGAAGAAAACCACACCTCCAAAGTACTGTCCGGAGAGGACGGCAAGGTAATAGCCCAACGTGGCAGAGAAGGCAACGCTCCTGGAATGAGCTTTACTCCACAAAACAGGCAACAGTAATGACAACACGACTGCAGTGGAAGTAAAAGACCACGCGCCGTAACCGATTGCGGCCGCAGCCGCGCCATAACTCAGGATCTCGAATGTTCGACGGAGCTGATTGCAATAGAGCGGTCTGCGCACAATGCCAGCAGTTCCTTCTTTAACTGCCCGAATTCCGTCCATAATTCTTCCTTATTGTGCCCCTCTTCAAGCTTGGCAAGTAACGCAATTAGCCGCTCGCAGAGCTCTCTCATTCGCTGTTTTACCTCCGCCGCCCGGCTATCACCCTCTTTGTGGGGATGCAGGATATGCCGCCCGGCTGTTTGATATGCCTGGAATACCTGGGCGGCAAGAGGGCTAAACTCTGGAATTTCCAACGTTGGAAATCCAGTTACTGGGTTTCGAACTGCAGTCGAGCTTCAAGACCCATACCCCGCAGTACTGGCGCCCAGCGGGAACCCTTCATCAAATCCGCAAACTCGCGCTGGACTAGGATCGTCAGCGCTTCGCGCACCAGTTCGGGAGGAAGGCCGGACGCGTCGGCTGACACGCTGGCACGGGTTTCCACAGATGCAAGCTTAGAGTGCAACTGGGCAACCTCGTCGGCCAGCTGGCTTCGTTGTTGTTCGGACGCTGCCAATTTGGTGGCGAGAGCATTGCGTTCCCGCGTGACACGGTCGAGATCGGTGATCAGTCCATCGCGCTCTTCTTCCAGGTCGACGGATGTCTCTACGACTGAAGCGGTTGTGTGTACCGCTGCAGCAGCCACGGTCCGAACAGGCGAGGCGGTTTCACTACCGACTTCCGCCAGCTCTTCCTGCTCCGGAGCCGGAGCGTGAACTGTCAGCATGTCTTCGACGGACAAGATCTCGGTGAGCTTTTCGCAGCGTCGCATCAGTACGCTGGCCAGCGACTGGGTGATGCGTCGCTCAATCACGTTGTCGATCACCTCGGCGTCATAGTCGTCCCAACCGAGGCGCCGCAGGATGTTGTTCAAATTGGAGATGTTCTCGTCATCGTCGCCGAACAGCCGCACAATCTTTCCGTCGTCCGAGATCTCGATGGCGCAATCGTTACCGCCGTCGCCGACCATCGGCATCCAAAGGTTGGGCAGATCCTCACTTGCCTGCTCGTACCCGAAGCTTTCCAGGAGAGACGCGCGCGCGTTCTTTTCCATTACCTCGCCAGCTGTGCAGGTCAGCACTGCTACCAATTTTCCGCTGTAAGCATCATCCATAATTAAATTTCTCCAAACATTGTAAAATAAAAGGCCATGACCCCTACTTGGTCCGGCGATGCAGATATTGCGATTCGTCATTCACCACGAGTGACCCATTGACATAACGTCCCAAAACAAATTCAACTTCAGTTATGGGAGATCTGAAGTGAAGTCGGATCAAGCGACCCATCTCCGCCCGGAATATGTTGACGAATCCAAGCCGCCTCGGCCCACCGCCGAAATAACAATAGGCTCCCAAGAGCACAGCGCCAACGATGAGGAACAACGGTAGCATCTGCCTTGCCACTGCAGGATTGATCAAGCTGCCCTGTACCGCTGCTGCAGCCTCGGGGTTCCAACGGAATACGGCCAGCGCGATCCAGACCGTAGACACAATCATCAATGTGGTGAGCTTGTACGCGGTCAATGTAATGGCACCTCCGAGATTCACCAGCTGGCGCACATAGGTTTCTGGGTTGCTCATGATTCGGTAGCAGATGTCGGCGAATTGCGCATCGGTCAACTGGCCGACCTTGACCCCGTTGATCCAGACCTGCCAGCACACAGGATCTAACGCCTTGCTTCGGCACGCCAGCGCTGCCATATATCGCGAACGGATAATGAATGCGCTTATGCAGGTCGTGCAACCCGCGACGAGCCCCACTGGCCAGCCGCACAAACTGGCCACTCCTCCAACCAGGCCCCCCAGAGTAAGCACCGAGACCATTGCAACAGAAAACGTAACGAAGTCTTCTTTCACGGTATCAACCACCCTTATTTAACTCGAATCCCGTTGCAGAACAGCTTGCCGTCCACCAAGGTACGTTTTCCATCCGAGCACTGCATGAGGGAATTGAGGTCGTTGAGATCGGCCAAGCGCTTTGCAGCTCGTCCTTCCGCTGACATGGCCCAGGCACGTTCTTGGGATTGCGTGCCGAGGAACTTGGCTCCAACCCAGAGCGCACCAATAAGGCACGTACACGCTATGCCGACACTGGCGCCGATGGCGATGAACATCTGCCGACGGCTTCTGAAGATCAGTGTTTTTTCGGCAGATTCCATCGCTTGTCGAGCGATATCTTCGGCGGTCTGGCGGACAGCTGCCACAAGAGTCTTTTCTGTCATCTTGATCGACGCTGCGGCTTGGGCCTCCAGCTCCATCTTGTGGCTGGCTGCAGATTCGCGAGTGACCTTCAGGATTTCGGCTGGAATAGCGGCGAACAGAATCTCGAAATGGTTGTAGGCGGTCAGAATCGCCCAGACCGGATCGCTGTCAGATAGGCCGAAGGCTTCCTTCAGCTTGTAGATCTTGGCCACTTCCTCAGCGCTTGGATCGCGCTGCAGCAATTGCTTCAGTACTTCTTCAATCTTGTTGCTCATTCAGATCTCCAGCTAAAACATCATCAAAGGCCTCAAACACTCGCTGGCGCCATTCGGCCACTACTATCTTGTTGCTGAGGAGGTTGGTAACAGAATTATTTCTTTGTGTGGTGAATTCCTCGAAGGTCAGCCCGCTATTACGCGCTGCCGTCATGGCAATGCGATTCATCGCGGGGAAATACACGGTGTTGGCGTCACGCTCCTCGTAGAGAAGATTGAAGTCCACGAAATCTAATGGACGACCGAAATGGAGGTTCTTTACCGCGACAGTGTCGAAATGACGGTCCAGGTGGCGGATGAGGCTGATGCCGTCAGGCAAGGTGTTCATCACGAATAAAACGCGAACTTCGAATGATTGGCTGCCAGCGATTTTGGCGAAGCTTTCGAAATACTCGATAGCCCGATCTGTTACGCCTTCTGGCAGGTTCGCAACGATATGGCCTTGCTTCTGGGGGAGCCAATCCGCCAGCTGCTCCCACCCTCGTTGTTCCTGCAAATTCGGTCGAAGCGTCTCGTAATGGACACAGTAGACTTGTGCGACGTCGGGCGTGCGGGTGTCGCCGTCCACGACATACAGACGTTGGCGATTGTGTTCCAGCCATTCGATGAACGCCTTGGCGACCGCAGACTTACCCACACTTCCCTTATTGCCAGCGATCAGCCAGATGATGCTCTTCATAGATTCCGGCTTCCTTTCGCATGATTTCGTGCTGCAGCGTTCTGTGCATACTCTTCCGACCACGTCGACAAAGATGCCAACACCCCCGTCCGCCTTTGCTCGGGGAGTTGCTGAATGCAACGAGTCAAGAATTTCTTCGCAAAGCGAGCCTCGTCCGCGCTGTGCAGAGAGTTCTTGATGATGAACCACAGCGCGCTCGCTAGTGTGCTATCAACCGCGATTTCCAACGTTGGAAAAACTTCGCGGGCGCAGAGCGGACTGGAGTTACCACCATTCTTGTATTCGTAGCTGCGATCAGCGATAAATTTATTATCTCCGATCTGAAGTGCGTAAATGGTTAGGCAGTGCTTTTGCAGTGAGAACGACGTGACGTGCGCTCCCTTCTTGCTGTAGACGCCGTGCTCGTTGGGCGTGGGGTAACCGTCATCCGTCAGAATGTCGAGGGCGTTCTCGTTGTCGCTGTAAACGCTTACGACGCTGGCTCCGACGGCCACATACCCATACAGGGGGATCTCCCGCTGCTGGTCGCCATCTGCGGGCGACACCCACAAGTCGTACGCCACGATGTCTTCCGGGTATTCATCAGATTGAGACCGGACAATGCGGCGTACTTTGTACCGCTCTGGATAGAAGTTGGGCTTTACGAGCGTTCCAGGTTTGATCACCTCATCCAACGGACGCATAAACAGCTTGTAGCAAAGGTTGTCCGCGCGATACTCGCGAGGAGGCATGTCGCGTTTCATGGCCGCAGCCCCATGTGGGCGCGCATTTCTTTGAACATATGGCCCGTCTGATCCAGCCAGCGATGCAGTGCCATGTTCTCGCTAGGCGTCAGGCCGTGGATCGACGTCTCGATTTTATCCATATCTACGGCCGCGTCACGGAAAGGTACAACCTTTTCCGGGCTGCTGAAAAGCTTGTCTACCACGCGCTCGTTCAGTTCCGCCAGCTCGAAAGTCTTGCCCGCTTTCTTCTCGATCAACTTACGTGTTTCAGATTCATCCCAGCGGATGAACTTGCGACCATCGCCATAGAAGCAGTTCTTGACGACGCTCTGGCTATGGAGCCATTGGCCGATAGTGTTGTTGGCTTCGATCAGTAAGTTGATCGAGTCAACCTGGCGATTGATGACCCATACCAAGTGAAGAGGGCGGTTGAGTTGAGCCATGCTTGCGCAGAACTCGGCGCCTTTTGTGGCCATCTGACCGCCGATCCCACCCGGCATGGAGATAACGACCGCTTTATCCTTGTGTTCGAAGACGAAATCGAAAAGGTCCATCCAGCCATCGTCGGTGCGGAGATTGCAAGATTTAGTCGCCACCATACCTTCAAACATTCGAACAACGTCCGGGTTGCGGGTATCGCCATCGACCACCGCTACGCTGCCTTCGGCGTGGAGGAGGGCGTCGATAAATCCCTCTGCGGTCGTACTCTTGCCAACGCCACCTTTATCGCCATCAACGATCACAACGGGGGGCAGGGGGGAGGGAAGGGGGGCGCTAGCGGTTTCAGTCTTTGTTGCCATGATCGTTCCTTAGATGAAATGGGATGAGGAGGTGGCCAAATAGCTTTTCAGGGCTTGCAGGCACGGCGCGCTCAATTCGGAGTGGGAGATCGATGGCCTGCTGTTTGCCACCATCGTGAGATAGATTTCGGAGAGGAGGGCGGCAGCGTAGGGAAGGGCGCCGCCGCGGCGTCCATGTGCCATCGCGTGGCTCAGTGCTACCGTAACGTTGACGAATGAAAACTCCATATCACCCCCAAAAGCGAATTTGGGTTAAATAATGAAGTAATATAAATATATTGTCAAAGGAATTTTACAACTCCAGTTATGTTCCAGTCGTCCAGCTATGGCGCTTTCACACACGCCGCGTAGAACAGCCGACCCAAACCAGTCAGCTGGATAAACCAATAGTCGAATGCGGCTGGTTTTCCGCTCCCGTAGTCGCTACCCCAAGGCTGGCAGTAACTTGGTTGGATCGAGGTCCGTCATGGTGAAATATGATTTTTCCAACGTTGGAAAAGAAAGCAAAACAAAAGTCCTATCAAGATTGGACCTTTGTTTTGAAGGCAAACATGTCCCTATTTTATTTCTTTCGGAGGAGGCGTAGGGGTGGGGCTTGGTGTTGGATGCGTCCTCGGATCGTTCTCAATTGGATGGTCGTTTCTTATCGGCTTTGTAGCCATAGCCGTTGAGAAGGGCACCTCGAAGAATTTCACACTTTTCTGGTTTTTGAATTTTCCGCGTAGTCCTGGAACGGAATCTAAAAATAAGTCCGGATTAGTCGTATTTCCGCAGTCGACCGTTCGACCAGAACGCATCCAAGCGGCTGGAGCTCTTGGGTCGGCCGCATTTTCAGGCCCTTGAAATCACCCACAATAGCGCCATTGACGACTAAGACCCCTTTTCCGCCACTCCCTTTTGCAATGAATGTGCCTGGCTGCTGAGCGTTTACTCCCCCCTGCGCAAGAAGTAATCCTGCAAACACTACCGAGATTTTAAATCGCATGTTCACTCCCAAAATTGACATCGGTTTGTATATGCCACCTTGTAATAGACGTCTGCCTATAACCTGCACCATTTGATTTGAAATTCGACCTAGTAGGCGGTTCTGTTATATCGGTTAAGAGCGCGGTTTTCAAGTAAAGCCCGCAAATTCAATGCGAGCAAATACTCATAATTTATCTTATGTAAAACCAGTAGTCCGCTATTATATTGCGCGCTATTGTTACCGCCTTCGTCGAAAAAACGTAGGCCGCTAGCGCGGCCTAATTAGAAAGGCCGCTTACGCGGCCTTTAGGTTTGCAACTCATCCCTCGGATGGCGGAGTGCCGAATCGCGTGCTCCATAGTCTCAGCGCGTCCTCTTCAAGATCCTTATGGAGAATACCGCGGATGATGCTGGCTGCGACACCGACGATTCCGAATCCGAGGATAAGCGAGCCGAACGTGGAGACCAACTCAGGAACAGCTTCGCCCGAATTCGATGCAGATCGAGCCATGAATGACATCACGGAATAACCGACCAGGAGCCAAAACATTCCTTGCAGGCCGATCTTAGCCAGGAGATTAGCCACGACAAAAGCAGCGTACGCACCAGGCCGATTAACCTGTACTGCCTGAATAATGTCGCGTTCGATCTTGGCGGTGATTGATGGCGACTTGAACAGCGAAATCATCTGTGCCCCCTCACTTTTTGTCGCCGTTCTTTTGGTCGAAATGCGCTTCGGTCTTCTTGCCGATCGCATCGCGACCTTGAAGAATCTGGAAGAGCTTATAGCTGCCCCAGGCAAACAGCGCGAATGCAAGGTACAGCTTTGCCTCTGCAAGGGGGCCGAGGTACTTTCCTGGAAGTGCCCAGAGAAGGAGCATTGCGACGAATACCCCCGCAACGTGTGCGGCGCTGGCAATCAATTTACCTTTTGTCATAATTTTAGCTTTCTTTGAGTTTTCAACTGTCGGGATTTATTACTGCATTGAATCACTTTCGTTGCCGTAAATCAACGATTGTCGGTGTCTGGCATGATCGGCTTATTCAGCGCATCCGCGATTTGCGCTAGAAGTGCTTGGGAGGTTGCCGGGTCAAGAGTGATCGCTTTGTCCCCAATGAGAATACGGACCGGTGCCAGCTGTATGCTGGCCTTCTCCTTATGTCGTTTTGGCGCTTTCATGAACGACAAAATGCGTGGATGCAGCCACATGGCGGTGAGAATGCCTACGGGCCCACCAGCAAGATATGCTGCGCAGTCGATAAACTCTGTTGGCCCAGGGATAATTTTGAGGATGACCAAGTTAGAGCCGCCAATAACGAAGCTGGTCAGGCATGCGAGCAGGCGATAGCCACCATTGACGTTCAGCGACTGCAAGCCGAGAGCCAGTACCACCCAGAACGTAGCCATGAATAATATGAAGAATTTCATTGCGCCACTCCCCCTACTGAAGATCGGTCGGTCTGCCAAAGAAATAGCCTTGTCCGAAGCTGACACCGCACTCGCGGAAAAATGTGGCCTGTTGTTGTGATTCGATCCGTTCCATGATGAGCGGGCATCCTATTTCTCGCATCAGCTTCTTGGCGTCGAACATTACGTCAGGAGTGTTTTTTGTGACTGTGGTGTTCTCGGGCAGCCAGGAGATTTTGAGGAAATCTGGGCGCAGCTGGCGCGCGCGTTCGCGATCAGCGAAGTCATTTCCGAAATCATCTAGAGCGACCTGACCGCCGTATTGGCGAACCAGTTTGACGAACCATTTGATGCGTTGAAGTTGCTTGATCGGTTGCGTCTCCGTCAACTCCACAATGAGCCTTGCATTGACGTCCCGCCCCTGCCACAGCAAATCACCCAATCGATTTCCGTGCTGCTCGATGGAAACGATGGAAATATTCACCGTCAACGCGATGTGTGGTCTTTGGCGTAGCACCTCATGCGCTGATCGAAGCGCAAATTCATCAAGCTTGATCACCGAACCGTCCTCCTCTGCCGCCAATATTGCGGCTTGGATATCCGGGGCCGTTGGAATGCGCAGAAGGGATTCGAAGATAAAGTGTCCGTTCGTTGATAAATCAACAATCGGCTGGTAAACCATTTTTAAGTCGCCCATTCGTCGCCACTTCAAGTGTGAAAATGCGCCACTGGCGCATTTTCAGGTCGTCAAATTCGCGCCCCACCCTATTCAGTGAGTCGCCCTATAAACATATATTTATAGTAAACCGCACTGGCGCGTAGCGCCACCCTTTTATAGTTTTTTGTTCATTTTGACGAAGTCCCCGCTGCTCCGCCCTTGAGGAGCGCCCACAAGGGTTTTCGTTCGTTGCAGCATCAGAATTTGGCGTGCGCTCAGCACGCCCTCATAAGGAGCGCCGGACGGCGCTTCGTATACACAGCCATCTTTGCGCAATTCAAGATCAGTTTCCAACGTTGGAAATTCAGAGGCAATTTTGCTTCTGATTTCGATGGAGGCGAGGCTATTCGCTGGAGTCTGATTTTCGCGGGGACTCCACTTAGTTGGCGCTGCCTGTGGCTGCGCCGCCGACGGCTTTGCCGTCGGCGCCACTGCCGGGGCAGTTGCCCCGGCAGTGGCATTTTTTGCAACCTGGGGATCGCCCACCAGCGCTTCTATATTTGCTTCGCGACCCGCCCTTGCAATAATCGCTGGCGACGTTGCGAGCGCCGGTCTCGACATCGCCTCAGAGGCATATTCCTTCGCCTTCAGGACAGAGTTCCTACTTGTATCCGCCAAAGCCTTTTGTTGAGTCTTTTTGAAAAGCCCACTGACCTGTGCAGACGTCTTGCTTGCCAATGCACTCAAATCCCGATCTCGTTTTATTTCATAAAAATATTGGCGCAGTGTGCTCGGCGCAATTTCCACGCCCGCACCTTTAATGACTTCCGCAATTTGCTCAAAGTCTAGGCCAGTATCCTTAGCAGAAACGATTTCGGGATACAGAGCTTTAACCATCGATTTTTTTCGGAAATTATCAGATTTTCGCGCTGCGAAAATGCTCTGTAAAAGTTTTTCCCGGACTGGCTCAAATTCCTCATTAACCAACGGGACAATTTTCTCTATTGCCATTTGCTCATGCTCCGAAACGTTGTTCTATGGTTCATCTTACCGACCTTGTCTGAATCGAGGCAATAAATAAATATAACTAAATTGGATTGGTATATACTTTCTCATAGACAAAAAGCCAGTGCTTTTACAGGGCAGGATGCCAGCTATCCGGCTAAATAAATTTAGCCAGATACCACCGATGTTGCTATGTCGCTACGCGCCCGTCGCACCATGCGGTTGCTGGTTGAACTCAGGGCTTCGCCCCGAGACCCCCGGCTGTGCCGGAACAGAAAAGGGAAAGAAATGGGACGTAAAAAGTTGGCGCAAGAGGACTTGCAAAACGCGTCTATCGAACTGAAAGTGACTCCCGCCATGAAGGCAGAGTTGAAGGCAATGGCCGACGCCAAGGACATGACCATGAAAGAGTTTATGGTGAGTAAGGCATACAGTCGCCCTATTCGAACCTTCGTCGTTACCAAGGTGGTGAATGAATTGAGCGAGTGCGGCCGCGCTCTAAAAGAACTGGGCCGCGATAACGCCGACCCAGCCGTGCGCGTCGAAGTCCTGCGCATCCTCGGCGTTTTAGAAAATCGTCTATGGGAGACCGGCAAACTGCTAGAGCAAGAAAAGCAAGACGCATCTGAATAGGTTATTTATCCATGATTGTCCATGTTGCTGACGGTCGGAGAGACCGCAAGTCGTCATTCAAAGTGCTGACGAAATACGTCACGGAAGGACTTGACCCCGCAGGCTTGGATGGCAGCTTTGCCGCCCAACACGGTTTCGACGACATCACCGCTTATGTGGTGGCAGACGCTGCAGGCGGTGAGCGGAAAGCAGACGTAGAGAAGACACTTGCGGTGGAGGCGGGAAACGTCACTTCATTGCGGACAGCTCATGTCGAGATGTCTGCAACTGCAGCTCGCTGTAAGGTCGTAGACGATCCGGTGATCCACTACATCTTATCCTGGCGGGAAGACGAGCGGCCAACAAGCGCTCAAATCTTCGAGGCGGCACGTCACTCTCTAAAAGCGCTTGGAGTGCTGGACCATCAGTACATCCTTGCTATTCATGGGAATACGGACAACATCCATTGCCACGTTGTGTTCAACAAGATCCATCCCACGACGTTCCGTTCAAAACATCTGGAGTGGCTCCATAAGACGCTGCATCGCGCGGCGCGCGAAACAGAGATTGAGCATGGCTGGAGCCACGATCCTGGTTTGTACAGCGTTCACGTCAGCCAAGACGGTACCAAAAGCGTGGTCGAGACCGCGAAGATGAGGGCGCCGCTAACAGGCCAGAGCATTCCGATCAATCCCAAGGCAGCGAAGTATGAGATGTGGCATGGCCAAATGTCTTTGGATCGCTGGTGTAAGGAGGTCGCTGGGCCGCGGCTGATCGAAGCTCTTGCCTCCGAAAGTAGTTGGCCCGCTGTGCATCAAGCCCTGGCTGACTTCGGACTTGAAATGCAGTACGTGGGTGGCAGCAGTTATCGTATCGCTGCTAAAGACGAGGCCGGAAAAGTCATTGCGTCGATTGCTGCCTCTAAGGTAATTCGACAGTTGTCTGGCGTCGCGTTGGAAGCGAAGCTTGGGGCTTTCCAGCCCCCGGCCGCTGACTTGATTGGCAAGCCTACGCGCGCTTACAAACGAGATCCGCAGGCACGCCTTGATAGGAGGATGGAGCGGCAAGCCGCGAGGGATGAACTGCACGAACGATTTAAGGCGCAAGTCAGCGATATCAAGCAACAGCTGGCCGAGGTTCACCGGCCAGCTCGGCAGGCAATACTTGCACAGCACAATGTGCGCCGCGATGCCCTTTTCCAACGTCAGAAAAGCATGCGCGACTCGATTAAGGGCCAAACTAGCCTTCCAAACAAACAGGCGCACTACACAGTGGTCCGCTTACTTGTTATGCGGGAGAGTGCCGAGCTAGCAGAGCAAAAAAAGATTGCCCTAGCTGCCTTGGCAGCCCGGACGCCTCAGGTGCCGACCTGGCGAGAATTCGTTCAGGCGCAAGCGCAGCTTGGCGATCAAGCTGCAATCAGCGCTCTCCGAGGTCTTACATACCAGGACAAACGTGACGCCAAAAAAGGACTTTCTGCTGACGCGCCGTTGGTCGCGGATGAAGTCGTGCGCCCCGCCCTATTCTCGCCGCAGCCATTGCAATACAGCGATCCTGTGGTGCAGGTAATGAAGCACATGCGGTGGGAGGTTGGTACCAATGGAACTGTCACCTATCGGACAAGGGATGGGCAAAAGCTTTTTGCGGACAAAGGTAGTCGAATTGATTTCGAGAAGGCTCAACTTAGTGATGCCGAGTTAAAGGCTGTTTTGAGCTACGCAAAGGAGCGTTGGAATGGTCAAATCCGCATCAGTGGTGGAGATGCCCAATTCCGGGCGCGCGTAACCAAAGCGGCCCAAGCGATGAAGATTCAAGTGCTGACCGTGGGCGATTTCGCACATACGCATCGTGGCGGAGTAGCTCGTGATCGCTAATGAGCATCGAATACGGCATGTGGTCATCCCCTCGCCTCTTGAGCACTTCTGACGGTTGAGGGGCGACGACGTGCGTAGAGTGGCGGATGACACAGCTCATTCCGCCCTCTTCTCCGGCCGCAGCCGCAAGATGGAATAAACACAAGAAGACGGCCATTGCAAACGAAAGGAGCCCCGCATTGCGGGGCTCCTTTCGTCGTATCATTGACGGCGTTCTGGCGTCACTCAATGCGATTATCAATCTCCGCACACTTGGTGCATTGGTAGACATTGAGACCAATGTCGTGACCTTGATGCATCTTAATGCAGTGCCAATCATGGTCGCATGAACGCTTCCAGAGCACACTCAATGTAAGAGTAATCGCGCCTATAATCGCAAGTGTCGCCACTACAGCATTTATCATTTCCCGCGTCCTGATCAGCTTTTCAGCGTTGCCACTGTTTTCTTCAGAACCTGCTCAACACGCTGCAATTGAGCATAGGCATGGGGCAAATCTCCACCCTTTCCAAGTTCGTTTGCGACGCAGACTTGGGCGCTGCGGAGGTCTTTCAGCGCCTTTTCCAGTTCCTTTGCAATATCCATTGCTTCCTCACACTAGATCAAAATTTAGCCGGAAGCCAATCTGATTGGCCTCCGATCCGAACTTGCCAGCGGTATAGTTGGCTAACACCGAGTGATACGTCGACACGCCATTTATGATGGTTGATATCGCGCCGTGTCTCAGCAGATGCGAGAGTTCGCCTTCCGACACGATCGTTTTGACCGTGAGATATGGGGTCTCGGCCTTGTCCCAGCCGTTCTGTTTCAGCTTGGACAGTGTAGCTGTACATGCGGCGTCAAGGCCGCAGGTTGCTACGTCAAGTTTGCCCAGGTTCATCTTCTTTTTCCTTTTGCTCTAATGCGTGGTTCTGTGACCTAGCCTCAACGGCCCAACGCTTTGTCCTTCGCTTTGGAAGGTGGATCAGAGACTTGGCCGACGCCATCCTTGTAAATGATCGTGTGCACCTGGCCAAGCCAGGGGAGCTTGTCCAGTTTCTTGGCGTCGTGATAAATGACCTTGCCTCGGCCAGCGTCTTGCTGGACGATAGTGTCGGACATGCTGAGAATTTCACCTGTATAGCGGCCAGTCTTTTCATTGAGATGTGTGGGCTCGACGTGTTTTACTTGACCATACAATGCCGTGATACGCGCAATGATGCGCTCCGACTTTCCAAGATCATCTTTCGGATTGGCTACGGTCGCGGCAAGCTGGAGCACTCGTTCCTTCTGCACCATGTCGTGCTCGATCATCACTTTCACGAACTCCATATCTTTCTCGCGCCCAGCAGCAACCTTCGATACGAAGAGGTCATGCGGGTCGAGACAAAGGCCGGTCACGCCCCCTGTGTCGACGCTTTTGACGTTGATTAGTCGTCCTTTCCATCCCTTTGGCAGAGTTGCCGTCTTCTCGTCTACAGGATCTGCATAGTAGCCGTGGGAATCGTGGAATGGGCTCAACTCGCCGATGACGTTCAGATTGTCAGTTTTTTCGGGATGGTTTTTTGCGAAGAGGTCAACCTCCATCGACCACAATAGTTCCTGCGGCGCATTAGGGTATTTTCCGAGCACCGATTGTGATCCAATAACAAAGAACTGGGTCTCGCCGATGATGGCACCAGAGGCGCGCAAGAGGTGCTCAAGCTGTTGACGTTTCACGGATACGCTCCACGGTAGAACGATCTAGTAGACCGGTATATGGGGAAGATTGGCGCAGACGATTTGCCTTCTGATCTTGGCCAGTCAAGACAGCTACCAACTGCTGGTTGGAGCCCTTTTGCAGAACCTGGCGCCACTCATCAAAGGCCGAGCACCAAACATCGTTCTTCTCCCACCGAGCCAGATTTTCGAGGCTCTTCTGGCGGATAGTCGATAGATCGAACAGCTTCACGAGTTCCAAGGCCAGCCGCAGTTTGACGTCATCGAGGCGGCTTTGTGCGTTGGACGATTCGGGTTGGTGACTGCCAAGCTGGATGACTTTGCTGTGGAAAGTCACCGTGCGCTGTGAGCGCTTGTTCAGCTTGGATTGCACCTGACCTAAGAAGTCTTCCACCGCTTGCAGTCCGGGCTTTACATACACACCATAGCCAGAGCGAACAAGGTGCCCCTCTCCTTCTAATTCTCTGAGCACACGCGACACTTGGCGGTAAGACCCGAAGCGGTCGAACTCTTTCCGCAGGAAGACCTGCTGCTGGCTAGTGCAAATGCTTCGTTTGATTCGGCTTTTGAGATCCATGATTAGATACAAACATAGGTCGTCGATGTCCTATGTTTGCACTTTCTAGGATAGGGGTCAAGCACCTGAATTCCAACGTTGGAAATGTGCGACCAGTTAGCGTCATTGGATCGTCTGAGCATCCAGTCCCGGCTGCTTCGCTCCTATGAGAAAAGGAAGAGATACAAGCCTGCACCCACTGCTAGAGCTGGCCCGAATGGAACCGTCTGTTCCTCAGATCGAAAGACGGGTTTAAAAAGTACCGCTGCCAGCAACACAAGGCATCCGGCACACAGGGCAATTGGTCCGATGCTTTCAGGCCCGAACCAAGCTCCAAGTGCCGCGGCCAGCTTGAAATCCCCTTCTCCCATAGCGCGGCGCCCACGTAAGCGGGAATAGGCGCTGCAAAGTCCACAGAAGAAGATATAGCCCAGTACGGCGCCATAAACAGCGCTGGCGATAGGCACGAAGATGCCTGTCGTATTGAAGAGAAGGCCGGCCCATAACAGGGGAAGCGTGAGGCAATCTGGAAGGAGTTTGATTTCGATGTCGATGGTCGCCAGCGCGATCAGCGTAGCTGCCAGAAGCATGGCCGAAAGCGTTTTGACCGTTGGGCCAAAGGCAATAACGCACGCGACAAACAGCAGCGCGGTCAACGCTTCTATAAGTGGATATCTCCAGCTGATCGGGGTGCCGCATGCGTGGCACCTCCCCCGCAAAGCGACGTAGCTGAAGAGCGGCACGTTGTGCCAAGGCCTCAATGGGGTATGGCATGACGGGCAATGTGACGCCGGGAATGCCAGGTTAAAGGCCTTCGCATCGTCGATCTTCATAGCCTCGCCCGAAATCATTATGGGCAAGCGGTGAACAACGACGTTGAGGAACGTGCCGATCATCAGGCCAAATGCCGAGGCAGCGATGAGGAGATAGACCTGAAGGCTCATTTCGAATTCCGAATCGAATAGATCATTTGGCGAATCTCAGCCTGGTCAGGCTTGTTCCGCGAATGCCAACGGACCGTGGGAATTCCCGCCGACCGAAGGTAGGCATCGCGCCGAGCATCAGCTGCAAGATTGTGCATGCGGTCGTCCAGTTCCACTACGCAAACGAGGGCCAAATTTTGGGTGTACACGGCGTAATCTACGCGCTTCTGGGCAATGCGCCGAAATGCCGCAGTGCGTCGGCGCCCACCGCGAGCCGCTGGCGCTATGATCGCAGCCATAGACACTTGCGGGAACACCAGGAGATCCGGCAACGCATGGCGGAGGCGTCCAAAAAATTCACGCTCGTTGCCAGTCATCAGAGGCACCGGCACGTAGCGGAATGGACGGCGCCGGATTAGACCTAGGATGAGAAACATCAAGGCTCCTGCGGCGAAAAGCGACACGGTCGATAGATTCGGTATAAGCATCGGCATTCTTCCAACGTCAGAAAACTAAGAGGCAAAGATAATTATATGATGGCCTTCAGCACGTTCCGAGTGGCATTTGGGGCGCAACCGCCTTTCTTCCTTGACCTTGGAGTTAGAGGGCATCGACCAGCATATCTGCCGCTGCCTGGGCCTCGGGCATTTCGAAGTGGGCAATCGCAAGCAACGCTTTGGCATTTCCGATCAGCACACGCATAGCGGCCAACTCGGGAGCAGACAGGGCACTCTCGTTATTCGCCTGCTGTTCCAGTGTGAGCAACAGGCTAGTTACACTGGAGGATAACTCAGTTGCCGGGTTGGTAGGTACAGCCGGTACGGCTGGGCGATTCTTGCGCGCCTTAATAAATGTTTCTGGGATGGGGGTCGGCAGAACGGCCATTTCTTTGTCCTTTATAGCCAGCACTTCGCTGGCCTCTTTAGTGCCACAGGCCCGTTCAATGCGGGCCATGAGTGGATCTGTGGCGCACCAGGTCGTGGGTGCCGGTTTATCGGATCTATCTCAGGCGTTCGCGCGAAGTGACTGGAAGAGGCTTTCAAGCTGCGTAGTACCCTGAACGCTGATGCCTTGAACCTTGGCACGCTCTAGATCAAACCTGACTTCTGCAAGCTGGAAAACGGCTTGGTTCCACATCGAATCGCCCTGCTTTTGCAACAGTTCCGAGACCTTCGCCGGATTGAAACCGAGAAGCGCCAACGCATGGCGCAGTGAGATTAATTCTGCGTCCTGCGCCCGATCTTTTTCCATCGTGCTCATGCTCATCCTATTTCTCCATCGGCTTCCGGCCGGGGCGGTGGCCATTAGGGACCACGTTGTTTTTTCGTTCTATTCGGGAACGAACAGCATACCTACACATACGTTCATTGCAACCAATTCAGCCGCCGTCGTCCAGCTACCTTCCGGCAGAATAGAGCCCAGAATCAGCGGTAGGAAAATCGCGGCGCTGATCCAAAAGGCTGTCCGCTTGTGTGACATGTGCTTTTTTCTAGATCATTTCGGTTTTAAGGGGGCGCCCAACTTCTCCAGCTCTGCGCGCTTCAAGCGATTCGCTTCCTTCAGCTCATTGCTGATCTGCGCCATGTTGCGCCTGTCTTTTATTGAAGTTTTGAATCTAACAGGGTCAATGCCCGCATATTCTAAGAGCGCTTGTTCGAAAGCCTCCTGTTCATCGTGCTGCTGAGCGGTTGGCCCCTGCGGTGAAAGTTCCTTTTGCACGTTTTCCGCTGCCTATTTTTTCTTGATAGGAGGAATGAACATCGTCAGGCCAATAATCCCGCTGACGACGAAAAACGCGATGCCTAAAGGGTTCTCGAAAAAGAACCATTCCAGCTTCGGCACGATTACCTGTAGAAAATATGACATGCTATTTTTCCTTCTTACCGACCCGAGATAACCCACGCCAAAAATATTAATGGCGGAACTGACCATCCAATCACCTTTGATGCTGTCTCGCCTACGCCCAATTGATCGCTCAGGAATCCATACAGAAATAACCCCACGAAGAACCAGATGGGTAAGGCCGACAGAATGACAAGTAACTTCAGCACCGGTTTTCCTAACGTCTGGATCGCTTAGGCAAGGCCGAGATTGCGCTGTATCGCTTCGTCGCGTTGACGAACGAACTCGTTAAACTCTTCCGCCGAGTCGAAACACAAACTCCAAAAGAGTTCATCAGGGCTGACGCCGATGCTGTTTGCGTGCTGCCGTAAAAGCTCCATTGTCTTAATTCGACGATGATCCTCCAGAGGAATACCCAGTATGTCCGCCTCGCGCTCAGTGAGTGCGTCCACTACGGCGCGCGCTTTGAAGTCCGAGGCCAAATAGCGGTCTCGACCTTTCTTCATTTGCTCTTCAGTCAGCTTTTGCATCATTTTTCCTAGACAACTGGTTGAACCGCAAGCATGTCCACGAATGTCACCGGCAGCTCACCATAGTGGCCGTCTGCCGCACCGTAGCCCTTATGCGCATTCTGCACCTCGCGCAAATGGTCAAGCGCATTCGAGACTGCCGTTGACCAAGGCGAATAGCGCGCCAGTTGATCTGCAGGGATTGAGGCCAAGCGCCCCTCCAGGATATTGAGCGCATCGATAAAGTCACGCCCGGTGACCAGCGGCAGCCATTCAGTGCTGAGAACATACTCCATCGCTGGAATCATGTCGCTATCTCCAGCTTCGGACGATTCTCGTACGTCGTCCAGCTGGAGCGCGATAGGTGCCAAGGCTGCCCACACGCCCTTGCTGTATCGGTCATCCCAAGACTGGAACGCGAAGCCGTGCTTGGCCACCAGCGCGTTGATTCGATCAAACATGTTTTTCCTATGCGCGAGCCAGCACGTCTGGCAACTCGATTTCAAGATATGCGAGGACAGCTTCGACCACCTCGCTTTCAGTGCCAGCGGTATCCCAGACCGTTGGCCAGCCCCCCACCGTGTCTGCGTAATCATGAGCAGCAAACCATCGACCCTCTCTCAAGGGAGACAGCTTGACTACCTCCCCTTCACAAAGCTCATTGTGGGCATTTCGGGTGAGCCAGAGCAGATCACTGCTTTCAGCGTCATTGGGATCGTGCGCCACGACCTCGACAAACCAATGGCTTCGACTGGCAATCAGCTTTATGGAAGTGGGGTACAACCCCTCGACAACATTCATGCGTTTTCGTCTACCGTCAGACAGCATAGTTTGTCAGCGTAACGCGAGCGTGATTAACTGCCTCAGCGACATCCGCGCTGGACACTCTTTTCAATGAGGCCGGTACCGAATCGTCGCTGCTGCGCTCATGAGCCTCCGATACATCAGCCAGACGTTGTAACGCCTCAGACAATGCTCCCCGCGCACCTACCAGCTTGGAGTACTCTTCGTTCGTGATTTGAACCATGATTTGCCCTTCACCCGGCCTAGCCGGGGTTCCCGTCAATGAAACAGTTGGAATTCAATCAGATCGTCCTCCGCCTTGTCCAGCACTTCGCCTGCAACTACATGCGAATCGCGACCATTTGGGTACACCACGGCGGGCCGCGCAAGGATGCCTAGCGCCCACTCTGCCTGAACCACAGCATTGTGTGATTCTTCCGTGAAAGCGAACTCGCGGTCGAGAGCCTGGATCACTTTCCGTTCGCCGTACCAAGTCGTTTTCATGATCTGTTTCCCCTCCTATTTCAGTTTAGCCAAGACCGCGCGCACGGCTGCTCTCGACTGCTCCAGACCTTCTTCCACGCGCCGATCCTGGTCATGGTCAATTACGGGCTCAACTGAGCGGGTGCGCGCATGGATGGTGCTTACCACGAAGTCATAGCTCTCACCGGCTGCTTGCGACTCACCACCCTCGCGCCAGATCGCGTTCTTCTTTGCGTGACCGTTGCGAATCTCCGCCCCGTCCCCGTAGAAGGCCATGAGCGCGGCTGCGGCGCTTTCATCATTGCACGAGGCCACATAGTGGCCTGCGGGCGTGTAGATCTTCATCCATGCGACAGGCTTAAGCGGCATGATGGTTTTCCCCGTTATACGAAAACAGTGCTGCCAATGTAGCTCTTTACAGCGGCTTTGAGCCGCCATCCTGTCGACTTGTGACGTGCATCGTCGAACTCATGCACGGTCACAGAAAAGCCGGATCGTTTTTGCATATCGGCGCGACTGATTACGTCTTCGCAATCCTCGCCAACCTGGTCGCCATTATCAAGAATCCAGCCCTTCACGATCCGCAGATTACAGCACGCGCAATGGCGCCGGTCTTCCAACGGCGGCGATACTTTTTTCCCGGTCAGGAAGTCCACACGGCGATCATCAAACTTCTTCACTCGGCGCATCGCAGTCGCCCTCAGCCCTTCAAAGCAGCGCGATATTTACGGACTTGCTTTGCGTAGCCATACGCACGGAATTCATGTCGACCAATTTTTGCGAGGAGCCCACGCAAATCTCGAATAGCATTCAGGTACATAGCGTTGTTCATGATTGATGCCCGTTCGTTACGCCGCGAAATGCAGCGCCCATGAACGTCATCTTATATACTCAATGAGTATATGTCAACGTCTTTTTTTCACTCCCACCAAAATTTCTCGAATGAACTTCCAGAATGACCTCTCCGTAATTCCAACGTTGGAAACGCACCCTCTCTATCTACTCGGACCAAGCTCCTTACCCTGGCCTCTTTGAGAAACGTCGTTGCCTCTATTAGCGGTGTAGGCAATCTTGAGCATTTTCCCAGCCTCTAGCGTCTCCTTATCATTCATGCCGAGTTTTGCCTTCTCATGAATGACCACTTTCCCCCGGCCTGCATCTTGAACAACATGGTGGTCTGACGCAAAAAGAACCGGACCGGAATAGCGCCCTCGCTCCGTGTTTGTAGCGAGAGTAGGAGCATTGATCTTCTTGATAAAGTTCTCCGCTTGAACCAGAGACAGCAGCTCTAAGTCTTCGTCGATCTGTGAAATCGACATTGGACGGCCTTTTACATCTTGCTGTAACAACGGATTCTTCTGTGCTACTTCGGGAGTACGGGCTACCTCCTCTTTGACCAGTTGCTTGAAGAAATTTTCCGCATAGCGTTGCTCGCGGAGATGCTCATCTAATCCAAGTTGATCTCTGATTTTGTGAAGGGCGAACATGCCAACACCTACGGCTGCCGCTCCCAAAACCGCAGTGCCTGCCGCCGGTGCTAACACGGCGCCAGTAGCTGAGACACCAACGACGGCACCCAATGCCGCACCAGGTGCCGCCAAGCCAGCTAACCCGAATGCTTCCGACCTGACCAGCCCATCCACTTTGTCAACGAAGGATTTGAAAAGCGCCTCTGTTTTCTCCTTTAGTCCATTTAGAAGACTTTGTCCCTTCTCAGACACCTGGCGATCGCCGTAGTGCTTGACGAGGACATCACGCACCTCCAAGCGATTTGGTATTTTGTCACCCCGGCTATAGTCAAGTACCAGCGTCATAGCGGTATCTCGATCGCGCCCGGTGCCGTGGACAATATTCATCTTGGCACCGAGCTGGAGCAATCGGTCCACGACCACAGCGTCCCCAACTTTCATGGCACTAACCAGTGGCGTTTCGATCTGGTCAAAATTATTCTTCACTATCGCTGTCGCTAACGCAGGGTTGCTATCCAGAATCGATAGGCAAGCCTGCGAATCTCGGCGATTCAATGCGTCAGAGAACTCCTTCATATCGATAGCGTTCACTTCACTTCCTCCAACATGGACAGGTTGAGCTCGCCCTCGACCATCTCGCAAAATTGGCTGACAAGCGGGGATACCTCCGCAATCAAGAGCGGGGCGTTTTGCTCAGCGGCGGCGCAATCCAGCAAAACTCGCCGGTAAATCTCCATTTGGGTGCCCAAATCGTTAAGGGTATCGATATCGGCGACAGAGAATCCTGAGCGGAGAATGGCTGTAGAAATTGTCTTCGACACCTCCTCCAGTCGCACCAGCAAGGGATCAATCACACTCCCTGGTGCCGAGGGTAGCTGGCTCACTTCAATATCTTGCATCTTTAGCTTCCTCAATAGAATAGATAAGTGATAAATAAATTACTTCAGATTGGAGCCAACATCGATTCAGCTCAACATGCGAATCATGACGCGAACACATTTTTATCACGAACGATAGATTATCTCTTTCCAACGTCGGAAGTGTCTACAAAATATATATATATGCCGCGCAACTGAAAACATCTGCTGCGCGGCATACCATATCATCGTGAAATTGCCTCCAATCTTTCTGTGGCGGCGGTAACCCGTGCTGAACCCTTGGAGTAGGCAATCCGGAGCTGTTTTCCTACTACCGGTCTTTCGTCCTCGGGATCTATACGAGAGATTCTATGTAATATCGCTACCCCTCTGCCGCCGTCCTGCAGGGCATAGTCACCAACCACATGAAGGATCGGCCCGGAGTGCTCACCGCTATCAGATCTCGCATTCAACACGGTCAACTTGCTTTCGCGGCTGTAGGCCTTGATCGCGGCACGGTCTGCGATGCATCGAGCAGCAGCTTCTTGCATCATCGCCGTCGCTGGCGTGGCCTGGTGGTTATCGACGATTGCCTTGGCAAATGCTTCATCGTCGCTAATTTCGCCGAGCACCGCTGCATGTATCTCAGAATTTGCGGCAAGGCACTGATGCCGCGTCTGCTGAAAGATTTCCGCTGCGCGCTTCGGATGGAAAGCGCTGTCGAGATAATCAATCTTGACTAGCTTCGCCTCCGCACGAATAACGGCCTCCGGCTCCAGGACGACTTCGGCCAGGTCATCGGCTTTCGTGCCCGCACCGGCAATTTCTATCGTTCGAGGCTTCCAGCGGGACTTAAATTTTTCATCGTCCTGCTGTCGCTGCAGTTCCACCATAACTTCGGCCATATCTGCGCGCAAGTCGCTCAAGTACTGCTCCTGTGCGAACGGCTTGAGCCGCTCAGCCTTGGCCCCCTCTCTTTCAGCGACGCTCGCAACAAGGCGTTCCTTCGTCGCGACAACCTCCCCATCGAGCGCAGCAAGCGCGTTGTCCAAGCGCTGAAACAGACCATTGATGCTGAACTTATCCCGGGCGTCGTAGATCAGGTTATTGGGAGAATGTGTGGTGGCGCCACTCAACTCGAACCACAACATATCTGAACTTTCTTTGCCACGTGTGGCCGCTTGGCAGTACGCCCTTACGGTGAAGCCACGATATTCACCTAGTGTAGCCGGGCGGTGCTCAGCGTATGAACTGCTCGGCCTGTCGCTGATCGCCTTAGCTACGACGTCCATTGTCCATTTCGTAAGAGCTTCCTTCTGCTCTTCGAAATCGAGAACCCCCGACTTGGTGACCAGCTGTTTCGAGGGCGCCGCGTTACGCCGGTCGATATCGGCCTGCAGCTTCTTCACGCGTTCATCGATATGATCTTCGATTCCAGTCAGGCTGCTGACCTTGTGATCTAGCGCGTGCAAGTTTCTTTTGTAATTTGCATGCGCCGCTTCGATCTTCTTTAGCTCGCTCTGAATCTGGACCTGAGCGAAGATCAAATGATTTCCCGTTGCTGCCGCCTTCATCTCGGCAGCATTAGCTGCCTCGCTCGTCACGTCGTCAATCACTCTGGCGATCATATCGCCGCGCCGGAATTGCTCTATCGCGGCCGCCTTGTACTCAATCGTCTGCCACATGCGAGCGTCGTACGTCTGTTTCGTACTGTAGTTAAAGATCTCTACTTCAAAGCCGTCAGGATCGGCCTCGAATAATGCATTGCCTTGGCGGATGATACGACCGAGCCGTTGCGTTAGATCACGCGGGCGCCACGGGCAATCCAGATTGTGCAAGCCAACGAGCAGCCGTTGCACGTTTGTGCCGGCACCCATCTTCGTAGTGGACCCGAGGCAAAAGCGTTTCTCGCCCCGGTTCATCTGGTCATAAAGCTTAGCCAGCTGCGCATCAGTTTTGGCATCGTGGATGAATGCGATCTCCCCTGCAGGTATACCGCGGGCAATTAACTTGTCTTTGACGTCTTGGTACACGCTGAAACGGCCCTTGTTCGATGCCGACAGCAACTCGTCCATCGAGATCGCAGGCCCCTCCTCTTCTTCGTCGTCGACCGATGCCGATCGTACCGAGACCGAATCATTGGTCTTGGATGCGACCTTGGGCGTGGACAAATCGCAGAAAATAAGCTGCGTGCCTTTTTGCTTGTCCCACCGATGATAGAGGTCCACCGCGCGATCGATCATCTGGTTGACTTTGCTTCCCTCAAAGTCGTCAGCACTGTCGTCGATCAAGCGGAAATCGAGCCCCGCCTTACGCGCGTCGTTGGTCACCTTCAAGGGGTTGTCTAAACGCGGGTCCGTCGGCATGTGTTCCATGCGGTAGATAATCGAACCTGGATTCCAATTCGTTACGGGGCGGCCATCCTCATTAAGGAGTGGCAATTCCTTCTCATCGGTAACAACATCACGCACGCCCATGAAGCGCGCTTGCTCAGGAGAGCGCTCCACGACAACGTTCTGTGGTTTTCCTCCTTTGATCTTCGGGAGCGGGAAGCGCTTTCCAATTGACTGTGCTTGTGCTTTCAGGTCAGCGTTGGTGATGACATCCGCGAAGGAGCGGTACATTGAGGCCAGCTCTGGGACGTTCTGGAACTTCGAAAAGCGAGAGTTCATTTTGTAGTTCACACCCGTAGCATCCAGTTCCCATCCGGTCACCACCTTTCCAAAGGTCGACGCCCATGCATCAAAGTGAACAATGCCACGACTCTTAAGTTCATCGTATTGAAGGTACCGCTGCAGCGTATAAACTTCAGCAATCGAATTGGCCACCGGTGTTCCGGTAGCAAACGTCAAGCCTCGCTTGTCAAAAGTTTCGTGAATGTATCGACATTTGACGAAGAGATCGAAGGCCTTTTCCGACCCCTGCAGGTTGCCAAGACCGGCTACGCGCGACATTGAGGTCGCGATATAGAGGTTCTTAAATTCATCGGCTTCGTCGACGAGCAGAGCATCTACGCCCAGCTGGTCGAAGGTCACCACCTGGTCCTTGGAGCCTGTCTCTGATGCACGTTCCAGTTTGGCTTTCATACGATCTTTGATTTTCTCCATCTCTTTGATGGCCACGCGATCGCCATTCTCCTGCTTTAGCGCAACGATCGCGTCAGACAGGTCATCAATCTGCTCGTTCAAGATGGCCTGCAGCGTATGTTCAGGCATACCAATCTTCTTCAAACTAGAGTGCGCAATAATCACAGCGTCCCAATCACCAGTTGCAATCCTCGCGAAAAGCTTTTGACGATTCTTCTTTTCGAAATCCTCCTTTTCAGCCACCAGGACATTTGCATCGGGATACAGGGTATTGAAGGCGTCCTTCCAGGGGAGCAGCAAATGATTCGGTACCACTAGCATGGGCTTGCGAACCAGCCCCATGCGACGCGATTCCATGGCCACCCCGCACAATGCAAAGGTCTTGCCCGCCCCGACTTCGTGATCAGCGAGAGAGTTGCCGTCTTGGATGCTGCGCCAGATGAAGTTTTTCTGACTTGGGCGAAGCTCGACGGCCAAAGACGCACCCGGCAAGGTTAGATGTGATCCATCGTACGTTGGCGCGACGTGAGTGTTGAATCTCTCGTTGTAGATTGCAGCCAAGGATCGACGTCGCCCAGGATCTTCCCAGATCCAATCAGCGAAGGCCTGCCGAATTTCATCCGCCTTCATGCCAGCCACCGCAGTCTTCTCGGCGTTCAGCCGATATATGGGCCGATTAGCATCGTCGTGGCCGATCATGTCACGGACCTGGATCGGTCGATTGGCCAAAATCGACTCAATTAGCTGGTTCGCTGGCGCCTCCTTGGTGCCCCACTGAACGGTGAATACGGTCGGGTCTCCGGTTGCAATCTTCGTGACCCACTTACCGAGGCTAGGTTGATAGCTGATGCTGCAGCTAACATTGCCGAGCAGCTGGCCGACGAACTCTTCCACGACTGCCGGTGGCACCCACGCAGATCCCAGCTGGACGGCAATGTCTATCGGCTCGATGTCCTTGGGGATCACAGCGCGCAGCGCCTCGACGTTCTTTTCCATCATCGGGCTTTCGGCCAATGCGGATTCGGCAACACGCAACTTCTCCTTCACGTTGCCGGAGAGGTATTGATCTCTGGTGAACCACCGTTCCTTTTCGATCGGATCTTGGAAGACCAGGCCATCAAGCTCCGCGACCATTTCCTCGACGCTCTTCCCATATAAACGCCGCATCAGAGTCCAATCCACGGCACCACGCTCGTTCATAGAGACAACCAGAGCTTCCTTGGCAGACTCTACTGATTCGATCATGCGTCGAGGAGAGCATACCCTGCGCGTAAAGATCGCAGCCTTGGCCGCGCTGGGCGCGCGAGGCTCACTGCCATCTCGCTCTGCAATCTCCGGCGAAATACCTTTGTCGTAGTCCCGTTCGAGCGCCTGCAGGAGGGGGTATTCTGGGTCATCCGACATAGCCAGGCGATTGGCTTGGGACGAAAGATGCCCATATCGCTTCACAAAGCCATCATAGGCCGTGTTGAGCCGCTGGCGCATCGAATCCAAAGTCTCTGGCGCTAGATCTTGCTGCTCTGCCTGCATCAGCGCAGTGACGGCATCCCTCACCGTAATCATACCGCGGACACGCTCACCGGCCCGCTGGCTACGAAATTCCGCGTATTTTGCGTCCTTGCGATCAAGCTGATCCGGCAAACGCATGGCGATGCGCCCGTCGGACGCGACGAAATATGCCCCGACTTTGGCTTCGCTGGGCACGTCGATGCTGGAATTCTGTACTTCGGTCGCACGGTCAGGGGCCGTATAAATGTTTCGCGGCAGAGTCTTGGCAGCGCGCGCGAATGCGGACTCAAGCGAAATGCCGCTGTCAGCCACCGTGAGGATTTCACGCCCATGTTGGCCGCGATCCATTTCCAGCTTTCCAAGCACCATGTCAGGACGACGGGTGTAATAGCTGTTGATCGGCACGACGGCCCCATCTTCAAGTGTCATCTCACCCAAAGTTGTCCAGGACGTGTCTATCTCCTGCCCGTCTCGCGCTTTCTGGAAGAATACAACGTCGGTCGTAACTTCCGTATTGGCAATCTGTTTGAAGGTGCTGCTAGGCAGGCGCACCGCACCGAGGAAGTGAGATGAAGCAGCGATCTGCTCGCGAGCATCGGTTCCAGCGGCATCAAGGAAGTAACTGCTCACCACGAATGCCGAAACGCCCCCTGGTGCCACCTTTGCTAGTGACTTGGCCAGAAAGTAATTGTGGATGGAGTGCCGGGACAGATCCTGATGGACCTCATCGAAGACGCGCTGATTTCCAAATGGGGGATTTCCGACGGCCGCGTCGAAGTACCCATCAGGGATCATCACGTCTTGGAACCCTCGCTGGATAATCGTCGCTTCAGGATATAGGTGTTTGGCGATCGCAGCGGTTGTTGGGTCCAGCTCGATCCCGGTTACTTTTGAAGATGCGCGAATTTCCTCGGGCATGACTCCAATGAAGTTGCCGGTGCCAACAGCGGCGTCCAAAATTCGGCCGCCACGGAAACCGAACTGCTCTAGGACATCATAAATTCCGGTGATGACTTCGGGGGGAGTGTAATGAGCGTCTTGTGTAGAGCGACGCGCCGCGTCAAATGCTTCAGCGCTCAGCGTCGTGCTAAGTGCTTCATACTCGCTCTGCCAATCTGCATTGGCCGGGTCGAACGCCTGTGGAAGGCCGCCCCACCCCACATATTTCACCAGGACGGACTGTTCCTGCTGCGTCGCTTGCCTGCCTTCTTCGGCCAGGCGATTCAAAAGTTCAAGTGCCGAGAGGTTGGCTTTGAATTTTGTTTTTGGTCCTCCGGCGCCGATCTCGTCGGCACTGGAGATTGCGTAATTCAGACCTGCAGCTGGAGCTCGATACCCGCCTGCTGGAGGTACTCCTCCTCGGTCATCGTCCGCAGCTGGTCGTTCGCCAACGCCAGCGACGTACGCTCGCGATGAGCTTGCTGGCTGATCGCGTCCAGGAGCAGAATCTGTCCTTTCGCTTCCAACGCTGCCAGCTGCGTCGGCGTCGAAGAGGCCCAGCGATCCGCCACTTTCCATTCCCGCAGACCGAAGCTGCCTCGCTTGAGCTCCGTGATCGAGTCGTGTGTCAGAACCCTGGCTGCGACTTCCAGTGGCTGCGTTTTCGTTGTCAGCATTTTCATTCCCTTTTATATCGTGAGAGATCTCGGCATTCAATTTTTCCACATCTTCTAGAGTGTGGTCAAAAGCTGCTTCGACTGCAAAAAAATCCAAAGACAGCTGTGAGCTGTCCACGCTTTTCCTCTTCATTGAGTATGCACCGTACGATGATTGTGTTAACCTACCGCCCGCCATTCGCAAGATGGCAGGGCGACCTCGGCTTCGCACGGTGCACCCCGTGTAGAGCGGCTGGTTTATTCCGGTCGTCGCTCTGCAGCCAAAAAAATAACTATTGCGGAATCAAATTCCAACGTTGGAAATTACTTAGTAAATACCTCCCCCAGAACTTCATATTCGGTGACCATGATCGTCACCACTCCATTGGCCTGGTTCAACCACGGCTTGCCGGTAATACGCATCCGGCAGTTCTTATCCGGCAACTGCACTTTCGAAACATCAAATCCAACCTGCACTGCCGCGTCATGAGACTTGATCACTCCATACACTCGGCCCGCCGACGCCTTGACTGCCTCCACGAAGAAATCCGCCTCCACGCGCTCAAAATGGCTCAGCTGCGAACCCAAACGCTTCAATGCCCCCGATAACTCCGACATAGTTTATTTATCTCCAAAATTTACTTCGATTGCTGCTAACTTCGCTTCCATAAACTGCTGATTCTTGTTCGTACCCGCTTGCTTCTGCCGCCCGGCGCCCGCGACGCGGCTGCCGACAGCGGACTTGGATTGCCCCGCAGGGCGACTAACCACTGTGGGCGCCAACTCCGGCACTTCATATTTGGCGGCATTTACTACCTTCTGTACATAGCCGTTATCGAACCCATTCACAAGGCTGCCGGTGTTGTACGCGCTGATTGCCGCCTGAAGCGCTGTCTGCCCCGGTCCGTAAATCTTTACAGCACGAGCATAGTCGTCAAGCAAGATCGTCTGAGCGCTGGCCAAGTTCTTGCAGGCATCAAGCGCGTCGTCGAACGAAAGCCCGAGTCTTGCAAAATTGCGGATGTTGATTTGGCCAGCACCGACGCCAAATACATGCTTTTGATCTCGCAACGTCTTCATGATCTGGATCGCTTCTTCCTTTGTCGCTGGATAGAAGCTTCGGAGAACACGCTCGTCAGCGGGAAGGCTGAAGTCGCCATCGTCGGAAATGGCAAACGGATTTCCTTTGCTTTCGTGCCGTACGATCGCACCAAGCGTCTTGGGGTGAATCTTTGGTGCGCACCGCGAGGCCACCTCGTTGAAATCGGCGCCGGTGGCGTCAGACATCGCAACCGCAAAATAAAGAGCGCCCAGGACATATACACGACTAATCATGACATCACCTTTCCCAACAATGCGTCATATGCGATTCGGACTGTCTTTCCGACCGTGGGGATGGCATCCAAGCGCTTGGCTTTGTGAATGGTGTAAATTGTCAGATTGCTGACCTCGCGCTCCAGCAGGACAAAATCACGGTCTGCTGCAGCGACCTTTCCTGCGTACGTTTGATTGGGCCACACCTCGTCAATGAAATGCTCAACGTCGCTTTCATAGCAACGCTCGCGCAGTGCCTTGACGTAACCACGCTCGGTTTCTGATTTCAGTCGGCAGAAGCCGGTTTCTTCCAGCTGCCGAAGGCCGTCAGTTTCTTTCAACCGTACATGCACCTCGAAATTATCTTGCGCATCGAACCGTGCATCCTTCACCACGATCTGAAATTCCACCATGTGCGTATCGAGCTCTCCGACCGGCAGGCGCGTTTTCGTATCGATCAGGTTGGCGGTGAACTCCAGGATCTCACCCGCCTCATCGCCCTCTTGGTACACCACCACTTCCACCGCTGGATAGTGTCTATACACGTTAATGGTGGCATCCAACGTGTCGCGTTTGCCGGTCCGATCAACGGACAGCATCAGCCAGTTGCTATGAACTTTTCCCTTCTCGTCTTCGAACTGGTAGCCAATTCGCGATGGCGGTGCGAGTTTCGCCCGCTCGGCGAAAATAGGCACGTTGTAGTACCGGATCTTTTTGCCCTTAATCACGGGATGTCCAGCCACGAAAATCAGTGAATCTGTGCCAGGCATCGTCAGAACCTCATCAGGTGTAATCAATGGGCGCTCGATGTTCTCATTGCTGACGGACATTTGGTTCAGCATCGCCGACAAACGCCCCCCAGAATAGGTGACGTTTTCCATTTTCACAGTGGTAGTACCGCAGTACTTGCTGATGACCTCTGCCGTTTCCACCGTATTTGGCGTATAGGCCACGCGGACATGGCAACCTGCCATGATCGCCTGGTTCTTCCCGTAGGCCTTGTCACTCTCCAGCTGAATGATGTCCTGGACGAACAGCATCGCAGTAATGCCGTAACCCGCAAAGAACCCCAGGCCATCTTCGATCGCCTCCATCTTTCTCAGCGTCGGAAGCTCGTCGATGATCAACTTCAACGGATGTTTGAAGCCGCGAACACTCTTACCATCCTCAAAGGACATGCCTTCAGTATTGCGCCTGCTGATGTACGTAATCAGGAGCCGGGTCAGCGGTCGCAAACGCTCCTTGTCCGACGGGGGCACCACAATATAAAGCGACATCGGCTTATCGTGGTTCATCAGATCTCTCACGTAGAAATCTGAGCGACGGGTGTTGCGAGCCACAATGGGCTCCGTGTACAGAGAGAGTCGAGTTTTGGCGGTAGACAGCACGCCACCCCGCTCTTTCTCATCCTTATTCAGCATGGCGCGTGCTTGGCGCGCTACCTCGGGATGTGTCTTCACCGGGTCGCCATTGGAGTCCGTCCAGCCCATGATGCCCTCTGGGTCATGCTCTGCATTCATCATGTGCTCATACATCTGCTCTGGCGCCGTGAAAAGAGGGTCCGCCATATAGGCGGCTGCGCCACTGAGCGTCTTGTCCTTCTCAGCATAGACCATATGCAAGAAGAGACCTGTCAACCATTCGAATGAGGTACTGACCCAGTGGTCGTCCATCCCCTTTGCATCCGGATCGGCGACGGCCGCTGCGATGTTTTGCGCGTCCATAACGTCCAACTCACTCCATGCGCGAATCTCATCCAGCGCATTCCACTGCACACCTGCCAAGTGCTTGGTACTTCCGTTGATGCTCTTCTGTATGCGGCCTGTGGCATCAAAGCATGCAATCAGCTGTCCAGCCCGATGCCGGAAACCACTGGTTAGTTCGTAATTTTCTTTCTTAATATCGTTCGTAGCAGTGCTGTGCCGATAACTCAACAACGTTGGTAGCACCATGCCGGTGCCTTTTCCTGATCGAGTCGGTGCATAGACCAGCACGTGAGCGTCACCATCGTAACGAAGGAAGTGCTGCACGCCATCAACCTCGAAAATCCCAAGGTAGACACCGTCATTTTTCCGAGCTTTCGTTTCGACTAGCTCCATTTTTTCGATATCCACAAACTCGGCATATCGCGCGGTTCCGTGAACTCCCACCACTTCCTCGCGCACCAAGCTGCGGCGATACCAGGTAAAAACTGTCATGGCAACAGTCACAATGCCGCCAGCCAGGATTACCCAAACACCTTCATTCAAAATTTCTTGGACCTGGCCTCCCTTCATGGAGAAATCCATCTGCCACACGAACCATCGGAATGGCTGATAGATTTTGAATTTGCGGAAAGCCACCACCGCCTCGCCGAGTCCACCCTGATATCCAAAACGGAACGCGAGATACTGGGTATTTACCCATGAAGTGAGCAGCATGCCCAACAACACGATGAAGACCCCGCTGAGCCCCACCTTCTTGTTTCTGTTCCCGCTACCTTCTCTTGTGATGGCCATCGAATCGTCCCGAACGCTAAAACATATAAATATATGAAAACAATTTGAATTGTAAATTGTTTTAGCGCTGATGTCCTTTCTCTTTTGTAGCTATTTGCACATGGGAAACTAACTTTCCGTCGCTGACCTTCACCATTGCGCCGATCTCAGGCACTTTGTCCAGCCGGTTCGTCAAGTGCGCGACAAGCTTCTTCTTACCGATGTCTTGGGCGCTATGCACGCCTGTGTGCTGAACAAAGGCGCCGGTATGCACTTTACCTGGCGTCTCCCGCAGCTCAACGTCGACACCATAAGTACGATATGCCCAAACGGATAAGGCATTGAGCGACTGGTTTAAGCCGATGGCATTCATGATTTGGGCTTTTACAGCATCGAGCCCTTCCGCCTGGTGCAAGTCGTTAAAATCGGTCAATCCGCGCTGCTCCACTTGGAAGGCCGGGAACACGGAAGTGCCACCAAATTCCATCGCGGCAGCGACAGATTTTTCCCGCCCAGCATTCAGCACCACCAGTTGCTTCTTGTCGCCAGCATCGTTTTCGAGCGAGACGACCACTCGATCTATATCGTTCTCGCCCTTCACCAGCGTCCAGCTAGCGTGACCACCGGGAGTAAAGAAGGGCACATTCTGCTCAGGCAGGGCATCGAGCTCAAACGGTGCCATTTGCAGGCTCTTTTGGAGGTCGAACTTTTTCAACCTGGCCAGCACAACATCTTCAGTCAAACGATCATCATCGCCGCAAAACAACAGCACTTTCTCTGGCATTCTCGGCGCCAACGATGTGGCCACGTTGTGGATGTTGCCGCTATCGAAGCAAACGATCACAGGCAAACCGGTCGCCTGGTGCAAGCTTGCGCCGGTCGCGAATCCTTCGCAAAACAATACCGTCGTCCCGTGCGTAACATCACCAATAGGAAAAAAGCAGCCTGTCTTCTTGCCGCCTTTGCGAAAATTCTTGCTATCAGGCGCAAGATATTGCGCGGACCATACATGGCCCTCTGCATCTTGCATCGGCACCACCAGGAGATCTCGCAACCGCTTTACCCCTTGCACTGGCTGCACGCCCTTTTTTCGGAGGTACGGATTTTCAGCCCCCGCATCGGGCAGTACCGCGAGACTGGCGGAGACTTTTTCCGCTACTGCGCGGTAGTCTTTTTCGATCTGCTCTTTGGAAGCCTCCAGTGCGATGGCTGCGTCTTCGCTAGAGCGGCCGGGTGCGCGAGGAACATCCTCTTGAAACAACGCACCGCTGCCACGCAGCACCATCGGGGTGAACTGATGGGCGTATTGCCAACCGCCCTTTTCGCCCGTAAAGAAGTTCTCGAAATAGGCATTCGCCGACTTAGCCGTCAGATTTCCCTTGTACGCACCTTTGTATTCTTTCTCGGAGCCCGCGGCCCGGGTTTTCTGCCACTTACCATCGAGAACAGGGTCTCCTTCGATCACCAATCCCGCCTCCTCCAAAACGGCTTTAAATTCTGCCAGCGCTGTGGACTCAGTTCGAACAGGTCGATCCATCCAGGATTGCATGCGACGACGATCAACCTTTCGATCGTCGAAGAACCAGGCGCCAGCGTTTCGATCCCACGTGATGCCACTGGTACCGTCTGGCAACAGTGCAGCCGTTTTGGCCTGCTCCTTCTCCGGAAATGGAACATCGATGTAAATTTTTGCCATGTGCAGATTTCTGACGTTGGAAATGAATGCGCCCTCGTGTGGAGGGCGCACGCTGCCTTACCGACTAAGGCCTTTGGACTTTTCCTTGGCCTGGTCGGCTTTGCCTTGCCCCTGCGAATAGACCACGCGCAAGGATTTCAGCTTTGCGTCTTCAACGCCGATTCCTGAGATTTTGCTGCGATCATGCACGACGTACTTATCGCGGCCGAGGTGCTGGACGAAATGGGTTTCGTTCTGGAAGACAACGGGGCCGCTGCAGCTGTCCTGCTTCAGATTGATCGCGCGAACGCCCGCCCCCTTCTTCATCACGAAATCGACCGCATCACGGTAGTTGCCATCGAAAGTGTGCTCGGTCACGGCGGCTTTTGCCGCAGGCGTGATTTCCTCCGCCTCCTTCCGGATAACGTTGGGTTGGCGATTCTCGCGGTCAGGCCGCTCATTTTCGGAGAGATGCACTTTCCAGCGCTTCAGATCGTTTTCGTCCGGCTCATAACCATTCACTCGAATGCCAGCTTGCATGGCATGGAACCAGGCTTCGGCCTTGAATTCCTTGGTGCCGCTGACGTCGATACCGAGCCAACCCTTGGCCTTCACCAGTTCGAGGGTCGCTTGGAAAACTGCCACTTCGTCGCTCTTGACAGTCAGCATGTCGCCGCCGTCGACAATCTTGGCCTTGCGCGAACCTGCCGGGCAATACTCGCCCTTCGCATTTCTCACAAAGGCCCCTTCAGCCAATTTCTCTGGTTGTTTTGACTCGTCACGATTCTTAGGCGGATTAGATGCGGCATTTGAAAGGCCGTCTGATTCATCCACCGAGTGCCGGATGGTCGCGTCTTCCTTTTTCCTGGGCGACGCTGGCTCACGTGCGAGTTCGCCAGCCGTCTCCAAGTGATCCACCTCCCACAAGCGCAAATTCTCTGGCCTCTCGGACGCAACAAACTGCTTACCATCCCATGTCTCAGACGGTACGTTGCGCGAACCCATGCCCATGTCGCGCACCGTGATCTTGTCGCCGATTGAGACGTAGGTCTTGAGATAGGTGTCCTCCAGGCCTCGGCCCCAGATAGTTTGCGACTTGCCGTCCACGTTGAGAGTGACGAAATAGCTCTGCTCCAGCTCCGCGTTGAATTCGCGCGGAGCCTGCCCAAAGGCCTCTACAATGCCGGTGAGCGGTTCTACGACAGGCCCGGTGAAAGACTGCTTGATAGTGTTTTGTTCCACAGCCATGATGACCTCAAAAAAATGGGCGCCAAGGCGCCCAGGTTGAACAGATTGCCAATATTTATCGTTCCAGGCCCTGCGAACGTTCCGGTTTCGGTTGAACCGACGCACGGCCTTTGTCGTACCTGATCTTCACCTTGTCCCCGACATTGGGGATGTCCTGCAGTTGACCGACGCGATGCAACGATACGTACTCGCGCCCGGTATGTTGAGCAACGAAGCGGTCATTGATCGCTAAGATTTTGCCAGTGGTCTCTTGACCGTCTTTGGTGAAAGCGTCGCGCACGTTCGCGCTGTCCAACTTGCGCGCGACCGCCGCCTCGATCTTGCTGCGGTCGCCCTTTTCGCTCACCACCTCACGGCGCATGTCATTGACGGCACGCGCGACAAACTCTTCCATTTCCGCAGGCACATTCCAGACCTTCGCTTCGCGATCGAAGGCGGCGCCCTCCAGCTTTCCGATACGCGCCGACAGTGCCGGGTTGAAAGCGAACGCAATCTTGAAACCGTCCTCGTCTTTCGTGACTGTGACGCCGTCGCTCTCCTGGCCGTTTGGAACACTGCGCAGCTTCTCCAGGGCGGTCCGGCCATCACCGACGCTGGCGCGCCCCTTGTCGTCATATTTAATACGAACGTCGTCGCCAACAAAAACCGCATCACGCAACTCGCTCAGCTGGTGAATCGAAATAAACGCAGTGCCATTATCCTTGGCCAAGCCATTGAACTGGGCAGCATAGCGGCCATTAGCCGCGACGATCTCCCCGGTATAGTCCTTGCCCTTCTCGATGAAATCATGAACCTTGGGATCGCCGCTGAAGCCTTTGGCTTTCATGAGCGACAGTCCCTTCTCCACTGCGCTGGCCTTTACCGACAAGAACGCTTCCTGGTTCAGGCCGACTTCTTCGCGCAAGAAGGCCACGGCCTCGCCGAGCTCGTCAGCCTTCCCATAAGGAACGACCCAGGCGTTGATTTGCGGGTTCTTGTCAAACTCGGCTCCTTCGATTTCGCGCATGCGAGTCAGAAACGCATGGTTGAATGGGAACTGGACCAAGAATTCGCCGTTTTCCGGCGACTGAGCAACCACGACGCCTTGTGACTCGCCCACAAATTCGGGGGTGTCAAACTCTGCTGCTTTGGCTTTTGGCTTTGCCATACCTTTCTCCTAATCCTAAATAAATATATTAGTCAATCGTGAAAGCCCAATGCAATGCAGCGCTTGAGCACTTTATCGACCTCGCCCTAGTTCTGGCGCCGCCCGATCCTTGATCCCCGCCCGACCGCCGCGATACTCGAGCGTCACTGCGTCCCCGACAGCAGGAACTTGAGCGAGGCGCGCAAGGGAATGCACAACAACGTTACCGCGCCCCACGTCTTGAGCAATGTGAAAATCGGCTTTTGCGATCACTCTACCGGTGAAGTTCCGATCAACACGATGATCAGCCTCAGTAACCGTAATGTTCTCGCCCAGCTCGGCGCGCGCCGCGCGCACAGCCAATGCAAGGCTCACCTCAATTTGGTTGGCAGGCACGATCTGCGTCTGCTGCTGCAAGGCAAATTTTTCGGCTGCACTGTTTACCACGTCGAGGATCTGCTGCATGCGCTGTCGCTTGAGACCAAACTCGTTTTCCACTTCCGGGCGCTTACGCTGGTCCACCAGCACCGCGCGCGCGGCTTCGCGATTGCTGGCGGTAAGCCTGGTAGTGGCAATAACTGCGTTGAATTCGTCTAAGTTCATGGAGAGATCACAATCGGCATGACAAAGACGCAAGTTTAAAGCAGTTTTAGCCTTGCTACGCCTCTGCCTGCGAAATGCCTTGGCGGAAAATCTCGTTTAGCCATCGTTTGTAGTCACGCATATCGGCGCGAATCTGAAGGCCGATTTCCATCGTTGGAAATTGGGGCCCGCCGATACCGAAGGTGCGCTTCACATACGTGGGACTCATGTACACATATTGCTCGTCAAAAACTGGCTTATCGGCGCCATAGGCTGAACTGCTGCCGCTTCCCAGCGGTGACGTCCGCAACTGCTCCGGCGCGCTAAAACGATCGAGAACAGCCGACACTCCTGGTTCCATCACTGCTACCAACATTTCAACCCCCTAAAAGACACCAATAACACGAACGAGTTTAACTCACGTCAAGATTTTGTCAAGAGTTTGTCAAGAGTTACGAGGCAGACCCCTCCGCCTCATCAAAAGCAACTGCTATAAATATATGTTGCCCTTGGGAAGTATAGACCGATTCTCATCCTTTGCGGATCTTTACCGAGAGAAAATATGTCTATATGGGAACTAAATATAAAGATAGTTGTATTCTCACAAATCGAGATAGTCACGAAAACAACTCAGGACGATGGTCGATGTTGACCCAGGCCGTCGAAGTCTTGTCGCTACTTTTCTTGAACAGCACCACTAATTTCTGTCTGGGGCGAACGAATTGAAGCGCAGGCAGCGGCAGACCAAGATTGGTCATCACGTAATTGTTATATAAGGGGTCGAGCCCCAATATGATCTTGGTGCCGGGACCAGCAAGCTGATCCGGCGTAAAGTGTTTCGGATTTTGTGAGGCCAGCACCAACATCAGTCCAAATTTTCGGCCCTCGTTCATGATCTTATTGATGATGTGGTCCGTGTCCGACTGGATGTATAAATGGGCCTCGTCGAGGATGATCACGTCCCTCACATGCTTCTGCAGACCGCGCTGGACCGCCCTTTGGAACAGCTCTTCCAGTTGGATGTCGACAAAAATCTGCCGCTCCTCCTTTCCTAGCGCGCTAATCACCATCCGACGAACCGCGGCGTGTGGGCTAAACGGTGGAGGAACGGAACGAAAAATACCGATCGCGTAGAGATTTTCCAGACGGTCTATGACCGATTCCAACACATCGGCGTCCGCATACTTCATATAATTATCTAGCTCGTAGCCGGTTGCGACGTGGTTGACATGATCAATGAACGCATCAATTAAAACGGCCTTCTGTTTGGCCAAGCTTTCTTCGATCTCTTCAATCTTGCGAGGATCGTCAATACCACCAGAGCGCTTGAGCGCGGCGAGGCGTTTGGAGTGGAGAGTACGGGATGCTCGATAAAAAGCGTCCAGCTTTTGCATCGAGGCTTGAGAAGCACCAAAGAAGATCTGCTTGTGCTTTGCCTTCGCGAAGGAAATCGCATCGCGAAGTGTCGGATATTGACGGCCAAAGGACTTCGGGGGCCAGCGCAGCAATGCACCGGTATACTGCTCCTTGAAGCACCACCACGCGCCGACAGTTCGGTCGAAATCCTGTGCGCCAGCATTCCTTGCTAAAACGCGCTCTTCATATGGCACGTCTAAGTATTGACGGTCTGCGGGCAAATTCGGGACTTGGCTGTCTTCCGGACGCAGTGCCCAGGTATCGGGGATTTCGGGATTGAATCCCCGACTCGTGTAGAGATCGAACAAGATGTCGCGCAAGACCTTTTCTTGGCGCGGGCCGAGCTTGTGCGAGGTGTTGTTGATGGTCGAGATGAACGAACGAACACGCTTTCTGATACCACCGAAATCAGGATCGGGATTGAGTGCCAAGGGGTTGTAACCGAAGTCTGTGGACTCCGAAAATTTGACACTGGATGCGCCAGGCACGTGCATGTCATCGTGGGCGTCGAACACATAGAAGATAGGCTGGACTTCTCCGGCGCCCTTATCCACGATTTGGCCGTCGGTAATGATACGGCGGAACAGGGTGGTCTTTCCTGAGCCTGTATCGCCCAATGCGATGATGTGAGGATTGATCAAGGTTGCGCTGTCGTAGACGACTGGGTGCAACGTTTCACGATTGGCGGCGTTGGTGCCGAGACTAACTTTCATTGAACACCCACATCGAAGACGGCCTGCCCGCGCTGAGCAGGCCGATCATTTCTCTTACGACTTGACCTTGTTCACTGCCTTGAGCAACTCGCTCACCAGGAGGTTGGGATTCTCCGGCTGCGCCACGCCCAACGTGTCCAGGATCTCTTTGATCAGCTGCGTACCCAGGTGGGTTTCGAGCATGATGTCGTCTGGCAGATTGATACTGTTGGCGATCACCGACAGCTGACCGATGGACAATTTAACCGGCTGTTTGTCGAACGCTGCGACGCTCACAGGTTGAGGGCTACTCGGCAAGGTGACACTGGCGTCGTTCTCGAAAGAGCGCTGCGTAGCGGGCGCCGTCGGCCGCTGGCCCACAGGCGAAGGCTTATCACCTTGGTATTTGTAGCTTTCGCCCTCGACCTGAAGGTTCTCGAACGTTTTGTTGATCGAGTTGAGGTCGTCATCAGACAAAACGCTTCCTACCGTGGTCTGGGCTTTCGGGGCAGAAGACTTGGCTTCCGCCGCTGCGCCTCGAATATCGCCGGACGTCAGGGGGCGATTTTCGGTTTTGGCGACTTGCTTAAGCTTGGATTGCTGCTCCTCTGGCAAGGCGCGGTATTGCTCCAGCAATGATGCATAGGTGATGAAACCCGAATCAACCACATCCGACCAACGGGGGTCCAACAATGCAAGAACACGTGAAATATATTGCGAGCCCTTGTTCAGAATTTTACCCAGAGCCTGCTTCTGCAACTCTGGATATTCGTCGAGGGTGCGACGCAGAAAGCGAGCAACCTGCAGATCGCTCAAATCCTTGCGTTGCAGGTTTTCGGACAGCTGCGCGATCTTCAGTTGCGCGCCGTCCAGCTGCTTTACCAGCACCGGAATTGTCTTGGAACCGTTGGGGCCTCGGCCCTTCGCGCGGTTGATAAAGAAAGCGCGCACGCGACGCTCACCCATCCCGACCTTGTAACGACCTGGCTTCTCCGGATTGGGCACCAGCACCGGCAGCTGATGGAGTCCTTCCTGGGCGATATTCTCTGCAAGTTCTTCGACCGCAGCCTGCTCCTCCGCGTCGACCTCACCATCGACTGGGTAAAAGGAGTCGCGCGGTTGGAACTCGTCGAAATCGATAAGATCGAGATCCACTTCCTTAGGCACATCTGCGACAGGCTTCAGCTGGGCCAAGAAGTCAAGCGATGTACCTCCTTTTTGTTTCGCACTGGATGCCTTGGCGGGCGGCGCGATCGGGGCAGATTTCTTGATGGTGGCGGGCTTAATTGCGGGCTTAATTGCGGGTTTCACAGCGGGCTTCACTTCTTTCTTGGCTGCAGCTGCAGCGGGTTTCTTCACGACTGCTTTTGCAGCAGGTTTGGTTGCGGGCTTTGCCGTCGGCTTCAATGCAGGCTTGGCGCCGGCCTTGCCGGTTGCCTTTACAGGTTTCTTCGCAGCACTCATATTCGCCACTCCTTTTTTAGGATAAGACTTGGCGGCAGAATTCACGCCATTGCTTTTTCTGTTTGCGCGCTTTCGGGTTCTCCCAAACCGGCATGCCCGCTGCAACAGCGTCGGAAACTGCCTGGCTGAGAATAAACGTCTCCATCAGGTTTTCTCCAAAGCTCTGCTGCATCTTGGCCAGGTGATCTTGTTCACTTGCCGAACGGCTGTTGAATCGATTAATGACATACTTCACAACGACGTGGGGATTGACCTTCCGTGCCTCTTCGACCGTGTTAAGCATTTCCGGGATGGACGACATGGAGAGAAAAGTCGCCTCGACCGGCACAACTACGACGTCAGCCCAGAAGATCGGGGCCAGCTGCAACGGGCCCAGTGCTGGTGGCGTATCAAAGACGAGATAGTCATAAGGGAGATTGCGCACAAAATCACGCAAATCAGCGGCCTGTTGGTTTGCCGATGAGCGTCGCTGCAACAATTCCAGACCGCGATGGCCGTGGAGCAATTCGACGTTATTGATAATCGTAGAGCGAGGCCGAAATGCCGCTTTACCGAACAACTGTTCAAATCCCTTCTTCTTCGTGCGGATATCGATATCCTGCGTCAGAACCAGCGATAGATTGCCCTGCGGATCGCCGTCGCCCGTCAGGGTGCTCCCCATTTCCGCAGCTGCGCACGCTATATTGAAACTGACGGTCGTCTTACCTACACCGCCTTTTTGATTAACCACCACCACCGCTTTTTTGACCATCTAACATATCCTCCGACAATTTCCCTTCGCTAACGAGTTTATCAAAGGTCTGGTTGGCATACTGTGTAAGTACCAACTCACCGACCTTTGTCGCTGACAATTTCTTCTTCCCACCATTGCCCAACACCATCACCGCGGCAATCAAATTCATCTTCGTGTGCACAATCGGGTCAAGGCGCAGCAACATTCCTTTCTTCACTTCCACGACTACCTCCTTCCGATCACACACAAATATTACCTGATATTTTTATATCAAACAATACAAATATCTTTTTTTGTACCATTTAGTTAGAAGGCGTTTCCAACGTTGGAAACGCACTTCACTTGGGCATGATGACTTCGGGGCTGTAGACGTATTGCGCCCACCAAAACATGGCTGTATAGACCACCGCAGCATTAGATTGGTTGTGGCCAGCAGCGACGTGCTCAATGCGCTCCGCCAGTTCCTTCGGAATGCGGACGTTGACCTGAGTCCAGCCGGTCTGCGCCATCGCTTCATTGTTGAGCCGCGCCAATGCAGATTTCGGCTTGCGGAAAACGAGGCCGCTGTTGTAGGGCGCCTCGTTGATGAACCTGGTCAGCATATCTTCGTACATTTCAGTCAAAGACTTCCAGTAGTACGGATAGATGGCCTTGAAATATGTGTACATCTGCGCTGGGCAATGTGTGGGGATGCTACGCAGTGGCTCAAGACGAACAACGGGGCGGCCTAATGGCTTGCCCCGGCTCGAACGAACACCGCCAGACTTAGCGTCTTTATCATCCATAGTGATGACCAGTTGAAATAATCTGGCAATAGTATCAAAAATCCCTACGGAAAGTAATCTATTGATAGTATTTTTATACTGTATTTTTGTTAATCCCCACATTTTCCCGGGAAGATCATGTCCTGTGTGATCTTGATGTTGAACGGCATGCCCACCTTCCTGCTCAACGTCGGTTGAATGTTCATGCCCTTCTGAATCAGGGCCGTTGAGGTCTGATTGATTTGCTGACCCAAAGAGGAGGCCATCGTGGATTTCACAGTAGGCTGCGATCCGTACACTGATTGCTGAGAACCATCGGTGCGCTGCGCGGCAGTCGAGATAACACTCAGCAACACACCTCCCCCGAAAATCTTGAAGTAGTGGTTGTTGACGTCAGCGGTGAACCCGGCAGTACCGTCCGGATCGGTTCCGGGCATCCCATCGATAAAGTAGGTAGAGCCATCTGGGAAGATCAGCTTGTTCCAGTAGACCGGAATGCGTGTTTGACCGAAAGCAACCTGGCTGTCGACAACACCTTCGGCCCGTGTGTTTTGCGGAATCAGAGGGCACTTCCCCGTGCGGAAGTCATACACTGTCTCCGTCACGATCGCCGACACAGTCTGCGGTAAGTCAGAATTCACCTGGTCAAATATCATGGCAGGGATGATCTGTGTAGACTTCAGCTCATACTTGGCCAGCGGCGCCGTCTTGCCAGTGGGAAGGTAACCACGACGCGAACTCGCCCCCGCATTGGTCATGAATTGCTCTTTCCTCACTTGCTTGTTCGGATCGTCCTGACCAGATGAGAGACGCCCCACGATGTCAGCCATCGCCTGGTCCTGAGCCGTGTTGCCTCCAGTGAGCGCCTTCATGCGCTGCTGCAGCTCAAGGGCGAGTTTTCCGAGGTCACCGCCAGCTGCGGCCGGAGATCCGGCACCGCCCGTGCTGCCCGTGTTTCCGGCATCATCAGCCTTGCTGATCACTGCAGTAGGCGCCTTGGCAGTAATCTCTGCCTTCATAGCTCGATCACGCGCATCACGCGCCATCTCCGCAGCTCGCTGAGCAGCTTTTTCTTCGGCGGTCGGCTGGTGTTCTTTTTCCTCGGTCTGACCTTTTCCTGAGCCAAGATCCGGCGCCTGCTTGCTCTTATCTGAAGCAGGCTTATCGTTCAGAACGGGCATCTCTTGATCCTTCGCGGTACTGAGCCCAGGCTTCATATCAGCGAACCCATCGTAAGGGCGTGCAGGCGTCACATCCTCTTTGTCTTTTTGTTCCTGCTTTTCTCTCGCAGCCTGCTGGCCGTCATCGTCGTTATCGATCGTGAAGATGGCGAAGATGATCAGCCCCAGAACCATAAACATGCCCAGTGCCGCAAAAGCCTTTGCCTTCCCGCTGATTTTCGTCACCCCAGTTACATTCCCCTTCATTTGCGATGGAGAAGCATACTTATCTACCGACGCCATACTTAACCCCCGAACAGGTTGCGCAGCCAACGAGGGCCACCGCTCTGCGCGCCCTTCTTTCTGGTAATTTCAACTTTCGCTTCGGCGCCCTCTTCGCCCAGGAACAGCACAGCCTTATCAAAAATCTTGTCTACTTCGAAGATAACGCTGCCATTGCTTTTGTTTGGGATCGGGCGATAGTTGACTTGCTTGAGGTTGCCGAGTCGGTCATACAGCATCAAGATCGGCATCTGCATCTTGGTCACTTCCTTGGGCATGAAAACATAAGTCTTCGTCCCGTTGTTCATCACGCGTGTCGGCTTAATGGACTCGTCGCCGTCAATGCTGTAATCGAGATCGATTTGATCGACGGTTGCCGCCGACAGCTCGAAATTCACCAGCTTCTCTTCCTTTTCCTTCACCGCGTCTTGCTTGGCGCGGTCATCCTGGATCTGGTCGACCATCTTCTGCGGATAATAGAACCCCATGTTGGGCAGGAAATCAGTCATGTTCTTGGACACGACTTTGATAGTGTAGGCACGCCTGTCCGTCATGATAGACAGCGTGGTATTCAAATCAACATCCGTTGGCTTGACCCCGAGCACGACCGTGGTCTTGTCGCCTGTACCGAATTTCGAACGCGTCAGCAGAAAACGTACAGTGTCTCCGAGCCACGGATCGTTCGTCATCACCTCGCCCGGCTCCAGGAATATCTTGCACACTTGCAGCGGCGCGCATATCAGTGTGGGCGTGCTCTGCCCATAGGGGAACAGCACGGTACCGTCTTCGGAAATCAACGGCTTTGCAACTCCACTCTCTTGCCACTTCTTGGCTTGTGCAAGCGCGGCCTCTTCCAACGTCAGAAATTTTTCGCCAGCCTGCGCACCAACGCACGACATCACCAGCAACGCGAACAACAGCTTTTTCATATCATCCCCGAACTTGAAATTACAGACGCTTCGACCAGCTGATCGTAGTGAAATACAGGCCTGCCGGATTGACGGCCCACACCTTTGGGTCATTCGATCCGGAGCGCCTGGTCGTCAGAAGGCCGCGCCACCGCTCTTTGCCCACCAGCTCGCCTTGCAAATCGCGAATCGTCTCCTCCCACTCCACATCCCAACTGTCACCTTTCGGCAGCTGGCTGGTGATGTTGATTTCGACGGTGCGCGACTCGGAGATCTTTTGGGTGGGTCGCGCCGCGAACATCTCATCGAGATATTTCTTCGATGCTCCCTGCTGCGGAATCATTGCGTAGCACTTCGCCGTATAAACCTTCTGCAGCGCGCGATCGCCAGTGATCCAGCGGCACTGCTCGACGAATTTCGACACTTCGTTGTAGACCACCTGGGCCATGTCAGGCGTCTTGCTCTTGCCTGCCTCTTCTACCTTGATCACATTATGGAACTTGTCGACTTGCACATAGACAGGCTCGACGCGTGACTGGGTGCCCATGCGCCCCTGGTAATAGACACTGATGATGAGAATCAACAGCAGGCCCATGATGATTCGATCCCGATTGCGGATCGCCAGCGACATGTTCATGTAGCGATCGCCACCTGCCGGATCGCCCTGCGCATGCAAGATGCGGTTATCACCGCTCTCGCTGACCATCTCCCGCGTCGAAGGATCGGAAGTTGCAACCAAATCGGAGGCCTTTTTGCGTTTGAAAAAAGAAAATATCATGATTGAATTTCGAATATTTATCTTATCTAAGTTTTGGGGCCGCTTAGATCAATACTTGCCCCTGCATGAGCATTGTCATCAATGACTTGGTCCTGCCCGAACGAAGCCACGTTACCAATGCCGTCCATAACGCGCTGGCCACGACCGCGTTCGTTACCGCCCGAACCGGAGCCGCCCTGGTCATCTGGCCCGGAAAGAGAAGCGCCACTGGCATTCCCAGAGCCGCCACTCGTTTTGTCGTCGCTCGCTCCCGCAGAGCCAGTTTCGGGAGCCTCGGACGACGGGTACTGACCAAAAGGCGATTGCGGCGGCTGGCCACCCGGACCGCCCTCACCACCGCTACCGCCAAACGGCATCGAAGCGCCAGCACCGCCCTCGCCACCGCCTCCCCCGAGCGCAGACATAGTGTTGCCAAGCCCCCCGCCCAAGGCCTCGCCAATAGATGAATTGGCCTGGCTTCCCATACTCTCCATCGCCTTGCCGATCATACCCATTCCTGCGGCTGTGGCCGCAGCGGCACCAGCAATAGCGCCCAGCGTGCTCGAAATCGCCGACCCCGCTCCCATCGTGGTGTTGCCGGACATGATGGCAGCTGCAATCGAGGGAACCTGGAAGCTTAGGAAGAGCATCATCGCAGCGGACCCCATGATCTCAAACGCTGTATCGCTCTGCTGCATCAGATCGGCTGTTTTCATGATGTTGACCCAGTTCGTGCCCATCTTCGTCATTGCGTAGCCGAGCATGAAGATGATGAGAATTTTTGTTCCGGTCGCCACGGCATGACTAAAAACCTTTGTCGCCCACTCGCGCACAAACGACAGAGCGCCGAAGCTGAAGTAGAGCGGCGCCAGCGTCACAACAATCGTGGACTCGATGTACGCCATGGTGATCTGTGCTGCGCAGACGGCAAAGGCGATGAGAATGAGGAAGGCGGCGACAAATACCGTCAATACGATCAGCGGTTTATCGAGCAAGGCAGTGATACCAGCATTCGACACAATGAGTTTTGCCAACGAGACGCCGTAGCCAAGCAGATTGGATGCACTGAAGTTAATATCAGGTGCCGATTCGCCAATGTACTGGAACGTTTGCACAATACCTTTCAGATATTTATCTGAAAGCATAATCATGCATAGAAAGAATAGGGGTGCCAGCAGAATCTTGGGCAAGAAAAACATCCAGTCATCCCAACCGTCTCCACCGAGCGTCTTTTTGACTGCTGCGACTGGAATTTCCACCGCCAATAACGCAAAAAAGATGATCTTCGCCGCGCTCAGAATACCGGCCTCAAATCCTTTGATGGCCTCCTGAAAGCTGGTGATGATGTTTCCGACGATAGCACCGGTCTCCGCAAATGCGAGAGACGGCACCATCAGTGCAATCAGGAGGAGAAATCGCATCGCTTATTTGTACCAATCGGATTTGTTGGCAGGTTTCTTCTGCAGGTTGTCCACGTCCTTCTCAGCGGACTTGCGCATGTTCTCGGCCCACTCCTGAGTCGTAGCCGGTTTCTTCGCTTCCTCGGCGGGCTTCTCTCCGCACGCGGACAAGAACGCCGCCATCATAGCGGAAGCAAAAATCGCACGAGTCATACCTTTCATTTGAACCACCCCTTGTTCGTTTTCGGAGCTTGGATTGTGACATCCTTCATGCTGTTGATCCACTTGTCCATGTTCTCCTGCTTAGCAGTGTTTTCGCTCATCTGGCCCGCAGAATAGCGATTCTGTGCATCCATCTGCGCCATCTGCAATTGCCGCAGCTTCTGCAGCTGACCGACCATTGCGATACCGACCTGGTTGCCCGCCTGGATGGCCGCCATCTGGCCGGTGGCCGTACTCGACGACGTTGACAACTGGCTCATCAAGCCAGATTCGGAAGCCAGATCTTCCGACTGCACAGCCACTGTTTTGGTGGAATTCTGGATTGCACTGAACGTATTGTCGTTCCAGTCCTTATAGGCCTGGCCATAGTTCATGCCAGAATAGTTCCCATAGCCAGGATTGGCCCGACGGAACTGTTCATCAATCTGCGACGACGAATAGGCAAGCTTCTGTCCCGAGACGACAATCGTGCGCAGGTTGTTGAACACCCCGTTCATATTCATGTCGTTAAACAGCTTCTGCGCAGAGCTGTCGAGCAGCCCGCTCGGTGTCATTTTTTCCAGATTGGTCAGCATCGTTTGATACTGACGCAGCTGTGTAGCAGTCTGCTGCAGGTGTTCCGCATAGGACAGGGCAAGCTGGATGTTGTTCGCGATCTGCGTCGGCTCGGTAGCACCAGCGATCATACCGCTGGCCACCGCATGTTGTGTGGCGATGACGAGCATCGCTGCGAACAGAAACTTCTTAGCCATTTTTCACCTTCTTTCTTTTCGGTTCAAACAATACAAAGAGCCCGAACGACACCACAGCGACTAAAAACCCCCAAGGGGTTAGGTTCAAGCCCACCAACGCGGCCACGCCGCCCACGGCGCCGAAAAGCCCGCTGAGGCGATAATCCAAACGGCAATACAGCAAATAGCCGCAGTGAAATACGAAATATGTCATCAGCCAGTTGAGGATCGTCCGCGTCGATAAATCGAACAGGACCAGCGCCGCAAAGAAAACGGCATAGGCAACCAAAATGATCCACACCACCTTCCCTTGCCCGCGGATGACCGCTCGGAAGATGGCGATTTTTGCACGATGGTCGTCGGTCAGAATTTGCATTGCTTTTTCCGTAGCATTGTTTGATTTAATTATATTACTAAGTCAGTGCCGCGTCCAACTCTTCAGCGTAATTTTTCAGCCCGCGCTCATGAAGCCAGTGCACCACCCAACGGTCACCGTGATCGCGCATCAGTTTGCGAGCAGCAGCGATGTCGTGCTTTCCCCCTGCCCCGACAATTGCCATCGTCAGCGAGTTTTCGTCGATGCCCAGCTGGAAGGTCCGCTTCCCGAGCGGCGACGTGTAGTAGTAGTCTCGTTTCGGTACCGCTTTAGCGATAAGCTCGATTTGACGATCGTTAAGCCCACGCGTCGAGTAGTTTTTCTTCATGTCCGGATTCTTCGCTTCCTTATTTGCCAAGAAGATCTTGGTGAAGCAGTTCTCAAAGATCACATCGGCAATCGAAGAATTTCCAACGTCAGAAATGTTTTGTGTGGTGAAGAGGACGGCAGCATTGGACTTTCGCAGTGTCTTAAGCCATTTCTTCAGCCACTCGCGCATGACCGGATGGTCAAGCAGCAGCCATCCTTCGTCGAGCGGAATCAAGGTTGGGCTACCGTCCAAATCGAGTTCGATCTGGTGCATGATATAGAGCATGGTCGGCACAAGGCGCAACGGGCCTGCATCGAACAGCTCCCCTATTTCAAACATCGTCCAGGGCTTCCATTCGAATGAGTCGGCGGGCGCATCCAGCAGCGTATTGTCACCCTCCAAAGTCAACGGCCGGAAGACGTCTTTCAGTTCCTCGTCTTGCAGAACGCTGACGAAGTGCGTCATTGTCCGCTCGTTCTTATCTTTCGTCTCCGCCAGGCGCTGCAGCGCCGCGCGCACGGTCTTACGGCGCTTACCGGTCATGGGCATCTTTTGCAGCTCCATGACCATTTCCAGCCAGTCTTCGGCCCAATCGCGTTCATTGGGGTCGTCTACGTCCTTCAGCGGGCAGAAGCCCATGCCTTCTTCCGGTTGCCCCAGATCATAAAAGGCGCCCCCTGATGCATTGCATGGAATGAATGAAGCACGGCCTTTGTCGACACCGCGGATTTTGGCGTTTTTGTAACGGAGATGCTGAATAGCACTCAGATTCAACAGGGTCGATTTACCTGAGCCATTAGGGCCCCCGATAAACGAATGGCCAACGTCGCCGACGTGATATCCGAACCGCATCGGCGTACTCCCTGTTGTCGATACACTCATGAGCGGAGGGCTGTTCGGAGGATAGAACGGGCAAGGGTTGGTTTCTAACCCCTGCCAGAGCGCTGTCACCGGCATATAGTGGCCAAGGTTGACCGTGTTCACGATCGGCCGCCGTACGTTCTCGTAACCGTGTCCCGGCAACGAGCCGAAATATGCCTCAACTGTGTTGACGGTCTCAATTCGACATGCAAAGCCCTTGCCGCGAATCAGTTTTTCAACTTCCCCAGCATTGTAGTCAGCTTCTTCCGCACTCTCGCTCATCACAACGACTACGGAAGTGTAGTGTCCATATCGCACATAGCCCGACGCGGCAAAACCCATGCCCTGCACGGCTTGCCTTTCCATGTTTTTTGCGTCTTCATCCACCGGCCCGCGCTGCGTATTTGCGTACTGGTCCTTGAAGCCGCGAACCTTCTGCTTCCACTTCTTCCGTATCGAATCGAGAATGTTGCGACCTTCATCTGGATCAAAATAGATGAAGCGGTTGGACCAACGATATCCCATCGGAAGCTGGTCGAGTTCTGCGAGTATGGTCGCGTGCGATTGCATGGGGAAACCCTCGATCACTACCGTTCGGATATGATTGCGCCCGACTCGTGGCGTGTTCCCCCCAGTGAAATCTTGGGAACCGATAATCGCGTCCAGGGTAATCCACAGATTGCGCGGCAACTGGATGATCTGTTTGATCCCAGTTACGCAAAAGTGGCAATACTCGACCAATTGGTCGTAGGTCTGCAAGATCTCCCCAGCGGCGTTCTTGACATGGACCTGCTTCATCCGCTGTACCCCCGCCTGGTAGACCAAGCTGAGATCCCGCTGCACCTCATTCAAAATGGCATCGAAGCGTTGCACCAACTTTTTCTGCAAATCGTCTTGCTTGGCGCGCAAATCTGCGCTCGACTCAAACATCATTGCTCGCATCTTGCTTTCCGCCTGCAAGGGAGGCACATAGGTCACTATGAGACCGTACATGCTCTCATAGTGCTTGCCATGAGAATTGTATTTCCTCGCGCGCTCTTGATCCACCATGCGCGGCAAAGGATGCTCGAACTCACCCGTTGCTTGATAACCCTTCGCTTCGAAGCGGATGATGTCCGCGTGCGTCATCCAGCCGCTACCGAAACGGATCAGCGCCGCATTGAGCCTATCGGACAGGTAGGCGAGCTCGGCGTTTGTGGCGCTGTCCTGATCGTCTCCCCTCACAAGAAAACCTCCGATGAGCTGGCCGCCTTTTCCCAGCATCACCCCGTCCGCCCTAATCGACTCATACTCAACGTAGTCAGCCAGACCCGCCAGCCCGTCTTGGAATTCTTGTGAAAGCATTATTTAAAACCCCTGATGAACTTGTTACGGGCGTAAAGTCGCCCACGCGCCGGGTAGTAAGACTTGTAAAAAATGTGGCGATAGAACACACGGCACATCTGCGGATCGGCCTTGCCCATTCTCTGCAGGATGGCCATGCTAACCATCCAGATGACCAGGCCGAGCGGCACCCCGTAGTACCACGCGAAGCGCATGGACACGATGAATGCCATGTACGACGAGAAGATCGCCATGATCATCACTGGCGTTCGCTCGGCACCCTTCATCAGGAAGTTCCGAGTGAACGCGTCATGGACTGGCGCCCTCGGCAAGCTATTACGTGTGCTGCTCATCTTCCCTCCTTACGTGCAGGATGCGGTCGCACCGATTTTGTTGGCGATGTACGAGACGATGAAGGAGCCGCCCATCATGATGGTCACGGCCATGATGATGTTCACCATCTTCTTGGAGATGCCCGCGATCTCCTCGCCCCACAGGGCTGCAGCACCGGCGCCGAAGAATGCGATCGTTGCCACTGCAAGCGCCAGCGGTCCCTTGAAGACATTGGCGAAGCCGCACAGCGGCGCCGTGATGAAACTCAGCTCATCGGCCATCGCAGCCCCTGTATATGCACCGAGCACCAGCGCCAAGCACAGGCGCTCGGCCATCTTGGACGAAGCCGCGTTCAACATCATGTTTGCGAATTTCTTCATTATGATCTTTCAATAATTAAATTACTTCTGTTATTTATCCCAACTTCGCTATCGTCGTTGAGCCAATCTCACCCTTGAAACCGGATGCCCCGTCAACGACCGCCCCGTAGTTCCCCCAGATACACATAACTGGGGGCCTCGCGCATCGCCGAACGAAGCGCCGCCACCGTGCAGGGAATTTCCACCGCATCGGTAACCGTTGCGATGCGCGACGGTCGGTCGGAACGCGTCATATCAGATGCCTTTCCGACGCCAGTTTTTCCGACCACTAAGATGTTGACGGAATTGCGCTGCCGCAGCTTTCGCAAAATCTTTTTCAGGTATTTTTCCATGTCGCTCTCTCACACGTTATACAAGTTGTACTGATTGCGCTCGATGTCGTATCCCTCCACCGAGATGACTTCTTTAATCTTCCGCCCCGAATCTAAAGTCGCATCCTCCTCAATAAAAACAATCAAATTCACCGCATCGCCAATCATTGTTCTGTTGGCCTGTGTTCCATCTTCCTCCCATAAGCTCTCTACCCGAGCCAGACCTTTGCGCCCGTCGTCCGCGTGCAATGTCGCGAAGCCTCCAGGGTGGCCGGTGTTGCAGGCCTTGATCCAGACTTTCACTTCAGGCCCTCGCGCTTCGCCTACCGATACTGAAGTAGGGTTTAGCCGCATCGCCGCACGCAAGCAGGAAACCATCGGCGCCGCTTCCGTCGATCGTAGAATCACCTTGTTCGCTGCAGCGCATTGAATCTCGCCCGTGTCTTCAATAATTAGTTGACGATCCGTAGGCCGAATCAAAGCGATTTCATTGGCGATCGCATTCAGGAACGTAGTCTTCCCGCTGCCCGTGCCACCAACAACCAGGATGTTGAGCCTCAATCGAATGGCCAGTCTGATCACTTCGATATGCTTCAGCCCCTTGCAGCGCTGATGGAAGGCACGCGCATTTTTTTTACGACGATTTGATGGGTCGTCCAGATGAGTGAGAATCCCACGCTGGTCATATTCTTCCATCGTGATGATCCGGCTTGCCTTCTTTCGAATCGCGAAGGTGGGCCCCGACACAACCGGAGCGCAAACGCCCTCAAACCGGCTCATATCCAGGGGGAATTCACCTTCAAGAATCGGGCGATCCGGTGTGAAGGGTGTACCCAGCATGGACGCCATCGTTTCCATCATCATCATGGCCGCACTCGGCGCGATGCTCGTTTCCATCTGGACCATGCCTCTACCGCCCAGGTATTCAACCCAGAACGTACCGTCCGGGTTGAGCATGAGCTCTTTCACGCCATCCCGCCTCAATTCCCCAAGAGCCGTCGCACCTAAGCAGCGCTCCATCGTCGTGCGCAAGCGACGCGCAGCTTCTTCCCGGTTAGAGAGCACCTCGCCAATGTCTGTGGCTTTCATGGTTTGGCACCATCAAGCAAAGCAGCAGCACTAACAGCGAACGTCTGCAGTTCCGGGAACCGCTCCACGTTGATATTCGAAATCTCCCATAGCCGCTGCCGCGCGCGGCGCTCGTTTTGCTCGTCAGTATCACGCCAGAGATAGATAGTTTGACGACGGAGCCCCAGAGCTTCGGCCAGTCTCGCCACCTGCTTCTTTTCTTGGCAGTCGTGCATCAGTTGCGACAACGCATCAACAATAGTGGCTTGTGCCATACCCCAACGTGCCCCTTCGAAGTCGTTTTAAATATACATAAATCCATGTATCATTTTATTATATTACTTAATACCACTGTCAAGCGCTTTTGACAGGGAATTTCCAACGTCAGAAATTGAGGAATGCTATGAAATTGAAATCGCTCTATCTCGCTTGCGCCATGCTCTGCACCGTCGGCTATGCCAACGCGGCCTTCGTGGCACTAGATGATCCCCGTCCGCCCAGCGTCGATGCGCGGCGCCAGGAGCTGACTCAATACCAATTGGCGTTTCTGAAGGGCACATCCGTGATGACCAACGAAGCATTGCGCAATCTGGCCGAACTGAAGACGCTAGCTGACCGCAATGACTCGTTCAATCTGGTCATCCGCCAGGACCCCGAGAAGGACGATCTCATTTTGGCAAACCGACGAGCCTCCAACGTGAAAAGTTGGCTGCAGAAGCGCGGCTACAACATCAAGAATATTGCTGTATCAATCGAGCACCCCGCCCAACAGCACGTAGTAGGCAACGAGATTTTCTCCAGCATTACGCTGGTACAAGGTAGCGACAGCACTGCGCAATCGTCCGTGGCCGCACAGCCGGATCGCTTTCAAACAGTCTATCGACCTGCGAACCTGCGCGGCGACATTCCGCTGGCGGGTACCGCTACCGAGGAGCGGCGCGAGGTCGCAGCAGCTGCACAATCGAGCACCGCTCCGTCGGTCGACGCGATCAAAGCTATTCTCGATCTCTACAAAACAAACCAGCTGAATTCTAGCGATACCGCAAGACTTATCGCTGCGCTCTACGCGCCGAAACCTGCAATGGGCATTGTTCCATCTGCGCCCGCCGTAGCGCCCTCCCCCACACCACGTCTCCTCACGACCTCATACCACTCCCCAATGCCTGAAGCGACACCCCCGCAACAGGCGCAACAACCGCTGGTCATAACGACCACGCCATCGGAGTGGGTACTAGAGGCCAACAGCACGCTGCAGGAAAACCTGGCGCGCTGGACGGCGCTGATGCATTGGAACGCTCCCATCTGGGAAGTCCCGAAAGACGTGCAGCTCAATATTGCTTCACGCCAGGTCGTGCGCGGAGAATTTAAAGACGCGTTGATTGCCATCCAAAAAGCATGCAACCTGCGTATCGAATATTCGGTCGCCAATAAAACGATCCGAATTCAGTTGCAACCCCCGCAGGGAGGAGCGTGACATGTGGATTTGGGCCGCCCTCGCCGGACTGGTGATCATTCTTTCCAATCTATTCACCCAACAAGAAGCATCTCTCGCCGATGCTGATGCCAGCTTTTACGCGGATCAGGCTGCCGCGATGCAAGGGTATCGCGACATGATGGGAGCCTTCGTCAAAAAATCGCCGGGCCTTGAAGGCGCCATTGATGACTCGGCCGCTGGCATCCCAGCTTGGTTTACCAAACCGAACGGCCTGACCGCCATTGCTAGTGGGGGAGTGGCTTACATTTATCTTCCAGCACCAGCAGCCGATCTCTACCCTGCCCTCGTCACATTCACAAACGGCTCAAGCCAGATCGGCGTTGCGACCGGTTCTGGTACTCTGAAGCAAGCCCACCTCTCCATCGCTCCGAGCGTCACTATCCCCTCCTCGATACCGGCCAACTCGGTCGTCTACGTCGCTCGCACAGCAAATTGAATCCTGCTTTATACTGGTTATTCATACAGTACAAAGCAGGTGTTCAAATGGCATCCAGAGCACACTGGGAACCTCTACCTATGGAGTACCTTGCGAGCGAGCGGGACGCTGCGATCGCAGCTAAGGACATGCATACGCTAGCGTTGCTTAAGGAAATCTGCCGGCTCCACGGTGTTCTTCTGAAGGCTTACCACTACACCAGTACGGCTACTGCTCCGGGAGGGCAAGTCCGCATCAACCAGAGCTTGCTCTCTGAACTTCACGAGCGGCTGCAGGCCGAACCGGTTGTATTGAAGGACAATCAGAAAAAGCAGGAACTGTTGGCCCCTCGGCGAATTCCCAAGCACGATATGATCATGCAGTGGCCGGGCTCAGACTAGCTAACCTAGCGTCAGGAGGTAACGTGTGTACCAACTATGCCCCCAGTTCACGCGACATCGCCGAACAGTTCGTGCCACTATCACGTGCGGAGGGCCTTTGGCCAGATGAGGTCTACAAAGACTACAAGGCGCCGCTGATACGCCCGATGATCGATGGTGAGGGTTTCGAACTCCTGGTCGGGAACTACGGCTTTGTGCCACGCGCCCACATGTCGCCTAAGTTCAAAATCAGCACTCTGAATGCGCGATCCGCCGAGGTGGGAGAGAAACCAACATACGCTCGTGCGTGGCGGGCGACACAGCTCTGCCTTCTTCCGACACGACATTACTACGAGTGGCGCTATGCACCAGGTGCAGCACGGCCAGAACGCTGGGCAATTGGGATGGCCGACGGATCAGACTTCTGCGTTGCGGGTATCTGGCGCGACTGGATCGCAGAGGATGGCGCGGTTACTTCTGCGTTTGCGCAATTCACGGCCAATGCCGATCATCATGCGCTGCTAAGCCAGTTTCACCGCCCAGAGGATGAAAAACGTGGCGTCGTTATCCTTCCGCAACATTCCTACGAGGACTGGCTTACCTGCCGTGATCCCCAGTTCGCCAGGGCAATGCTGCAGCTACTGCCAGCCCCCCTGCTCACGGCCTGGCCAGCACCGAAACCTTCACGAGGAGTGGGCACAACATCACTCGATGCCGCGTCATCCAACGGTCCGAGAACTTGAAAACCACAATCAGAACGCTCACACCGTTCCCTAGCACGTTGGGGCGCACGCAAGGCCCCTCTGATAGCATCACTTGCCGCCGCCTCATCAGCCTTCGCCATGCTCCGGTCGCCCTACTGGAAGCTCGCCCATGAAACTATCCCTCAATTCTGCACCACCGAAAACTGAGTCAGGATAGGTACCAAACACCGTCAGAGTGACATCAGGCCACTTACGATAGATAGCCGAAAAATCCCCAGCAACCCAGTCACGGAGAAACTCAAGGGCCCGTGCTTCGCCTTGAGTAGGCGCTATTTCGTCAACGGCATACTCTAGTGCCTCCCTCGCAGCCTCGTCTGAATCAGGCACGAATTCGCGGCGCCGGACACCAACAAGTATGGGTATCACTTTCGGGATGTGGCGGACCGCAGCTTCGTAGTTTGGGAATTCACCCCTATACTCAATCTCATAGCCGGGAAGCCCAAGATTGAGCTCCCAGCCCGAAGGCATTGCATGCACATGACCGTAGCACGCACCGCCAATAAGAACTCTGAACGACGCGCAATCCGCCTCGTTCGAGATCTCCTCCAAGTATGGACTGTCGCCACGATACTTGACACTATATGCCGGACGAATCTCCAATTCGCCATCGCGGGATGGAATACCAGCTGCGTCTAAGCTCACGTTATGCTGAACGACTTGTGTCATCCTGGCTTCTACGTACCATTTGGCAAAATCGAGCGGGGTTCTTCCTTCCGCCCCGCACCGTTCAGCGTAACGCGAGTAGTGGACCCTCACGTCACCCCATTGTGGGCCGCGTTCCTTGACTTTCGCCTCCATAATTCCCTTTCCTGGCGCCGCGCCAGCCAATTACCTGTTGTCGTAGCAGGCACGCAGTTCATCTGCAGAGACGTCGAACTTGCAAGCTGCCTTGTACGCGGCGTCAGGGTACTCCCAACCAGTTGCAATCAACTCCAGCAGATATTCAAGTGCGCTTCCCATGTTCATGTCCTATCGCATCAGTCGGCACCAGCTAAATGCTGCGCCCATGAACATCATTATATATACTCATTGAGTATATTTCAACGATTTTTCTTCCCTTCCAAAATCTCCCGAATAAATTTCCAGGCCATCTCATCCATCTCCCTAAATTCCTTCGAACTGGAAGGTAGAAGCCAGTTATCGAGGCGCCGCCGCTTCGCGCCGATCCGCTCGCAAAATTCGTCACGCGTCATCCCAAGTGTCTCCATGGCCTTGCGGAGAAAGTCTTGTTGCGCAATTGGTTCGTCCTTCATGGCGTCCTTCTTTTATGTACTCATTGAGTATCATAGCATTACCTGAAACATCCTCAGCAATCCTTTTTTGAGCCTGTCTATATCCATCATTTCACGGCGGCCCCGCTCCCATAGTGAAGAAGGCTCCGACTGTACGACGAAGAAATACCGATTCGTGCCTATATGCTACTGACTGGTGCATAAAGGCACAGCAAGAATACGCTCCATCGTTAAGGGAGTGTATGAAAAGGAACCACCAGGCTGCGATCGTCTTGGGCAATCTCATTAGAGAAACACGGATGGGCCTGCGCCTAAGCCAAGAAGAGCTTGCGTTTAGGTCTAACCTCGACCGCGCGTTCTTAAGCCGAGTCGAACACGGACTCCGCTCACCGTCATTTGACACACTGCTTTTAATCACAAGCGCCTTGGAGCTCACCCTCACCCAACTCTCCCAACGATTCGAACAACGAATGAGAGAACATAGTGAGAAAAATTACCCTGGCCAAAGCACTTGAGCGCTATCGTCGCGAAATATCCATTCTCAAGCGAAGCTACGCTTCTGAAAAGTTCAGACTGGAGCAGCTGGCCAGGTCATTCCTCGGCGATAAAAATGTCGACGACATCACTAGCGTGGATATCGCTACTTACCGCGATGCACGCCTGGCCGGAGTCAATTCGAAGACAGGCAAGCTGCTGTCCACCTCCACGGTCAGGTTAGAAATGTCCGTGCTTTCCAACGTCTTCGATATTTGCCGAATTGAGTGGGGCTACTGCAAATCAAATCCGACCGTCAATGTCCGCAAGCCCAAGGTTGCACCCGCACGTATCCGCCGCCTCTCAGCACGCGAAGAACGCCTGATCATGCGTTACACCAATGCCCACCCTAATATCGAGCTGCAGGTAATCGTGACACTCGCTATAGAGTCAGCAATGCGGCAAGGTGAGATCCTCTCGTTGAAATGGGAGAATATAAATCTGCGCACGCGCATAGCACACCTGCCCGAAACAAAGAACGGCACAGCGCGCGATGTGCCACTGAGCTTGCGTGCACGCGACGCGCTACTGCAACTTGGCGTTAGGACGAAGGGCTCCGTCTTCACCTACACCAGCGCCGGGATTAAAAGCACATGGCGTTATATGACGACCGCGCTCGAAATCGAAGATCTCCACTTCCACGACCTGCGGCATGAGGCGATCTCTCGACTGGCCGAAATGGGTTCATTCGATTTACTGGAAATCTCGGCTATCAGTGGCCATAAGAGTCTGACTATGCTCAAGAGATACACACACCACCAGACTAGCAAGCTAGTCCGCAAAATCGACGGTCCGATCAATAGGCAACAGCAAGCGCTGTCACAGCTCCTTGTTCCATATCCAGCTTCTGTGAAGAAGGACGCCGAAACTTTCGTAGTGAGGATTTTGGATTTCGACAATCTCCAGGTGCGGGCAAAATCAGCGGAAGAAGCTGCCGCACTCGCGAGCGACGCGCTCCTTCGAAGGCTCTGCACGCTCCGAATGCAAGGGAAAAAACCTCCACTGCCGGACCAGTATTTGGAGACAATCTCCGACGAAGATCTGATGATGGTGAATCCAGTGGTGGTCGGTGAAGAAGAAGCGGAATTGTCGCTTGCGACTTAATTTTTTGTCGTGTCGCAATTCCAGTCGATCATCAAGCACTTTGAACAGGTTGCAGGACTTGGATGACCGCCTTGCCAATCCGATCTTAAATTTCACCGCGTTAGCCCGCCCTTGAAAATGGCTGGAATCGGCGTCCCTGCAGGAGGTTGCTTCGATACTGGAAGTTATGTTCCTGCATATGTCGCAGTAAATTTGGCTTTCTATGCTGAGCTCATCTCCAATGGGGGCGTCGGGCCCGGTGTGCGGCTCTATGTCGACGGAGTGATGCATGACCAATCTGGGTTCGATACAGCGACAGATCACGAGTATGGTCTGAGCGCGCTTCGGGCTACTGTATCTCCCGGCTACCACTGCTATAGCTTCGTCTACACGAATACAAACGACGTGGTTGGCAGCGCGGCAATCATCAGCTACCACTAAGCTCAGGCTTTTGCCAATCCGGGATTAACGGTGTGCGTTGGACCAGGCCCACAGATACACAGTATTCCGAGGCCTATATACCTAGCCCGGGAGGTGGTCAGCCCTGGACTGCAGGCTATGCATTCTGCCCTGCTGGATACAAAGTCATGGGTGGCGGTGGCCAGTGCATTTCTGGTGCCGCCGCAAGGCTGTCGTACTCAAATCCTAGCGGTGACACGGCCTGGTACGCTTCGTGTGACACAGGCCAGAACGGTCAAGAAACGGACCTCAACGTTTTTGCCGTTTGCATGAGATGAGGATCTTGCCAATTCAGTGGCGGAGCGGTCATCTGGAAGGCCAGCTCTGCAGGCATCAAGAACTTCGTTACTTTCGATTG
>Ga0308156_1000552_pt1 | contig 71292 bp, 65 predicted proteins | sample PhyAR2_FD_201041 | JGI IMG/M metagenome (GOLD analysis project Ga0308156, IMG submission 201041) | Phyllosphere microbial communities from UC Gill Tract Community Farm, Albany, California, United States - DLSL A.R2 | ecosystem: Host-associated > Plants > Phyllosphere > Unclassified | place: USA... | reverse complement strand
CCATCATCGACTCGGTCGAAGTGAAGCGCCGTGGTAAGGTCCGCGCCGGCAAGCTGTACTACCTGCGTGGCCTGGAAGGCAAGGCTGCCCGCATCAAGGAAGATCTGGCTGCTGCTGCTGCCGCCAAGGCTGCCCGTCTGGCAACCAAGGGCTGATAAACAACTTCGGTTGTTGCCGCGACGGCCGCCTTCGGGCGGCCGTTTGCGTTTGTGCTGCCGCCTCGTTAGTTTCAGTGGATGGATGAGACCGACCATCGATACCCGGCGGACATCCAGGTGGCGTTGCGCTTCCTGGACCGTTCCGGGGTGCCACGGAGGGAAGCGGCCCCCTTGCTGCACCGCATGCTGTGGCGGCTGGGTGTCGCGCTTCCGCCGCCGATACTGGCCGGTTTCCTGACCAATACGCTGCTGCAGGGCCTGCTGTTTGGCGTGTTCTGGACGGTACTGATGTGGCTGCTGTTGTGGCAGGGCAGGGCCCCGGCGCTGGAACTGCTGTTGCTTGCCGGGGTGGCGGCAGGCGTGATGTTCGGCCTGGTGATGGCCACCCTGATGTGGTTCCTGCGCGGGGCCCGCAAGCTGCCCACCTGGCGGCAGTTCCGCAGCAGCCTCTGAGACCATGGCGCAGTGCGCCGTGACCGCTGCCGGGCGGCGGCGTACGCTCGGGCCTTCGACCCTCATGGCCCCTGCGATGCCCGCCAAGCGACCTGCCAGCAGTGCCGCGCCGAAGCTGCTGTCCGGCGGTAACCCGCAGATCGCCAAGGGTGAGGGGGATGCGCCCGTGCAGGCTTATATCGCTGCCATGCCGGACTGGAAACGGGCCGTTGGTGAGCGTCTGGATGCCCTGATCGAACAGGCCGTGCCCGGCGTGCACAAGGCAGTGAAATGGAACTCGCCGATGTACGGCGTTGCTGTCGGCGAGGGCTGGTTCCTCAGCTTCCATTGCTTCGCCCGCTACATCAAGGTCGCGTTCTTTCGCGGCGCGCTGTTGCAGCCTGTTCCGCCTGAACCGTCCAAGAGCGCCGACACGCGCTACCTGCACATCCTTGAGGACGAGCCGCTGGACGAGGCGCGGTTCCTCGACTGGGTGCGGCAGGCCAGCCAGCTGCCTGGCGAACGCATGTAATCCCCCAGGTTCTTTCCCCGAACGAGACCACGCGATGGCCACGCAGAAGTCCGATCCCGCAGATGCCGCTCTCCCCGCTGCCGCCCTGATTGACGCCCGCATCGCCGAGCTCGCTGATTGGCGCGGCGACATCCTCGCCCGCGTGCGCGCGCTGATCCACGAGGCGCTGCCGGACGTGGAGGAAACCTGGAAATGGCGCGGCACACCGGTGTGGGAGCACAACGGCATCCTGTGCACCGGCGAAACCTACAAGCAGGCGGTGAAGCTGACCTTCGCCCACGGCGCCGCGTTGCCGGACCCGAAGCGTCTGTTCAATGCCAGCCTGGAAGGCGGCACACGCCGCGCGATCGACATCCACGAAGGCGGCATGCCCAACGCCGCGGCGCTGAAAGCACTGCTGCGCGCCGCCGCCAGGCACAACGCGGAAAAGAAAAAGCGGTAGTGCCGGCCGCTGGCCGGCAATCCCATGGACTTCCCAGGTATCGCGCGGTTGCCGGCCAGCGGCCGGCACTACCGGTGCGTGTTCAACGCGGTGGAATGGTTTCCAGCGCCGCATCCGGGTCGGCCACCGGCGAAGGCGGACAGGCGGGAATCTCCGAGGGCGTGGCGAGTTCTTCGGCATGCACCGGTGTACTGATCATCTTCGCCTTGCGCCAGCCACCCCAGCGGTAATACGCCAGCGACAGCAGCATCGACACCAGCGAACCGGCCGGGAAACTCCACCAGATCGCATCGGCACCCCAGTACGGCTGCAGGAATTCGGCGAACGGCACGCGCACGCCCCACAGCGACGCGGCCAGGATCAGCAGCGGCGGCAGCACCGCGCCGGTGGAGCGCACCACGCCGGAGATCACGAAGCTGACGCCGAAGAACAGGAACGAACCGATCACGATGTGGTTCAGGTGCCGCGCGATCTGCAGCGACTCGCTGCCCTGCGGCAGGAACAAGGCCAGCGAATACTGGTCCAGCAGCACCAGCGGCAGGATCAACGCGCCGGTCAGCAGGAAGTTGAACGCGATGCCCTGGCGTGCGGTACCGCGCACGCGATCCCAGCGCTGCGCACCGACATTCTGCGCGGCCATCGACGAACACGCCGCACCGATCGCCATCGCCGGCATCTGCACGTAGTTCCACAGCTGCAGCGATGCACCGTAGGCTGCGCCGGTGTCAGTGCCGTACTGGTTGACCATGGTCATCAGCATGATCACCGACAGCGAGATCAGCACCATCTGCAGGCCCATCGGCACGCCCTTGACCACCAGCGCGCGCAGGATGGTCATGTCCAGCTTGAACAGGTGCATGTCGGCGCGGCCCAGCCACAGCGTGTGCCGCTTGTGCCCCATGTACAGCAGCAGGCCTGCCAGCGACAGCGTCTGCGACACCAGCGTGGCCCAGGCCGAGCCGGCGATGCCCAGTTCCGGGAACGGCCCCATGCCGAAGATCAGCACCGGGTTCAGGGCGATGTCCAGCACCACCGAGACCAGCAGGAAGCGGAAGGGCGTGCGCGAATCGCCGGCACCGCGCAGCGCCGCACTGAGGAAGGCGAAGGCGTACAGCGTTGGCATCGCCAGGAAGATGATGCGCAGATAGGCCTCGGCCAACGGCAGCGAGGCGGCGGGCGTGCCCATCGCCGCCAGCAGCGGGTGGGCCAGGAACCAGCCGGCGATGGCGATGATCACCGACAGGCCGATGAAGAACGTGGCGCTGGTGCCGACCACGCGTCGTGCCTGGGCGATGTCGCGCGCACCGATGGCCTGGCCGATCAGGATGGTCGAGGCCATGCCGAAGCCGAACACCGAACCGATCAGGAAGAACATGATGTTGTTGGCGTTCGCGGTCGCGGTCAGTGCCGCTTCGCCAAGGAAGCGCCCCACCCATACCGCATTCACCGAGCCGTTCAGCGACTGCGCGATGTTGCCTGCCAGGATCGGCAGCGCGAACAGCAGCAGGTTGCGGCCGATCGGGCCGGAGGTCAGGTCAAGCGGCGCTTTGGCCATGGAGTGGTGATCGATTCCCGGGAGGCGCACACTAGCATCAAGCCGGTTTGCAGGATGTGGCAATGCATCAACCACAACAGGCGATGCGGATGATCGTCGCGGCCTTGATCGCAGCGGCACTGGCCGCATGTTCGTCGGGTGACCGGCTGGGCGATACCCAGGTGCGGCCGACCGACCGCCCCGAGTGCCTGGTCGGCAGCCAGCGCCAGGACCTGGCGGCCGGCACGCCGGCATTGATCGGGGGCAGCGGCTGCCGCACCGACCCCGACAATCCGCGCCCCCTGAACAAGCGAACGGAGTAGTCCCCACCGATGTCCGAGCTTTCCCCGTTGGCGCCCAGCGTCCGTCTGGACATCTGGTTGTGGGCGGCCCGCTTCTTCAAGACCCGCAGCCTGGCCAAACAGGCGATCGAGACCGGCAAGGTATCCGTGGCCGGGCAGCGTCCGAAATCCTCGCGCGCAGTACGCGTTGGAGAGCAGCTGCTGGTCGATCGCGGTGAAGAACACTTCGAGATCCAGGTGCTGGGCCTGAGCGACCAGCGCGGTCCGGCGCCGGTGGCGCAGCAGTTGTATGCCGAGAGCGAAGCCTCCAAGGCCCGCCGCGCCGAACAGCGTGCGCTGCGCATTGCCGCGCGTGATGGCTACCAGGCACCGGAGCACAAGCCGGACAAGCGCGCACGCCGGTTGATCCGTGCATTGGGTGATATCGACGCGCTATGACGGCGCCGCCCGGGCGCTGGTAGTCGCCCACCTTGGTGGGCGCCGTGCCAGGTGCCAACCAAGGTTGGCACCTACCATATCCGGTCAACCGTGCAGGTCGTAGCGATCCAGTTCCATCACCCGGGTCCAGGCGGCGATGAAATCCTGCACGAACTTCTTCTCGCCATCGACGCTGGCGTAGACCTCGGCCAGGGCGCGCAGCACGGCGTTGGAGCCGAACACCAGGTCGGTACGGGTGCCGGTCCAGCGCGCAGCGCCATCGCTGCGGCCGCGGCCTTCATAGCTTTCGCGACCGGTCGCCTTCCAGGTGGTGCCCATGTCCAGCAGGTTGACGAAGAAGTCGTTGCTCAGCGTGCCGGGACGGCTGGTGAACACGCCGTGCCTGCCGCTGTCAGCATTGGCGCCGAGCACGCGCAGGCCACCGACCAGGGCGGTCATTTCCGGTGCCGTGAGGGTCAGCAGCTGAGCCTTGTCGATCAGCAGCGCCTCACCCGGCACGCTGTAAGCGCCCTTGAGGTAGTTGCGGAAACCATCGGCAGCCGGTTCCAGCACCGCGAACGATTCGACGTCGGTCTGTTCCTGGCTGGCATCGGTGCGGCCCGGAGTGAACGGCACGCTCAGGTCATGGCCGCCGGCCTTCGCTGCCTGCTCGATGCCGACGCCACCGGCCAGCACGATCAGGTCGGCCAGCGACACCTGCTTGCTGCCCGCGCCGTTGAACTCGGCCTGGACCTTTTCCAGCGCGGCCAGCACCTTGGCCAGCTGCTGCGGCTGGTTCACCGCCCAGTCCTTCTGCGGTGCCAGGCGCACGCGTGCACCATTGGCGCCACCGCGCTTGTCCGAACCGCGGAAGGTCGAGGCCGAGGCCCACGCCGTGGACACCAGCTCGGCCACGCTCAGGCCGGTCGCTGCGATCTTCTGCTTCAGCGCGGCGATGTCCTTGGCGTCGATCAACGGGTGCTTGGCTTCCGGCACTGGGTCCTGCCAGATGAATTCCTCGGCAGGAATCTCCGGGCCGAGATAGCGCGCACGTGGGCCCATGTCGCGATGGGTCAGCTTGAACCAGGCGCGGGCGAAGGCATCGGCGAAGGCCTGCGGATCAGCAAGGAATTTCCGCGAGATCTTTTCGTAGGCCGGGTCCATGCGCAGCGACAGGTCGGTGGTCAGCATGGTCGGGCGGTGCTTTTTCGATGGATCGTGCGCATCGGGAATCACTGCGTCCGCATTCTTGGCGACCCACTGGTGCGCGCCGGCCGGGCTCTTGCTCAGCTCCCATTCGTTGCCGAACAGGATCTCGAAGAAGTCGTGGCTCCACTGCGCGGGGGTGCGGGTCCAGGTGACTTCCAGGCCGCTGGTGATGGTGTCGCCGCCCTTGCCACTGCCGAAGCTGTTGGCCCAGCCCAGGCCCTGGCTTTCCAGGCCCGCTGCTTCCGGTTCCTTGCCGACGTTGTCGGCCGGGCCGGCACCATGGGTCTTGCCGAAGCTGTGGCCACCGGCGATCAGGGCGACGGTTTCCTCATCGTCCATTGCCATGCGGCCGAAGGTGTCGCGGATGTCATGCGCGGCCAGCACCGGATCGGGATTGCCATCCGGGCCTTCCGGGTTCACATAGATCAAGCCCATCTGTACCGCGGCCAGCGGGTTTTCCAGTTTGCGCGAGTGCACATCGCCATCAGCGTCGTCATCGGACACCAGCACGCCGTGCTCCTCCTGCACGCCCTCCGAGCCGTGCTTGTAGCGCACGTCGCCGCCGAGCCAGGTGGTCTCGCGGCCCCAGTACACGTCCTGGTCCGGCTCCCAGGTATCGGGACGGCCGCCGGCAAAGCCGAGCGTCTTGAAGCCCATCGACTCCAGCGCGACGTTGCCGGTCAGGATCAGCAGGTCGGCCCAGGAAATGGCCTGGCCATATTTCTGCTTGATCGGCCACAGCAGGCGTCGCGCCTTGTCCAGGCTGACGTTGTCGGGCCAGCTGTTGAGCGGAGCGAAGCGCTGCTGGCCGCGGCCACCACCACCACGGCCGTCATCGATGCGGTAGGTGCCGGCGCTGTGCCAGGCCATGCGGATGAACAGGCCGCCGTAGTGGCCGAAGTCGGCTGGCCACCAGTCCTGCGAGTCGGTCATCAACGCCTTCAGGTCGGCCTTCAGGGCGCTGTAGTCCAGCCCATTGAAGGCCTTGGCGTAGTCGAAGCCCGCATCAAGGGGATTGGAGCGCGTGGAGTGCTGGTTGAGCAGATCCACGCGCAGCTGGTTCGGCCACCAGTCGCGGTTGGTCGTCGCATCACCGACGACGGCATGGTTGAACGGGCACTTCGCTTCGCTTTTCATGGGTCTCTACCTGTGGGCTGGCGAATGAGGGAATCAGATCGCTTACCCACCATAGGCATCGCCTAATGATGGGTAAATTCGATTGATTCAACCGATGCGATAGTGGCTGCCTATGGCAGGCGGCGCTTGCATCGTTGTGCGCGATCAGCGCTTGAGCAGGCCCGCGCCGAGCTTGAACAGATCGCTGGCGCCGAACTGGCCATCGCCGTCCTGATCGAGCGCACCGCCGAGCAGGCTGCCGATGCCGCCGCCGGATTGCTGTGCTTCCTGGCCCAGGGCCTGGCTGAGCTGGCCGGCGTTGCCGCTCTGGGCAAACCGCTGGGCCAGGAACGACATGACGATGGGGGCCAGGATCGCCAGCAGCTGGCTGGACCTGCCGCTGTCCAGGCCGGTCTTCTGGCCCAGCACTTCGGCCGCCTGCGAGGTCTGCCCACCGAACACGTGGCCGAGGATGCCGGCACCGTTGGTGGCGTTGCCGCCGCCACCGCCCATCACCGCGCCGAGGATGCTGCCGATGTCGAAACCGCCGCCAGCACCGCCACCGCCTCCCGAACCAAGGTGGTCGCGCTGCAGGGCATTGAGCAGGGACTGCGCACCCTGCGGCTCGCTGGCGTTCTGGCCCATCGCGCCGAGCAGCAGCGGCAGCGCGCTGCCGACGGCCTGGGTAGCCTGGCTGCTGTCCAGGCCGAGCTGCTGCGAGACCTGCTGCAGGCCTTGGCCCTGCTGCAGCTGCTGGAAGAGGGATGCAGCAAGGGATTCGGTGTTCATGGCGGTCTCCGGTCTGTGAAGGACGAACCGCCCGAGCATAACGCCGTGTACACGACGGCAATGCGAAGGCTTCATGGCGGGCGTCCGCCGGGCAGGGCCGGCGGAACCTGCGGCCGGCCTTACAGCAGCGCCTTCAACCGGTACAGCGCTTCCAGTGCCTGCTTCGGGGTCAGCTCGTCCGGGTCGATCGCGGCCAGCGCCTCCTGCGCCTTGTTCGGCGGAGCGGCAAACAGCCCGAACTGCTGCGGGGCATCCAGCGCCTGCGGGGCGAGTTCGGCGGCATGGCTTTCGCCGCCGCGCTGTTCCAGTTCGGCCAGGCGTCGGCGCGCCTGTGCCACGGTGGCACGCGGCAGACCGGCCAGGGCAGCCACCTGCAGGCCGAAGCTGCGGTTGGCCGGACCGTCCTTCACTGCATGCATGAACACCAGTGCTTCGCCGTGCTCGACGGCATCCAGATGCACGTTGGCGATGCCGCTGCGGCCGCCCTCGTGCTGTTCGTCGGCCAACGCGGTCAGTTCGAAGTAATGGGTCGCAAACAGCGTGTAACAGCGGTTTTCGTAGGCGAGGTGGCGCGCTACCGCGTCGGCCAGGGCCAGGCCGTCGTAGGTGGACGTGCCGCGGCCGATCTCGTCCATCAGCACCAGCGAATGCGCGGTGGCGTGATGCAGGATGTAGCTGGTTTCGGCCATCTCGACCATGAAGGTCGACTGCCCGCGGGCAAGGTCGTCGCCTGCGCCAATGCGGGTCAGGATGCGGTCGATCGGGCCGATCAGCGCACGGCTGGCCGGCACGAAGCTGCCGATGTGGGCCAGCAGCACGATCAGCGCGTTCTGCCGCATGTAGGTCGATTTACCGCCCATGTTCGGGCCGGTGATGACCAGCATGCGACGGTCCGGGTGCAGGTCCAGGTCGTTGGGCTCGAACGGCTGGTCACGCACCGCTTCCACCACCGGATGGCGGCCGCGCTCGATCTTCAGGCACGGCTCGGCCTGCAGCTCCGGGCGCGCCCAGTCCAGCGCCTGCGCACGTTCGGCGAAGGCTGCCAGCACGTCCAGTTCGCTGAGTGCGGCAGCACACTGCTTGAGCGGCTCCAGCTGGGTGCCCAGCGTGTCCAGCAGCTGCTCGTACAGGTACTTTTCGCGCGACAGCGAACGGTCGCGGGCGGACAGCACCTTGTCTTCGAACGCCTTCAGTTCTTCGGTGATGTAGCGCTCGGCGTTGGTCAGTGTCTGCCGGCGGGTGTAGTGCACCGGCGCACGGTCGGACTGGCCCTTGCTGATTTCGATGTAGTAGCCATGCACACGGTTGTAGCCGACCTTCAGGGTGGCGATGCCGCTGCTCTCGCGCTCGCGCTGCTCCAGGTCGACCAGGAACTGGTCGGCGTGGGTCGACAGGCGGCGCAGCTCATCCAGCTCGGCGTCGAAGCCATCGGCCAGCACGCCACCATCGCTGAGCTTGAGCGGCGGCATGTCGGCGATCGCGCTGGCCAGCAGGTGGGCGCATTCGTCGTGTTCGCCGAGCGCGGCGTGCAGGGTCTGCAGGCGCGGTGAATCCAGCGGTGCCAGCACCTCGCGTACGGCCGGCAGCAGGCCGAGGCCATCGCGCAGGGTGGAGAAGTCGCGCGGCCGTGCCGAGCGCAGGGCAACGCGGGTGAGGATGCGTTCAAGGTCGCCGAGGCGGCGGAACTGTTCGCGGATATCTGCGTCCGCGCCACGGTCGATCAGTGTTTCCACCGCGTGGTGGCGCTGCACCAGCACCTCGCGCAGGCGCAGCGGCCGATGCAGCCAGCGGCGCAGCAGGCGGCCGCCCATCGGCGTCACCGTGCTGTCGAGCACGCCGAGCACGGTATTGCGGGTATCGCCGTCGACACGGGTGTCCAGCTCCAGATGGCGCCGCGTTGCCGCGTTCATCGCGATCGCTTCGCCGGCGGTTTCCATCGAGATGGAGGTCAGGTGCGGCAGGCGCTGCTTCTGGGTTTCCTCGACATAGCCGAGCAGGGCGCCGGCAGCGGCCGTTGCGCGCGGCTTGTCGTCGATGCCGAAGCCGCTCAGGTCATGCAGCTTGAAGAAGTTCAGCAGCTGGCGGCGGCCACTGTCGGCGTCGAACAGCCATGGCGCGCGGCGACGCACGCCGCTGCGCTGGCGCAGGAACTCCGGCCAGTTCTCCTCATCCGGCACCAGCAGTTCGGCCGGCTCCAAACGCGCGAGTTCGGCTTCCAGCGCGTCATCGGTGTCCACTTCGTTGACCAGGAAACGGCCGCCGGCCAGGTCGGCCCAGGCCAGGCCATAGCCGTTCTTGTTGCGCGACAGGGCCATCAGCAGGGTGTCGCGACGCTCGTCCAGCAGCGCTTCGTCGGTGACCGTGCCGGGGGTGACGATGCGCACCACCTTGCGTTCGACCAGGCCCTTGGCCAGTGCCGGGTCGCCGATCTGTTCGCAGATCGCCACCGATTCGCCCAGCGCGACCAGTCGTGCCAGGTAGCCCTCGTAGGCGTGCACCGGCACGCCGGCCATCGGAATCGGTGCACCACCGGAGCTGCCGCGCTGGGTCAGGGTGATGTCGAGCAGGCGCGCGGCCTTGCGCGCGTCGTCGTAGAACAGCTCGTAGAAGTCGCCCATGCGGAAGAACAGCAGCAGGTCCGGGTAGTCGGACTTGGCTGCGAAGAACTGCTTCATGAGGGGCGTGTGCTCTGCACTGGCCTTCGATGCAGACGGTTTCGCTTTTGAATCAGTGGTTTGCAAGAGAACTTCCTACAGGTTGTAGCGATCAATCCAGGCCACTTGCGGCAAGTAACGGGGTTCTTCGTTGCGCCGCGGTTGCGCTAGTCACTCAAAGAGGATCAAATCGATGTTGCGACGGACAGACGGCGGATCGACCATGGATACGGTTGTTGCGGCGCAGGCAGAGGCCCCGCGCCGCCGAGGCACCAAGTTTAAGCTGACCTACCGGCAAATCTGCGAGTTGAGCGTGGCCAAGGGCCCGGTCGAAGGCAAGCAGGGCAGGGTGGTCATTGCCCCACGCCCGTCGGCAGACGCCGGCAAGCCTTACCGCGTCTTGGACGGCAACCAAGGTGCTCCGACGGGGTTCGGGTTTTACGTGGGCACCACCCGCACCACATATGAAGTCGTGGTCCGCGGCCCAGCCGGGGTTCGTCGGTTCTCCCTGGGCAGCGTCACCGACATCGGACCGGAGCAAGCCTACGAGCTGGCGCGGCGGAAGTTGGCCGTGGTTCGAGAAACGGGCGAGCATCCTTCGAAGGAAGAGGCCCGAGCCGAGCAGCTGGTGGAGCTGAAGGGGCTCACGCTGGCGGATTGCTTTGCGGCCTACGTTGAGGACCTGCAGAAGCGCGTGCGCAACAAGAAGGCCAAGCCCGCAAGCATCCGAGCGATCCAAGACAGCTTGGCGCGGTTCGCTCGCCCGGAAGTCGGGCTGGCGGACAAGCCGATCCTTCAGCTTTTGGACAAGGACATCCACCGCGCGTTCGACGGCCTGCGGCGATCGTCCATGGTGCGCTCCAACCGGATCCCCACCCCGATGCGCCAAGCACTGGCCGACCAGTCGGATTGGGCCGCGCTCTCCACGCAACAGCTCGAAGCGTTGGGCGTGACCGGGAAGTACATCCAGCGAGTCAAAGCGGCCGGTTTGGCGTCGACCGAGCACGCGTTCACAGACGCGAAGAGGGCGGTCGACCTGGTGCTGAAGCGGGAACGCAAAGCGGCGGCTCAGCAGCAGCGGGAGCCGGTGCTGCGTTACAACCCGTTCCAAGTCATCCACGACGACGACATGCTGCGTGACTCGCAAGCACTTCGCCGGCACTACGAGCGCGCCGAGGTGCGCAACCCGCTGGGGGACGAGACGCTGCCCACGGTCCTGAAGGTGATCTTGGCCAGGCGGGACGAGCAGGGTGGCTTGAACGCCACCGGCGCGGACTACTTGCTGCTGACCTTGCTCTGGGGCACCCGCCGCGGCGAAGCTGCCCCCCTGCGCTGGTTCGACCGGTGCTCCCCAGGCGAGTTGCGCCAGTCGGAGGTGTCCTGGGTCTGGTTGGCCGGGCCGGATGAGGTCAACCCTTACACGAGGCGAGCGGGCTCTCAGGTTTACTTGTTTGACACCAAGAATGGCGAGGAGCGCTACCTGCCGGTGGCCTACTTTGCTCAAAAGATTTTGCAGCGGCGTTTCGACGAGCGCGCGGACGAAACCAAGCTCAGGCAAGACCTGGCGGATGCGGAAGAAGTGTTGGCCGCCGCCCGAGCCAGGCGTGCACGCCGGGATCTGCTGGACCGGCTGGAAAAAGAGGTGCAGAGGTCACGCCGCGCGCTGGCCAAAACCATGTTTGTCTTTCCCGCCCGATCAGATCGCAGCACGACCGGGCATTACTCGGACAGCAAGAGCATTGTGGCAAACGTGCGCCGGGACGCGGGGTTGCTCGATCTGCGGGCAGAGGTGGACATTGGTCTGACCCTCCACGACCTGCGCCGGACGCTCGGCCGTTACGCCGCCCTCCTGTTCGGCGAAAGTCGAATCGTGTCCCAACTGCTCCACCACAGAACGTTGGGGCGAGGCGAGGATCGCATGGCCGCTGTCTCCGAACGCTACACCGAGCAGGAGTGGTCCAAGCTCCGCGAGGCCATGGGCCGGGTTGAAGAGCACATGGTGGCCACGAGTCCTCGTGTTTGGAATCGATTGAAAGGCACGGACAAGCCCCGGCTGGACGAGTCCGGCGATGCCCCAGTCTCCATTTTCTCAGCAAGAAACCGACGCGACGCCCAGTAAGGAGCGACCCAATGGAATGCCAGCGTAAAGAAGAGGACTACCTGGAGCAGCGCTCTGCGGCACTGGATGCTGAGCTGAACAAAGCCGCCGCGGGCCTCCCGCCTCCGACCATCAGTAGCAAGGCAGCGGCGCGTTACCTGGGGGTCCACTTTGACACGCTTGGAGAGTGGCGCCGTCGAACCCCTCCCGCGGGGCCACCCTTTGTGAAAGGGGCCGGCCGCGCTGGTGTAGGAGCCAACGAGCACGTTCGTTACCCCTACACGGAACTTGTCGCTTGGCAGGCCTCACGCGTGGGGCGCAGTGTCAAAGAGCGTCGCCTGATCGACGAACTGGACGCGGCGCAGCAACGGGTCCGCGAGCTCGAAATCGAGTTGGCCCTGCGGCAGGCCCGGGACGATGCAAGCAGGCTGCAGAAGAAGTTGGGACGCATCGCTACGCTGGCAACGCTCGGTGACATCGCCGTGGTGCCCCATGAGTGGGCGTTGGTGGACGGCCAGGTGGCCGGTCATGTCTTGGTGGTGAGCGACGATGTGCTGAGCGGTGCACTTGAACGAGGCGATGTATGGGATGCCACGGTCGAGGTGGCCCTGCAGGCGCCCTGGGTCAACGGGGAGACGCGTGAGCCCTACCATGCCGCCTACGCCAACGTGCTTCAGATCGTTATGCAAAAACTCCGCGAAGCCCAGGCAGTCCAGCGGGCCAGCGATCTGGAGGCGCGTTGGGCACCAGGAGATGCGATGGGTGTGCCAGTGCGGCCTTTTGCCCGAGACAAAGAAGAGTCGTGACGCGGAAGATGGGCCCGGGGGAGGTCACTACGGGCGTGTTTTATAGACAGCGCGCAATTGGCCAAAAGCCGATGCCGTAGCGCGTAGCACCCACTTGGATGGGTGATGGTCCCCAACTTCTGAGAGGAAAGGATATGAACACAAGCATTGCAGCCGCCATGGGCTTCGATGACCTCTACGGGGGCAGTGAGGCTTTCCGCGAACGCTTCGATGAGATGCTGGAGGCAGTGAAGGCGCTGCCAGAAAGCCTCCAAGAGCGCGGGCGGTCACTGGTGTATCCCCAACTGCACAACTCTTGCGTGATGGGGGATGTGGAGCTTGTGAGGGCGCTTTTGGCTACCGGCCTGGACCCCGACGCGTATACCTACACAGACGACGAAGAGGATCATCCTCCCTTGGTCTGGCTGGCCCGTGACTTGGAGCTCGATTTCGAGGCGAAGTGTCAGGTCGCCGAGGCGCTGATTGGTGCAGGGGCGAGCGTGGAAGAGGGGGATCCAGAAGCGGAAGCTAAGGACGTTGGGGACGACGATTTCGCTAGCTTCCTGCATGCCAGGCGGCGACCCGACAAGGTGGGCTGATACATCCTTAGCATTCCGTCTGTCGCGTCTGCCTCAACGCGACCGATGCAGAGCTAAGTTCAGCCCACCGCTTGTTGGGCATTAAGAGCGACAGCCAAGCAGCTTGCGGAGAACGACGACAGGGTCCGACCGTGTTCATGGGCAGTGACCAAGAGCTCACAGTAAAGCGGCTCATCGACTCGCGCCATGACCGGTCTGCTGGGGCCCCGGTAGGCAGTCAGCGCTTCCTCAAATCGTTCGTCGACCTTGCTGGACCTATCGTGCTTCAGTCCTTCGTCGAATAGGTTCATACCCTTACGGAGCAGCATTCGAACAACTGACGATTGCTTCGCACCTTCCCCCGCGGATTTGACTGCAGACCACAAGGATTCCGGTGCCGAAACTCCAATGGTTCGACGTGGCCGTCGTACAACACGAGCGTTGTTCGGAAGTGATTCGGCGGATACAGCCTTAGGGGCAATGTGCGCCGCCGTTCGCTTGAGGAAATCAGGCATCAAAAGTTCAACCGCGGCCGCAAGCGCCTGCTCCTCATTGAAGCCCTTGCCAAGAAGAAGTTCCCTTCTACCAAGAGTGGCATGAACTTCAAACGCGTGGTTGCTATCATTGTAATATGTGCAAGCTGCACCAATTAGCTTCGCTCTCGAATGCAGTTGGTTCGATGCGTGTTCGATGAGTCGCTGAAGATCTCTCAGATCGTTCCCGTGGGTAGTAGAGGGCATGGGCTGACTCCTCAGACTGGTAGCTAACACTGGCAGCGCCTACGTGAAGGGTGTATCAATTTTGTATCACTAATTTTAGGCCCGTCAAGTTGGGGGTCTACAGGGGAAAACATGGATGTAGGTATTGCGCACGCCTTACGTGATTCTGTGGCTGAATTCTGCAAGGAAAACGCTGACACGCTTTCGATGGCGGTCCTCGATCCAATTGTGGCCGGACAGGCAATTTGCGCAAAACTGGCGCAGAGAATTGACTGCGCGGTTGCTGCGGCTCAGATCAAGGAGGATTTGGAGCAAAACGGTGTCGCCTTGTTCAAAGGGGTATTTGTTCCAGGGGAAGACCTTCCCGAGACACCCTCTGCATTTGTCCCCGTTCCAATGACGGGGACCACCGCTGCGCTTCAGCTTTGCGTGATTGGGGCCAATGCTCTCATCGGCAAGCTAACCGTGTCTTATGGATCAGAAAACGAGGGCAACCTCTTCGTGAACCTTGTCGGTATGGGGGGGGATGGACAAACGGCGTTCAAATCGCAGAAGCATATGCGAGGGCATACAGATGCCATGAGCTTTCCTTTCCCAGGGGAGAAGGATCCGCACTATCCAGGTGTCGCGCCCTCCCCAGATCTCGTTTGTTTGGGTGCGCTGCGCAATCCGGATGGAGTTCCTACGACCATCATGCCCCTCGCAAAAATTCTGGAAGACCTTGACGAAGGCGTGATCAAGGAGCTGATGCAGCGGAAGTTCACCGTCGTGTGTCAGGACACTTTCAAGGACGGAACGATTGCGAAGCTGGGAGTTCGGCATTCAGTGCGTGGTGCAGCAGTAATTCGTGACACGGTAAACGCGGAGCGGTGGGTCAGGTTCAGCCACACGAAAGTCACCGCCGACGAGGACGACCAGGTAGGGATGGATGCACTTGAGGCATTCAAGAGTGCTGTGGCCAGTCATGTCCAGTCTGTTCCCCTTGAGCCTGGCGACATCCTCTTGGTAAGCAATCGCCGGGCGTTGCATGGACGGAGCAAGGTTGGCGACGCCAAAGGCGGAAAAAGCCGCTGGCTCGTTCGCTCCTATGCTCTTGACGGTCGACACGCGCAGGCATACCTGATCCAAGGAAGCAGTTTTTGTCTGTTTCCCTAATCCCGGATTCGTAAAGAATAGAGCGTCGTGGTGTGGGGATCACGTTCGCCTTGAAAGGGCAGCCACCTTTCAAGGCCTCGCTGATTTGGACTGTTGATCGGCGACCCAGAGGCAGGGGCGGCAATTGCCCAGCGGCGATCTGGGAGGCGGGGGGAGGGCCAATTGCCATTGACCTACTACATCCGGCGCGTGGGTGTTCGCTGGTGAAGGATGAGGGACTTGCTTGTCACTCGAAAGGCACCAAGGCCGCTCACGGTGTTCATGCCGAGGCGGGAGTGCTGCGAGGCATCCTGCCTAGCGAGCTTGTTTGCGGCTGCTGGTCGCCGAAGGCTGGGCGCATGATGGCAACGGCTCCTGTCAAGGATGCGGGCGGTGGTCCGACATGGGGCGGCCGCTTCGACGACGGGAAGATTGCTTCGAGCTTCACGCTGTCTTGGAGGCAGGGCAGCTGCAGGCGGCCTATCTCAACGCAGACTCGGGTCGGAGTGTTGCCGGGGATGGCTTATCGCCGCTGTTCTTGTGAAGGGACAGGCAACCATTTCGCAGATTGGGTCGCACTGAGGCGGCACGCCCACACTGTGCATTCGAGCTGACTGCGTTGAGATGTCCTGACCACGCTATGGAACCCTAAACGCTGGCTTTCAACTTCTGGAAGTTAGCCAAGAGGCGCGTGCTATGGAGGCGACCAAGGCGTGGTCTCGACCGAGCACGAGCCTCTTACTCTGCCTGCACCGACAGAACAATCGCTATCGGCTATCCGGGGTCTGCCAAGAGGCGGTCAATGGCTTGCTTCCGCTTACCGGGTGGGAGCGCGGTGAGCCCCTCGAGGACTTGGGAGAGTTTGCCTTGCTGGGTCTCGCTTTGAACGCCCAGTGCCAAAATAGCGTCGGCCATCGCCGGCGTCGTCGCCAGCAGGTAGGCCGGCGGCACGTCCAACGCCTGCGCCAGCTCGAAGAGTGCTTCGAGGCTGATAGACATTGCCCCCGATTCATAGCGGGAGATTCGTGCCGATGCCGTGTCTTTGTCCAGCGCCATTCGCATCCCCACTTCCCGTTGGCTCAGGCCCCGCCATTCGCGGGCTTGACGTAAGCGCGCGGCCACGATCGCTCGCGGGGTTGTCGGCGTAGTCACAGGCTGAACGGATGCAGTGCAGGCATGCACCGATGATGACCCAAGCCCTACGTCACGGGTAGACTCTACGTGCCACGTAAGTCCGTGGCAAGTCCATCCAAAGGAACGAGGGGCTGTATGAAGAACGGGGCAGTTCTGGCTGGCGCGCTCGCGCTTGCCGTATCGGCGGGCGCCAGCGCCCAATCCACGACCGCATCGGGCCTGCTTCGGCAGATCGGTGGGGCCCTTTCTGGGAAGTCCGGCTCGCAGGCCAAGGTGTCCCACCCCCTGTACGCCGAACCTGCCGGGATGTACTGGGACCTGGACGAGGACACCCTTGATGGTGCTCAGCACCTTCGCGAAGGGCTGTCCTCCACCGGCGCGCAAGGGATCGACATGTGCGACATGGGCCTGCTGGCGATGGCCCATTCCACCTATCAGTTGAGGCCTGACAAACGGCAGTGGTGCTTGCGGCAGGCGTGGGTGGCCGCAAAGAGGACGACGGGCAGCCAAGAGGCGGAGCCGTCAGCGGCGGTGATCGAGCAGCGCTTCGGGCCGGCCTTCGACGCGAGGCTCGAGCGGTTCAAAAGCGTTCGGCGGTATGCCGTTCGCCCGAACTTCAAAGCGCTGGGCGGAGTCAGCTACAACGCAGATCGGGGCGTGATGGAAGTGTTCGTGCCGATGCCGCAGATCTCGCTTGCTGGGTTGAGTGTCACGGGAAAGAACTTCGTCCCCTGGATTCGCAAGACGCCCACGGGCGTGTCCAGCCCGCCGAACGCGGGGCGCTACCGGTTGCTGATCCGGATGGACCCGGCCGAAGCGGCTAACCTCGCGCGTCAAGGCCGCTCGTTTCAAGACGACCGCGTGGTCTTCTCGGTCAATCGGGTTTGGATCGACGGCACGGAGCCCAAGATGGACGTGACCGTCGAGAAGGTGAGCCTGGGCTATCGGAACGAAACGATCGAAGTGGACGTCACTAAGAACCTAGGAGAAGGTGCATGAAGCGTGGAATGGTGGCCGCTGCAGTAGCCATTGTCGGCTTGGCCGCATGCAGCAAGGCGGACCAAGGGCCGTCGATGGAGCAGGTGGCGAAGGGTTATGAGCAGTATTTGAACGAAAACCTGGTGGCCGAGCTAGGGCAGCGCGTGGAAGTGCGTGGCTGGGAGGACTTGAACGCCGACTGCCATCCGAGCGGGCCCGAACGAACGACGTGCGTCACGGGCGGCACCCTCGATGTGATCGGTTTCCAGGGCGGTCGCCAGCTCAAGGAGAGTCCTGCACCCGTGCCGGCGCGAGCGGATCTGGTGTTTGAAAAGCGGGCAGGGCAGTGGCTGCTTGTTGATGCGCAGAAGAAGCCCTGATCGGCCCCTGTAACCCGCCCTCGGTTTCGCTCATTTGGAGGTTCCATGAATGTCCACGTTCGCTCTCACTCGACCGCGTCCAATATGCAGTGGGCCCTGCTCGCACCCGCAACGGTCCTTCTTGGAGGCGCTGGCCTGCTCGCCTTCGTAGGCGGTGCAGAAATTTCTGGAGAGCTTGGGCTTGCCTGGCAGGCTGTGGCGGCGTTCTCGGCTGGAGTCGGCGTGTTGGCGCTCCTCCTGCTGCTTTACGTGCTGAACTGGCGGGCGGCGCGCGTTCGGGCAGCCAGGGCGGTCAATCCCTTCTTGGAACCGAGGCGCGGGGGCTTTTGGAAGGGGGCACTGATGGGCACGCTGGTCGTGGTGGTCGTCCAGCTGGCGAGCATCGGTGTAGGGATCTTCTACCCTGGCCTGATCGAGTCGGAACGCAACTTCTTCGTGTCTGTCCCGCCGCTGGCGTTGGCTGCCCTCTACACCGTCTTCCCGATTGCGCCACTCATGGGCGGGCTGATCGGGCGCGTGTGGCGGGCCACCAGTCTGTAAGGCGTGCCGGCAGCTTCTGACAACCATCAAAGGGGGCAAATGCCCCTTTTCAGCGGTTCGCGAAAGATGCCGGCGGCGATGGCCACCTACTCCCTTCGATGCTCGATCAAAGCCGTCCGGCAGTTCTCGCAGGCGTCCCTGAGCCCCGATTGGGCCGCCGCGATCAATGCATCGGTGCCCATGACGGAAGCTTCGTTCCGTTCGACGATCAAGATTGGTATGGCCTCGGTGGCCTGCCGCCAATCGCTAGCTAAGCGTGGTTCTTTCTTGTTACCGCGAACGTTGCCCATCGTTGCTGCCTCCGTTGAAGATGGAAGCATCTAACCATGCGTCTGAAGCTTGGCAAGGTATACGGAGTAGCGGATCTGAAAATGTGTCAAGCCATTTGCGATCTGAGGCTTAACTGCTATCGAGCTCTCACTATCCCGTAAACTGATTCATCTCCCACTGCTAGTTTCCTTCTTCAAGCCGGTCTGTCATCCACGTTGAGTGTCGCAATGATCTCCCCGGCAACCTCAGCAGTTGCGCAGAGGAAGAAGACAGCATCCTTCTCCGCCGCCTGGGACAGGAAATGGTGGACGGTGATCAATGCGGCAGTCGTGTTCCTGACGAACACCTCGTGGCACTGCGAGAGCCGAACATGCGCAAGCTGGGCTGCGAGCGCCTGCCTGGTTGCGTGGACTTCGGCACGGTGATCGCTGTCACTTCGCCCGGGAAGACCCACTCCGCATCCGGTATAGACACATTTGTCCTTGAACCTGGTTTTCCAGACGAATTGAGGTGAGTTTAGTTCGAAGGGCGGAGCGTGGAGGGGATTGCTCTTGATCATGCAGTGGCGATGACTCTGGGCTGATCGCTTCCTGCGAGTTGCGCAAGAAGAGTCCGATGCCGTTCTTGACCGCTCAGCATTGAGCGGCGTCGGCGAGAATAGTTGCGCGAGCGTGAAGGTCCCGCGACTGAGTGACCTCTCGCTTTCGCCTTTGCTTCCTGCACACCCAGAGCACAAAGCGCGGCGTAGGCTGACGCCTTAACTCGAGGTTGTTAGGCATGCTCAATTGCTCGGTTGTCTTTGTAAGCTCAGCAGTAGAGGAGCTGACTGAAGTGCGGATTGCCGAGCTGATGGCAGCCGGCGCTGAGTTCAATGAGGCATGTGGTTCGCGCGCAGTTGTGTGCTTCGATGGAAGCCGCTTTTTCACCTACCTTGAGGGGACCGCCAGCGCGGTAGGTGCGACGATGGTCTATGTGGAGTCGCTGGACATCCACTCAGAGCTTGTGCAGCTCGCTAGAGGTGCTGTCCAAAAGCTTCGCTTCTCCGATCAGCCTCTGCTGTTCATGCGGGTGTCCACTCCCTGTTTGAAGACCTTGGTTCGAGCGGACTGGACCAACTTCTCACAGCGTTTGAAGGGCAGGTTTGAGCCCGTGACGGGCATGGAGCAGCTCGCCGAGCTCGTTGCCCGACACCGAGAGCCAGCCGAGGCCTAGTGCGCGCCGTGGGCACGTAGGAGGGCGCAACTGGGGTTCGTTTCAGGATGAGGGTTTGCTTTCAATGCGGGAGCGCTTGATGGCACCTGCGGCGAAGATCCCCGCGATAACGAGGGTGCGGTGCGGGATCTTGAGACGCGAGCAAGGACGACAACGCCGCGATTGGGCGCATAACAGGGGGCGGCTTGTCGAGCCGGGTGGCCCTAGAGCCGGTTGGTGCAGGTTATTCTGCACAACCCAGCTTCGAGCATAGAAATGCACGCCTTCCAGGATTGGACGTTCAGCGCCAATGGCAGAATCATAACCGCCAGAGTGGAGGTGGATGGAAACGGGGGTGGAACCATCACTCGGTTTGAGACTCGTCCTGGTCCCGCTCAAAGCGGCCTTTCGATCAAGGTCAGCTCTCAGCGGGAGGCGGCCATCAAGCTGGAGCAGATCCTTACTGATCTATTGGGCGCTGGCTGGTAGGGCCTGGGTCCATCAGGGATATCTGTTCGGTGAGCATCCGAAGAGACTGCTGAAAGGCAGCGGTGAAGATCGGGCCATCGAGGCCGGCATGAGTGTCCGCCGCTTCCACCAACATCAGGTCCCAGATCCGGCGCAATGATGGCGGATCACTGTGGGTGGCGATGGTCGCGCCGAGTGCGTACTCCATCGCTTTGAGGTATCCCCGATGCGCTTCTAAGTCGACCTCGCATGCGTGCAGGCGTTCAGCAAGTTGCTCCAGGGTGTATGTCATAGCGGACTCGACTTGAGGATGAATACGAGAGATAGTCCATCTAGGTCATTAGGCAGACACAATGAGCATTCTCAACGTCTTGCTGAGCCCTAGCCAGCTCCTCGTTGCTGTTGACACCCTGGCAGAGGATGCCCGTACCGGCGCCCACTCCTCGGGCGCCAAAATGCTCCTGATTCCGCAGCACAATCTCGTGATGGCCGCACGCGGGTCTACGCAGTTTTTTCTTCGTGTCTACGAGCTGGCGCTTCAGGCGAGCTTCCGCGCAGATTTCACGATGGAACAGCTTTCTGCGGAGATGGGCTTGGTGCTGGACCAACTGTGGCCGAACTACGTAAGGGCAGCTGCCGAAGCGCGCCTACCGATTGACCATCTCGGGACTGAGCTGGTTCTTGGGGGCTGGTCGCCCAGGAATGGTCGGATGATGGCAACTGCGTACGCCAAGAACGACAGCACCAGACCTACCATTGTTCAGTGCCTTGATGGCGGCTTGGCCTCGCCGGGAGAACCCTTGGCCGGCAGGCCTGAGAGCTTTGCCCCAGCCGATGTCCTCGCAGCCGGCAAAATCCAGGCCACTTGGCTTAACGCGCGGGTAGGGCGGCAGGTGGCTGGTGGTCGGCTTCTGGCGACGTTGCTGCGCGATGGGCAGGCGGTGATGCAAGATCTAGGTGCGATCTAGATCTTCGGGCACCAGCCCCGCTAGCGCCAGGATCCTGTCCTTTCTCATCTGCTCTCCCCAGAGAACCCACGCTTGGTCTACGGTCAAAATCCCCGTCACCGCGCATGCGGGACAGGTGAGCTCCACCCCCCCCACAGCATCGGTAAGGCCTTGGCCACGCGACATACGCGATTCGTCCCCACACGAGCCACACTTGGCCTGTAGGGATTCCACTCGCTCGATCGTTCCATTCAGGCGCAGCAAAGGGCGAATCCGAAGGATCCGGAAAGCGGTCGAGGGTGTCATGTGTCATACCTGAGAGGGGCTAGACACAGGGGCGAAGGATTTCGCGCCAGAGAGGAGCCAGTTGGGTCAACCTTACACCATGAACCGTTAAGAGTTTCATTCCGGCCGAAGCTCTGCGCCCCAGAGGAAGGCTCTAGAGCCTGCTCACCGGATCGATGCGCGCGGATGCCATGAGAGTGTGCCCCCAAGCGAAGCGCTCCACCGTGTGCCTTTACGCCATGGCCTGGGTAATGCGCAATCCAATCCTGGTCTCGACCTCACGGGGTGTCAGGCAAGGCTCCCTGGGGAAGGGGGGGGGGCTTCACGAACGCTGGTGTGTGGTCAGCTTTTGGCATTAGGCGGAAGCCACGGCATGGTGCCGGCGTGCTGATTAGAGCCGCACCCCGAGTGCGTCGAGCGTCGGAGTTGTCATCGTTCCTGTCGCTCGAATGCCGTGGGCCAATTGGAACATGCGCAGCGCCGATTGGGTTTCAGGGGTAAGCGCACCGTCGATGGCGCCCGGATCGTAGCCCTTGGAATAGAGCGCTGCTTGGACGCGCATGATGAGCAGCTTGAGCGCATCGGCGTCCCGTCCCTCCGTGACTGGCTTTTCGTAAGTGCCAGGTTCCAAGGTCAGGTTGTTCGTAGACCTCGAGTTTGCTCGGGTGGCTGGATCCAGATTCTGGGTCGGGTAGCTGTTCAAATGGCCGCCGCCACTCCCCGTGGTTCGGGAAGTTGCGGGCGCCGCCGGTTTCGCTGGCGTGGTGTAGCGGGTGGGCGGTGGGGTATAGGTCGCCGGTGGCGGGGTGTAGGAGCGATACGAGCTTCCCGACCCAGACGAATGGGAGCGATGGGAACTGTGTGATCGATGGGAGCTGTGGCTGCGGTGCCCTGCATACAGGTTGTGCCGGCCTGCATTCAACGAGGTGCTCAGGACGGTCGCGTATTTCCCGTCCAACTCGGAGAGCCTGGAAAGTTCGGACTGGCCCTTGGGCGGCTCCGTGCCCAGGGTTCCCAAGGTGGCGGCGCCGACGATCATCAGTGCGTTGGACATGATCAGGTTTCCAGGACAGGAGAGATGGACCGGCTGGTCCAAGCCGGTGTGACCCACGAGAAGAAGCCGCCGCACCGCTGTCGAACCGAGCAGGTTTCGCAGGCGGGTAGGTAGTCGTTCTTCCAAGGCGAAATGCTCTGCACGGCGTAGGGCCAAAGCGATCGGTCCAACGCGCACAAGGGCAGGTTGTAGAGCGAGACCGGGATTCCGCCCTCGGCCAGCAGCCCTACCGCTTCGGACAGGACGTCACCGTAGTCCGCTGGATCGGCCCAAAGCTCACGCTGATGGGCTTTGGCAAAGCCGATGGGCTCGATGCCCATCAGTGCGACGTGTTCGACGAAGGGCAGGTTGCGCCAGATGTAGCGGGCCAGCTGTATCAGCCGCTCGACCGTGGGTTTAACCAACACGACCCGTATCTCCACCCGCTGCTGGGCGGCTTCCAATGCGTAAAGCCCACGAAGGGTCTGAGCGAACGCCCCCTCGCTTTGCACGACGTAGTCGTGCAAGGCATAGCGGTCTCCGTAGAGCGGAATGCCCCAGCTCAGGTTGGGATGGAGGCCCGCAAATTTCGCGTGCAGGCCGGGCTCACGCATTCGGCCGTTGGACAGGATGTGCAGGTGGGTGTTGGGCAGCACGTGCGCGCATTTGGCCACCACGTCGACCAGCCCGTCACCTAGCAGGGTCGGTTCCCCGCCGCTGATCGCCAGCGAAGGTTCCTCCGGATCGATGAGGTCGATCAGGTCCAGGAGGTGCCTCACCCGCCAATCGTCTTGAACGTCTCGGGGCGGCTGAGAGCACATCAGGCAGTAGCTGTTGCAGCGCTCGGTGGCGAACAACACATTGCCGGTGTCTCCGCGCCGATATCGGATCGCCACCTTCTTCTGCAGGGGATTGAGCTCCACCACGTCCCCAGGCTTGCAAACACCCGGCGGACCTTCCAAGTGAACGAGAGGGGCCTTACCGGGTGAGCGCAACCCGCTCGAGGGCAAGACTGCACCCCAAGGCAGGTTTAGCAGCTCATTGCTGGCGTGGTCCGCTGGGACGTCCCGCAGGTCCAGAGCCAAGCGCTCGAAGGGAAGTGCTGATTGGGCAAACTCTGCCAGCGACACGACCTTGAGCAGGCTGGCCTTCGCCGACGGCGCCAGCTCGGCTCTGGTTTCAAGCGGCAGCATGGACGGCGTCCTCTACCGATGGCTTCGGATTGGCCCAAGAGCGCATCAACGCTTGGATGTTCCGGTCAGCCTTCTCGTATCGTTCCAGCAGAAAATCAAAGAGCCCCATGTTCCGTTGGCAGAAGTCGCTGCTGGGCCGATGGCCGATGGGATCCCCCTGGCGGGCGTAGTGCTCGATCGGATCGGCGCCGCACATCGGCACAAACGCGCAGTCGGAGCACGTGGGTAGGGCCTCGGCGACCCCGGCGTCCAGCAAGCGGGCCATGGCGGGCGAGAACAGCCATTGGCTGACCGGTTGGCTGACGTGGCCCAAGGCAAAGGCATCGTCCCCCATTGCGGCCAGCATGCGTGCCTCGTCCGACGGATAGACCCGCCCGTCGTGGTCGTAGATGACGGCGCCCAACCCGGCTCCGGAGGGCGATCGGAGATCGACGTAGCCGTGCCCGAAGGACGTGAAGAGCTGGGAGAGGAGGAGAGACGCGTAGGACTCTTCCATGGCGTAGCCGGCCAGGTTCACCGACAGCAAGTGGTCGAATGCGCGTCGGTAGAAGGCCAGGAAGTCTTCCGTGGGGTAGCCGGTGCGGCGGGCCGTCTTGGTGGCGAACCCGTAGGGGCTTAATGGACGCAAGGAGATGCTGTGGAAACCCAGCTTCCGGTATTCGTCGATGATGGCCTCAGGAACCTCGAGGCTCTGGCGGGTCAGCGTCGTCAGCGCCGAGACGCCATCGTCTCCGAGCCAACGGCGTGCGCGTTCAATCCCCTCCACAGTCCGCCGATAGCTGTCGCGGCCGGGCCGGGGGCGGTTGGCGTTGTGGAGCCATTCGGGACCGTCCAGCGAGGTGGAGAGCTTGAAGCGATGTTCGGTCAGAAACGCCAGCTGGTCGTCGGTGAGGTCATGCAGGGTGGATGCCAGCACGAAGCGCAGGGTGCGTCGGGCGCTCTGATTTCGCTCGACGATCCGCCGGGTGATGGCCTTCACTTGCTCAAAATTGAGCAGGGGCTCACCTCCTTGGAATTCGATCGTCAGTTCTTGGCTCGGCCATTCGAACAACCGTTCCACCGCCTGTTCGGCGTGCGTACCTTCCATGTCGAACGCAGTGGCGCTCGTCTCCTGCCGGGACACCTGGCAGTAATTGCATGTGTGGTGGCAGCGCAGCGACACCACGAAGATGTGGAGAGCGGGTCCACCCATCAGGTAGGACTTTCGGCTGCGAATTTGACTGAGCAGGGGCGCCAAGCTGCTTCGGTCGATCCCGGCGACGGCCAGGTGCCGGGCTTCCAAATCTGCAAAGAGGGCTGAGTTGGTCGGCAACTGGTGGGTCACCAGGCACTGAACGTCCTCCATCTTCATCAGGAGCCAGTCGCCTGCCATGGACGAGACAAAAGCACGGTGTTCGTCCCAGGGAAGGCGTCTGAACCGTAGAGGCAACAGTTCGTAGGCCGATGGGCCGGCGAAAGCCTCAGCGAGCCTAAACCTCGACATGGGGCACCGCCGGCTGTGCCTGGTTCAGTGCTGCACGAAGCAGCTCCTGCTGAAGTCCGCTCGTCTCCGCTCGCACGGCCGCTCGCAGGCGCTCGTCCAGCAAGTCTCGGGAAAACCGGGCCCAGAGGTCCTCTGGCAAATTAGAGCCGTCCAGAGACCACAAGAAAACGGTGAGGTTGGCGCCTTGCCCGCGTATCTCCACCCCAAACTTGTCGGTATAGCGATGCGCCGCGCGAGCGGTCACCTCGTCCGAATACAGTGTGCGATCAATAGTGAATTGCGAGCGTTCCATTGCCCATCCCCCTTTGATGCACGAACTGTGCTCCTGACCGGGCGCTGTTGCAAGTTCGGCAGTCGGAAGTCCCACTTGCTGCAGATTCCCTGTCTCCACAAAGAGCAGCGGTAGCTTGGGGCCTTCTTTCAAGCGCTGGACGCCCGCAGCCTATGCTCCGGAATGAAGCCAAACAAGCTTCTTTGCAGAGGATGGGCGGCCATGAGAGACATTGTCTTTCGGTCTTAATGGCGCCGATCGTGGAAGCGCGATATGCGGGCTTGACCGAGCCGATAGTGCTTACTCGCAACTACTTGGGGCAGCGACCTGCTCCTTGATGCGCAGGCAGTGATCTTTCAACGTTGGATTGAGCGCAAGTGCCGGCATTGCCGTCGCATCAGCGTGGAGTGCGAGCAGCTGGCTTTATCGGGCGAATCTGACACCCAAGTGCGGAGCCTGGTCGATATTAATCAACAATCTCCATGCCAGCCCAGCTGAGCGAATAGCCCGGGGCAGGAATGCCGCAGCGGCACAAAAGAAGGCGCCGCGCTCGTGACAGATAATCAAGAGCTCTCCAGCAATCGTGCTGAAGCGATAACTGAGCTTAGTTAGGTCGTTCTGTTCAGGCCTCGTCGCGTGGCAGCTTTCTATCGAACCTTTCTCGTGCGGATCGAAAGCTGCTGACGTTCTCTACAATCCAAGTCCAAAGAGGGACCATTCGAACCAGGAGCTCATATCCAGAGTCGGAGAGTGCATATTCGACATGGGGCACCACTTCATCGAACTCGCGACGCACTACCAGCCCATCGCGCTCCAAATGGCGAAGCGTACGGGTCAGCATGCGTTGCGTGATTCCGTGCATCCGACGGCCGATCTCTGCATGTCGAAGCTGACCATAAACGCCTAGTGTATGAATGACACCTAGCGACCAACGGCTGCCTGCATGGGCAAGGACCTCTCGACGAAGCCCATCGTCATCATCTCGAAGTCCATCGCAGACCGTCTGGGAGTACTGAAGGATGTCTTCTCTACGGAGATTGTCTGACGGCAGTATCACGCGTGTGCCCATCTTTCGCGCCAGTTCACGGGCTGGCAGTATACCGGAAAGACAAGCTGAAGTGAGTGCAGTGATGAATAATGTGAATTATGACGTTAAGTCGAGAAATATTCTTGTATTGGGAGCGGGTGAGCTCGGTATGCCGGTGCTGCGCAGTCTGGCGCGTCGTGCGAAGGAAGTTGATGGAGCAAAAATAAGTGTCCTGCTTCGCGAAAGTGCCGTCAAATCGGGCGATCCGTCCAAGCAGAAGGATATTTCAGATATTCGTAATGCGGGTATCGAAATTGTGCTGGGGGATTTGGTGGATGACTCGATCGATGAGTTGGCTTCTCTCTTCTCCCGCTACGATACTGTGATCGGCTGTGCTGGCTACGCTGCGGGCATCAACACGCCTATGAAGCTTGCCAAGGCCGCGCTCCAGTCTGGCATTCCGCGCTACTTCCCATGGCAGTTCGGGGTGGACTTCGAGGCGATCGGTCGTGGTGGTCCGCAGGATATCTTCGATGCGCAGCTGGACGTTCGCGAGTTGCTGCGGTCGCAAGACAGGACCGATTGGGTCATCATCTCGACAGGTATGTTCATGAGCTACTTGTTTGAGCCCGAGTTTGGCGTGGTTGATCTCGAGAACAGTGAGGTCCACGCGCTGGGTAGTCTTGATAATGCTGTTACGCTAACAACACCCGATGATATTGGCCGCCTAACTGCGGAGATCGTGTTCTTTGATCCAACGATTCGTAATGAGATTGTCTTCTTGGCTGGCGACACCGTCACCTATGGTGAAGTTGCGGATAAATTGGAGGCTGGTCTTGGTCGATCCTTCAAGCGTTCCGTCTGGACGGTGCCTTTCCTCTTGGAAGAGCTGAAGAACGATCCCAAGAACATGATGCGCAAATACCGGGCTGCATTCGCCATTGGCCGCGGCATGTCTTGGTCGAAGGCCGGGACATTTAATGAGCGCGAAGGCATTCCGGTCACGGACGTGTCAGCGCTGATCGCCGCTGAGCTGGGAGGTGTTAAATAGCTTGCCTGGGCTAGTCGTCGTCCTCGCTGGGCAACTGGCGGTAGAGAGGTAGTCCTTGCTAGATCTGCGGCGAGTTACTTGAGGTGCTGATCGCAGCGTCTGTTTAGTAATGCCAAGTGGTTCCACAGATTAGGTGGGAGTCATGTGTGTCCCTGAGGTCCGCTACTTGCGCTGATTCAGGAGCCGCTCAGCGCCGGATAGCCCACCTGCGATGAGCGAGCGATGCCGCTTGGCGGTTGATTTTGATAGGCGGTCGGCCTGAAGTTCACTTCATGTTGCCTCCAACACCGAGGTATCACGCCAACGCGGCCGCCCTCCGGGGCGGACCGCGGCTTTGATGACACCAGGAGAGAGCTTGTGCGTACCGAGCTCCAGTTGTAGACGGAGCTAGATTCTCCGCCACGGGCATCGAGGAGGCCGTCAAGTAGCTGGGAGTGCCGAAGGGCTCGTTCTGCTACTACTTCGACAGCAAGGAAGCCTACGACCTTGTCCATCTGAGCGATCAGCCCAAGGGGGCTAGACTGCCCCAGCGGCACTCAAAGGCGCTCTGGTCGAGCCAGGCATCCATGAACTCTCCAGCAAGCACGCTCAGTCAATAGTTGAGCCCAGAGAGATCGCTCTGTTCAAACCTCTTCGCGTGACAGCTTGCTGGCGAACGGCTCTCGTACGAATCGAAGGCTGTTGAGGATTCTCTCCAATCCAAGTCCAAAGAGGAAATAATTGAGCCAAGATTTCGTCTCTCGGGTCAGCAAGTGCATATTCGACTCGGGGTGCCAGCTCATCTAAGTAGTGACGCACTTACCAGCCCATCGCGCTCCAAATGGCGAAACCTACGGGTCAGCATGCGTTGTGTAATCCCGTGCATCCGACGTCCGATCTCTGCAGGACGAAGCCAACCATTGAAGCCGAGTTGGTTATGCGTGTGTATCCCTGCCTCCGTCCGGGAATATCCATTCAATGGGAGATGGTCAGGGGCAATGTGGACCTCTCCCCTGACAGGAGGCGCCGCCTGCCTCGAGGGGGGCATGTCCTTGCCTTCGCTGGCAACTATGGACAAGTCATGGACAAACGAAAGATACATGTTCCTGCTGATTTCGATGGCGCGCAGCTGTAAACGGGCAGGACCGACTCTTTGGATACGCAGCGCCTGTCAAGAAAGGTGGTGAACGTCGCGCAATGTCGCTTATATGGTGGTCATTGCGAAAAGTCCAGGTGGGGTGCTACTCCGCTGTGGGAGGGCTAAGGTTGTGCCGGATGGGGCCGATCACTGGCCCGCTGACGTTGTCGGCCAGGAGCCAACTCCTCCCCCATGAAAGGTGTGAATGTGAAGAATTTCTTGATGCGGTTCAGGGTCGGTACCCGCTTGAGTGCCGCCTTCGCTATCTTGATCGCGGTTGCGATGTCCATCGTTGCGTCCGGTCTTTGGACGCTGTCCCGTGCTGAGCGAAGCATGGACTCGATAGTCAAAGAGAGCATGGAGCGCATTCGACTCTCCAAATCCATGGCAAGCGCGAACATGCAGATCAGTATCTCGTTGCGTGAACTGATCATGCTGCAGGACAAGGATGTCCAGGCATCCTTGATGCGAAAGATCGCCGAGCAGCGGAAGGTGTACGACGAGGCTCGTGATGCCCTCTACGCAACCCCTGCCGACGAGGAAGGGAAGAGGATTCGTGCCGTCATCACCGAAAAGCGACTCGCAGCGCGTCGGGTCAATGACTCAGTTGTCGAGGCGGCCTCGCAGGGTGACGTAGTTCAGGCTACTAAGCTTCTCGCAGAAGGAGATGTGCTCCTCAATGAGTGGCAAGCTGCCATCTTTGCCAACGCGGAGCTTCAGGAGCGCTTGGCGGACGCAAGCTATCGTGAGGCACAAGCCGCGAGCGCCAGCGGTCGCACGATGCTTATCACAGCCGGGCTTCTCGCGATCGTGCTCAGCATCGCGTTGGCAATTGCGATCACGCGCAGTTTGACCGTTCCTTTGGAGCAAGCCACAAGAACTGCCAATGCCATTGCATTGGGGGGCATCGAGAACTTAATCAAGGTGGAGGGACGAGACGAGACAGCAGCACTGTTGAGAAGCATGAGCGCGATGCAGGATCGCATCAAGGCTCTCATCGCTGATCAGGAGGAAATGGCCTCTGCTCAGGCCGAAGGGCGGACGTCCCATCGTATTGATAGCTCCCGTCATCCGGGTGCCTTTGGCCAGCTCGCAATTGACACCAACGCCATGGTTGAGCGCTCCAACATGCTGATCGAACAGATCGTCGACATCGCTCAGCATTACGCGATAGGGGACATGAGCGTACGGATGGAGGCTCTGCCCGGAGATCAGACCGCTATCACAGAAGCTATGGAGACCACACGAAGCAATTTGTTGGCGATCAACGAGGAGATTCGTCGTCTTGTTCAAGCCGCGGCATTGGGGGACTTTTCACAACGCGGAACTTCAGATGGCTTTAGTCACAGCTTCCGAGAGATGATTGATAACCTTAACCAGATGTTCGACGTCAGCGACCGAAGCCTTTCGAGTATCGCGAGTCTGCTGGGGGCGGTGGCTCAAGGCGATCTGACCTACCGTGTAGCCGGCCAGTTCAGTGGCGTTTTCGCCAAAATGCGTGATGCCGCGAACTCCTCCTCGGAGCAGCTTGGCAGCATCGTACGAGGCATCCAGGACGGAGCCGGAGTCATTCGGGTGTCCGCCGCGGAAGTGAGCAAGGGAAGCTCGGACCTGTCACGTCGCACGGAGCAGCAGGCGGCGAACCTGGAGGAGACGGCTGCGTCGATGGAGGAGTTGACTTCCACGGTGCGCCAGAACGCGGATCATGCCTTGCAGGCTAGCAAACTCGCTTCGGACGCTGGTGAACTTGCCCTTCAGGGGGGCCGCGCCGTTGATCGGGCAATGGAAAGGATGGAAAAGGTTGAGGGGTCGTCTCAGCGCATCGCAGACATCACCACGGTGATCGATGGGATTGCCTTCCAAACCAACATACTAGCGCTGAACGCGGCCGTGGAGGCTGCTAGGGCAGGGGACCAAGGTCGGGGGTTTGCAGTGGTTGCAAGCGAGGTCCGGACGCTGGCCCAGCGCAGCGCTGAGGCAGCGAAGGAGATCAAGCAACTCATTGATCGCTCGGTCCAGGATGTGGTCGACAGCTCGAACGAGGTCCGGCAGACGGGGGCCACCATCCATCAGGTCGTTGAGAGCGTCCAGCGCGTACGCGACATGATCACGGAGATATCCGCAGCCTCCCAAGAACAGACTGCGGGCATTGAACAGGTTAACCAGGCGGTGATGCAGATGGACGAGGTGACACAGCAGAATGCTGCATTGGTGGAAGAGGCCTCAGCAGCAGCCGGTGCCGTCGAAGACCAGGCCGATGGGCTTGCTCAGGCAGTCGCATTCTTTAAGGTAAATACTGAGTTCCGCCTCCGTTTGGTTCACGCCAGTTGAGTCCGATCCCGCCGGATAGCAATCTGTCCGGCGGGTCCTAACCCCGGAGTCAGGAATGCGCAAGTCATCCGCTAAGCGGCGATCTTTGCGATGGGCACTTCTCCGTTCAGCGCCTTTTCTTCTGGGGATAGCCGTGGTCGCGAGCACTCTGGCGGCGGCCCAGTTGGCAGTCACGCAGCGGGCTAAAGTTGAACTTGCCGACTATACGGTCGTTCTCTTGGAACACGCTCAAGATGTTGCCCGTGCCGGCGTTGATGGGTTGAACAAGGCGCTGTTGATAGATGCCGCGCCCTGTGGAGATGAGGACTTGGCCGAGCTGCGTCTCATAGCGTTTCACTCCCGCTACATCAAGGATGTTGGGAGATTGAGCAACGGGCAATTGATATGTACAGCAATATGGGGGCGCCTTCCTACGCCTGTAAAGCTTGTCGCTCCGAATCGCCTCGTTCGAGGCTATTCGCTCTGGCGGAGCGTGGCCGCCCCTGGCGATGGGCGCATCAAGGTGGACCTCGCGTCGTACGGAAACGCCATTGTGACCACGGCTCCAACAGCGTTTGAGCGAATGGCAGTGCCCATGGATGGGGGCGGAGCGTTGGTGGTCACGCGAGACGGCAGACACCGGTTTCAATCCTTTGGCGCAGTGCAGGAAATGTCGCTGGGTACGAACGGGGCGTTGACTCCATCTGCCGGGCACGTCGCTACACGCGCCTGCAGCAGTGAGTTCGATATCTGCGTCGTTGCCCAAACCGCATCCGGCAGCCTATGGAACGAACCTTCTTGGACAATTACGTCCGTCCTTGCGCTGGCTCTGGCTGGAGGAACAGGGTTAGGGGCTCTACTGAAGGTCTTCCAAGGGCGGCGGGAAGCTCTGGACCTAATGTTGACTCGCGCAATCAAGCACGGAGACATCGACCTGGTCTACCAACCACTGCGGCGCTTGTCTGACCGTCAGATGATCGGTGTCGAGGTCTTGGCTCGTTGGCGGACACTGACTGGATCCGATGTTTCGCCCGACACCTTCGTACCCATGGCGGAACACCTGAAACTCGGCACTGAGTTGGCGAAGGTGGTGATCGCGAAAAGCCTAGATGAGATTGGATGGCGCCTACGATGTGGGGACGGCTTCTACGCAAGCATCAACCTGTCTGCCCAGGACATTCTGAGCATCGGACTAAGACAGTTTCTGGTTGCGCAGACAAAGATTTTTGGCGTTTCAGCATCCGCCATAGTCTTAGAGCTGACAGAGCGATCCACTGCCTCTCAGCAGCTGCTGATAGAGGCGCTGCGCGAGCTGGAGCAGGCGGGCTTCCGGGTGTACCTGGACGACTTTGGAACTGGCTACTCAAACTTCGCCTATCTGGCTGACCTTCCTCTCGCAGGGCTAAAGATGGACCGCCGGCTCACCAGAGCTGCAGGCACTCATTCTCCGGCGAGCCATGCCGTTGAAGCCATTTGCGCAATGGCTAAGGCGCTGAAGCTGCCGCTTGTGGCCGAAGGCGTTGAAACCGAGCAGCAGGCGATTGCAATGTGCCGGCTCGTTCCAGACGCCGTTGGTCAAGGCTGGCTCTTAGGAAAGCCGTGCGAGGCCGGTGCATTGCCCGCAGGTGAGAAGTTTGAAGAGCGACATCTTTGAAAGTAGGGCCCAGGACAACATAGAGCGGCGCTCCTCAGAAGGCCAGCGCGCAATGGAAAGGAAAGAGTAACGAAGTGACAATGTCCGATCGACGCCAGCCCTTCAAAGGCCAACCGAAGCCTCTCTATCATGCGCTCGCGCAGTCAATCACCATTGACATTGAGCGCGGGGCGCATCCAGTGGGAAGTACTCTGCCGTCCGAGAAGAATCTCATGTCAGTTCACGGCGTGAGCCGCCAAACCGTGCGCCGGGCGTTGGCATTGCTCAGGTTCCAAGGCTTGATCGCGTCTCGCCCAGGGGTTGGCTCGATGGTGCTTCCGGCGCCACAGGAGGTGGAGGCATTTCCCCCGATCATTTCTGTAGATGGCCTTCGCGAGCTTCTCCGAAGGACAGAGCTTCACCACGTATCTTTGGGCTTGATCACCGTCAATGAGCGCCTCTCGGACGTTCTGGAGTGCCGGCGTGGTATCCAGTTGTCTGAGGCTTGTTTTCTAAGAAGGCGGTCAGCTGCTTCACTGCCGGCGGGCGTCGTGCGAGTTTACCTCCATCCGGACTATGCAGCGGCCCAGATCACCCCGCGGATAGCGCGTGGGCCGATCTATCAGAATCTGGAGCGGATGTACGGCATAGCCGTGACGGAAGTTCGGCAAGAAATGACTGCTACGGTTCTCGACAAGGAGACCGCCGATCTGCTTCAAGTGGCGCCAGGTGATCCCGCACTTCAAGTTGTTCGCTTCTACTACTCCACAGCCGGCAACCCTGTCGAAGTGGCCGTCAGTCACTACCCCAGTTCACGCTTTCGACAGAGCATTAGGTATCCGCTGCCCCCGGCAAGTTGGCAGGCAGGGTGAATCAAGTGTGGCGTTACGCTGCGGCCGCGGGGCGCGAGAGCGGCTCGGCCTGGAGGTCCATCCTAAGCCGCTGTCGCGATCCATGACTACTTCGTCTGATGTCGATGAGCCGGCTCAAATCCTTCTCTCGCTGGCATCTGTCCGCGGATCCTCACGAGGGCGCGGTGGTGCCTGCAAGTACTGCTCTTTTCGGTCTGACGGCAGGGCAATTTGCGGCTTCATCCATAAGTGGATGGCGCTGCTTCGAGCAACCCGCAAAGGTGGGGGAAAATTCTCCATGCGACGTCTGGAGCACTCCCTGCATGTGCGGACATGCGGCGCAGGCTGACCGTCGTCATCGGCCAGTTGGCGACGCCCCGGCGTGGTGATAAGAAGGGCTCGCCGCCTCGACGGCTCCTGGACAAACATCAATAGTTGATCAATGACTCTTTCGAACTCTGTGTACTCGGTGTCGTCTCCTTACAGCGTGAGAAGAGTGCTGTTGGTTGAGGGTGACATTGAAAGCGCCGGCATACTTGAGGCTCAACTTCGAAAGGAGGGGTTCCTCGTAGCGGTTGCTGATGACGGAGAGCATGCCTTGGAGTTGTTCGCCCATTGGCACCCTCACATAGTGCTTCTAGAGACGATGTCTTCCAGGATGGCTGGTACCGATGTGCTCGCTATGATCCGCGGAAGGGCGAGCACACCTGTGATCATGATTTCTGCGATCGACGATGAGCGGGATAGGCTCGGTGCGCTGCATTGCGGCGCAGATGATTACATCGTCAAGCCATACAGTCCGCGGGAACTCGTCGCTCGTGTTCATGTGGTGTTGCGTCGCGTTTCGCTTGGATGGGGAATGGATAGCATCCTCCGGCAGGGAAGGCTGATTGCAGATGGAGTGGCGATGAGGGCACTGGTTGAATCAGAGGCGTCTGGACCGCCGGCTGTCGTCGACTTGACCCTGACCGAGTTCAACATCGTTTATGCGCTACTGCGGTCCCCTTCCAGAGCATTCACGCGTGGAGAGCTGCTCCAAGGCGTCGCTGCCGATGATTCGTCCAGTCGGGTTGTCGACACGCATGTCCACAATATCAGGAGGAAGCTCAAGCATCATGGCATCACCGGAGTGCTGGTGACGGTTAGAGGTGTGGGATACCGCTTCAAATGACGGCCGAACAGTCGCATGGCTAGTAGAGACTCTTGTAGATATGAGTTCGCCTCTGACCGAGTGGGCCGGTCGTTGGCCTAAGCAATGCATGATGCTCAGCATGTTGCGCCAATGTCGCTCGGCCAGGCGGTGGGTTAGCCTGAGTGAAGAAGGTCCAGCGAAGACTTTGAAGCTGCTGTGCTAGAGGTGGATTCGCAATGACGCGAATCCACGGAATTTCGATTTCTGGCGAGGGCCACAAGATGGTGGTTGGTAAGCGTTACAGCGTGAAGTCACGTGGAATCATGACGTGCGGACTCATTTGATCAAGAAGTCGCTCGGCGACTTCCCGTTCTGAACCAAAGCAGCGAGCCACTTCGGTTGGCGCCCACGGCCGGACCAAGTCTCACCAGGGTTGGCCGGATTGCGGTACTTAGGGGCGACCTTGCTGCCGGCCGTCTTCTTCGGATTCCGGACTACTCGCTTGCCGGCCTTTTCCGTGGATGGACTTGAAAGCGCCCCATAGAGCTCCTCAATCGTGTAACCGTGGTCTTTAACATACTTGTTGATCTTGGCTCGCATGGCGGCAGCCTTGGGGCGAGTCAGTACTCTGGTTTGCTGTTTCTCTGCTTGAGCGATCAGCGTCTTGAGTTCTTTTGCCGAGAGGTGGCTGACATCGATTGTCATCTGTTCTATCCGAGGTGCAGAAGGGATAGCGTAGTTCGAAATCCGCCTCGATGCGAATGACGACAGCCTATGGCAACGGCACCGCGTCATTCCGCAGCGGCTTGGCCATTGGCAATAGCTTACGGGTAGAACTTTCCCGGGTCGCTCAGCTGTTTCGCGAACTGCCCCCTCTGGTAGGGCGGCAGCTCCACCGGCGGCGCGTAGCGGCTCAGAAGGTCGATTTGCTTCCTTCGGGCGAGTTCCGGCTTCTTATGGAAGTAGGCCTCATGCAGCACCGGCACTCTCTTGCTGATGCTGTGGCCCGTCAGCAAGGCAATGTCCTCGTCGGGAATTCCCTTGTGATGGAGCTCCGTGGCGATGGTGTGCCGAAAGGCGTGCAGCCCAATCCCCTTCCCGAAACCCAAGCTCTTCAGGTAGGTGCTGAACTGGTTGAGCGCCGCTTGGCTGTAGCGCTGGTTCGACTCACCCGTTTTGCGGTTCACGCCGGCGGTCAGGTGGGGGAACAATCGAGGATGGCCACACGCGCGGATATCCTCCACGAAGTCCAGAAAGCCCGCATCAAGCACTTGGGGAGGGATGGGGAGGGTTCGAATGGCAGACTTTCCTTTCAGGCGCTGACGGCTTCGGTTGCGGGTCTTGTGCGCCAAGTCGGGATCGACGGTCTTCTGGATCCGTATGCACCAGACGCCAGCCTCTTGCACTACGTCCGCTAGTTTCAGCTGAGCGATTTCGTTGATGCGCGCCCCTGTGCACAGGCCAAGGATTGGAAGCCACCAGCGGTGGGGGTACTTGCTAGCCCATGGGACATATGTCTCCAGGTCGAAGATGCGCTTGAGTTCTGCATCGTCAAAAAGGCGCTCGGGCTTGTTCGGATCCACGACCAAGTCTTTCTTGATTTCGTCGAAGGCGACCATCGGCGAGGCACCAATGGCCTTGGATTTCTCTAGCTTTTTGAAGAAGGTCGATAGGAAGCGCCGGTGTTTCTCGAGCGTGGCGGGGGCGGGCGGAGCAACGTTGAGTTGCTTTCCACGCGCGACCGCCTGGTCGTAGGTAAACCTTCGGTACTCGGGGTCGGACAGCAGACGGTCTGGGGCCCAGCGAATGAGGTCCCACAGCTTGTAGATGTGAGCGTGGTCGATGCGGGTGACTGGTATGTCCCCGCAGGTCATTAGAAGCAGCCGTAGGGTGCGAGAGGTCGCCTCGACGGTCTCTCTGGCCAGGCAGCTGTAGTCGCCGCGATTGCGGATGTAGTCGTCAATTTCTACGGAGAGCGAGCGCCCGGGTGTGCCCGCCGGCAGCGGCTCGGGATACCGGGTGCCGTTCTTCGTTGAGCGTGCGCGGCGGGTGCGCTCATAGGCGGCATTGAGAATCTCTTGGGCCTGGATCGCGGCCTCTCGGCTGGTGACGACCAGCTTTCCGATCCGAAACCTGCCGATGCGGATGTCGGACATCTCCAGCGAGCCGTTGGGGTCGTCCAGGTAGATTTGGAGGGGGCTTGGTGGGGGAGTCAACGGCATTGCGGGCTTCCATCGTTTCGATGGAGGTACAGATAAACCAGCTTCAGCAATCGTCAATGGAAATGGGTCGTTCGCGTACCGACCGTAGGCATCTATTGTGAGCGCCCATTACTGCTTCTTCAGGAAAAGAAAATTACGCAGGAACTGGATGAATTTAATGTATTAAAATCAAAGACTTGACTGGATAAAAATTATGTCGAATCGCAGTCATTACGGTACTGTTTAATTCATTTAAGCTAACCAGTTGCATTTCGCTAAATGAACCGAAGTTAAACGATGCCTTTTTATTGTTAGTTTGGTTGTGAGCTTTTCAAGTGCTCGGCCTGCCACAACATGGTGTTGAGGAGAGACGGCATGGCGTAGAACGAGCAGACGGGCTCGAAAGCAGCGAAGCCATCTAGTGAAGTTTTGCGTGAGGGTCGACTGGAAGCAAGTCGAAGACGGCGGCGGGCTCCGCCCTCAACCAAGCCCTCGACAAAGGCAAGAAAGGCAAGAAGGGCAAGAAGTGAGTTCTAGGGAAGCCAGCGTCGCAGGTGCTGGCTTCCTACCAACTATAGCCCCTACGCGAGGCCATTGAGCTAAGCTCTGGCAAGCCATGGCTATGGAGAGCAAGTGACCATCTTCCGGGTATACGACATCGTATGGGACGTGGATGGGGCGTCGGTGGCGCTTCCCTCGCAAGTCAAGATCGCTTACGCAGACAGAGACTCCTTGCTGGACGCTCTATCCGACGCCTACGGGGTGGCTGGTCAAGGCCTTTAAAGTGGCTCGGCCTACAGGTGGCGGGAGACCGGCTTAACACTGCGCTTAATTACAAGGGCTCACCTGTGCGCAGGGCAGGACAACGACATGGATGAAACAGGGGGTTGTTATGGGCATTACGGCGTATCGCGGCGGCAAGCCGATTACGGACGAGCTTGAGCTGCAGGCGTATCTCGCATCTCTTTTGCGACTGGAGAACGTTGGTCTGCTGCTGGGGGCGGGGGCGTCCTGCTCAGCAGGGGGCCAGACGATGAGGATGCTGTGGAGCAGATTCCTGGTAGGCAGTTCGGTTGAGGCAGACTGGCTTTTGTCCAAGGGGTTCATCACGGATGACGAAAAGAGATTGCCGTTGCCACCGCTTCCGCCCCCGGCGCCAGGTGTTCCGGTTGTTCCGACCAATCCATTCATCCCGCCCCCTGTTGCCAGCTTGCCCAACTTCGAAGTCCTTCTGGACAGGCTTGAGATCGCCATTCTGGAATGGGGGCGACAAGGCAGTTCGGAACTCGTTCAGGCACATAAGGTAAGGTCGGCCCTGTTTAGAGCCGTCGTCAATGCAGCGACGCTGAAGGAAGATTGGTGGAAGTCTCCTTTGGGTGCGGACTTGGCTGACGAGCTGTCGGCCCACCGCTCAATCCTCCAAAAGCTCACTGCAGCCCGACAGCCCGGCCAGCCAGCGCCCTGGGTCTTTACGACCAACTATGACTTGGCCATCGAATGGGCGGCGGAGTCGGTGGATCTTCAGGTCATCAATGGCTTCTTGGGCGTGCACAGCCGCCGTTTCTCACCCCAGAGCTTCGACCTCGGGTTCCGCAATGCCCAGGCTAAGGGAGAAGCTCGTTTCGGCGTCTACAACATCTACTTGGCCAAGCTCCATGGATCGCTGACCTGGAAAGAGGTTGACCACAGCTTGTATGAGGTGCCGGCATCTGAAGCTTGGCGCGATATCGATGAGTTCTTGACCGGATTCGCAGACAAGCTGAGCTACTTGGTCCTTCCGCGCGCAGCCAAGTATCTTCAGACCGTCGGCTATGTAATGGGCGAACTGCTGCGACGATTCGCAGAGTTCATGGCCCGCCCGCAGACGGCGCTCATCGTCAATGGCTATGGTTTTGGCGATGAGCACATCAACCGGCTCATCCGCTCTGCGTTGCTCAATCCCACTCTTCAGGTAGTCGTGTATTTGCCTGAGTTCAAGGGAGACCCCGCAGCGGCGGACCTTCCGCAAACCGTACGAAGACTCCTTGCTCTTCAGACGCCGCGCCTGACCATCGTTGGTGGTGGAAGTAGGGCTTTCACCAGCGCGTTAGCAAATGATCTTCCAGACCCAACGGTCTACGATCAGGAACTGGCAGATCTGCGCAGGCGACTGATGCCTGAGAAGCCGGACGGAACCGAGGACGACGCGCCATGAGGAGCCGCCAGGCCATAGGCTATGTTGTCCAAATCGACGGCGTGGATATCACGCTGAACCTGATGGATGTCCATAGGGGGCAGTTGGCTGCTCACGTGCATGGCGTCTCGGTCGTCACTGAAGTCGGCAGCCTTCTAGGGATTGAATCTGGTGGGCGCCTGCTGGTGATGAAGGTTCAATCCCTGTCGTTCGCCGAGCCTAAAGAGGTTCACCGGTTCGGACTTTCAGGAACTTCGGTTTCCTCCGAGCCCCTGCGACATCTAACGGGGCTGGTGGTTGGTCGGCTGCGCCGTGAGGCCGGACGGTTAGTGTTCGTTTCGGATTCGCTTTCCTCGCCGGCGTTGGGGGCTGAGGCCTTTCCGCTCACCGACGACGAGCTCTCATCGATTCTGGGCTGCTCGGTTGCTTCACCGGCAGACATCTTCTTAGGTGATGACCTCCGAGGCGGTGGTCGTCTGACCGTCGACCTACAGAGCCTGGTTTCTAGGCATGTGGCGGTCCTTGGTAGCTCAGGGCAGGGTAAGAGCTGCTTCACTGCTGCGGTGCTCCAACAGGTCGCGAAGATGCCTAAGGCGCGCGTCGTCATCTTCGACATCAATGGTGAATACGAAGATGCTTTTCCCGCGGCCAACTACCCTACGGATGCCATCAAGATCACCCGCATCGGTGGAACGGATCCTGATAGCTATCGCATCCCTTACTACGCACTGGGCCGTCTTGGCCTGCAACGCCTGCTATTGCCGAGCGACAAGACTCAACGGCCCGCCCTCACCTTTGCCTTAGACCACCTCAACCAAGTCAAATGGTTCCCGGCGTCGGGTGGCGTGGGCCTAGTGGCGGATACGCAAGCTTCGTTGTTCGATGACTGTAGAAGTGACCGCGTATCAGAAGCCCAATCCATCATTGCCAGTCTGCGTGCCGGCACGCCTCCTCCCGCACTCTGTTGGCCTCCCATGCAGGCTCTCGGCCCTTTGATTGCGGATAGTCACGCCATCGCTCCAGCAAGAGGCGGGTTCGAACGCAATGCGTGGAACTACGGCAACATCTCGCCTCTCATTACACGCATTACCCGTTTCACTGACGACGACATGTTCAAAGACGTCGTCAGCGTGGCTGGCGGGCCGGGATGTGGTGGCCCGCTTAGCTGGCGCAGCGAATCTAAAGCCGTGGTAGAGCGGCTGTTTGGTGGCGATGAGGTCGACTGGCGGATTCACATCGTCGACCTGCGTCGTGTCTCGCACGACTTAACGCCATTCGTTCTCGGAGCCGTCTTAGAACTCTACGCGTTTGAGCTGTTTAACCGTGGTCAGGAGAACAAGCGAGAGACATTGCTGGTGCTGGAGGAGGCCCATCACTACCTACGTCAGATGGGAACCGGCGACGAAGCCGTGAACAATGCCTTGGCATACGAGCGTTTAGCCAAGGAAGGGCGAAAGTTTGGCTTGGCGCTGTGGCTCAGCACGCAACGCCCGTCGGAGATATCCCCGACGGTGCTTTCCCAGTGCAATACGTGGGTGTCCTTCCGGCTCTCGTCAGAAAAAGACCTTTCGGCCATCCAGTCTGCGAGTGAATGGGCGGACAAGCGGGAGGTGCGGCGTATTGCTGGTCTGGCCCGTCAAAACGCCTTAGCCTTCGGTGGCGGCTTGCAAATGGCTACCCTCATTAAGGGGGCAACAGCGAATCCGCTGCCTCGATCTGAGGACGGTAGATTCAATGAATGGGCGGATTGAGGGGGCTCATCATTGACGGAGGTGAGCTCTCGTACAGTCCGTGTCTACCCCGCGTCCCGTAGCTCTCATTGGGGGGAGTTCAAGTTCGAGACTTGGCTGCCGCTATACTATGTGTGCGCCTTAAAAAGGCGCATCTTCTCACTGTTTTTTCAATGCATGATAGGGATATTGTGATGACCGGTTTTGAGATTTTGTCGGTTTCGATCTCCGGCTTCGCCGTTTTGGTAAGTCTGGGGTCCATGTTTGTCGCGGGGTGGGCTAGTCGTTCCAATGTAAAGATGCTTAAGCGAGCGGGTGTGATCGAGCTGTATGCGGCTTGGCAGGGGGTTTCTTCCATAAATCGCAGCGCACCGGTTACCGTTGATGCTGTCAAGGGTGCCAATGCTATTGCCCTGACGGCTTCCTTGTGGAACCACGACATTATTGAGAAAGCTGTGCTTTATCAGATGTATTGGGAGCCATACAGGGATATTTATGATTCGCTCTACTCAATGGATGAGCTTTTGCCTGGTCATAAAAAGACTGGCAAGGCAATGATTACTGATGATATGAAGACTGCCTATCGCGCCATGGAGGCGTTTGGTAGCCAGGCCGTAGTCACTACGAGGGTCCGTTAATGTCGCTAGATTACGAGAGAAAGCGAAAGCTTGTTGCTGCGCTCAAGCAGCTCGCGAAAGATGTTGAAGAGCACGGTGCCGATGTTGGTAGTCGGTATAAGTTTACCAAGCAACTCTTGAACGAGGTCAGCATTCAGAAGGGCTTTGAAGAAGTCGTTGTGAGTATGGAGAGTTTCGTCCTGCAGGCTGCGGGAAAGCCCTGCTCCAAGTGCAATGGATCGGGCCGCGAATAGTTGGAGGATTTTCAGCTAATCGATCCACAAGGTCTACACCTCGAATGTGGAGTGGCCTGAGATGAAGGCGGAGCTGCTTGCGCTGAAGTGTTTAATCCTAGGGTGGATAGAGCAAGAGCGCACTTAGGCATCACAAGTGATGCGTGCGCAATGGGCTTCGCCCCTTGAACCCCAAGCCGCTTTGCGACTTGCCAACTGCAAATTCAAAGGCATAAAGAGCTCAAAGAACTGGAGCTCTCTGCATGGCGATATACCACACCCGTGTCAAAACCTTCTCCCGTGCCAAAGGCCATTCGGCCGTTGCCGCCGCCGCCTACCGCGCGGGCTTATCGCTCGTAGATGAGCGCACGGGAGCGCGGCACGACTACTCTCGCAGAGGCGGAGTGGTCGAGAGCCGCTGGGTGGTGCCTTTGAAGGCGCCAGACTGGTCGCTCGACGCCGCAAAGCTATGGCAAGCGGCCGAGGCGGCCGAGAGGCGAAAGGACGCAACCGTGGCCCGCGAGTTTGAGATCGCACTTCCGCACGAGCTCAACGGGCCGCAGCGCTCGGCCCTGACGGCGGACATAGCCCGCGCATTGGTTGATCGCTACGGCTTTGCAGTTCAAGCCAGCATCCACTCGCCGGGCAGTAACGACGGACTTAATTGGCACGTACACATCCTCGCCACGACGCGCCGCTTGGACGCCGAAGGGCTTGCGGACAAAACGCGCGAGCTCGACGGTGGACCCTCTGGGCGCAGCGAAGTGGAGTGGCTCCGAGCGATGGTGGCCCAGCTGACAAACCAGCACCTGGCCGCGGCCGAGATCGAAGTGTCGGTAGACCATCGAAGCTTGGAAGCGCAGGCGGAGGACGCGCTTGACCGGGGAGACATCGTCGCAGCAGCAATTCTGGGACGGCGCCCAACCTTCCACCTAGGCCAGCAGGCCTCAGCGTTGGAACGACGAGGCGTGGAGACCGATGTCGGAAAAGTCTTGGGCAACATCGTTGCGGACAATCAGAGATCCGCGCATCAGGCAGCAATACGGTTTGAGAAAGCAGCCACGGATACGGACCCAGCTCACGGACATGCAACGCCGCCATCGAACCGTATTGCGCTGGGGCCGAAATCGGGTACAAGCTACATCGAGGACGTAAAGGGATTCAGTCGGCGAGGAGTTTTGGCCATCCGCACTCTTCCCAATGCACCTGAACCCTCGCTGCAGTCACTGATGGAAAGGGCATGGGGACTTTGGCGTGACGTGGTGGCTGCGGGCCTTGAGGGGGCGCTTCGCTCCACACTCGTGCTTCTACGTCGCTTGGACTCGGCCATTGGCAACGGGAGCGTGGGAACAAGGGTGCGCAAGGATGTCCAGCGAGCGCTGAGAGGCTTGGCCGCGGTGAGGCGACGAGCTACAGAGTGGGTGCGGCGGGTAGAGGCTGAACGACGGGCGGCATCGCTTCTGACGCGCGCCGAGAGGTCGTTGGAGGACTTCGTCGAGCAGCAGCCCCGACCAACAGGCGCTGGACTGGTGGCCTGGGCCCGGCGTCGCGGACGTCGTTTGGCAGCAATCGAGCAGCGTTTGGATGCCCTGAGAAAAGCTCGTGCCAAGATCGAGGACGGTCAGGAGGAGGCCTGTGCGAATCAGCTGTCAGCCGCCGTGGCAGAGTTGGAAACCGGCAGCAGGGTAGCCTTGGATCAGTTGGAGGATCCGGTTCACGAAACGGGAGACCCCGCAAAGCTGACTGTATCCATGCCGCAGGCCACGCCTCGGCCAGGGCTTCACTGACAGCAATGAAGAGCCCCCGCTGTGGCGGGGGCTCTGGACGTTCAATGAAGCGTTGGCCGCTTGGTCGTTGGCCGCTTGGCCGGGGGCCTGATTCCCCGCCGATCAGCGAGCAGTTGGTCCAACGGAGCCAGATCCTCTTTTACCTCGACGCGTTCCTTGGTTGTAGGAGCGGGCCGTGGCTGAAGGTGAGGCCTGTCATGAATGAGGTCGACTGGGTTTCCGCCTGCGCGCTGGCGCAAAACCTCGGCGGCGATCTCCAAGGCCACTCGAACATCTTCTGAGCGCTCTTGCTGTGTACGGCGGGCCGCTCGTTCGATGGTGCCGCTTAAAACCAGCGCGGCGATTCTGGTTTGTGGATCAGTCATGGTTCCTCCGTCGTTGGTGTGTGCCCGTCGTCGGTCAACTGAGCATCGATGGGTTGGATCGGACTTTTTCCTGAAGAGCTGCCCAGGACGCGCTCCGCGAGCTCCAGAGCGGCTTGAATGTCTCCCAAGCGCTCTTCGCGAGGGCGATGGACGGTGGGATTGAAGCTGCCGCTCAGAAGTAGCGCGGCGATTTGGGTTCGTGGATCTAGCAATGTGCGTCCTCGGTTGGTGTGTGCTCGTAGCCAACCAGTTAAGTGAAAATTAGCAAGGGCACTCAGCAGGGAATTGCGCACACAATTGCTACTTAGTCGAAGAGAACTTGCTGGTTCGGGACCGCCCCTTGAAAGCCCGGCCGCCGTCGCACAGTCGGTCCCTCAGCACGGGCTGACTTGGCCGGCGCTAGGTGACGGTAGGCCCAACATGGCTCGCTAAAGAACTCCGCATCCGACGAGCTTTGACGGCAAGATCAGCCGCTACAGTTGCGAAGCCGATCTGACCGTCCCCTTTAACAATCCCAGACAGGACGTCTACAAGCTGCGGCTTGAATACACCTCCCAGGCAGTCAATGGACAGCACTTGGTCGAGGTCCAGGTACTTCCTGGAGATCTCATCGGCATTGGAGCGGCAATCAGCTCCAATGTTCGGACCCGAACACAAGCCATGGCTCCCGCAGCTGCGGCTCCAGTCGAAGAGTCACAGGCAATGGACGTTGATCCTGCTTATGATTCAGCGATCTCGACGAAGGTGGACGATTACCAACAGTCCAACTCGGACGAGCCGCTGGCCTATGCGGCGTCGACTGGGCCCAGCTTTGACTGTGGGAATCGCACGGCAACCCCCAGCAGCTAACGAGCGTGTATGGCCGTTGTCGGAACCTGATCGCAGCGCGTCCTACGGGGTGATCGGCATCAAGGGCGACACCGACTATCCGGTTTACGAGGAAACGCTGAGCGGCTAAGCAGTCGGCTGACCCTGCCACTGAGTCAACGATCTCTTCTAAGGGGGCTTCTAGCGATCGTTTACGGCGGAAAACGCACTCCACCAAGCCATCGCACGGTGCTTATTAGCGGAGTCTGGAAGGGTCTCTAGGAGCCTTTCGACCTCCGACAGTCTGGGATGCCCAATGGCAGCCATGCCTTTGACAAAATCGATGTCCTTGTCGCGGCCAGCACAGAGCTTGGAGATCAGCAGGTCCTCATACGAAAGCGCCATAAAGGTATCCCGTGCGACATCGCCTGATTGGTATGGGATGAGCCTATCGCGCCAACCAGGAGCTAGGATCGCTGTGGCGACTTCCACGCCATCTGCATGGTAGCCATAAGTCCGGTCAAAAATTGAGGCATCGCCGAAGTTCTTGTCGATGATGTCCGCAACGGCTTCTGACTCTCGTTGCGGTTCATCCAACAGGGCGATGTCGATTTCCCTGGAGAAGAACAAAACATCGGACGAAAAATATCTAGGATCGAGATGAGCCAAAATGGCTTGGCTGCCGATCAGTAGGAATCGGTGCTCATGCCCGGTTGCCTCATCGACTGCGCGCAGGACGTGGTCAAGCTGCTCTGGCTTCATTGTGCCTCAGCGCTCGAACTTCCCACTTGACCAAGTCAAACAATCGATTCCGCTCTTGCTCGGAAATCAAGGACAGGAAGGGGGCAGGGGAGCACGAGCGCAACACCTGGCCCTCATTGTCGTCTACAGAGGTGAGCACCTCCACGACTGCTGCTATACCTTGCTCAATGAGTTCTCGCCAGCGATGCAGGTATTGGGGCGAGCAGGCATGTTCGCCTGTTTCAAGAGCAATCTCCAAATACGTCCTGGCCGTGGCCAAAACTTCCGGGTGGTGAGGCAAGCGGCGGCCCACCTCGCGCCAAAGCACGCGAGATTGGTACCAAGACACTGGCGGGAGCCAGGTGCCCGTGGAACAATCGGCAGGGGTCAGTAGGGGGCGCATATTCATACGATAAGCCAACTGTCTTGGAGGTCAAGCTAGGTCGGAGGGTGTCTCATTTAGTGCTGAGACTGAAGGCCCTAAAACGTTGCAGCCAAAAGGTATCAGGAACACAACGGTCTGTAGGTCCTGCTTCGAAGGCGCGCCCACACTGTGTTTGAGGACGAGACGTGGATGTCCCTCTCAGTGACGCTGGATGGGCGACTAAGTCGGTTGAGCAGACGCGAAGCCGGACAGTGCTTGTCAGCTGTGAAGGCTGCGATAGAAACGCATCTTAGGTCCGTCGACGATCTCGCTCTCGGATATTCTTCACATACTTGGCATCCTTGGCGGACTCCGCGGGAAGGTTCAACAGCACGTTCGCCAAGGTTGCGATCGATTCATCGGACAAGCGGAACGACGCAGGAAGCCCACCCAAGCCTGCGTGTTGATTCTCCGCGATCCCTTCTTCAATGGCTCGAACAAAGTCAGCCACGGACGGGCGTGAGGTCTGGGACATGGCCGCCGAGCGGGGGTCATGGGAGTGCACATTGGCATTCTCTGCGTCAGTCCCAATGGCCCGAATCATTTCCGAGAGGCTTGGCCAATACTTCAGGTCGAACTGACAGAGGTTTTCCAGCCTTTCCTTCAGGAAAGACTTGTAATGCCCATTACATTCGCTGGCCCGGTCGATGACTTCGACAGGGTGATACAAGGTGTCACTGCTGAACGGTCCGCGGTTGTTTATCTGTTCCCTTTCTTCCAGTAGTTCCGCCATGTGATCCGCCAGGCCAGCAATGGCCTCATTGACTTTGTCCAAGCGCTTGCGGGCTGAACGATCGGCGATGTTCTTCTCGGGCGTCCAATGCGCTCCAGTGGCGAGCACGCAGAACTCAAGAAATACCTTCCACTCAATGCCGTCAAAACCCAGGGACCGCTCAAGTTCCTGGTAGACCGAGCGAAGTTCCAGTCCTCGGCTGAGCATATTCCGAGCCACCTCACTTTCCGAAGGAACGATGTCTTCGGCCTCGTTTCGGCGGATCTGCTCCTGTAGAAAATCTTCACATTTGAGTTGGGCGTTGTTCAAAGACACTGCGGTGCTTCCTGGCTTCAAGTGGCTCCAACGATAGGGGGCATGTCGAAACCCGTCGACATCTGAAACGCGATTTCCGATCTGGCTTTGGGATCCTGACTCTGACTGCTGCCCGCGCGGGAGGGATGAACAGGTAGTCCAGCAGCCCCGCGAGCCACCAATGTAGGGTTCGCCTTGCCCCGCCGCTGGGGGTTCCGCCCGTTCTCATGGACAGTTAAAAGAAGGCCGACTCCGGCCATGAGGAGTGTTCATGTCAATACGTAGGAAGTTCAGTGCCGAGCTCAAGCGCGGTGCGGTGGAGGAGATGAGCCAACCGGGCATCAGCTACGCCTAGGTGGCCCGGGAGTTGGAACCCGCGACAGTCTGCTGACCCGCTGGAAGCGCGAGGCGTAGAACTCGGAATCGGCCGCCTTCGATGGCAGCGGAACGCCACGTGACGAAGAGTTGACTCGAATCAAGCGCGAGTTGGCGTGGGTAAAGCAGGAACGGGGTCTTTTGCGAGAAGCGGCGGCGTTCTTTGCAAAGGGATCATCCTGAGGTATCAGGTGATCGAACGTTGCCTCAACGAGTTCCCAGTCTGACTGATGGGCCGCTGCCTTAAGGTAACGACCAGCGGCTACTACGAGTGGAGTATGCGTACCTCGAGTGCCCGGAAGGTCATAAGTGAACGGATCTAATGAGTTGGCGCCGCTCGCTGTGGTTGTTCGCAGGAAGTCCGATGCTGTTCTCGTTTGCGACGGCTTCAAGTAGCCTGTCTACTTCACAAGAAAGGGTCAACAAGGAGCTCCACTTGGCTGGACTGTCAAAGATGACTCGCGTCCCATCCGGTACGAGTAAAAGCTTTGCGTAATCGGGACGATGATACAGGTCGTCAAGATGGCGCTGAGTCTCCGCTAAGACGGCGAGCTCATACGAATGTCCGGTCCGCAGAGCTGCCATGTCGGCGTGGAACATGATGGCAGCAAGGTCGAAGCTCGTGAGCATGATGTCCTGATCCGCGTCTGCCTTGATATTCTTGATGAGTCGAATGGCTTTCTTCAAAGAACCCATGGCAACAAGGTCTCGATCTGAAACTTCCTTGATGTGCTTAAATGGGTAGTTAGTCATCGTGGCATTGTTCTTCTTGTCCAAGATGATGACCCCCCGATCATGGAATGCTCCACTACGTTGGTAATCGGCAGAGTCATACCAATGGGAAGGCACAACATCAATTGAGCGGGGAAGAGAGCCGCCTGAGATCTTGATCGCTTTGCTCCCGCGCTTATCTACTGTCGCGGCTGGAAAGGCGCTTTCGAGCTCGGATTCTTCTTGTGCGCGCAGGTCTTTAAGTTGCTGCAATGAAGTTAGGGTTGTGGGGTAGTAGGCGCCTGATGTTCCTCGCGGACCGCTGGGGTCGTAGCTCAAAAATTGCGATGAGATAAGAGTAAGAAGATCTACATCGCTGACGCCACGAATGTGCACATTGAGTGGTACGGAGCCTTGTAGGTGAAACTCAAGCGTGAACCGTTCGATGCGGTTTCCTAGCTGCTTCGCTACACGCAGGGCGGTCTCTATGCTGATGCGCGTGTAGTCTGCGTCGACTTCCTGCATCGCACCCAAAACATAGCGAGTGTTGGGCTTGCTGGTTGCTTTTGTCTCCCAGGCCTCCTGCTTCCAAATCTTCTCTATGTACTTGGCCAGCGCAGCGCTATCCTGCGCCATGAGGTTAACTCGATCTTCGCCACTGCGTCGCGCTTTCAGTGCGGCAATACGCTGATCAACGGTTCTTGCCATTACTGCCTCCGAAGTTTGAGGGTGCCCGACGAGTGGCGGCCGTCACCGTTGAAATAGTCGCCCTTGCCAGTTTTAAGATCTTTAGCAAAGACCAGTTTTGCAAACCCCCGATGCGCATTGAGCTCTGTTCGGCCGGGCTTGGGGTCGTTGCGATAGCTGTAAAGCAGAACAAATCCTTCGATGGGGTCGGAAACGAGTCCGGCAACGTCACTGTTGGACTTGGACAACCCAGCGTCGAGGTGGATGCGCACCTTGTCCCAATCTTGGGTGATCGTCATGGTTCCCTGCCAATCAACGGCCAGTGAGTCAGGACGTGGAAATGGATGGCCCTCACAGATCCAAGTTCCCGAGAGATCCGCAACCTTCAGCCACCCTGCGACGAGCGGCACACGCCACATCCAGCGGCGGAAGATCAGGTATAGAACGGTATAAACCGTGCCCGCACCAGCTAGAGAGAGGATAACGGGCGGCAGGTTTGCGCCAAGCCCAAGCCCCTTTGCGAGGTCTACGGCTTCGAGGAGCGCCCAGACCAAGATCCCTGAAACCACTGACGCGGTCCTGGCGAGATATTTTCCGATCTGCGCCCGATTGACACCGCCAAGCACCACATACTCGTGATCCATTTTGAGTCCCCTGTGTTCCATATGCGCACGATATCGGGAAATCGTCGCAAAAGGCGCGACTGGGTGCGTTTTAATTGAGGCCGATAAGAGGGGTGAGGGCGTGACCTGCGAATGAGCGGAGGTCACTTCCTTCCAGCTGTCACTGCACCTTAGCCGCTTTCCTCTGCAGTAGTAGGCGGAGGGCGAAGCTCCCCGCCTGGGATCGCCTCATCCAGGGTAATGCGGCGACAACCGATTCCAGTTGTCCACCACCCATGTGGTAACGGTTTGGCGTCCGGGTGCAGTGGACTTGAAGTGCTCTTTCAGCATCCACTCAACAATGAGACGGGTCTTGACAGGGAGGTCGACGCCATCTTTGCCGGTCAGGCTGTTGAGATAGAGCAGCATCTCATAGCCCTCATTGCGGCTGAGGTGATGGGCGTCGTCCGCTATCAGCTTAGGATTGTCGCCCTCAGAGACTCTCCAGCTGTATTCATAACGAAGTTCGGAACGCTTGATTGCAGGCATAGCATCGAGCTCCAAAAGATCCGGTTTGGATCAGGGGGGACTTGAGGCCGCCTGCAGCGGCAATCAAGGGGATGCGTCTGATGGTGTTGTCCTGGACGGCAAGCCGTCCAAGCCATCAGTGGAGAGGGAGCCTGGCCTGGATTCATTTGCCTGTTGCGGAATTGTTGCGACAGCCCTTCCTGCAACTCAACAACATTCGATTCCGTTGCTGCACAAAGGAATTTTCCCATAAGATCTCTCTGCACCCGTTCTGCTTCATCAGCGGGGTGTGTTCGGCGGACTTGTCTTTGGACATGGGACTCGTGGATCAGGGGCGTCCGCTCGCGCCGGAGGGCAGCGGGGCGGAGCCGGTACAGGGCTGTCCATGGTAACTGGTCGCGGCAGGGGGGACGCTTTTGCCGGGGGCGTGGCACGTGTCGCAGGTGAACAGCTGCGGTGGCGCGTGCGACTCTCAATGGTTGTGCGGGAGGCTCGGGCGATGGGCAATTGCGAGTGAAACGGTCGTTGCCGGCGCCAGCCTGCTGGTGCTGGGTGAATCCGCGTTATGGGTCACAGCTTTCGGAGGGATGTCCGGCGGAGGGTGGATCGCCGCAATCGGGCGGTCAAACGGAGTCATGCATGTTCCTTCGGGTGTTGCTTGCGATATTTCTGGCCTGCACCGCGGGTCTTTCCCTGGCGGCAGAGGCGGCGCCTTCGAATGACCTGCACCACCTTGCGTTGCGGGTGCTGCACGACGGGGTCCCCGCGTTCTCGCCCCGGCTGAGCGTGCGGCAGGGGCGCACGGCGACCGTCGCGCTGGAGGGCAGGCATGGGCAACGCTACAGCCTGGTGGTCGACATTGCCGAAGCGGAGGCCATCGCCGGCGAAGCGGGTGCAGACCTGCAGTGGAGCTTGTGGCAGGACGGGACGCTGCTGCAGGAGGGCGCATTGACGATCTCTCCGGCGATGGTGCAGGCGGCGGCACTGGATGGGCGGCCGCTGGGTGTCCGCAAGCGTGGGCTGGGCGGGGGACAGGTCGACGTCCAGGTGCTGGACTATTCGGCGGAGGCGTCGCCCTCGGAAGGAGATGGCAGGGCGACTGCCTGTGCCATCGCCTCGCCAATGGCAACCGCTCGCGATAAGGGATGTTGTGCAGCGAAGTGCCAGGATGGCAGCGGACAGTCGCTCAAGTGCTGTGGTGCAAGCTCCTGCTGTGCATGTGGTACCTGTTGCCACGTTCCTTGATGGGCGTCGGCAGCAGGCGTGGCAGCCTCAGGCCTGTACCAGGGTGATGTCCGGGTGGCTGGCGAAGATCTCCATCACGATGTCGAAGTAGGTCTGCCCCTCGCCACGTTGCAGGGCGTCCAGCTGGCGGCCGATGGTTTCGGCATTGAACGTACTCGGCTGCCGCAGCTTGTCTTCCAGCCACGCGCGCGTGGCCTCCAATCCCAGTGCCTCGCGGCTGCGGTCGATGTCGCGCCAGACCAGCGTGGCGGTTTCGTGCCCGGCCAGCGCGCCATAACCGCCGTACAGCAGATCGTCCAGCCCATCGAGACTGGGCCCGAGCTGCCAGGCTTCGCCGGCCATGAATACCCGGTTGATCTCCGCATAGAGGCTGGGGATATCAACAATGGCGGTGCCTTCGATCTGCAGGAATACGGTCATGCGCCGACTGTAGCGTGGGCCGGCGAAAGGCGTTGTGCTGAACGCCGTTGCTTTGCGACGTGGCGCGTGCGTACGCATACTCTGGATCTCTGCCTGCGGTGTTCTGTCCCGTAGTCCTGGGCATTTGAAAATTTTCCTATAGAAATCCTTCGGGCGGCCGATAGCCTATGCGCCACTTCGCGTCGGGCGCGGTGGCATGCCGTTGCATACCCCCGGCGAACCTCGATTCAAGCCATTGGGTTGGCCCTTCTCCTTTCCGGGAGCAGGACCGCTGACGCGTGGCATCAACACGTGGAATTGATTGTGCAAGCAAGGAAGATGTCTGTGCGCGGTGCGCGCCGCAGTGGTGGAGGGTTGGTGCTTCTGGGCATGGCCTTCAGTGTCGCTGCCCAGCAGGTGGGTGACCCGGGCGCGCAGGAGCTGCTGCGCCAGCAGGAACGAGAACGCGTGCTGCGCGAGCAGCAGGAAAGCCGGCCCGATGTGCGCCTGGAGAACAGCCAGGGTGAGCAGGGTGAGCGCCTGCCGACACAGGAGCAGCCCTGCGTGCGCATCGACCGCATCGTGCTGGAGGGCGAGGGTGCCAAGGGCTTCCAGTGGGCATTGGCCGCAGCCGATCCGCGCGAAGATCCCGCCAGCGGCCGCTGCCTGGGCACTGAAGGCATCAACGTGGTGATGAAGCGCGTACAGAACGCGATCATCGCGCGCGGCTATGTCACCACCCGCGTGCTGTCGGCACCGCAGGATCTGAATACCGGCACGCTGACACTGTCGGTGGTGCCCGGGCGATTCCGCGAGGCGGTGTTCACCGAGGCGGATGGGCGTCATCCGGCCATCGCCAATGCGCTGCCGATCCGCAGTGGCGACCTGTTGAACCTGCGCGACATCGAGCAGGGGCTGGAGAACCTGCAGCGCGTGCCCACCGTCACTGCTGACATCAAGATCGCACCTGCAGACGGCGAAGGCGCCGCGCCCGGGCAGAGCGACCTGAACATCGACTGGAAACAGCGTTCGCCGGTGCGTGCCAGCCTGACCCTGGACGATGCAGGCAGCCAGGGCACCGGCAAGCTGCAGGCCAACGCCACGCTGTCGTTGGACAACCCGCTGGGCCTGAACGAGCTGTTCTACGTCAGCGCGGGGCGCGGCGTGTTCAATGGCAAAGGCAAGGACACCAACAGCTGGACCGCGCACTACGACGTGCCCTACGGCTACTGGCTGTTCGGCGCCACGGCCAGTGCCTACGACTACAGCCAGACCGTGGTGGGCGCGTACGAAAGCTATGACTACAGCGGCCGCAGCGGCAACGCCGAGGCACGCGTGGATCGCCTGCTGCTGCGCAATGCCAAGACCAAGCTGGGCATCTACGGCCGCGGCTGGCAGCGCACGTCGAAGAACTACATCGACGATACCGAGATCGAGGTGCAGCGTCGCCGTACCTCGGGCTGGGAGCTCGGCCTGACCCACAAGCAGTTCATCGGTGCGGCCACGCTTGATGCCACGCTGGCATACCGGCGCGGCACCGGTGCCTTCCATGCACTGCGCTCCCCGGAAGAGATGGCCCGGGCGTGGGATCCAAGCCTGCCGTTGGAAGGCACCTCGCGGATGAAGCTGATCACGGCTGACGCGCAGTTCAGCGTGCCGTTCCAGCTGGGCAAGCAGCGCCTGCGCTACACCGCTGCCTGGCGCGCGCAGTGGAACCGCACACCATTGTCGCCACAGGATCGCTTTGCGATCGGCGGCCGCTACACGGTGCGTGGCTTCGATGGCGAAAGCTCGCTCAGCGGCGAGCGTGGCTGGTCGCTGCGCAACGATCTGTCGCTGGGTATCGGCGGCGGCCAGGAGTTCTACGTCGCCGCCGACTACGGCCGCATCGGCGGGCCATCGACGCAATGGCAATCCGGCCGGGATCTGGCCGGCATGGCATTGGGCCTGCGCGGCGGCTGGCAGCAGCTTTCCTGGGACGGCTTCGTGGGCTCGGCCCTGCATAAGCCCTCCAACTTCCCGACTGACTACACCACCTTCGGCTTCAGCCTGGCGTGGCGCTACTGATCTGGCACAAGGATTCGTGAAATGAACAGCATCTATCGCCTGGTTTTCAACCGCGCGCTGCGCGTGTGGCAGGTCGCTTCGGAACTGGTGAAAGGCGGTGGCGGCCTGGTCGGCCAGGTCGCCGGCCGGCAGACGGCAGCCGTGTCGCCGCTCGGCTTCGCGCTGATGTGCGCGTTGGGATGGGTCAGCCTGGCGCCCGTGGCTGCAGCGCAATCGGTCGGCCACATCGTGTCCGATCCCAACGCGCCCGGCCGTGAGCGCCCCACCGTGGTCACCGCGCCGAACGGTGTGCCGATGGTCAACATCACCACGCCATCGGCCGGTGGTGTTTCGCGCAACCGTTACTCGCAGTTCGATGTCGGCCGCGAGGGGGTGATCCTCAACAACGCGCGTGGCCAGGTGCAGACGCAGCTGGGTGGCTGGGTGCAGGGCAATCCGTGGCTCGCCACCGGCAGCGCCCGGGTCATCCTCAACGAGGTCAACGGCCCGGCCAGCCGGCTCAATGGCTACGTGGAAGTGGCCGGACAGCGCGCCGAGGTGATCATCGCCAATCCTGCCGGCATCCAGGTCAACGGTGGCGGTTTCCTCAATGCCAGCCGCGTCACGCTCACCACCGGCACGCCGGTGTTCAGCGGCAGCGGTTCGCTGGAAGGTTATCGGGTCAGTGGTGGGGCAATCGAGGTCAACGGCGATGGCCTCGATGCCAGCCGCGCCGACTACACCGACCTGATCACCCGATCGCTGAAGGTCAACGCCGGCATCTGGGCCAACCAGCTGCAGGCGACCCTCGGCAACAACGTGGTCAGCGTCGACCACAGCCAGGTCAACGCTGCGGCGGCCAGCGGTGAAGCGCCGACCTTCGCGCTGGACGTGGGCGCGCTGGGCGGCATGTTCGCCAACAAGATCTGGCTGGTCGGCAATGAACACGGCGTGGGCGTGCGCAATGCCGGCAGCATCGGTGCCCAGGCCGGCGAACTCGTGGTCACGGTGGATGGCCGGCTGGAGAACACCGGCGCGCTGCAGTCACTGCAGAACGTGCGCGTGCAGGCGAGCGGCGATCTGGCCAATGCCGGCACCATCGCTGCCACGCATGAAGCTGCGATCACCTCCGGTGGCACGCTGGACAACAGCGGCGGCAAGCTCAATGCACAGCGCCTGCAGCTGCAGGCACAGGCTCTGCGCAACCGTGGCGGTGCCATCGAGCAGACCGGCGTGCAGGCGTTGAGCCTCACCGCAGGCAGCGTGAGCAATCGCAGCGAAGGCCTGATCGGTGCGCTGGATGCGGTGGCGTCGGGCGGCTCCGGCGGTACCCCCAGTGGCACCTCGCCGGGAAGCGGCGGAACGCCAGGTACCGGTGCGCCCGGAACCGGCACGCCCGGTACGGGTACTCCGGGTACACCGGGTACCGGCACTGGCGGCGGTACGCCGGTGACGCCGGCTGTTCCGTTGGCCGCCGGTGTGCTGGACATCGCCGGCACGCTCGACAACGACGGCGGCAGCATCAGCAACGGCGGTCGTGTATCGCTGGTTGCGGGCAATGGTCTGGACAACAGCGGAGGCCGCCTTGGTGTGGCCTCGCTGCGCGCCACGGGCGATCTGAACAACGATGGCGGCACACTGCAGGTGCACGGTGACGCTGCGCTGCAGCTGGGCACGCTGTCCAACCAGAAGGGCGCGCTGAGTGTGGCCGGTGCGCTGCAGCTGCAGACACAGTCGCTGGACAACCGGGCAGGCGAGCTGCGCCATGCCGGCAGTGCCGAGTCGGCCTGGACAGTGCAAGGCGCGTTCAACAACGAGGGCGGCCTGCTGGCGACCAATGCCGAGCGCCTGACGCTGGGGGCAGGTCGGGTCTTCAACGCCGGTGGCCGCATCGAGCATGCCGGTAACGGCGGCCTGTTGCTGACCACGGGCGACTGGACCGGTGCCGGCGGTCGCCTGAGCACGCTCGGTCGCCTGGACTGGACGGTGGGCAATGCGGACGTGCGCAATGGCACGCTCACTGCAGCGCAGTTCCAGATCGCCGCCGGCACGCTGGACAACCGCGGTGGCAACCTGCTGTCGCTGGGCAACCAGGAAAGCACGATGCGGGCCGGTACGCTGGACAACAGTGCCGGTGGTACCGTGGCCGGCAATGGCGAGCTGACCGTCTCGGCGGGGACGCTGGACAACAGCAAGGGCCTGCTGCAGCAGGCCGGCAACGGCGCGTTGCGTGTACATGCCGATACGCTGCGTGGCAGCGAAGGCCGCCTGCTCAGCAACGGCGACCTGTCGCTGACCGGTGGCCAGCTGGATGTGAGTGGCGGCACCACCTCGGCGCAGAGCGTGCAGATCCAGGCCGACGGCCTGCGCAACGCCGGTGGCCAGATCGTGTCACTCGGGAATTCCGAGTTGGCGCTGGAGGTAGGTGGCACCTTCGACAACCAGGGCGGGCAGGTGCTTGGCAACGCGGGCCTGCGCATCGATGCGGGCCGCATCGACAACCAGAAGGGCACGCTGCAGTCGGCCGGTAGCCAGGGCGCGACACTGACCGTGCGCGACGAACTGGACAACAGCGCCGGTGCGATCTCTGGCAACGGCCAGTTGCAGCTGCACGTCGGCAGCCTGCTCAACCAGGGCGGCAAGGTGCTTGCGGCGGGTAACAGCCTGTTGCAGGTGCAGGCCCGCGAACTGCTGGACAACAGTAACGGCGGCCGCCTGGCCGGCACGGGCGACGTGCTGCTGCAGGCGGCGCGGCTGGACAACCGTAGCGGTGCAATCGAGCACGCCGGCAGCGGCTCGCTGCAGATCCGTGCCGATGCGTTGCAGGGCGCAGCCGGGCGGATTCTCAGCCAGTCGGCGCTGACGCTTGAGGGGGGCGAGCTGGTACTGGGTGCCGGCAGCACCACCCAGGCCGAGCGCATCGCGATCAATGCCGAACGCCTGGACAACGCCGGCGGCAACCTCAGCGCCACCGGCAGCGATGCACTGCAGTTGCGCGTGGCACAGACCGTGGACAACAGCGGCGGCACGATCGCAGGCAACGGCGCCCTGGATGTGCGGGCCGGTGAACTGCTCAACCGCAAGGGCACGCTCAGTGCTGCCGGTGCAGCCGACAGCACGTTGCAGGTCAACGGTACGCTGGACAACCATGAAGGCACCATCGCCAGCAATGCCAACCGGCTGACCCTCACTGCCGCACAGCTGGACAATACCGCCGGTGCCATCCGCCAGGCCGGCAACCAGGGCCTGGATATCACCACGGCCCGCCTGGATGGCAGCAAGGGCACGCTGGTCTCTGCGGCTACGCTGACCCTGCGCGCGGATGAGGTAGACCATCGCGACGCAACGCTGGGGGCTGACCGCTTCGACCTCGAGGCCGGAACGCTGGACAACACCGGCGGCCGCATCATCGCAAGTGGCGAGGGTGCCAGCCGCATCCATGCCACCACGCTGGGCAATGCCGGCGGTACGCTGGCCAGCAATGGTGACCTGACGCTGCAGGCGCAGACGCTGGACAACAGCGCAGGCAAGATCCAGCACGCCGGCAGCGGCCAGTTGCAGGTGCTCGCACAGACCCTGCTGGGTGCGGGTGGCAGCGTGCTCAGCAATGGCACGTTGGTGCTGGAGGGCAAGACCCTCGATCTGTCGAAGGCGACCACCTCGGCGCGCCGCATCGATATCGACGCCGATAGCCTGACCACCGCCGGCGGTGCGCTCACTGCCACCGGCGAAGAAGCACTGCGCCTGCGGGTGCAGGGGCTGCTGGACAATCGCGGCGGCTCGCTGGCCAGCAATGGTGTGCTCGACGTTTCCGCGCGGCAGCTGATCAATGCGCAGGGCACCCTGCAGGGCGCCGGCAGCGGCCGTTCCACCCTGGCCATCGGCGAGGCACTGGACAACCAGAGCGGGCGCATCCTGCTGGGTGGCGCGGGCACGATCAATGCCGCCAGCCTCGACAACCTCGGCGGTACCGTCCACGCGGGTGGCAGCGAGCTGGTACTGGGCATCGACGGTCGCCTCGACAACGGCAGCCAGGGCCTGCTGTCCAGCACTGGTTCGATGACGCTGGACGCTGCCAGCCTCGACAACCGGCATGGCACGGTGGTGGCAGGTAAAGACCTGCTGCTGACCACGGTTGCAGGCGTGGACAACAGCGATGGCGCGATGCAGGCCGGCGAGCTGCTGCAGCTGCAGGCCACTGGCCTCGACAACCAGCGCGGCACACTGCTGGGTGGGCAGCTGACCGTCGATACCCGCGGCCAGCGGCTGGACAACAACGCAGGTACGCTGGGTACGCAGAAGGGTGCGCTGACGGTGCACAGTGGCGCGCTGCTCAACCAGGGTGGCCGGGTGCAGTCGGCCGCCGATCTCCGCATCGATACCGCAGGGCAGACCATCGACAACCGGGACACCGCCAGCAGTGGTGGCCTGTTGGCGGCGGGCACACTGCAGCTGGACGCTGGTGCGCTGGACAACCGAGGTGGCACGCTGAACGCACAGGGCGATGCGCGGCTGGTGCTGGCCAGTGCCGACAACAGCGCCGGCGGTACGCTTGCCAGCGCGGCGGGCCTGTCGCTGCAGGCGACGACGCTGGCCAACGGCGCCGGGCGCGTGCAGGCCGGGCGCAATCTCGACCTGACCCTGAGCGGGCACCTGGACAACACTGCCGGCGCGATCGCCGCCGGCCAGTTGCTGACCCTCACCGCAGCCAGCGTCGACAACCGCAACACCCGCGGCGGCGATGGCACCCGCGGCCTGCAGGCGGGCCAGCTGCAGTTCGGAACGCAGTGGCTGGACAACAGCCAGGGACAGATCGTCACCGATGGCGGCGCGCGGTTGCAGGTCAACGGCCAGCTGCAGAACAACGGGGGTGTCATCACCACCGGCGGCAACCTCGACAGCAGTGCCGACAGCGTCGCCAACAGTGGCGGCCTGCTGCGGGCCGATGGCAGCCAGACCCTGGTGGCGCGCGCGCTCAGCGAGGACGGCCAGGTACACGCCCAGCGCGACTTGAGCCTGACCCTGCAGCAGGGCCTGAGCAACCGCGGCGAATGGGTGGCCAACGGCACGCTGGCCCTGCATCTGTCCGGCGACCTGGACAACCAGGGCGTACTGCGTGGCGGCAACCTCGATCTCAACGCGCAGAACATCACCAACGCGGCCAACGGCGAGATCTCCAGCGAAGGCATCACCCATCTCAATGCACGCGGCCAGCTGACCAATCGCGGCCTGATCGACGGCAAGGTGACCCACCTCGAAGCCGACGTGCTGGACAACCTTGGCACCGGCCGCATCTATGGCGACCACGTGGCGATCTCGGCCGGCGTGCTGAAGAACCATGCCGAGGATGCCAACGGTGCCACCCGCGTCGGCACCGTGGCCGCGCGCGAGCGCCTGGACCTGGGCGTGCGCGAACTGCAGAACACCGGCAAGGGCCTGATCTACAGCGGCGGCGACGCGGCCATCGGTGGATCGCTGGGGGCTGATCGCATTGCTGCGGGCACGGCCGGCAGGATCGACAACATCGGTTCGATCATTGATGTGAGCGGCAACCTGGCGATCGATGCGGGCGTGATCAACAACATCCGTGAGAACGTGGTCATCACCCAGACCACCACGGTGAACGCGCCGGTGCGCATGGATCGTCCTGCATGGTGGCGCAACGGCAAGAACGGCACCGAGAACATCCGCAGTACCAGCCACTACATCGCCCAGGAGGTCTATTACCTCAACCCGGCCGATATCCTGGAGGATACGCCGCACATCACCCCTGACGGCTTCACCGTACACCGTGCGGTGGTGCGCCTTACCGCACAGACCAGTGCGTACTTCTTCGGGCGCGGCGGGCTCTATGCAGGCCTCGGCGAGCGTTCGCGCTTGAACGTGCAGGATGGCACCGTGGTCATGTACTACGTCGGCCGCCAGGACAACCAGATCAATCCCGACCAGGTGGCCAGCGGCGCGGATGATCCGTTCACCGAGCTGAGCGGGTTGCATCCGGATGCACCGCCCTTCCGCTATGTCGATGACAAGCTGACCTATTCGTCGGCCTATGGCACCTGCACCACCAACTGTGTGCAGCTGTGGACCTACAAGGATTACGATCCGGACCACGTCCTGACCAACCCGCAGTCGTCGGGCGGCAACTCCACCAACAGCAACGAGGAATATCGCCTCGCTACCCGCAAGGTCACCGAGGATGTGCTGGGACCGGGCGTCGGTGCGGATGCGGTCATCCGTTCGGGTGGTGCGATGCGCATCGTCACCGACCGTCTGAAGAACCACTACGGCAGCATCGCCGCCGGCGGCAATCTGGATATCGTCGGCCTGACCGGCACCGCCAAGGTGGAGAACCTCGCAGCGACGCTGTACCGCACGCACGAATTCAACAATGTCAGCCGCACGTTCGGTGGCAGTGTGCTGACCTGGAGCAACCCGGCGATCTCCGAAGTGATCGGGAAGATCGGCGGCAGCATCACCAGCGGCGGCACCCTGACCATCGACGTTGGCGATCTCAGCAACCTCAACCAGGGGCGCAACGCACCCAACGTGCAGGATGGCGCGGCAATGGCCAACCTCAACGTGCAGGGGCCGAAGACGCTGCCGGACGGCCCTGGCCACAACGGTGCGCAGGGACCGGGCCACAGCGGAGGGACGGGGGCGGAACGCGCGCTGGCACAGGCGGCAGATGCCGCCGGCACGCAGCAGGGCGGCACGGTCGGGGGCATTGCCGGCAATGGCGCCGCATCCGGTTCGCGCGTGGTCGCCGCCGCCGGCGGCTCGCCGGACCGCATCGCGATGGGCGCGCCGGACACCCGCGCACCCACGGCCAGCCTGTTCAACGTCAACCGCAACGGTGGCAATTATCTGGTTGAAACCGATCCGCGCTTCACCGACCACAAGACGTGGCTGAGCTCGGACCACCTGCTGGGGCAGATGGGCTACTCGCCCGATACCGTGCAGAAGCGGCTGGGTGACGGTTACTACGAACAGAAGCTGGTGCGCGAGCAGATCGGCGAGCTGACCGGCCGCCGCTTCCTTGATGGTTACGCCAGCGATGAGGCGCAGTACCGCGCGCTGCTGGAAGCCGGCGCTACCGTGGCCAGCGAATGGGGCCTGCGCCCGGGCGTGGCGCTGACCGAGGCGCAGATGGCGCAGCTGACCAGTGACATTGTCTGGCTCGTCGAGCAGACCGTGACCTTGGCCGACGGCAGTACCACCACCGCACTGGTGCCGCAGGTCTACCTGCGCCTGCGTCCGGGTGACCTGGATGGGCAGGGCGCACTGCTGGCCGGTGCCAATGTCGATATCAAACTGGCCAATGGCCTGGTCAACACCGGTGACATCGCTGGCCGCAAGCTGGTGACCATCGATGCGGGCAACATCGAACACCTGGGCGGCAGCATTTCCGGTCAGTACGTCGGGCTGTCATCGGACAAGGACATCCGCATTGCCGGTGCGACCGTTAGCGCAACCGATGCGCTGTCGGTGCAGGCGGTGGGCAATGTGACGGTGGCCTCCACGGTGGAAACACAGCGGGGCGGTGGTACCTACCAATACGAGACCAACCGCATTGATCGGGTCGCCGGCTTGTATGTGACCAACCCCAGCGGCGACGGCATGTTGTCTGTGGTGGCCGGCGGTGACATCAGCCTGCAGGCCGCGCAGATCCGCAATGCCGGCACCGATGGTCTTACCCAGTTGGCGGCAGGGGGGACTCTGGATGTCGGCGCCATTGCGCTGGACGAGCGCCGCGATGCCACCTTCGATGACCGCAACCACCAGCGCAGCAACAAGACAACGCACGCTGCCACGTCGGTACAGGGTGGTGGCGATGTAGTGCTGGCTGCTGGCAAGGACATCAACCTTGCCGCCGCGCAGATCAAGGCCGGTGGTGGACTGGCGCTGCAGGCCGGTGGTGACATCAACAGCCAGGCATTGGTGGACAGTGAGAGTCGCGACTTCGCCAATGCCGGCAAGCGCAGCTCGCTGCAGGTCAGCCAGAGTGATGAGACGGTGCGGGGCAGCACGCTGCAGGCAGGGGACAATCTGCTGCTGAGCGCTGGCCGCGACGTGAACCTGACCGCCGCACTGGTCGACAGCAGCGATGGCGCAGTCAGCGTAGTGGCTGGCCGCGACGTGAATCTGCTCTCGGCCAACGAGACGCACGACTACAGCCTGGACAGCTACGAGAAGAAAAAGAAGACGCTCTCCAGCACCACCACCACGCGCAGCGTCGACAACAGCGACAGCTATGCCATCGGCACGGCGATCCAGGGCGAGAGCATCAACATCACTGCCGGTCGCGATCTGACCGCAGTCGGTGCGGTGGTCGATGCCACTGGCAACGTGATTCTGGGAGCGGGCAACAATGTACTGATCACCGCCGCAGAAGACCATCACAGCAGTGAGTCCAGCGAGAGCAAAAAGAAATCCGGCATTACCGGAGGTTTTGGCAACGGCGTGGCGTCGGTGGGCTACAGCAGCGCGAAGAACAGCAGCACCAACGCCGAGCAGTCCACCACTCAGGTCGGCTCGGCCATCGCCTCACGCGAAGGTAATGTGCTGATCAATGCCGGCAACCAGCTGACCATTGCCGCTTCGGACGTCGCCGCTGGCGAGAACCTGACGCTCGTGGGCAAGGACATCGCGCTGCTGGCGCGGCAGGACACCACGGACAGCCAATCCAGCCAGGCGAGCAAATCCAGCGGCTTCTCGGTGGGCGTGACCTACGACCCGACCAAGGCCTACCGCAGCGCCCGCGACTCGACCACCGACGGCATGGCCGACAGTGGCTCGGCGATGGGGCGGATCACCCGCACCGCTGAAGGTGCGGCCTCCGGCCTGCGTGCAGCCACCACGTCGACCGTGGTGACCGCCGGCAGCCAGCGGTCCAACAGCGAGCAGAGCCATTCGACCAGTGACGCGCGTGTCAGCCAGCTGGCTGCCGGTGGCGATCTTACGCTGATTGCCAACGGAGGCTCGATCCTCAGCCAGGGCACGCAGATGTCGGCCGAGGGCAATGCCGTGCTGCTGGCCACCAAGGACATCGTGTTCGACGTTGCCCACAACACCGAGCGCAGCGACAGCAGCAGCCGGGGCAAGGGCTGGGGCCTGGCCAACAACACCAGTGGCCTGCCGTTTGGCACCAACAACTCGCAGAGCGACGGCAGCGGCAGCAGCGACACCATCACCGGCACTCAGTTGTCGGTGGGAGGTGGCGTGCGCATGGCCACCACCGAAGGCAACATCAGCCTGACCGCGGCCAACATCGCCGCCGAGAAGGACGTGAACATCCGTGCGGCCGGTGATCTGCTGGTGCGTAGCGGGCAGGACACGGTCAGCAACGCCAATACGTCGGACAGCAAGGCGATCGGCTCGGTGCAGATTTCCGATACCGAAAAGTTCTCCGGCTGGCACCGCGAGCAGCACCAGGACGACGGCGCGCAGGTGTCACAGGTGGCCAGCAGCATCGGCAGCCTGGGCGGCAACGTGAACCTGACGGCTGGCGGCAAGTACACGCAGACGGCCAGCAACGTGGTGGCCGCCAAGGACGTGAACATCACTGCCGCCGAGATCGAGCTGCTGACCGCCGATGAAAGCGGTCATTACTCGCAGAGCGACAAGGACCTGAAGATCGGCGTGTTCGCACGGGTGAAGTCGCCGCTGATCGACCTGATCAACAACGTGGACGCGGCCCGTCAGTCCGATGACCGCCTGCAGAAGATGCAGGGCATGGCCGCCGGCGCCAACGCGTATCAAGCGGCCAGTGCGATCAGGGGGCTCGCCAGCGATGGCGTGACGGGCAGCGGCGAGCTGTTCCGTGCCGAGGCCGGCATCGGCTTCAAGACGGCCAACAGCAGTGCCGATGGCAGCAGCACGGTCTCGCGCGGCTCGACCATCCAGGGCGGCGGCAACGTCAACCTGACCAGCACGACGGGTGACATCCACGTGGTGCAGGGCAACCTGAGCGCGGGCAACACGCTCAGCCTGGATTCGGCCGGCGACATCCTGCTGGAAGCGGGCAAGGCACACGTGGCAGACCGCAGCAAGAGCAGCAATGCCGGCGCCGAAGTGGGCGTTGGCGTTGTCGTGGGCGCGCAGACGGGCGTGTATGTGTATGCCGAAGCCAGCGTGGGCAGCAGCAAGGCGAACTCGGACAGCAACACCTGGCAGAACACCACGCTGACCGGCCAGAACATCTCGCTGAAGGCCGAGGGTGATACCACCTTGCGTGGCGCGACTGCCACGGCCGATCGCATCGACGTCAAGACCGGCGGCACGCTGACGATCGAATCGCTGCAGGACATTGCCGAGAGCATGTCCAAGAACAGCCAAGTGGGTGGGCGCGTGCAGGTGGCCTTCGGTAATGCGTGGAATGCCGATGGCTACGCCAGCGCAGGCAAGGCAGAGGGCAGCTACCAGGGCGTGGGCCAGCAGAGTGGCTTGTTTGCCGGCAACGGTGGCTATCACGTGGATGCTGGACACGTGAACCTGATTGGCGGCGCGATTGCCAGCACCAACGCGGCCAACAGTGAACTGACCGCACAGACGCTGACCTTCAGCGATCTGCAGAACCAGATGGACTACTCGGCCAGCTCCGGCAGCATCAGCGGTGGTGCGGGCGGGCAGATGAAGGGTTGGGACCCGAAGGCGGGCACTACCGCCCCCCGCGGTGGCCCAGGCATGTCGATGACGGAGAACGGCAGCGACAGCAGTTCAACGCTTGCGACGCTGACCGAAGGCAACATCACCATCGGTGGCAAGCAGACCACGGCGGCGGAGCTGGGTATCAATACCGATGCCAGTGCAGCGCATCGTGCGCTGGAGGCGATGCCGGATGCCACCAAGCTGCTGGCGGACCAGCAGGCGATGGCGGCTGCGGCGGGGACGGTGCTTTCCACAAGCCAGCAGATCGCCAACGACATTGGCAGTGCTGGAGCGAACAAGATCACCGACAAGTATCGGGAAGGGCTGAGCGTCGAAGAAAGACGGGTATTTGATGACCTTCCTTGGGACGAGCAGTTCAATCGTCTGGTGGCGTTCGATCCCACCTATCCCGAAGCGCTGGTGACCCAGCAGAAGTGGGCCCCCGATGGCGTCTATGGCCGCGCGCTGGGTGCGGTCACCACCGCGTTGGTCGGTGGCGTGGCCGGGCAGGGCTTGGGCCAGCTGGGCTCCAATGCGTTGGCGCCGTATGCGGCGGAACTGATCGGCAAGACGTTCGACCCGAACAAGCAGAGCGCGGTCCCCAGCGAGGCCATGCAGATGCTGTCGCACGCACTGCTGGGAGCGTTGTTGGCTGAGGCCAATGGTGGCTCGGCGGGGAGTGGGGCGCTGGCGGCGGGTGGGGGTGAGCTGGCAGCGAAGTTCCTTGGCGACTACTACGCCAAACAGAATGGCGGGCAGTTGACTCCAGAGCAGGAGCAGCAGGTCAAGGCGCTGGGTCAGGCCGTGGGCGCACTTGCAGGGGGCATCGGTGGTGACGGCGTGATGGGGGCGGCGTTGGGGGCGACGATCGCGAAGAACGCCGTCGAGAACAATTACCTCAACCACGCCGAGCGCATGCAGTACCTCAACGCGATGCTTAGCTGTGCCAAGGAGGGCAAGAGCTGCGCGGAAGAGAAGCAGCTTGCCGCGCTGTCAGATGCGCGCAACAGCGCGCTGATCGCCGCATGCAAGGGGGCGTCGGACTCGCCCGCCTGCAAGGCCGAGCAGACCAAGCTGGGTGACGCGTACTGGTCGCTGTCGATGAACGAGTCCACATACATCAAGTGGATCAAGGACAACGGCGCAGAACTGGCTGCAGCCGCATTGAAGAATGGTAATAGCGGACAAATTGCCGGTGATTTGCTTACGCACACTTCTGGATTGGACGCGCGCTACAAGCTCACCTGCGCAGAAGCGGGGCGGTGCGATCCTTTCACCACCGGATTTCTCTTCCTCAACGGAAGAGGACAAGAGTCTATTGACAATGCTCTGCTGAATCTGGTGTTCAACCAAGGCGGACAGATTGCGGGCGCGGGCACCAATGTGGGCGGCTTGGTGATGGATGTTGCCAACATGAACATCTACAACAAGGTCATCAACGAAGTCAAAGGGTCAATCGCTGACTACCAGAGGGCTCAGGAAATTGGCGGTTGGGGCGTATTGAAGGAGAAGGGGGCAGGCGTCTGGTCCGGAGTTTCTGGCTACTTTGGCGACGGTTGGGACGCGGCAACCTACCAGCTTGGCTTCAATCAGAAGTGGAACCTGGCGGACGTCGCCGGCAATGGCTTCATCAAGGGCGACATGGGGCTTGATGCAGCTCTGGCGCTGGTCAGCATGGGCGATATCGCGGCGTTGAGGGCTGCTGCCAAAGCACAGAAGCTTGTGGCTGTCGAGAACAGAATTGCGAGTTCGGGGGGGGCAACTGCTAGGCCAGTGGAGGGAGCGGGAGGCAAGGCTGGTGTCGTGGATAGTCGAACCGGCGAGACTGTCGGCAAGCTGGAGCCAGGTAATCCTGAAAGCTCAAGCACCCCGCGCTTTGGCGATAGAACGTTGATTGATCAAGGGCAGCTGCCGACTTGCGGTCCGACATCGTGCGCCATGGTGCTCGATACAGCCGGGAAGACGGTGGATGTAGGAGCGATCATTTCGCAATCTAACGTCACCCAGCGGGGAACCACTATGCCAGTGCTTGCCCAGGTTCTAAGAAACAATGGACTTGGCGCGACAAGAGCAATGCGGGTTACCATCGAAGAGCTTGCAGAGGCGACTGCAAATGGCAATCCAGCAATCGTCCGGATGAGTTTGGATCGTGGCGGGCATGCAGTCGTCGTAGATGGTGTCACGATGCGGAATGGACAGTATGTAGTTGCAATTCGTGATCCCGCTATGGGTAGGCAGTACTTTACTCCGATTGATGAGTTCAAGAGAAAATTCTCTGGTGAAGCTATTTTCACTAAAAAGTAGGTGATTTCATGAGCAAGGTTATTGATTTGTTTTCCTGTGACGACAATTCGGATTTTTTCAATAAGAATGCAGTTGTCAGTGGTTACTTGGTTATTCGAGGTCGGGAGTGCTTTCTTGTAGGTGAGTCGCGGTATCCATTTCCTGATTCCCGTGTTGAAATCTATTGCCCGGGCCTGGAGGCTTCGCTTGACAGCGTTGTAGGGGGGTGGGTTGGTGGGGTGGCTTCATATTTTGATGAAGTTACTATTCATGGAGTTGTGGGGCCGGGCACGACGTGCAGGGATGTGGCGTCCATTTCAAAGATATCTAAGATCGCTCTCATTCGTGACGAGTGTGAATACGAGATCATCCCTGACGTAGGTGTGTAACAGCCAGGAGGGTGGCCGCGTGCAGGTGGCGTTCGGCAACGCCTGAAATGCTGACGGCTATGCCAGCGCGGGCAAGGCCGAGGGCAGCTACCGGCGGCACGCTGACGATCGAATCGCTGCAGGACATTGCCGAGAGCATGTCCAGGAACAGCCAGGTGGGTGGGCGCGTGCAGGTGGCCTTCGGTAATGCGTGGAATGCCGATGGCTATGCCAGCGCAGGCAAGGCCGAGGGCAGCTACCAGGGCGTGGGCCAGCAGAGTGGCTTGTTTGCCGGCAACGGTGGCTATCACGTGGATGCTGGACACGTGAACCTGATTGGCGGCGCGATTTCCAGTACCAACGCGGCCAACAGTGAACTGACCGCACAGACGCTGACCTTCAGCGACCTGCAGAACCAGATGGACTACTCGGCCAGCTCCGGCAGCATCAGCGGTGGCGCAGGCGGGCAGATGAAGGGTTGGGACCCGAAGGCAGGCACTACCGCCCCCCGCGGTGGTCCAGGCATGTCGATGACGGAGAACGGCAGCGACAGCAGTTCAACGCTTGCGACGCTGACCGAAGGCAACATCACCATCGGTGGCAAGCAGACCACGGCGGCGGAGCTGGGCATCAATACCGATGCCAGTGCAGCGCATCGTGCGCTGGAGGCGTTGCCGGATGCCAGCAAGTTACTCGCCGATCAGCAGGCGATGGCGGCTGCTGCGGGGACGGTGCTTTCAACCAGCAGACAGATTTCTGGGGACCTTGCCTCCCGCGCTCAGGCCGATGCTGCGAACGCCTATGACGGCTTTGTGGAATCACTTGAGGGACAGGATCTCGCCGACTTCCAAGCACTTGATGCGAAGGGAAAGCAGAATTACGTTCTCAGCCATAGTGCAGACTACCGCAACTTCTATAGATCCCAGCTCCAGTGGGGGATCGGCGGGGACTACAGCCGGGCCTTGGGCGCCGTCACTACGGCTCTTATAGGCGGCGCGTCCGGCCAAGGCGCCAGCCAAATCGTAGGCAATGCACTTGCCCCATACGCTGCGCAGTTGATCGGAGAAAAATTCGACGCCAGCCACGGTAGCGATCCCAATGCCGTAGCCCAGGCACTGCCACATGCGTTGCTTGGTGCAGTTCTGGCAGAGCTCAACGGCGGCTCGGCGTCAGTGGGGGCGGTGGCCGGAGCCGGTGGAGAGATCGCTGCAGGTGTGCTGATGCAGGCGTTCCCTTACGCGGACAAGGAAACGATTTCGGCGCTATCTCAGGCGGTTGGAGCGCTGGCGGGTGGCGCGGCGGGGGGCGATCTTGCACAGATCGCTCTCAACATGGGGATCAGCAAAAATGCCGTGGAAAATAATCGACTTCTAAACGTAATAGAGCTGGCCCGCATCAAGGAGTTGAGCAACGGCGACGTCGTTCGTGAAGCTGAGCTCACAGCAGCAGCGTGTGCTCTCGTCAAATGTTCAGCTGGGTTCGCGGAAGGCAGTGTTGAGAGGGCCGAGTGGGCAGCCATCGAAGCGTTGGGTTCGACCCCGGAGGCGCTGGACGATCGCCAGTGGCTGAAGGTGCAGGTACAGCCAGGCTATCTGTATACGGCGGGCAATGGAGTAGCAACCCAGGAACAATTGTTCGACTATGCCTTTACGGATTACTTGTTCGACTGGGGCTCGAGAAATCAGGCTGGAGTACGTGCGTTCGGTTGCCTGCAGGCGGTTGGCGGAGCGGCGCAAGCGGCTGGTGGCATTGCGGTATCACCATCGTGCGCCTCGATAATTGGTTGTGTGGGCGCCGGTTTTCTGATTGCAAGCGGCTATGACAATGCGGTAGCCGGGACCAATACGTTGTTTACCGGCAAGCCCACCGCGACTTGGGGCGGTCAGGCATTCCAAGCGGCTGGAATTTCGCCAGATGTGGCAGAGCTGCTGTATGCCTTATCTCAAGTTGGCGCTGCGTCGGCAGTCTCGATCCCGAAGGCTGGACCGCGTCCCAGTACTCCTGCACCGACTGAATCTCACGCTGTTGAACCCCCTGGCAGGCAAGTTCCGGTTCCTAGAATTGATGTTACTAACGAGTTCTTGGTCAATAAATCCGGTATGGGAACTACGCTCAGGTATGGTGACCCTGATGGTGTTGCGGGCCTGATCGTTAATCTGGATCGCTCAGGTGTACTCGGTTTCGACATCCGTTCTGCGGTCGATCATCCTTTGTATCAAGCTTCAGGGACTGATATGTTTGCTAGCGCCATGCGTCGTCTGGCTAATGAGGGGGTGGAGGTAAACAAGGTCCGAGGCGCATGGGTGGGCGGTACTGATAGTGTTAATGCTGATGAATATTTGAGGAATGTTGCAAATGGCATGTCGAAGGAGGGTGCGACTATGAATGCGTGGACAGGCCGAATTGCGCAGAAGTATGGTTATAAAAATGTTGAAAAAATTGAAGAGGTAGGATCGGTTGCTTATGTCGCATTTGGAAAATAAACTATTTACTGGCATCCTCTCTGGTGATGCGCCGAGTCGCGTACTAAACGCCGTCCTTGTTCGTCGCCCTGATCTGGATAAGTATGATTTGGCCAATTTATTATTGGTTGAGTATGATTTGTTGGATAGCAAGATTCTCCCGTTAGTTTGGAATTGGAGGAGTGTCAGGTCAGTTAGAGGGATTGGCGACGAGGAATTTGATCGTGCTGTCATTGAGCATATGAGAATTGCCGGTTACGATATCTAATTTGTAGCGGTGATTTTGGCGAGGTGGCTATCTGGGTTGAGTTGATGTAGTTCTGCGCAATGAGGTGGGTGCTGAGGCGGATATTGGGTTTATTGCCAGTCGCACTAAAGAAGTGCAGCAAAATTATTTAGTTACAAGGCTGGAGATCTGAATGCGGGATATCCTGTGAGAGGCAGGTGGTGATGGCCCGATTGCCAGATGATTTGCGGAGTAGTTTGGTGCTGCTGCTTGCTGCGGTAGCTCCTGATGACGGTGGCAGGGGTGTTATTGAGGCGCTGCTGCAATGGATGGCAAAGTGCGGAAACGAGGTCCGCAGAGAGCCGTTCCTGAGTTATGGGTTTAATTCGATCGCGGATATGACGGGGCGTGCAAGCGAATATCCTCTTGCAGACATCAGTGAGGCGGATGTTGATCGTATATCTTCGCGAGCGTCCCGTCTGGCAAATGCGAGTGATGAAGTGATTGCTCAATTTGTTCGCGACTTGATGGAGGAGTTGATTGCAGTTGAGTTTGATCGGGTCTGCTGCCGCTGTGGCGAGACATATATGCGAGCGTACATTGGAGTGTCCAGGTCTTTGCCTGCATTCCAATGTGACACTTGCGGATATGGCGAATTCTTGGATGGATCGTCGCTGAGTGGAGAGAGTTTGAAGTTTATCAGCTTGAAAGAAATGGACGCCTATGGGCTTCATTCTTGAGCGGCGGGCTGGCCCCTTCTGCGCGCCTGGATTGAGGATTGGGAGCCGCCGGGAAAAATGAGGCTGACTCGGAGTGGCTCCTCTAAGCTGTTGAAGGCGGAGGGTGACACACCCTGCGTGGCGCGGCCGCGGCGGCTGACCGCATCAACGTCAAGACGGGCGACACGCTGACCATCGAATCGCTGCAGGACATAGCCGAGAGCATGTCCAAGAACAGCCAAGTGGGCGGCAGCGTGCAGGTGGCCTTCGGCAATGCCTGGAATGCCGACGGTTACGTCAGTGCCGGCAATGCCGAGGGCAGCTACCAGGGCGTGGGCTAGCAGAGTGGCTTGTTTGCCGGCAATGGCGGGTACCACGTTGATGCCGGGCACGTGAACCTGATTGGTGGCGCGATTGCCAGCACGAACGCGGGCAACAGTGAACTGACCGCACAGACGCTGACCTTCAGCGACCTGCAGAACCAGATGGACTACTCGGCCAGCTCCGGCAGCATCAGCGGTGGTGCGGGCGGCAAGATGAGCGGTTGGGACGCGAAGGAAGGCACCACCGCTCCGCGCGGTGGCCCGGGCGTGCCGATGTCGGAGAGCGGCAGCGACAGCGACAGCAGCTCCACGCTTGCAACGCTGAGCGAAGGCAACACCACCATCGGTGGCAAGCAGACCACGGCGGCGGAGCTGGGCATCAATACCGATGCCAGTGCAGCGCATCCAGCGGCGGGCATCTCGATAGTGCGGCCAGCGTTTGGGAATATAGTCACTGAATTTCCGGGCGTGTGAATATGGATATGCATTTGGCCGCGAATAGCGCGAATAGGCTGAAATCAACAAGTGGCTGGATTAATTCACCGGACGGGGATTTGATCAGGAGGCGGATTCTTGCGGAATTGGGGGCCTTCCAAGCCGTCGTGGTTCTTCATCATCACTTTGGTCAGGCGGAGGAGCACTTTGTTTTGATGATTGATCGCTCATCAATCGTCGAAGTGGAGGTTTCGTCGAATGGCGTCGAAGACTTCTCGGTTTCCTCGATAGTTGATTATTTAAGAATGAATAGAAAATTACCCGCTTCGTTTAGGTTTGATATCGAGGTGGCTCGCGCTATGAGTTGATGGTGTCATTATGGATGAATTTAGTCGTTACTGTGTTGGTTGAGAGGTGTGGCGGTGCGCTGAGTTGCTGGAGTTTCTAATCCATAATCTTGGTTTGGCGTGAGCTCGAGCATCGCACGGGGTGGGCAGATCTGTAGTCGCCCGGAATCTCGCGCGATGCAGTCGAGTTGCCATTAACGTTGGCGCAGCATGATTTCGTCTAACTTCGTTAGTTCATAACATTCGATAAGAACGCAACCGCCAGCTGGGAAGTGAACGCTACGGGAGTCTAAAGCCCAGTCGATGCGGCAACGCTTCGTGCTCAATTGATTGCTCAGAAAATCTAAGACGGTCATGAATTCCGGAAGCATGTGCTTGTTCAAGCAGAATTCGCGGGACTGGGGTTCCGGGCCGAGGCAGGCAATTGCTTCTCCAGCATGTTGCAGTCGCAGCGGGCTGAAGCCGGCATCGGCTTCAAGACGGCCAACAGCAGTGCCGATGGCAGCAGCACGGTCTCGCGCGGCTCGACCATCCAGGGCGGCGGCAACGTCAACCTGACCAGCACGACGGGTGACATCCACGTGGTGC
>Ga0308156_1000551_pt1 | contig 71307 bp, 70 predicted proteins | sample PhyAR2_FD_201041 | JGI IMG/M metagenome (GOLD analysis project Ga0308156, IMG submission 201041) | Phyllosphere microbial communities from UC Gill Tract Community Farm, Albany, California, United States - DLSL A.R2 | ecosystem: Host-associated > Plants > Phyllosphere > Unclassified | place: USA... | reverse complement strand
TCCCGGAGTGGACGATGGGCTACCCGGCCGACGACACCGACGTCGAGCAGGCGCCGGGCTACCGGACGACCTTCGAGGACCTCGACGCCGGGGACGGCACGCAGTTCAGCTCGATGCCGGCGCTCCGCGAGCTGATCCGGTGGTTCCGGACGACGGCGAGCTGACCCCGCGTCACCCTCGCTCCGTCCCGCCCGCGAGCACCCCGGCGAGCTGTGCCCGGCCGGTGATCCCGAGCTTCCGGTAGGCCGAGTACAGGTGCGCGCCCACGGTCCGCGGTGACAGGAAGAGCTGCTGGGCGATCGCGCGGTTCGTGAGCCCGTCGTCCGCCAGGGTGCAGATCCGCAGTTCCTGCGGCGTGAGGACGGTCGTCCGGGAGGGCGGCGCGTCCGGTAGCCGTTCGCCGGTGGCACGGAGGACCTCGCGGGCGCGGTCGGCCCAGGCCGGCGCCGCCAGCTCCTCGAAGCACGCGAGTGCTTCGTGGAGCACGACCCGCCCGTCCTCGACCACGCCCGCCCGTCGGAGGTGGTCGCCGGCGAGCAGGAGTGCCCGAGCGTGCGGGTACGGCATCGGCAGCGGCCGGTCCCGGAGCGCGCGCACCGCCGCGAGCGGGTCGACGTCGAGGGCGAGGGCCGTCTCGGTGTACCGGAGGGCCGACACGACGATCGGCGCGTGCCAGGTCCGGTGCAGCTCGACGAGGCGTCGGGCGTGGAGCTCGACCAGGTCGCGCGCGTCCGTGGCGACCGCGGCGTCGACGTGGTCCTGGGTCGTGAGGACCGCGAAGACCGGGTTGTACGCGTCGTCGTCGGGGTCGAGCAACGGTCGCAGGGCGTCGCGGGCGTCACGTGGACGGCGACCGAGCAGTGCGGCCACGGCGGTCGTCCCCAGCAGGCTCGCCCGCATCGCGCTCGACTGGAGCACGTGCGCACCCGTCGACGATCCCCCGGTGATGGCGTCCCGGTCCGGTGGCGTGCCGTCGATCCCGTCGAACCAGGCGGCGCAGGCCCGTGCCGCGGTCGCGTACCCGGCGTCCCCGAGGTCGCGACCGAGCACGACCGCCTCCTCGGCGAGCGCGCGGGCACGCACCAACCGACCGGTCTGGTAGTTGCTCATCGACGCCCCGAGCAGCGCCTGCGGGAGGACGCGGAGGTCCCCGCTGGCCCGGAGGCCCGCGACGGCGACCTCGAGCCGCTCACGTGCGTCGACGAACTCGCCCGCGAGGTTCAGCGAGTAGCCCAGCCACCACGCCTGCTCCGGGTCGTCGGGGTCGACGGGCCCACGGGCGAGGACACGCTCGACGACCTCGTCGCCCCGCACCACGGGCTCGGTGACCGCGGCGAGCAGGATGCTCCGCGGGTCGTCATCGGGCAGCGCGAGTGCCCGGACGGCCTCGAGCATCGGGGCGCCGGGCACCGCCACGCGGTTGTGGTCCCAGGCGATGGACGCCAGGTGCAGCAGCGCCCCGGTGGCGAGCTCGACCGCCCCGTGGCACTCCAGTGCCCGGACGGCCCGGAGCGCGGGGGTGAGGTCGCCGCGCGCGAGCGCGGTGCGGCCGGTCGGCAGCGTCTCGCGGGTCCACTCGGCCCGGGCGGACAGCACCGGATCGGTGCTCTCCGTCGCGGCGCGTTGGACGAGCAGCGCGGCGTCGGCGGTGCGGCCCGCGAGGGCGGCGTGGTCGGCGGCGTCGAGGAGCCGTCCCACCCGGAGCGGTCCGGCGCCGGTCAGCTCGGCTGCACGCGCGGACGCCCGGGCTGCGGCGACGGGATCGCCCGTCGCGAGTGCCGCGGTCGCGTGTGCGGCGAGTTCGGCGCTCAGCTCGGCGTCGGGTCCGGTCGCCAGTTCCGATCGCCACCAGATCGTCCGGGCAGGGTCGGCGGCGTGCTCCTGCACGAGTGCCCGGAGGACCGCGGCCCGCTCGGACGGGCGACTGATGTTGGTGACCGCGGTCTGCACGAGCGGGTGCCGGAAGCGCAGACCGCTCCGGTCGGACCAGACGAGGAGGGACGCCGCGACGGCCCGGTCGATCCAGGACGGGTCCGGGTACCGACCGAGGGCGCGGTCGACGAAGCGGCCGGCGTCCTCGGCCGTCGTGGTACCGCCGAGGGCGATCGAGAGCACCGCGAGTCGCGCGGGTTGGTCGAGGTCCGCGAAGCGCTCGGCGAACGCGGTCTCGAGCCGCCTGGTGACGGCACCGTCCTCCGACGACTCCGGCCCCCGACCGGTGAGCTCCACGAGGGCGAGCGGGTTGCCCTGGGCGAGTTCGAGGAGCGCCCGTCGGGCGGCACCGAGCGGTGGACGGGGCAATGCGTCGAGCAGCGCGTCCGCGTCACCGTCCGACAGCGGTCCGAGGTGCATCCGGGTCAGGCCGGCGTCGTCGTCCGAGGGACGCTCCCGCGTGGTCACGAGGACCACGACGGGGTCCTCGCCGATGCGCCGCGCGAGCATCCGGAGCGCCCACCTCGACTCCGGGTCGATCCAGTGCTCGTCCTCGACGACGAGCAGGAGGGGGCCGACGGCGGCAGCGTCGGAGAGGACGGTGAGCGCGGCGAGTCCCGCCAGCAACGGCGACGGCGGTGCTCCGGCGACCAGGCCGAACGCGACCTCGAGCGCCGAGCGCTGCGGGGGCGGCAGGACCCGGAGGCCGTCACGGAGCGGGTGGAGCAGGAGCTGCAGTGCCGCGTACTGCTCACCGGACTCCGCGGTCGAGCCCGCGGTGCGCAGCACGCGGACGCCCCTGGTCCTCGCGTGCTCGACGACCGCGTCGACGAGCGTGGTCTTGCCGACGCCCGCGTCACCGTCGACGACGACCGCTGACCCCTCCGACCCGATCCGGTCGATCAGGAGACGGAGCCGCGTGAGCTCTCCGTCGCGTCCGACCACGACGGTTCGCTCCTCCACGCGTCGAGTATCGCATCCTCGCGCAGGCGCACCTCGACCTGCTGTCGGGCCCGGAGGAAGTCGACGGTGGCGGCCGCTGCGCTCCCGGGCGGGCCGGAGAACACGGACAGGAAGTGCTCGCCGCCGGGGAAGGCGAGGGTCTGCCACCGGAAGACCACGGTCCCGAACGGCGCGACGTCGACCGGGGACGAGCCCTCGCGCAACGGCCGTGCCTCGTGCTCGGCCCAGACGCGGCGGAACGTCGCCGACCGGGGCGCGAGAGCGCGGACGACCTCGACGAGCCGCGGGTCGTCGGGCTCCGCGTGGAACCGCAGTGCCGCCGTCATGTCCTCGACCGTCCGTTCGCGCGCCGCCCGGTGCCGCTCGTCGAGGTCGCGCTCGACCCGGGTCACCACCGCCTCGAGCAGGTTGGACCCCGGCCCGCACCACTGCGGCAGCAGCATGCACGCCAGGTCGTCGGCGGCGACCAGGTCGTGGTGGCGGTCGGTGACGAACGCCGGGACCGTCGACCAGGACGACAGCACCGTCGTCACGTCCACCGCACCCGGGGCCGTCTCGGTACCGGCTCCGGCGGCGGGGGTGGCGGTGGCCGACTGCTGGCGGGGCGTCACCTGCCCGGCGAGCCGGAACAGGTGCTCGCGGCCGTCGGCGTCGAGCCCGAGGGCGCGCGCCAGTGCCGAGAGGACCTGTACCGACGGGTGTCGGTCCTTGCCCTGCTCGAGCCGGAGGTAGTAGTCGGCACTGATCCCCGCGAGCTCCGCGACCTCCTGCCGTCGCAGCCCGCGCACCCGCCGCCCGCGGCCGACGGGGAACCCGTTCTCCTGCGGCCGGAGCTGGTCGCGCCGAGCCCGGAGGTACGTACCGAGGTCCGTCGTCACGTCGTCCACAGTGCTCCCCTCGTCCCGTCACGACGGTACGGACACACGGGTGCGTGCTGCCACCCGCAGCCGACCCAATTCGCGGAGCCGACGTACCTAGGTGCCGGACCGCACCCTGTGCCGCTGACCGCGGCGGGGCCACCTTCCGGCCCGCTCGTCGCCCGCGACGCCGCCGACCGGCAGGGCCGCGACCGCGGCCCCACCGACGCGCCGGTCGCGGCGTCCGTGGAGCTGGCCGGAGCGGGGCCACGACAGGTCCTGCGCGCCCTCCCTACCGTTGCCACCGCGACGATCCGTCGCCCCGCGACCGCACCACCGACCTGGAAGGACCGACCGTGTCCGGACCCACCATCGTGCTCGTGCACGGAGCGTTCGCGGACTCCGCGAGCTTCGCCCCCGTGACCCGGGCGCTGCTCGACCAGGGGCACCGCGTCGTCGTGCCCGCCGTCCCCAACCGCAGCCTGATCGGGGACGCGGCCTCCGTCCGCTCCGTCGTCGAGGGGATCGACGGCCCGGTCCTGCTCGTCGGACACTCGTACGGCGGCGCCGTCATCACCGTCGCGGGCGCGGCCGACAACGTCGTCGGGCTGGTGTACCTCGCCGGCTACGCACTCGACGAGGGCGAGAGCCTCGGCGCGCTGCAGGGCGGCTTCCCGGACTCCGACCTGGCCGCGAACCTCGTCTACTCGCCGTTCCCCGTCCCCGGTGGCGAGGACGGTACGGACGTGTCGGTCGCCGTCGCGGCGTTCCCGGACGTCTTCGCAGCGGGAGTCGACCGGGCGACGGCCGAGGTGCTCGCGGTCTCGCAGCGACCGCTCGCGGCCCTGGCCTTCGGCGAGGCGGCACCCGTCGCGGCGTGGAGGACCACCCCGGCGTGGGGCCTCGTCGCCGCGGCCGACCGCACCATCAACCCCGACGTCGAGCGGTTCGGCTACGAGCGAGGCGGCTTCCGCGCCGTCGTCGAGCTCGACGCCCCGCACCTCGTCATGCACTCCCACCCCCAGGACGTCGTCGCGTTCATCAGCGACGCCGTCGCCGAACTCTCCCGGAAGGAACCGTCATGACCACCGCGAACCCCAGGGGCATCGCCCTCGAACCCGCCGCCCAGGCCTTCGTCGAGGCGACCGCGAACCCCCCGTTCCTGTACCAGCTCAGCCCCGAGGACGGTCGCGCCGCCGTCGACGGTGTGCAGGACTCGGAGATCTGGAAGCCCGAGGTCGACGAGGAGTGGATCACGGTCGAGGGTGGCCCGACCGGCTCGGTCCGCGTCCGGATCGTCCGGCCGAAGGGTGCGACGGGCGTCCTGCCCGTGGTGCTCTACACGCACGGCGCCGGCTGGGTCTTCGGTGACGCCCACACGCACGACCGTCTGGTCCGTGACCTCGCCGTCGGGACGGGTGCCGCCGTGGTCTTCCCCGAGTACGACCGGGCTCCCGAGCACCGCTACCCCGTGCAGAACGAGCAGTCGTACGCGGTCGCACAGTGGGTCGTGCAGCACGGTGCGGACGAGGACCTCGACGGCAGCACCGTCGCGATCGCCGGTGACTCGGTGGGCGGCAACATGGCCATCGCGCTGAACCTGATGGCTGCCGAGCGCGGTGACGTGTCGTTCACGGGCGCGGTGCTCTTCTACCCGGTGACGGACGCCGCCTTCGACACCCCGTCGTACGAGGAGTTCGCCGAGGGGTACTTCCTGGCGCGCGAGGGCATGCGGTGGTTCTGGGACCAGTACACGACGAGCGAGGAGGAGCGGGCGCAGGTCACCGCCTCCCCGCTCCGGGCCACCGAGGAGCAGCTCGCGTCCTTCCCGCCCACCCTCGTGGTGACCGGTGAGGCCGACGTCCTGCGCGACGAGGGCGAGGCGTTCGCCGCGAAGCTCCGTCGTGCCGGCGTCGAGGTCACCGCCGTCCGGTACGGCGGGATCATCCACGACTTCGTGATGGTGAACAGCATGCACGACACCCCGCAGGCCCGCGCCGCCGTCGCGCAGGCCGTCGCGCACCTCCGCGCAGCACTGCAGCACTGACCCAGCAGGGAGCGTCCGGACGGCTCGGACGCTCCCTGCCCCACCCGTCCACCTCCTGCCGAAGGGCCCCTCGTGTCGTCCACCACCCCCACCGTCGTCCTGATCCACAGCGCGTTCGCCGACTCCAGCACGCTCGCCGCGGTCCGGCACGCGGCCTGACGGCGGGGGCGACGTGGACGACCTGCCCGACGCACGTGAGTCCGCCGGTCACCTGCCCGACCGGCCGAGCGCCTTCTTCAGCGCCCTGCTGACGGAGCAGTTCATCCTGGAGTCCGTGCGGAACGCGACGGTGTCGGAGTCCGGCACGCGGGCGTCGATCTACCTGACGACGCTGTCGAGCAGCCTGGTCGCCTTCGGCTTCCTCGCGGACACCCCGTTCGCCGTGGTGTTCCTCGCCGCGGTCCTGCCGATGGTCTTCCTGCTCGGCGTGTTCACCTACGTCCGGCTCGTGGAGACCTCGCTCGAGGACGTCGCGGCCCTCGCCGCGCTGCAGCAGATCCGCCGGTACTACCGGACGATCCTGCCCGGGGCGGGACGGTACTTCCCGATGCCGGCGCGGGACCACGCGCCGAACGAGATGCTCGACATCGGCGGCGCGGCGTCCTGGCGCCGTGTGTTCTCGACCCTGTCCTCGGCGATCGGCGCCGTGAACTCGGTGGTCGCGGGCGCCGGGGTCGTGGCGCTCCTGGTCCACGTCTCGACGACCCCGATCGCGGTGGGTGGTGGCATCGTCGTGGTGCTGGTGCTCCTGGTGCTGCACGGGCTGTTCCAGGAACGCCGGTACGCCGACCTGCCCCGGATCATCCGGACCGCACGCGCGGCGCAGCCGGAACCGCCCGACGGGTCGGCCGACGAGGACTGACGGGGACGGCCCGGACGCCGACGACGACGGCGGCGTGTGCGCAGCCGCCAGCGTCAGGCGAGCACCTCGTCGACGGCACGCTCCCCGCGCCCGTCGGCGTGCTCGGTCCCCGGGTCCGCCGCCGGCGCGACGCGCACGACCACCGACGGCAGCGCACGGAGGACCAGCGCCGCGCGGACGACCTCGGCGGTCCCGGCATCGCAGACCGCGACGATCCCGCGCGGCCGCTGCCCCGCGAGCACCTGCAGCGCGCGGCCGACCTCGATCGTGGCCTCGTCCCCCGTCACGTCGAGCAGCACGGCGACCACCACGTGCCCGGCCGCCCACGCTCGCCGGTGCACGCCGTGCACCACGCCGTCGCGTTCGACGCCCGGCTGCCCCACGGCCAGGAGCGCCACCGTGCAGGACGGCGCCCCGGCCAGCGAGCGCGCGGCCTCGTTGCGTCGGTACCCGAGCATCCGCACGGCGGACTCGACCCGGTCACGCAGGACCGGTCGGACACCATCGACGCCGTTCAGGACCCGCGAGACGGTCTGGTGGGACACCCCCGCGAGCCGCGCGACGTCGTAGATCGTCGCCGGGTGGGGACGGTCGGTGCCGGTGCTCATCGGTCCTCCTCCGGGAACGGCACGGACACGGACGAGCGGGTCGGCGGTGCGCCCGATCGCACCGCCGACCCCTCCCTCACTGCAGGGTGATCGCGTCGAGCTCGGCGAACCCGGTGGTCGCCGGTGCGTTCGGCGCACCCTTCGCCAGCCGGATCACGTTCGACCCGGCCGTGAGCTGCACGGTCGTCTGCACCGATCCCGTCGGGTTGCCCCACGCCCCGGTGGCCGGGTACGACACGGTGCGGTACGCGGAGCCGTTCGATGCCAGTGCCTGTGTCGAGGTCCCCGCGCCGCCGTTGGCGTACCGGATCGTCATCGTGTAGCTCCGCGACTGCGGCACGGTGACCAGGAAGTCGACGAAGCTGTCGGACCGGGCGTCACCCGCACCGTCGATGCGGCCGACGTACCCGCCGTTCGACGCGCCGGTCGAGGTGAGTCGCTGCGCGTTCACCACGGTGGCGTTCTCTGCTTCGTAGGTCTGCTGCCAGCTCGTCGTCGGTCCCGCTGCCGGGGTGATGACGGCCTGGTAGGCGCCCTGGTAGTCCGAGTTCGACGACACCGGCACGGTCACCGAGCCGTTCGTCACCGGCAGGGTCTGCGTCGACACGGTCTCCGGTGCGGCGACGTTCGTCTGCCGACCGCTGCCCGGGGTGTGGCGCAGCGTGACCTGCACCGAACTGCCGAAGCCGCTCAGCCCGTCGACACGGACCGCGGTGTCACCGGCCTGCCCGCCGAACACGGCGTTCACGACCTTGCGGGTCGGGTCGAGCGAGGCGATCCCGTCCAGGTAGTCCGACGCCTGGACCGGGAGCATGCGACCGGCCATGTCGCCGTACCACTGGTACATCCAGTAGCTGGCGGTCGGCCGGCCCTGGTACAGCAGGCCGTTGAGCGTGCCCGACTCGAACCAGTACGCCCGCTCGGCGTCGCGGACCCCGGCGCGTTCGAACTGCGCGACGTAGTGCAGCGCAGCGCTCGGCACGTCGACCTGGGCGGGCGCGGCGTACTCGTTGATCGAGATCGGGCGCGGCGAGATGCCGAGCGACTTCTCGATCGCCCGGTAGTCGGCGACGTCGGCCGTGATCCGCTTCCAGCCGTTCTCGCCGGCGTCGAGCTCGTGCCAGCTCGCGACGTCCGGCACGGCGCCGTTCGCCTTCGCGTTCTGCATGAACGCGAGCATCCGGTCGTGACCGTAGACGCTGTAGCTCGGGCCGACGATCGGCGTCACGGAGTCGAGCGCCCGGACGCGCTGGAAGGTCCGCACCCATCCGTCGTTGAAGGCGCCGGCCTTCGCGGTGTCCCAGGTCCAGTCCGGTTCGTTCCAGAGCTCCCAGCCGTTGATGTTGGTGGTGCTGGTCGCGGCGAGCCGGGCCTTCACCATCGTGTCGACCTTGCTGTTCCAGTCGTCCCAGCTGACCCACTTGTACGGGAAGTCCGGGTAGATGTCCGGCATTCGGATCGTGGTCTGCGCACCGCCCCTGGTCGCCGAGTCGGCGACCTCCAGGGCGTCGCCGGTGGGCGTGCTCGCGCCGTTGCCGAGCTGCTGCACGCCCGGGGCGGGCTGCGTCAGCTGGTTCAGGTGCAACGGCGGCAGGGTGGACGGGTCGGGCGTCGTGTTCGAGGCGAGCGCGTAGAGCCCACCCGAAGCGACGTGCGTGACGGGCCCGAGGGACCCGGAGGCATCGATGACGAGGGTGTTCGTGGCAGCGTGCGCGGGTGCTGCGGTCGCGAGGACCGCAGCGATCACGGCTGCTCCGGCCAGGGCGGGGACCGCCCGGCGGGATCGGCGTGCGAGGACGTGGTGCATGATGCTCCTTTGCATCTCGTCGGCCGTCTCGGGTTCCGGCCTGCGACCGTCCATGGGTCGCGTCGGTGTGGTCGGGAGGCACGGCTCGCCTCCCGGCCACGGGGTGCGTACGGGAGGCACGGCTCGCCTCCCGTCCGCGGCTCACCTACCCGACGGGCAGGAAGACACGCATGGTCGAGGGGCCGCGGTTGCCCCAGGACGCGTAGGGGACCAGACGCACGGTCCGGCGGTCGCCGTCCGTGGAGTCCGGACCGGCGGTCGCGCCGTCGACGCTCCGGTACGGCAGCGCCTGCGGTCCCGGCTCCGTGTGGACCCGGACCGCGATGCGCACGTCGTCGATGCCACCGTCGACGGGCTCCGTCCCCACCGGCACGACGACGTCGCGCACGTCCGCACCGAGGTCGGTCGACTCGAGGGCGTAGACCAGCGGCCCCCGCTCGACGGCAACGGTGCCGCGGACGGCGTCGATCCGGGCGTCGGGCACGGTGATCCGCGCACGGACGGGCACGTCGAGGACGACCCGGTCGCCCACGGCGAAGGTCCGCGTCACGGTGACGGTGTCGCCCACCACGGGCACCGCCTGGTCAGCCACGACGAGCGTGGCTCCCGAAGACCAGGACGGTACCCGCAGCCGGAGGGCGACCGGGCCGTCCGAGTCAGCGGTCGCGACGATCTCGACCCGGCCGGCGTGCGGCCAGTCGGAGCGCACCGAGAACGCCGCCCGGGTGCCGTCGCCGACGACGGTGTCGACCTCGTAGTCGCCGTACTGGTGCAGCTGCAGGCCGTCGTCGCTCACGGTCGCGAACACGGACTGCACGCTCGCGAGCGTCCGGGACAGGTTCGTCGGGCAGCACGACACCTCGAACCACGGCGCGCGCAGGCTCGACAGGGCACGGCGGAGCACCTCGTCCTCCGGCGGCACGGTGCCCTCGACGCGCTGGTGCATGGTGTTGGCGTAGAAGAACGCCCGGCCGTCCTCGCGCGGGGCGACCATCACGGCGTTGTACAGCGTGCGCTCGATCAGGTCGGCGTACTTCGACTCGCCCGTCTCGAGCAGCAGTCGCCAGGACAGCATGTTCGACGCGATGGCTGCGCAGGTCTCGCCGTACTCGCGGTCCGGTGGGAGCTCCCAGTCGGCGCCGAAGGCCTCGTCCTGGTGGTGGGCGCCCATCGCACCGGTCAGGTACGTGCGCTTCGCGACGGTGTTCGCCCACTGCGTCTCGACGGCGCGGAGCAGCTCGCGGTCCCCGGTCTCGACCGCCACGTCCACCGCGCCCGCGGCCAGGTAGAGCGCCCGGACCGCGTGCCCGCGCAGGACCTCGGCGTCCCGCACGGGGACGTCGTCCTGGAAGTACTCCTGGCCGTACTCGATCGGCGCCAACAGCCCGTGTCCGCGACGCTCGACGAACGTCCGCGCGAGCTCGACGTACCGGTGGTCGCCGGTCGCCCGGCCGAGTTCCACGAGGGCCGGCTCGATCTCCGGGTGTCCGCACACCGCCTCCCGTCCGCCCGTGCCGAACACCTCGACCAGGTGGTCGGCGAGGCTGACCGCCACGTCGACGAGCCGTCCGCCGCCGGCGGTGCGCAGCCGCGCGACCGCAGCCTGCAGGAGGTGCCCCATCGAGTAGAGCTCGTGGCCCCACTCGAGGTCCGACCACCGGGGCCGCTGCCACGGTCGGCCGAAGCTCGTGTGCAGGTAGCCGTCGGCGTCCTGCGCTCCGGCCACCCGCTCGACCAGTCGGTCGTAGCGCTCGGCGAGGTCGTCGTCGTGCTGCACCCCGAGCTGCCAGGCCATGGCCTCGAGCAGCTTGTAGACCTCGGAGTCGACGAACTCGATCCCGGCGTGGTCGAAGGGCTCGCCGCTCGCGGCGGCGTCGAAGTTGCCGGTCCAGCCGATGCGCTCCATCCAGGTCTCGCAGTGCCGGATCACGGTGTCCGCGTTCCGCTGCTGCCAGTCGGCCCAGTAGCCGCCGGTCAGGCGCAGGTCACCGAGCGGCAGGGGGCGCAGCGCACCGGTCGACGGCACGACGGGCCCGGCCGGGACGGTGGTGTGGGTGATGGTCACGATGTCCTCCTGGGACGTGGGGTGCGGGTGCGTCAGTCCTTCACGGCGCCGGCGGTGACACCGGCGGCGACGTAGCGCTGGGCGAGGACGAGGAGCACCGCGGCGGGGATCGACGCGACCACGGCGGTGGCCATGATCGAGTTCCACTCCTGGTTGTTGTTTCCGATGTAGGCGTAGATGCCGAGCGTGATCGGCTTCGCGTCACCGCCACCGTCGAGCGTGTTGGCGAACAGGAAGTCCGACCACGCCCACAGGAAGCTGAACAGCGAGACCGTCACGATCGAGTTGCGACTGACCGGCATGACGACCGAGGTGAAGGTGCGCCACGTGCTCGCTCCGTCGATACGGGCAGCGTTGAGCAGTTCGTCGGGGATGCCCCGCATGAACGCCGTGAAGATGAGCACGCCGAACGGCACCGCGATGGTCGAGTCGGCGAGGACCAGACCCCAGATCGTGTCGAGGATCCCGAGCTGCACGTAGATCGTGTAGAAGCCCATCGCCATGATGATCGCCGGGATCATCTGCGCGATGAGGAGCACGAAGCTCATCGCGCCGCCGCCGCGCGGGCCCAGCTTGGCGAGCGAGTACGCGGCCGGGGCGGACAGCGCGAGCGTCAGCACCACGGTGCCGAGGCCGACGACCAGGCTCGTGCCGAGGAACGGCAGCTGCTGGCCGAGCACCGTGCTGTACCCGTGCAGGGTGCCGTCGATCGGGATCAGGTTCGGCGGGCTCTTGCGCATGTCCTGGTCGCGGGTGAGCGAGACGTTCACCATCCAGTACACGGGGAACAGCATCACGGCGGTGAACACGACGCCGAAGGCGGTCCGCCACCAGCGCTTCGCCGCGGGCGGCGTGCCGGTCGCGGGCCGGCCGGCGCCCCGCGTGGTCCGGGTGGTCACGGCACGGGTGACGGTCGTGGTGGCCATCTCACACCTCCAGGCGGCGCTGCACGCGCGCGTAGATCAGGCCGACGACCAGGGCGATGACGATGAGCACGTTCCCCACGGTCGCGGCGGAGCTGAAGTCGGGCAGGAGCGATCCGAAGCCCAGCTGGTACGACCAGATCGCCAGGGTCGTGGACGAACCGGAGGGACCGCCCTTGGTCATGATCCAGATGATGTCGAAGACCTTGAGCGTGTAGACGAAGCCGAGCAGCAGCGTGATCGCGGTCACCGGGCGGAGCAGCGGGAACGTCACGCGCCAGAAGCGCTGCCAGCCGTTCGCGCCGTCGAGGGCCGCCGCTTCGTAGAGCTCCCCGGGGATCCCCTGCAGGCCGGAGTACATGATCACGAGGTTGAAGGGGATCCCGATCCAGATGTTCGCGACCAGGACCGCGAACAGCGACCAGTCCGGCGAGGTCAGCCAGTTGATCTGACCGATCCCGACCGATCCGAGGAACGCGTTCACGATGCCCGAGTCACTGTTCATCATCCACGACCACGTGCTGGCCGAGACGAGCAGCGGCAGGAGCCACGGCACGAGGAACAGGGCCCGGAGCAGCCCGGACAGCGGGAAGCTGTTGTGGAAGAAGACCGCCAGGGCGAGTCCGAGGGCGAACTGCACCAGGATCGACACGAGCACGAAGACGGCCGTGTGCCAGATCGCCGGGGCGAAGGTCGCGCTCGAGAACACGTCGGCGAAGTTCTGCAGGCCGACGAAGGGGGCGTTGCCGGAGACGAAGGACGCCACCGTGTAGTGCTTGAGGCTCAGCTCGATGTTCTTCCAGAGCGGGTACGCGTAGAAGAGCACGAGGTACAGGGCCACCGGGGCGAGGAACGCCCAGGCCGTGAGCTGCGCTCTCCGCTGCGCGTGGGCGCGGCGGCCCCGGACCGAGGCAGGGGTGTCCTCGGTCCGGGGACGCGCAGCCGACGGTCGCAGTGACGTCGTGTCGGTCGTCATGGTCGTGTCGGCTTCCGTTCGGTGGTGCGGATGGTGTCGGTGCTGGGTGCCGGCTCGCGGCTACTTCTGCAGCTTCGCGTCGACGGCCTGCTGGGCGGACTGCAGGGCGTCCGACGGCGAGGCCGAGCCGGACTCGGCCTTCTGCACGGCCGTCCAGAGCTGTTCGGAGATGACCGGGTACTGCACGCCGAGGTTGTCCCCGGTGCGGGCGCGGGCTGCGCTGACGGCCTCGACCCAGGTCTTGAGGTCGGCGTTGCCGGACAGCTGCTGCTGCTGGAGGTCCTTCGATGCGGCGACGTAGTTCAACGTGTTGTCGGTCGTCACGACGTCGTCGCCCGAGGACAGGCACTCGACGATCTTCTTCGTCGTCGCGTACCGGGCGTCGTCCTTCTGCACCGGGATCGTGAAGAACTCGCCGCCGGTCGGCACCGGAGCGGCGCCGCCGTCCTTCGCCGGGATCGTGATGACCCCGGCGCCCATCTCCTTCGCGGCGTCCTTCTGCCAGGTGCCGTTCTCGCCGAAGGCGAAGTCACCGGACTGGAACTCCTGCCAGCTGGTCGTCTGGGTGTTCTGGATGACCGAGTTCGGGGCGTAGCCCTCGTCGATCCAGCCCTTCCAGAGCTGCAGCGCCTCCTCGGCCCCGGCGGAGTCGAGCTTGGTCAGGTCGGCGTCGGCGCCCCAGAACCACGGGAGGAACTGGAACGACCCTTCTTCGGTGTTGATGCCGGAGAAGGTGATGCCCTTCTTCCCCGCCGCCTTCACCTTGGCGAGCGCCGCGGTCAGCGAGTCCCAGTCCTTGACGGACGACGGGTCGACGCCGGCGGCCTCGAGCACCTTCGGGTTGTAGTACAGCGCGAGGGTGTTCGCGCCGATCGGGACGCCGTACGTCTTGCCGTCGATGACACCGGCGCCGAGGATGTTCTCCGCGATGTCGCCGGTCTGCAGCCCGCTCGTCGCGGTGTCGGTCAGGATGCCGGACTGGGCCAGGGTCGAGACGACCGGGTTGTCGACGAGCAGCACGTCGGGCGACTTGCCCTGCTGGCCGGCAAGCAGCGCCTTGTTCGTCAGGTCGGACGTGTCGTAGCCGGTGCGCTTGACGGTGACGCCGGCGTCCTTGCCGCACTGGGCGACGAGCTTGCCCCATGCGGACGAGGCGTCGTACTGGGGGTACGGGTCCCAGAAGGTGTAGGTGCCCGACGCGGCGCCGGACGAACCGGAGCCACTCGACTGGGCAGAACATCCGGTGAGACCGGCGACGACGCTGGCTGCTGCCACCAGCGCGCCGATGCGGACAACAGTCTTGGTGCGCATGATCACGGGTTCCTCTCTGAATGCGACGTGATCGCCGTTTCGGGTCCGGCTGCGTCCGTCTCGGCGAGCGCGCTCCGTCAGGAGGAACTCTTCGTCGAGCAGAACCGAAACCGGTTTCGGGAGCAATGTACGAGGAGCCTTGCCGTGGTGTCAAGAACTTTCGTAAACTGGTTTCGGAGGGGCACATGGACGATGAGGATCACCGCACGGGTTCGACGACCGGGACCGTGACACTGGCCGACGTCGCGCGTGCCGCGGGCGTCTCGGTGGCGACGGCGTCGAAGGCACTCAACGGTCGCGCGCACGTGAGCGCCCGTTCGCGCGAGGCGGTGCTCGCCGCGGCCGCCTCCCTGTCGTTCACGCCGAACCCGTTCGCCCGCGCCCTGAACCGCGCGTCGACGAACACCATCGGCATGCTCACGAGCGACCTCGACAACCGGTTCGTGCTGCCGATCCTGCTCGGTGCCGAGGACGCGTTCGGCGCAGGGTCGCTCAGCGTCCTGCTCGCCGATGCCCGCGACAGCGCGCTCCGCGAACAGCTGCAGCTGCGGTCCCTGCTCACCCGCCGGGTCGACGGCGTGCTGGTCGTGGGGCGCACCACGAACCCCCGTCCGCCGATGCAGGCCAAGCCCGACGTCCCCGTCGTGTACGTCTACGCGCCCTCGACCGACGAACAGGACCTGTCCTTCGAGCCGGACAACGAGCTCGCTGGACGGATCGCCGTCGAGCACCTGGTGGAGACCGGTCGGCAGCGCATCGCGATCGTCAACGGCGAGGACACCTACGCCGCGGCGCGCGACCGGCTCCGCGGCGCCGCCGCCGCGCTCGACGACCACGGACTCGAACTCGTGGGGAGCCCCGGCCGCGTCTTCGGCCGGTGGGACGAGACGTGGGGGCGGCAGGCCACGGAACGACTGCTCGAACGCCACCCCGACCTCGACGCCGTCGTCGCCGGCAGCGACCACATCGCCCGCGGGGTCATGGACGCCGTCCGGGAGTCCGGGCGGCGGATCCCGGAGGACGTCGCCGTCGTCGGCTTCGACAACTGGGACATCCTGGTCGAGGGGGCTCGGCCGCACCTGACCAGCGTCGACATGGACCTGCAGCAGCTCGGGCGGCTGGCGGCCGGGGCGCTGGTGGACATGATCGACGGCAAGGTGCAGCGCGGGCGGGTGCGGAACCCGGTGTCGCTGGTGGTGCGGGGGTCGACCGTGGCGGGGGTGGGGCAGGGCTGACCCGGACCGGCACCGCGCCGTCGCCGGTGGCGCCGTCGGCCGCGAGGCGCGGTGCGGGCGGACGTCGCGCCTCCCGTCCGGACGTGCGGTTCTCCCTCCCGGACGTCCGCGGCCAGGGGCGCGGTCCGGTCGCACCGCCCCGGGGCGGACACCGCCGCTCTGCCCCGCTACAGTGCCGCTGCATGGGGGTACAGTTCGACGACGGAGCTGCGGGGGCGCTCGCCAGCGCGGCCCGGCGGGGATGGGTCGACCACCTCTACCTGCCAGTGGACAACATCGCGGACTTCGACACCCGCTGGGGCTACATCGAGGGCGACACCCTGCCCGCGTGGCAGCAGCTCGTCCACGACGACCCGGACCGAGCGCGGGAGCTCGTCGGCGCGTCGCTGCCCTCTCGGATCGCGGACCGACGCCTCGACGAGCGCGTTGGTGAGCAGCTCGGCAACCTCTACGAACGGGAGTACACGTGCCAGTGACGAGCTACCGACGGCTGACGCTCGTCGTCTCCGCGGCGATGGCCATCGCCCTGCTGGCAGGGTGTTCCGGCCCACAGCCCGGCGTCCCGGGCGCCACCACCAGCGAGAACCACGGAAGCGAGGGCCACGTTCGCCACGACGGACCGACCCCGACCGCCATGCGACACGAGGACGGTGTCGAGGTCTGGGACCTGACCGCACCGCCGACGGTCGAGGCGCTCGGCATCGACACCGACGGCCGCGCGACCCTGTCGCACGCGGTGGGCGCCTACAGCTCGACACCCGAGCGCCCGATCCGCCTGCTCCTGCCCGGCGGGCGGACCGTCGAGATGGCGGCGGGCGAGGTGATCTTCGAGGCGGCTGACTCCCGCGAGGAGGTGACCGATCCGGACAGCGGCGAAGTCATCATCCCCCAGGGGCGCCGATTCCTGCTGCGCGTCGACGGCGTGACCGAGGAAGGGGTCGACGCCGGCATCCAGGCCTTCCGCGATGCCCTGGAGCAGGCCGATCTTCCGACGGCGAAGGCCGACGAGCTGCGTGAGCGCGCCGACGCACCGACCGCGACGGCGGACACGATGAGCACGAAGCGCATCGGCGAGAGCGTCGCGATCCCCGACGTCGAAGGGGCGACGGCGTCGATCAGCTCCACGTTCAAACCCCGGCCGGACGTGCTGGTCTTCCAGCTGCAGCTCTACGCCAACTGGGACCCGGTGCCGATCCCCTGATCCGGTGCAGAGCGCGGAACCGTCGTCGAACGGGGCGCCTCTGTGCAGGCGCACCCCGGACCTCGGGGCGGCGGCTGTGCGATGATCGGCTCGTGGGTCGGGGGAACACAGCAGCAGCGCAGCCGGAGACGGACCGGTCGGTCGGGGATCGCGTCGGTCGGCCCTGGCCGCACGTGATCGCAGCCGCCGTGATCGGAGCGGTTGCCGTGGCCCTCGCGCACGCTGGACTCGTCGTCACCCTGTTCACCGGCGTCCCCGGCCTGGTGGCGCTGCTCGTCGTCACTGTCCTGACCGGCGTCGCCCTCGCACTGTGCGCGGTGTTCGGGACGCGCTCACGAGGGTCCGCCTGGGTTGGGACGACCGCACTGGTCCTGGTCCCCGGGGCGCTCGTCGCGGAGGCCGTGCCACTGTTCCGCACGGACGGGAGCGGACTGGCTCCGCTCGACCTCGGATCGATGCCGCTGCCGTACGCGGTGGGCATCGTCGTCGCGGTCGTTCCCGCGTTGCTGCTGCACCGTGGCCTGCCCAGGAGGTTCGGCCTCGTCGCGATGGTCGTCGTGGCCCTCGCGGGCATCGTGGCCGGAGTGCTCCTCGCCGGACAGACCACCCCCCGTGCCGCCGAGCGCGACCGGCTGGCGATCGCTCGTGCGCAGGTCGCGATCGGTGCGGACTTCCGACCGGTGACGGTCTCCGTCGACGGCTACGGTTCGGTCTTCGAGGCGAACATCGAGCAGCGTCTGCCGGGGTTCCTGCAGGTGTTCTCGTCGCCGGCGGAGCAGGCGCATGCGCCCGGGCAGGCGACCGGCAGCGACCTCACCGTCCTCACGCTGGCGGCCGGCACCACGACGTGCGGGCGCCCGCTCGAAGGGGTGGGCCCGGACGGCGCCGCGGAGGCGGAGACGTCTTGCGGGGTGGACGGAGGGGTCACCATCCGGGAGAGCGCACATGGACGCGAGGTCGCCGCGGTCGTCGGGGACGCACTCGTCGCGGTCAGCGCCCGTCCCGAGGTGGACGTGAGCCTGCTCGAGGCCGCCGTGCGCTCCGCGGAACCGATCGACGACGCGGCGTACCGGCACGTCCTGCTCGGCGACGGGGACGAGTACACCGACGAGCTCGACGGCAACCGGTGTCCCGTCACCGGGGTCGCCTGCGGCTGAAGCGGTCACGACGCCGGGCGCGATCAGTCGGCGAGCACGTCCCGCAGCGCCTCGACCGCGGGGGTCGGATTGCCGTCGTCGAACAGCAGGTCCTGTCCCTGCTGCAGGGCGCCGTCCTCGTCGGTGAACCAGTCGTACCGGTCGTCGACACCCCAGGTCGTGTACGAGACGCAGGCCTCGGAGCGCAGGCACGTCCCGAGGATCGTCGCGTACTGCTCCGCCTGGGCGTCCTGGCCCTCGCTGTCCGTGACGTCGTTCTCGGAGATCCGGACGAGCAGCCCGGCGTCCGCGAAGCGGTTCAGGGTCGTCGTGAGGTCGTCGGCGGAGACGGTGTCCGTGCCGAGGTCGTAGACGTGCGTCTGGAGTCCCACGCCGTCGATGTACCCGCCGCGCTCGTTCGTGTCGAGGACGAGTCGGCGCAGGGCGTCCTGCCGGGGTCCCGGGACGTCGGCCCCGTTCTCGTTGACGAACTGCCGGACGTCCGGGTCGGCGTCGTGGACCGCCTGCGAGACGACCACCGGGTACGTCTCGCCGAAGACCCGGTACCAGGTGTTCTCCTGCAGGTCGGTCCCCTGGCCGACGTCGAACGGCTCGTTGACGACGTCGAGCGAGTCAAGTCGACCCTTGAAGTGCGTCACCACCGTCGTCACGTAGTCGAGCAGCACCTGCCCACTCGTCCGGCGCTCGTCTTCCGTGCCAGCCGGGAGGTCCCGCATCCAGCGGGGCATCGCCTCGGTGAAGGCGATGGTGTGCCCGTGCACGGTGATCGCCTTGCTCGCCGCGAGTTCGAGCAGCGCGTCGGCCTCCTCGAACGTGTACACACCCTGGCGCGGGGAGAGCGCCTGCGGCTTCATCGCGTTCTCCGCGGTCAGGGCACCGAAGTTCCCCACGAAGGCACGCGCGTAGTCCGGGTCCGACGCGAGCGGTCCGAGCGCCACCGCAGCGCCGAGCCGGAAGCCCGGGCGGGCGCGCGAGGCGAGCGCCTGCAGACCGTCCGCGGACCGTTCCGCGTCCGCCGCCACGGGATCCGCGACCGCCAGGGAGTCCCCCGCCGGTGCCGCAGCGGCGAGCGAGTCGACCGTGAAGGACCCCTCGTCGCTCGACAGTCCCAACCACAGCTCCCCCGAGTCGAAGACGTCGCCGAGGGGCAAGGAGGTCAGCACCTTCCCGTCGCTCGCGACCTCCAGTTCGTCTCCGGACCGACGCACGGAGAGCTCCGCCTCCGGGTCGTCGACCGTCACGTGCTCGTCACCTGCCGGCTCGGGGTCCGTCACGTCCTGCGGAGACGTTCCGTCGAAGACCACGACGTGGAGGTCGTCACCGCGGAGTGTGAGGTGGATGCCCGCCGGCTCGATGCGGAACTCGTCGGCGATCACCGGCGGGCTGTCGTACACAGCGAGGGTCGCATCGGCGGTCACGTCCGTGAAGGACCTGCTGAACGAGAAGTCGTCGGGAGCGGTCAGGTGCGCGCCGAAGAGGTCGACCGGTGGGTCGGGCTGGCCTCCCCCGCCGTCCTGCTGGACGATCCGTCGGCCGGTCTCGGTCACGTGGAGGACGTCAGCGTCTGCGGCGATCCCTGGTACGTGCTGCCAGTCCTCCTGCAGGAGGTCGACGACCGTGCCGCGCTCGTCGGTCGGCGCTGTCTGGCTGCACCCGGTCACGAGGAGGACGGCGCCGACGACGACGGCGGCGATCGCGAGGCGCCGAGCGGTCAGACCCACCACAGATGGTCCTGGGGCGCGATCGACATGGTCGGAGCCTAAGGGACTTCCCGGGCTGGCTGGTCTTCGATGGACCGTCCTGCCCCAGGTCGCCAAAGCGGGTCCGCACGTCCCAGACCTGCCGTTCGAGTGAGGCGAAGTCCCCCAGGCGACCTGCCGCTGAACCTCACCGGACCGGACTGGCCGATCCGAAGGCGCCCGCCACCACCTCGAAGGGGTGAACCCGTGGGAAGGGTGGATTGGTCCTCTGGTCCTCACACGATGAGCATGCCGGCGAAGTTGTAGCCGCCGGCGAGCCCGATGAACCATCTGCAGTCGAACATCATCTCGCCTCCTGTGCAATCCTTCGGACGTGCGCTATCGGCTGATGAACGAGTACAGCGTCGACTGGCCGCTGTGGCACGACGACGGCCTCTGCGCCGCGGGCACGCCGTCGTTCTCGCCACGACTCGAGCACGAGATCCTCGAGTGGGCCCGCGACTTCAACGAGAACTACGGCATCGAGAGCGGCTGGCCAACTGGGGCGGCTGCGCGCTCCAACGAACGCCAAGGGCGTCGTCTGTTGCTGCTCGTTGAACGAGAGCTGCCGAAGGGAGACGACGTGGTGCTCGGCTACTGGGAGACCAACAAGCGCAAGGGGCTGTAGATCCCAGAGCCGGCCGGTGGAGCATCGGCCGGCGGCAGCGGGCCAGTCGCATCGGTCGGCACGCGAACGGGGGCGCGCCACGAGGGTGACTTCAGGACAAGCTTGTCTCGGAAAGCGAGCACCTTGCTCGCACCGGGGGCAAGGGAGCAGCGGATGCGGTACGTCGTCGTGCAGGTGATTCTGAAGGAGAAGCTCTGGGGGACGGGGTCCGGCAACTTGACCTCTCTCGAGAAGGCGATCAATGACCAAGCGGCGAAGGGCTACCGTCTGCACACGATCACCACGGCAAGCAGCGGGAGCAAGGGGCTGGGCGGCGGAGACCGTATTCAGGCAACGATGGTGTTCGAGAGCCTCAACTGACGCTCACGGGCGACCGGCTGTCGCGGCCAGCGATCCTTGGGCGCGGAGGGCGTGGTTGTGAGCGCGTCCTCATACCGCTCGACTTCGTCGGCGTCCGCCAAGCCGATCGGTTGTCGGCTGGCAGACGGCGTGCAAGGTAGAGCCACCCCTTGATCGCATCAACGAGCGTCCGTCGATGTTGGCGCCCATGTCTCTCCGCGGTGTCACCGAGCGATCGGCTGTCGGACAAGCGCGTTCACGACGATCAACGTGTCGGCCGCGACCCTGCCACCGACCGCAAGGATGATGACGGCGAGCGGCAGCACTCCGGACGGCAGCGGGACGCGGTCGGTGTCTGTCCCGACGAGCGCGCGGTGCACGGTCCGGTGCCGGTGGTGGGTGACGACGAGGACGCCGACCGAGGCTACGAGACCGAGCCCCACCGGGACAACCCCCCAGGTGCCGACGACCTCGGGCAGAATCCGGCCTGCGGAGAACCGAGAGGCACCCGGCTTTCGCCTCGAACGGGTAACGGTCGGGTGCCTCGGGACGTCCTGGTCAGGCCTGTCGGATGAAGGCGAGGATGTCGGGGTTGACGGTGCCGGCGTCGACGGTGAGCATCCCGTGGGACAGGCCGGGGTAGATCTTCACGGTCGCGTCGGAGAGGAGTTCGGCTTGCTTGCGGGCCGCCTCCTGGTACGGCACGACCTGGTCGTCGTCGCCCTGGAGGACGAGCACGGGGACGGTGATGGCCTTGAGGTCGTCGGTCTGGTCGGTCTCGGAGAAGGCCTTGATGCCCTCGTGGTGGGCGAGTGCGCTGCCGGTGAGTCCCTGGCGCACCCAGCTGTCGACGACCGGACGGGAGAGCACGACGTCGTCGCGGTTGAAGCCGTAGAACGGGCCGGAGGCGACGGCTTCGTAGAACTCGGCGCGGTTACCGGCGAGGGCGTCGCGGAAGCCGTCGAAGACCGCGATCGGGACGCCGGCGGTGTGCTCGGCGGTCTGCACCATGAGCGGCGGCACGGCGGCGACGAGGACTGCCTTGGCGACGCGGCCCTGGGGCTGGCCGTACTTCGCGACGTAGCGGGCGACCTGACCGCCGCCGGTGGAGTGGCCGACGTGGATGACGTTCCGGAGATCGAGGTGCTGCACGACGGCGTCGACGTCGCTGGCGTAGTGGTCCATGTCGTGGCCGGTGCCGATGTCGGAGGATCGTCCGTGGCCGCGGCGGTCGCTGGCGACGACGCGGTACCCCTCGGCGAGGAAGTAGATGATCTGGTTGTCCCAGTCGTCAGAGGACAGCGGCCATCCGTGGTGGAACATGATGGGCTGCGCGTCTCGGGGGCCGAAGTCCTTGTAGAAGATCTCGGTTCCGTCCACGGTGGTGATGTAGGGCATGGGCTTGCTCCTTCTCCGGGGTCGCCGGACGTGTCGGCGGGCGTGATGTCGCGGCGGGTCCGTCGCGGCGTTGCGCTGCGCGGGTGCGAGGGGCCGGTGCGATCGGCCGGTGCGACGGGTGCAGCGAAGTGGTGCCGGTCGATGCAGACGACCGATCTGGGATGGTGCGGACGGGATCAGGGGCTGACCGCCGTCGTGGCGTCCGCTCAGCGGACGGCGGCGAGCAGGCTCCGCTCGGTGCGGTCGACGATCCCGAGGAGGGTCGCGTCGTCTCCGTAGGCACGAGCGAGGATCAGCCCGCCCTGGATGGTGGCGACGGCATCGAGGGCACGGTCGGTCGCTTCGGCGGGCGGGAGCCCGCCTGCGCGGAGCGCGTTCGCCAGTGCCTCGACCCAGTCCGTGAAGTACTTCCGGACGGGGCCGGCGAATGCTTCCTGCTCTTCTCCCATCGTGATCGCGGCGAACAGGCACACGCGCTCACGGGAGAGGAAGTACTCCGCCACCTCGTGTGACATCGCCTCGATCGCCTGGGCGGCGTTCCCCGCGCTGCGCAGGGGTGCGTAGACGTGTTCCTCGAACCAGTCGCTGACCTCGTCGAGGACGGCGGCGGCCATGTCCGCCTTCCCGTTCGGGAAGAAGTGGTACAGGCTGCCGCGGCCGACGCCGGTGTCCCGCTGGATGACCGACAGGGAGCCGCCGTCGAAACCCCGCTTGCGGAAGACCCCGGCGAGAGCGAGGACGACGTCCGAGCGGTCGAGGACGGTCCTGGCCATCAGAGCCCGAGTTCGCTGAGGCCGGGGTGGTCGGCCGGGCGGGGGCCCGAGGCGTCCCAGAAGAACTTGCGCTCGGACTCTTCGATCGTGACGTCGTTGATGCTCGCGTGGCGGTGGGTCATGAGGCCCTCCTCGTCGAACTCCCAGTTCTCGTTGCCGTAGGCACGGAACCACTGACCGTCGAACTCATGGTACTCGTACGCGAATCGCACGGCGATGACGTTGTCGGTGTACGCCCACAGTTCCTTGATGAGGCGGTACTCGAGCTCGCGGTCCCACTTACCGGTGAGGAACTCGACGATCTCCTTGCGGCCCTGGACGAAGGTCGAGCGGTTCCGCCACCAGCTGTCCTCGCTGTAGGCGACGGAGATCTTCTCCGGGTCGCGGGTGTTCCACGCGTCCTCGGCGGCGCGGGCCTTGATGACGGCGGTCTCCTTGGTGAACGGGGGAAGCGGGGGACGAGACATGACGGGCTCCTTCGAAGCAGTGGTTGTACCGAACGATTCTGTTTGTACCGCTCGGTCGGGTCTGTACCAAACAGTACACGCGGGCGCGGCGGGCGGTCAACCGGAAGATCGGGGATCCTCGGTGACATCCGCTCGCGGTGTGGCCGGAGCGCCTCCACTCCGGTCTCCCTCCGTAGACAAACGGCTCGCGGCGGTCGGCGGCCACGAAAGGATGCTCGGGAGCACCCGGGTAGGTTCCGCACCATGTCAAGTGCTCCGACGGGTTCCGCGATCCTCACCCAGCGTCCGATGCAGATGCCAACTGCGCGTGGACCGCTCAGTCGTGAGCTCATCCGCGTCCTGACCGAGGACGCGGACCCTGACACCCTGATCGCGCTCGCACGGACTGCTGTTGCCGAAGCCGCCGACATCGTCCGCGCCGATGACCTGCAGCTCGCGCTGTTCGTCCTGTACGAACTCCACTACGGCGGTGTCCGGGGTGTCGGCGACCACTGGGAGTGGAGCCCGGCACTCATCGCGGCACGCAACATCGTCGAGGACGAGTTCGAGACCGTCCTCCGCGAGCGGGTACCGACCCCCGAGCGCCCGGAGGCAACCTCGGCTGCCGTCAGCGCATGTCTGTTCGACCTGACGGTGGCCGACACCGGTCCGAGCGTCTCCCGGTACCTGGCGCGTCAGGCCACCGGAGAGCAGGCTCGGGAGTTCCTCGTGCAGCGGTCTGTCTACACACTGAAGGAGGCAGACCCGCACAGCTGGGCGATCCCGCGTCTGTCCGGTCGCGCCAAGGCGGCCCTCGTCGAGATCCAGTCGGACGAGTACGGCGGAGGTCGCCCTCACCGGATGCACAGCGCCATCTTCGCCCGGACCGTCCGAGCTGCCGGCCTCTACGATGCGTACGGCGCCTACGTCGACCAGGTCCCCGCCGTCACCCTCGCTGCGATCAACACGATGACCCTCTTCGGGCTGCACCGACGACTTCGCGGGGCCGTGGTCGGTCACCTCGCCGCGTTCGAGATGACGTCATCGATCCCGAGCAAGTTCTACGCCGACGGGTTCAGGCGACTCGGCTACGACTCGGATGCCACCTGGTACTTCGACGAGCACGTCGAGGCCGACGCAGTGCACGAACAGATCGCCGGCCGCGACCTCGCCGGCGGTCTCGCCGAGGCTGAGCCCGACCTGCTCGACGACATCCTGTTCGGAGCAGCCGCTTGCCTGACCGTCGAGGGCTGGGCCGGTGAGCACATGTTGACCTGTTGGTCCGACGGTCGGACCTCGCTCCTGGCTCCGCTCACCCGATGAACGACGCAGAGCCGCGATCGGAAGAGCACCCGGTCGACGACCAGGTGTCGATCGTCGCGTACCCGAACGGCCCGTTCCTGGTGCGCGGGCCCGTCACGTTCACCACCCCGGACGGCGAGGAGATCCCTCCCGGCCGGCGGACAGTAGCGCTCTGCCGGTGCGGGAAGTCAGTGCGGAAACCGTTCTGCGACGGCACCCACAAGATGATCGGCTTCGTCACCGAACAGGAACCAGGGCCACAGAGCCGCTGACGCGGTGCTGGCTTGCGACCTGCTAGGGCGCTGCTCGAGGAAGAGACGTCCGAAGTGCTGATCCCGTTGATCCTCTCCTCGAACGACCAGGACAGGACTGCGTCATCGGCACCGAGGGAATCCATCAGCCGGTGCCCGTCGGGTCAAGTCCCCTGATCAGGTCCGACCGTCACGAGAGGGTGCCGACGCAGTGGCCTTCGGAAAAGAAGAAAACCCCCGCGCTGGCGGGGGTTTTCTGTGGCGGGTCATTTGCAGGTCTCGATGCCCCTTGCTGTCCTGCGGATCGGGGGCCTTGCTGCTGGGTTCGTGGCCCGAGTTTCCCCTGGGTCGGCTTCGATTTTCCCCTCTCGTCAGAAAGCCCTGGCCAGGGGGCTTCTACCGCAGCTTCCATAGATGCAGCATGCCGCTCTTGGTGCACTGCTCCGTGGAAGCTGCTCCTCGATGTCGCTCGCTGATGGGACGATCCTGGGGTGGATGAGTTCGCTGAGCCGACGACTCAGTCTCCAGCCGATGCTGCCGGGGCGGCCAGCGGCGGCGACAGCCCGACGTCCGACTTCATCGAGGCGTTCCAATGGCGCGCTGACGACAACCTGGTGGCGCTCCGGTTCCGAAGCGGGCTCGTGCGAGGTTTCAGCGGGGACGCCTCGTTCGCTGCCCACGCGAAGGACTTCGCCATGGTCGAGGTTCACCCGTGGCGGCGGAACGTGTTCTTCAAGACGACGCGAGGGGACGGGTTCTCATCAACGTTTGGATCACGCTTCAACTCGTCGCCCGTTCATGACCGTCCCGTGGTCTACCTCGATCAGAACCAGTGGAGCACGCTGAGCAAGTCCGTCAACGCTCCCTGGCGAGTGCGGTCGGATGACGAGCTCCAAGCGGCTTGGCGTCTCATCGGTATGGCCTCAACGGGGAAGGTGATCCTGCCACTGTCCGCCGCTCACCTCGGCGAGACCGGCAGTTGGGGCAACGACGACGGACGCTACGAACTTGCGGTCACAATCATGTCCTGCAGCGGCGGATGGCAAATGCGCGACCACTTCAGGTTCGCGCAGCCGAGTTCCGTCAAGTCCTCGCCCACTCCTTCGGCAAGCCTGTGGCACCAGTGCCTGACGTGTTCACGCTGGAGCCGTATGCGGCTCTCGACCCCTCAACTCGAGACGGGTCTTCTCGGCACGAGGCGCCTGCTGAGGTTCCTGCGGAATGGCGATACACCTACACGGCGTCGTTGTCGAACATCGTCTACGCCTCAATGATGCTCGACCAGGAGGCAACGCCGCGCGGGGACATGGCCGGCTGGGTGCAACGCGTGCAGAAGTTCGCCGTCTGGCTTACCGAACAAGCCGACCGAACAAAGCAGCAGCGGAGGCGCTCCGCTGAGGTCTTCATGTTCTCAGACGCCATGAGAGAGATCGCCCAAGCCGGCTTCGATGCAGGACTGACCCCCAGTGAGATGTCCGCGTGGACTCAGGCGACGTGGAACCTGCCGGGACTTGGCGCACCAGCCATATCGTTGTTCCGCGCTACAATGATCGACAAGCTGCTCGGGTCCGGCCGATGGGAAGGCAACGACCTCACCGACCTCTTCTACTTGTGCACAGCGGCCGGGTACGCCGACCACGTAGTTGGTGAGCGACGAACGATCGGCCTACTTCAGCAGTCGGTTCGACGTCTGCGGAGCCCAGTGAAACTGCACAAATCTCTGACGTCAGTGGTGGACGCCCTGAGCAGCGAGCAGGCGTCGCGCGCTGACTCCCCCTGAGGTCAGCGCTCCAATCGGGGCTTTGGTTGGGGCGGGACGACAACGTTCTGCACGGTCAGCGGTTTAGCGCCGGGGGCCTCCTGCTGACTGTGTTCGACGATGCCCCGAGCGTCCAGCGTCTCTCCGCGGGCGTCCATCGTGTTTTTCCGACCGGCGCCCTCGTCTCGGGGCCGCTTCTCGGTCATTTCGACGTTCCCGGGCGCGGGGCCGGCTTGGTTACCTTGCTGTCGCGTCGAAGCGGTTGCGCTCCAGGCGCGGACTGCTGCCCCTCGTCGCGGCGTGACGGCATCTGGGGCGACTTCGGTTGTTTGTTACTGGGCATGATCGACCTCCTGGTACGACTCGGTTGGCGGCCATCTTCGCATTCGGTTCCGATACAGGCATCCTTGACAGGTGATTCCCACCACGTTCGGCGGTTTGGCTGTCCTCGTCGTCGCACTCCTCCCGGGCTTCGTCTTCGTGTCCCTGCGGGATCGGCAGGGCCCGTCACGGATTCGTGCCGCCTTCCGCGAGACATCGGTGGTGCTGGCCGTCAGTGTCACTTCCTACGTCATTCCGGCGATCGGGTTGGCCCTCGTCACAATGTCTAACGCTGATGCACGAGCACAGCTTGAGGCGTTCCTTCGCAATCCGGTCGCCGCTTGGCGGGACCGTCCGCTCCTGGTGTCTGCTGTCGTCGTTCTCGCGATCGTCCTCGCCGCTGCCGTCGCCGGAGTCGGTGCCCTCATATCGCGACACGACAGTCGACACGATCCGATGGCGTCAGCGTGGTGGAACGTGTTCTCCCCGAACGACAAGGGTGACGCCGCTGTTCGCAGGGTGTCCGTGCACCTCACGGATGGGACGCTCATTGTTGGGAACCTCAATTCTTTCAGCCGTGAAGTCGCCGAGCACGGCGACCGTGAACTGGTACTGCAGCACCCGATGTGGGTCCAGCCCGAAGGCGCCGAGGATCTGATCGAGAGGCAGCGGCTACCTTGATCAGCGCTCGAAACATCAAGTACATAAGCGTCGAACTCTTCGTCGAGGGCGCTCAGCCGGAGAGCGACGAGGACACCGCCGCGTCACTGATGCCCTGAAGCAGGGCTTATTCGGCCCTGCCGCGCGCGGGTAGCGTCAACACGCATGGTGCGCCGTCGATAGGCGTTGCCGCGGCGCCGTGCAGGACCGTCGAGGCTCCGTGGCACTGGCCACGCTCAACACGTCGCGTGCAGAAAGGTACTGTCCGGTCGCACTGTTCGATACGCTTCTCTAGTGTCGGAGCAGAATGACGATGAGGCAGTAGCAGCGATGAAACCTTGGTCTCGGGTCCTCCTCGGCGTCGCTGGCACAGGGCTGCTATCAACCGGTCTCATCGCGGTCTTCGTACAAGGCACCAATGTCGCTGGCGTTCCGCTCCTCATCGTCGCCGGAGCCGCGTTCCTCTACGTATCGCTCACGGGTCAGCAGCTGATTCAGCTGAATAAGGACGGTTTTGTGTTGAGCCGAGTCGCGCAACTTGAAAAGACCCTGCGCGAAGCGACCACCGACCCCGAGATCCCGCTTGAAACGAAGGAGCGTTTGGCGGAGATTGCAGAAGACAACGGAGTTCAGGTCGCGCGACCTCCGGGAGTCGAACTCGAACTTCGGGTCCATGAGACGCTTCGCCGCGTTGGTCTCGTTGAAGGCTTCACCGTGACAAGCCCGTCAGGCCGAAAACATCGCGATGTGGACTTCGTCCTCACGGACGCTGCTGATCGAAAGGTCGGCGTCGAGGTGAAGGGGCGGATGCGGCTCCGACAGGCTGCCGACGCCATCCGTCAGCTGCGGGCCACGAGCTGGGAGCGAAAGCTTCTGATCGTCGACGGCGGCGTTCCCGAGGAGTTCGCAGCCCCGTATCGAGCTGAAGGGATCTGGATCATCGCCTGGAACCCCGATGACGAGTCACAACTCGTTGACACGCTCAGCGCGATGGGATTCGGCAAGTCCTGAGGTAGTAGTTACCTGCTGTGAGAACGGCAAAGGAACCAGAGCCGGCAGCATCGATCGCCCGGACGGCGGGCTGACGTTGCTGCTCGCGACTGTTCCATCCGCCGGAGCCAGGCGGCTGGCGGCACGAGGACGGGACGGAGTCCTACCGGTGGTGCGGCTTAAGTAGGCACGACCCTCTCCGAGGGTGCTTTCGATGTCGGGCCGCCATTTCTCGTCCCTAATTTTCCACTGTTGGCCAGTTGCACGACCGTTGTCCCGTTCTCGGTGGCGCTCCGCATCAGAACGGCAACTGCGTCGTACCGTTGGTCTGTGCCCATCCTCGCCGCTCCTCCACCTCCCGAGCTACTACCGACGTGGATCTCTGCCGTCGCAACGGCTACAGGCGTCCTCGTGGCGTGTGTGGCGATCGCGCTGACACTGGTGCAGGTCCGTGCAACGGCCAAGGAACTGCGGGAGAACGCTCGGCGGGAGGCCAACGACAGCGAGGAGCGGACGCGGCCCTACTTATCCGTCGATGTCGTACCGAGCTTGGCAGGGGTTCCCGCCGTCGACGTGGTGTTGGTGAACTCGGGCCGCACGGCTGCTCGGGATGTGCGGCTCGAGGTTGTCGGTGCACCGTTTGAGGAACGCTTCGCTGGGGATCAGATAACACCAGCGATGGGTCGAGCATTTGCGTCAGGATTCGACATCGCCCCGGCTTCGCGACGACGCTACTACTGGCACTTTCCAGCCACACCGACTGCGTCGCCATCCGGTGAGATGGGCGCCCCGGCCGTGGGTGAGATCTTGCTGCGGTATCAATGGCGCCCGGAGGGCGATGCGGCAATCCGGCACTACGAGGAGCGTTACAGCTATAACCTGGCGGATCTCCTACGGTTGACCCCGGTACCTTTCAGCGGCTCGAGGGCGGATACCGGCAGCAACCGGTTCGAGCGGAACGTCGAGCATGCGCTCCGTGCGATCGCCCAGAACGTGGGCAACCGCAACAGGTGACAGCAGGGCGATCGTTGATGCCCGGACGCCCGCGCAGGAAGCTTCAGGGGCGCCGCAGCGCTGAGGCGAACTGACCTCGTGGCCGCACCACCGCGTGCCCTCCGGCTCAGCTCGGTGGGGTGACCGGCTCACGCTGCTGCACCTGTCGCAACACTTCCCGATGCACCGTGTGATCGACGAGCCCCAAGCGCGGACCACAGCGCCCTGTAAAGGTTCGGCGCGTCGGACGGTCTCGATACGGTCAGCACATGAACACGGAGGCGCTGCAGACTCTGCGCAATCAACTCGGTCAGCCGGCACTGTCTTACCTCGTCGGTCTCGATCCAGCTGACGCCGACGACTTCACCGCCGACACCGAATTCACGGCTGCGCAGAAAGCCGTCCTCGAACTGCTCGACACAACCCGACAGGTGCGCATCGTCGCGGACAGCGATACGGCGTACCTCACCTGGGCGTGGCTGCTCACCGGACCGTGCGGAATCGACGACCGAGCGCTCGGCACTGCCCTCCGCGAACTCGCCGGCGGAATAGTTCCGCAGGTTGACGCGCGGACTCCACCGCTGGAGCGAACGCTGATGCGCATCGCGACCGACGCGTACCCGGCCCTACTCATCCAAAACTCGTTTGCCGCCTCACGCGGGGCGATGCCGCTGCTGTCCCTGCACAGCCATCCCCTCCACGACGCGTTTCAGAGCGCAGCTGATTCCGACCAGCAGTTGCACCGCCTGATCGCAATCGGCGCTGAGCCGGGTCACGAAGAGGACCTCCTCTACCGCAGTACCGGCAACGGCATGACCTTTTCCCCGACCCTGCTCGTTGACCAGCTCATCAACGCAGCATGGGCGCTCGCACAGCTCGACATCCTCACCCCGACGGTGTCACAACTCACCACCGAAGCAACCCGCACGCTCGGCCGCACCCGCCGTGCACTCCGCGGTGGCACCACGGTTCCCGCCCTCGTTGGATTCACCGGCGTTCTCCTCCCCGAAAACTCCGGCCCCGTGATGTTCGGATCTGCCCGGCTGCGCCCCACGGACGGACGCGACGATCCCTTCTCGCGGATGACTGGGCTCACTGGCGGTACGAGCACCTACGACAACCACGGAGAAGTCACATCACTGACGTACGCAGGTGATCTCGTCCTCGAGTTCGAGGCACCATTCGCCTTCACGATCAGGCAGCAAGCTGCGGACGAGCCCTGGCCGGCAGCCTCCATGCAAACGGCACGTGCGTTCGACACTGTGACGGAGAATCTTCGCCTCGGACTTCTCCTCAGCAGCGCGCGGTCCGCACCGTCGGTGTATCCGACATGGCGGGCCGTCCTGGAACCGTTGAGCGTCGGCCGCGCGATCGGCTGGGACGACCCCGCCCGCGCCGTCGGGTTACACCCAACACGCCTCACCGACTCCGACGTCGCAGCGTGGCAGGACTGGACCGATCGGGTCATCGCTCATCGCCAGCACATCAGCATCGCCGTCCGCAGAATGCTCCTCGCCGTCAACGACCGCACCCGACCCGAAGATGTGATCCTTGACGCGGTCATTGTCTGGGAGAACCTCTTCGGCGTTGATGAGCGGAACGGAACGACTGAAGCCGTCACCGACGCGCTCGCCTGTCTACTGCACTCGAACGAACCCGACCGTGATGACGCGAAACGGCGCTACCGCAGCATCTACCGCCGTCGAAGCGACATCGTTCACGGAGCACGTACCCTCGACGACCGAACCCTCAGGAGCTCCGCGAGCGATGCCGTCAGCGTCGCCGTTGCAGCGCTCCGGCATCTCTTCGAACATCGGCCGGACATCCTTGCCCTCACCACCTCGACACGACGAAACGCCGCTGCGCGGGAGCACGCGAAACCCTGACCGACGCGACGCGGTCTCCACACACGGCAGTAATCACCAGTTCCCGGCCGCTGCTCAAGCAGCATCCGGCTGGCCTTCGATGAGCTCGTTGGCGCAGGCGAAGCATCCCGTAGGCACTTCATCTGATGATGGCCTCGCTCCCCCGAGGAACGAGGACCAGCCCCGTGTAAGCCAGCGCCGGCACACCCCACCCTGTCACTATGCCGTGAGGTGCCGTTCGACTTCGTCTTCAGCCTGCGACCACCAGCTTTGGTACCGATCACCGCTGGTGAGGGCGACGACGAGTCCTCCAGGAGGGAGGTGTTCGTCGGCCGGCACTGTCGTGGCCTCGATGAACGAGATCCATGGGATGGTCTCACTGTCCGAAGTCCACCGTTCGTACTGGGGCGGATCGAGTACCTCGACGACGATCGGCACGAGGTTCAGCAGGATATTATCGAGGTCCTTCCCGGCGGGACTTGGCGCGTGGAAGATACTCAATCCGACGGGCACCTCGGCAGACTGCCACCACCGATGCGCTGCCTTGAAATCAGTCAACACCTGTCGGAAGCTGTCCTTGAAGTCAGCGGTTTGTCCGTGTTCTTTGGGGACGGCGCCGAGGTCGAAAACTGGCAATCGCCGAGAACTCAAACCGCGCAAGACAGCACCCGGACTCAGCTTCCCGTTGCGCCCCTCGGCCACCACGCAATACACCAGCCCGATCGTCTCGTCCACCGAGCCAAGCTCGTACGACTGCCAGGATCTCCGGACTCGCTGCTCGGCCCACTCTCGCTCCGCCACCGGGGCTTGAGAGTCGCGGGCATAGTCCAAGTCGTCGAGGGCGGAGTCGAGTTCGGCCTCCGCGCGGTGGCGGTCCCAGGGCCGGTCGTCGAGATCGTCGAAGCGATCCCTCTCATCTGGGTCCTGACGTCGCCGGACTGCAGCTCGGGCGTCAGCTGCTGTCCGCGCACTGATCAGCATGAGAGGTTCACTGTCGTCTTGCGGCGGCCAGCATCGAGCGTGCAGCATCTCGACCTGCCGATCGTCGGCGTAAAGCGCAGGGTGAGTTTTCGAGCCGAGCAGATCGAGAAGCCACTTGCAGACGCTGTCGACCCGCGGAGGCTGCGGACTTGAAACGATGACGTCGAGCGCGATGCCAGCGCGTGGCTTCGGCCAACGGTCACGAGGAAGCGCGCGGTAGATCTCGGTTTCACGCTCAACCAGCTCAGCAAAGTCAGCGTTTCTACGTTTGCTCCGTGCCGCTGACCGTTTTGTCAGCGGCTGGTGATCGAGGCGGATATGCAGAATCCGAAATCGCCGCGCCAGGTCCTGCGTGCGCTTACCTGCATCACTGTTCCAGAAGTTGCGGTCACGACGGCTCAGAGGCGCGCTCCTTCCGTCCATTGACGGGCCTGCTGGCAAGGCGACCGCCCGAACGTCGCCACGATTGACCCCAGTGCTCCGACGAGCCGAGGAGCCCTGTGGAAACAAGCTGCGATTTTGTGACCGCCACGACCTCCGTCATGCCGGTCAACATTCCGCTCGACCGGCGGGCCGTTTCTCGTGGTTAAACGCGCTGATGAGCGTGCGGCTGAAAATGGATGGCGGGCTCCAGCAGAGCTGTCGCGCTGTGATAGTTGCACTGTCGAGGCGCCGAACGCTTCGCATGTCCCGGTAGACGAAGATGCCTCCGGAGTCGGAGTCCGCGAAGATGTACCCAACTTCCGATGCGCTCTTTCCGAAGGTGACGGATTCAAGTGGGGCGAGTTGCACTGGCGTCGTGAGTAGCGAGTAGCCGTAGGTTCCAAAGATTGCCCAGAGCACAACCCAGGCGGCGGAGAGCAGCCCGGGCACGCGATGTTGCGCAATGTTTTCCTGCCGGGAAAGAACTTCTTCGGCGATGGGACGCATCTCCGCGGGATGCTGACGTGCTTTCTGCCAGAGTCGACGCAGAACACGGTCCTGCGGCTGGGAGCCTTGAAGCCACTCCTCGAAGGGCAAGCCTGACTGCTGCCGGTCGCGGGCTCGAAGCCATTTTGGCGGGAATCGCCAGAAGAAGTAGCAGATCCCAAGCGCGAACAGGAAGACGGTGGCTGTTTGTGTGTAAAAGGTGACGATCAAGAGGGCCGTCGAGCCGAGGGACGCGGCGCGACGCACGGAAGGAGGCATGGAGCGGTCACCGCTGACGGAGGAGAACCCGATTGCGAGGCCCGCGCTGACCGCGGTCGATAGGCCGAATAGGACCGCGAATGCGAGGCTGGTCAGTGAGAGATTCTGGAGAACAGCGAGGGTGAGGCGGGTGTCGCCGTGCGCTTGCTGTAGCAGGTTGAGAGCTGCGAGAATAGCGGCGCCGAGCGGCAGGAGCGCGGCTCCCGCGCTCAGGAGGCCTGTTCGGACGTCACGTTCCTCGCGCGCAACTGCTTCGAGGTCCCAAGCATGTTCGGAGTCGCGTGCCGGGGGCTTGAGCGGCCAGATAAGCGCGCGGCCGATTCTGACCTTGACCGGTACCTGCTCCCGGTGTCGTCGGTTCCGCGCCACAGCTAGACGATAGCGCCACCAACCGACGTCGTCGGCAGGGAGCTTCTGCGCCGGCATCGCAGCTGCTTCAGCCCTCGCCTCCTGCTTCCTGCGCCGTCCTTCTCCGTGACGAAGTCCTCGTCCAGCGAGCGCAGCCGAGACGCTGCTTAGTGCTGGGCTTCCCACCTGCGCGATAGCGCCTCGGGCGTTACGTCGAGCGCGCGGGGTCGCCGTTCGTTGTCGGGACAATCCAATCCGCGGATTTCGCGACCTTGACATGTGTGGCTTGCATCAATTTGATCCGGAACGCGTTCCACATCGGACGCCAACCTGCCGCCTTGGGCGGGATGGGGATCCGAACGAGCCCATGTGACCGCTGCACGCGTTCGTCGTCCGGGAATGAGGCGACATCAAGGACCACGCCGCCGGCTGTCTCCGTGTCCGACCCCACCGGGGCGGTACCGTCCGGGTACGGGGTCGCAGCATCGGCACGCCGGACCGTGGCGACTGGGAACCGGCAGAGGTAAACCCGTTTCCAGTCGATGAGTTCCTCGTCGCTGATGTCCTCGTCCTTCATTCGGCTCGAGACGTACACGGACATTCCGTCTTCATCCTTGTAGGAGAAGACGCCAAGGCCTAGCCGGGGCGGGCCGCCGTTCAGGTCAACGTCGAGGAAGTCGGGTTGGTCGGGGACTCGCCGAAACAGAGTCGCCTCGTCCGGCACGTCTTCATCGTCGACGACCCACTCAGGGTCGGTGGCGGTCATTCGAACAGGTCACGCCAGCGCGGGTTCCGTGCAACGACCGCGGCAGTGAAATCGCGGACCAGCGCTTTCAAATTGTCCAAATCTGGGTAGCCAGTTGCAGACTCGTTTCGGCGGAGCACACCGTCACTATCGACAAGCATCAATGAATAGTCGCCGTCCGACGTCATCTCTACGGCGAGGAAGCGTTCACCAGCTCTCCACTGTGCGATGAGCCCATCCTCCCCGTCGCTGGTGACGGTGGGAAATACCGAGTCAGCGCTGAGCGACGCCCGGAGGCAGGTCAATAGACGGCTGCGAACATCGCCACCGAGAACAACGTGTTCTTCAATCTTCGCGATTTGGTTGACGGCCCGCTGAACCGCGTCATTGGCGACAATGACCGCGTCGGCGAGTGCGTCCCGATCGGCGGCGAGACGGTCGCGGTGTTCATGAGCGCTGCTCTTTGTGCTCGCGCGTAGCTTCTGAACCCATGCACTTCGTTGCCGTCTCGCCCAAGACGTCTTCGCCGTGGGTGCTTGATAAAAGTCGTTGACAACGCTCATTCGATGATCCCCCAGTCTGTTTTCTGCTGCATCGACGTCGCCCGGTCGAACGTACTAATCAGGTTGTCGTGTGCTCGGTGCAGTAGGGCCCGCCAGTCTGTGTCGGCGGGTTCGGGCAGCCGAGCCGTGGATCGCAGCCCCAACATGGTGCCGTTGTCGTCGCGCCGAGACAGGAGGTACACCTCCGCGGTTCCGCCGTCGAACTCGAACGGCATGGTGGCGTGGAACGTTGGCTCCTGCACGTTCTGTGCTGTTTCTGATGCGACAGCGTCGCACTGGACGCCGTGCGCACGCAACGCGATATCAATAGGGGCGGCGGTATCGCCAAGCTGATTCTCGTACTGGACTGAGACGTGGCTGATGGAGACGTCGGCACCCGCCTCGCTCCTGACGTGCTCAGCGAACGTGTCGAGGTGCACTCCAAGCTGCCGGCTCAGTTCGTCGAATCCGGGGTAGTCCGCGCCGTCGGAGAACGTCCATGTCAGCCGGAACCGGTCGTCTTGAAAGTTGACGGCGTGCCCGCTGCCGTTGCCGAACGAGAGGTAGGGGAACGGGAACGCATCGTCCTCGGGCAGCGGGATTGGAGCGTCATCCTCGGTGTCGTACTTCCAAGGTAGCTCTGCGAACCGCTCGCTGACGACCGGGAAATCCTTCTTCACCTCGGCGACCAGCGGCGCCAACGAGGTCAGTAGCAGGCCCCTGATCTGTGCGAAGTAGACCGTCAGCGCGACCCCGCGTACCGGCGGACGTTCGAAGCGGAGTGTTCCGCCGGGGATGCTCATGTTCCTTACAGTACTCACTCCGATCCACACTTTCGGTTCGTCACGCCGGGTTCCGCTGAGCTGGATGCCGAAGCGGTTCCGCGCCAGCGGCACCCAGGACAGAGCTCGGTCGAAGTCGCGATACCTCCGGAAGCCGCCGCCAGCCGCGGAACACAGAACGTTCGCGGAACTCAAGGAGCAATTGCAGGAGCGACGCAGCCAGCAGGACGGCGGTGACCTCCGATGAGCATCGAAGCCCTCTCCTGGGACGACACCGTCGCCCTCACCCTCGAAGTGCTCGCAGCTTCGACCGACGGTGGTCTCACCGACCGGGAAATCGCCGCCGGCGCTGGCGCGATGACCCCGATTGACGCTGGGCTTGCGGAGACCTGGCTCAACCGCGTCATCCAGTCGCGAGTCCTGCCAGCCCTCGTCGGTTGGCGTCGGTTCGACCGGGCAGCGTCCGGGAAGCGCGCCGGCGGCCCCCAGCCGGAACTCTCCGACGCCGTCATTCTCACTATCGCCCTCGTTCTCGTAATGGAGGAATCCACCGTCCCGCATCCGCGACATGGAACGTGCCCTCGCCCACCGGCTCACCCCGGAAGCCCGAGAAGTGCTTGGCATCGCACACCTCTACGACAACCCGTTCAAAAACTGGTACTTCCTCGCCCACCGCGCAATTCACCGCATCCTTGCAGCGTTCGACCCGTACGTCGCCAACGACGGGTTCAAGCGGAACAAGTGGAAAGCCATGACGCTGGAGGACCGCAACGCGTGGGAGGCGAACCTCGACGAAGCATTCCTCGACCGGATGCGCCTCCGTGGCGAATGGTTCATGAACGCACTCCTCGAGATGTCCATTCGCCAGCAAGCGCCAGAGTTCCGTCGAGTGAAGACCGCGTTCACCATCGACCAGAGCGCCGTCACCGCCGGCGTTCACCAGGCACGGTGGAAGCGCGACAAGAACGGTAACGAGACGCCGATGCGAAACAAGCTCGACGCCACTACCAACAAAGCCGAGCCGCGCCGCGTGCTCGCTCTGGAAGCTGACTGGGCGCCGAAGAAGAAGGGAGCGAAGAAGCGCAACGCCGACGACGAGAAGCGGGTGTCCCGCATCAAGTGGGAGCTGTCCTACATGGCGAACATCATCATCGACGTCATCGAAGACCCGGACCTCGACAAGAAGCTCCTCGCACCGCAGCTCATCCGAGCCATCAGCCTCGGCACACCGAACAAGCGCATTGGCGACCACACCATCGCACTCCTCGACTCCCTCGAAGCGCGCGGCTACGAACTCACCCGGTTTTCGTTCGACCGGGAGTACTCGCAGCTCACCGACGCGTTCCACGAGGAACTCGTCCGACGGCGCATCCCCGTTGTGAAGGACTACGTCGAACGGCAGAAGGGCATCACCAACGGTGCGCTCGGCGGCGCCATCATGGTGAACGGACGGTATGTGTGCCCGTCCACACCGATGGACCTGCTCGAAGCAACTGAACGGTGGGACCGCGGCGAGCTCACCGACATCGAGTACTGGAAGGAACTCGAAAAGCTCGAGCGCTACGAACTCAGCGTCCACGAGCAGAAGGCCGACGGCTCACTCCGGCTCAGCTGCCCAGCGTCCGGCATCTCACCCACCGCGTCCTGCCCACTGCGTAAGCTTCACCTCAAGGCAGTACCGGACGACGAAGCCGACCGCGTGCGCATCCAACGAACGAACATCACCGACCGGCAGAAGAACTACAAGGTCTGCTGCCAGACCAGCGTCACCGTCAGGCCGACCGAGCACGTGCAGCAGCGGCAGATGCTCCGCCACAACACCCGGCAGTGGCTCAAGGTCTATCGGTCCGACCGCAGCATCAGCGAATCCACCAATGACCTGCTGCAGCGCGACCACAAGCTCCACGTCACCACAAACCGGCCAATGCGAGGTCTCGCCGCTCAGCAGTTCGCCCTCGCCCTGTTCGCGGTCAAGTCGAACATGACCCGCATCACCGACTTCGAAGCGGAGATGCGGAGGCAGGCACTGCGAGAAGCAGCCGGCCGACGCCGCATCCCCCGAAAGCAGGAAGGCGAGTACCTCCAGCGCTCCCGCGACCGCCGAGGAGAAAGCCGCTACATGCGGAACCCGCCACCCCGCGAACTCGTCCCGTTCGTCGAACCGGAGATGCCTGCGCCGCCGGCTTAGCGGGAACAGAAGAGCCCCCAGCGTCAGCTGGGGGCTCTTCTGTATGGTCAGACTTGCAAACGCTGGAACCCCAGACTTGCAAATGACCCTGTGGCGGTACCGGTGGGATTTGAACCCACGGTGGAGTTGCCCCCACACATGTTTTCGAGACATGATCCTTCGGCCGCTCGGACACGGTACCGGGAAAGATCTTACACGATCCGGGAGGCCCCCTCGACCACCGCAGGCCGGCTCCCCTCCACAGGCGGTGCGGTCTGCACCCCGCTCCACCGATCAGGACGCAGCAGAGTCGCCGACGAGCCAGCCCGCGTACGGTCTCCGGCATGAGAACCCGCACCCTCGTCGCCCTGCTCACGTCCGTCCTCGGTGGCCTGGCCGTCGTCGGTGGCGGAGCGTTCGGTGCGCGAGCAGGGATCAAGGGGCAGCGCGCGGCGTCCCAGCGGGTGGTCGACATGCTGCCCGTGCACGCCGACTGGTGGCGGGAACGCCTGCAGCACGAGGGGCAGCTGACGTACCTGGCGATCGGCGACTCCGCGGCCCAGGGTGTCGGCGCCACCGCTCCCGGCCGTGGCTACGTCGGGCTGCTCGCCCGCCGGATCCGCCACCGCTCGCGGACGTCGGTGCGCGTGGTCAACCTCAGCGTCTCCGGCGCGACGACGTGGGGTGCGAAGAAGGACCAGCTGCCGAAGCTCCGCAACTACGCGCCTGACGTCTGCACGGTGTCGATCGGCGCGAACGACATCGCCGACTTCGACCCGGACAAGTTCGAGCGCAACATCCGGGCGATCTACAGCGCGGTGCCGTCGCACGCGATCGTCGCCGAGCTGCCGTGCATGTTCGTGCCGGACCGGGAGCGCAAGGTGGCGGTGGCGAACGAGATCGTCCACCGCGTCGCCGCCGAGCTCGGGCTGACGGTGGCCCCGCTGCACGTCATCACGAAGCGCGTCGGGCTGCGCCGCACCTTCTTCAACAGCTACGGCGACCTGTTCCACCCGAACGACCGCGGGTACGAGATCTGGGCGAGTGCCTTCGAGCCCGCGATCGACGCCCGCATCGACACCGTCGCGGCGATCCGGCACTACCTGTCCGCGCGTGAGGCCGAGGACCTGGGGAGCGAGGCCGGTGCCGTCGCCAGCGCCCGGGCGGAGCAGGACACCGAGCACGCCGCTGACCTCGGGCACGGCGAGCGCCCGGGCCGCGTGGAGCGGCTCCGGCAGCGGGTCACAGGGTCGGTCCCGCTCCCCGCACGCGCCGCGGAGACCGACCACGACGAGCCCGCGACCGATGCAGCAGACCACGACGTCGCCGAGCAGGCCGCCACGGACCACGACGCCACCGAGCACCGACCGCACGCGCCCGCCCACCGCGCGGAGCCGGACGGGCAGCACGACGGTGTCGGCGGAGCGGCATAGCCTCGACGCATGGCGCGCACCCAGTCCCAGTACCGCTGCACCGAGTGCGGGTGGACCAGCATCAAGTGGGTCGGCCGGTGCGGCGAGTGCCAGGCCTGGGGCACGGTCGAGGACACGACCGCCGCTGCCACCAGTTCCCGCGGGACCGCTCCGGTCGCCGTCACGGGCACCCGCATCGCACGTCCCATCACCGAGGCACGAGGGACGGCCGTCAAGCGCTGGAACACCGGCATCGGTGAGTTCGACCGCGTGCTCGGCGGTGGCATCGTCCCCGGAGCGGCGGTCCTGCTGTCGGGTGAACCGGGCGTGGGCAAGTCGACACTGCTGCTCGAGGTCGCCTCGCGTGCGGCGGCGACGGGCAAGCGTGTCCTCTACGTCAGCGCCGAGGAGTCCGTCGACCAGGTCCGGCTCCGCGCCGAGCGCACCGGCGCCATGCACGACGACCTCTACCTGGCGAGCGAGGTCGACCTCGGCGTCATCCTCGGGCAGATCGACCAGGTGCAACCCGACCTCGTGATCGCCGACTCCGTGCAGACGATCTCGTCGAGCACGATCGACGGCATCGCGGGCGGGACGTCCCAGGTGCGCGAGGTCGCGTCGACGCTCATCCGGGTCGCGAAGGAGCGGGGCCTGCCCGTCCTGATCGTCGGACACGTCACGAAGGACGGCACGATCGCCGGCCCGCGGCTGCTCGAACACCTGGTCGACGTCGTCTGCCACTTCGAGGGCGACCGGCAGACCGCGCTGCGCTTCGTGCGCGCGCTGAAGAACCGCTTCGGTCCGACGGACGAGGTCGGCTGCTTCGACATGGGCGGCGACGGCATCCACGAGGTCCCCGACCCGAGTGGCCTGTTCATGTCGCGGAACGGCACGCCCGTGTCCGGTACCTGCGTAACCGTGGCCATGGAGGGGCGGCGGGCGCTCCCGGTCGAGGTGCAGGCACTCGTCGTCCCGAGCTCCGCCCCGCAGCCGCGCCGAGTCGTGAACGGGGTGGATGCGTCCCGCGTGGCGATGCTGCTCGCGGTCCTCGAACGCCGGGCGGGCCTGAAGCTCTCCGACGCCGACGTCTACGTCTCGACGGTCGGCGGCATGAAGCTCACCGAGCCCGGTGCCGACCTGGCGATCGCGCTGGCCCTGGCCAGTGCCGCCCGTGACCGGCCGTACCCGCACACGCTCGCCGCCGTCGGTGAGATCAGCCTGGCCGGCGAGATCCGACCGGCGACCGGGGCGAAGCAGCGCGCGAGCGAGGCGTCACGCCTGGGGTTCACGACCGTGCTCGGGGCGGACGCCGAGCACCTGCGTGAAGCGCTGCGCGTCGCGTTCTCACTGACGCAGTCCGTCCGTGAGCGCGAGCTCGACCGCGCGTTCTGACGGACCGCCGGCAGCAGGTCGGGGCGACCAGCGCCTCCAGGCCGACCGCCGACCGCGGCCAGCAGCCAGCAGCCAGCGGCGCCCGGGCAGTTACGCGCGCAGCGCGGTCAACAGGTCCGCCGGAGTCGCCTGCATCGTGTGCGGACCCGCGATGTCGAAGAACACGCCCTCGAGCGAGTCGAGGTGCGCCGCGAGGAACTCGTCGAGCCGCGGCCCGTCGTAGACCATGACCTGCCGGACCTTCTCGTCCGGCACCATCGCGGTGTAGGCGTCCGCCGACGAGAACAGCAGCAGGATGCGCTTGTCCGAGCCCTCACGCCCGAACACCCGGACCTGCATGTCCTTCTTCCCGGTCACGAGCCGGGGGACGATCACGATGTCGTTCCGCAGCGCGAACGCGACCGCGGCGACGTCCTGCTTCGCGAGGGCCTCCTCGAGCTGTTCGCTCCGGAAGCGCTGTTCCTTGTCTGCCATCGCCCCTAGTCCACCAGATCTTCCTGCGTCGGACGACCAGGCTCGACCGGGGCGGGGGTGCGGTCGTCCTCGACGCCGAGCCGGACGACGGCGTTCGCGAAGCCGCGGCGGTCCCGCGTGGCGACGAGTCCGACGAGTGCCCCGACCACGATCAGGAACGCGAGCAGCCCGGCGAACGGGAACGAGACGGCGTTGAGCGTGGCCCAGCCGCCCGAGCCGAGGGCCCAGCGGACGATCCGTGCACCGACGCCGGGCCGAGGCACGGGGCGGAGGCGGACCACGTGCTCGCCGAGGGTCCTGCCGGTCACCAGGACGATGACGAGTTGGCCGGCGGGCGCGACGAGCGCGACGACGACGAGCAGGGCGACGGCCGTGTCCGAGCGCCGGTCGACGTCGAGCAGCGCCAGTGTCGTCGCGAGTCCGGAGGTCAGCATGCCGCCGGTGAACACGATCGCCAGCAGGTCGGCGACCATGCCGAACCCGCGACGGAGCAGGGTGACGGGCCGCGGCGTCGACGCGTCGGTCTGGCGGTCCGAACCGGCCAGCAGCGCGACGAGGGGCGCGGCCAGGGTGCCGATGAGTGCCCCGGCGGAGTTCGCGAGCAGGTCGTCGACGTCGAACAGGCGGTACGCGCACGGGTACAGGAACCAGTCACCCGTGAGCTGCGTGAACTCGATGAGCAGCGACACCCCGAAGCCGACGGCGGTCCCGGCGAGCAGCCCGGCGAACCACCGGTGTCGTAGGACCGCGTGGCGGACGAGCGCGCCGAGCGGCATGAAGAGGACCACGTTGAACAGGAACTGCGCAGCGGCCGGGTTCGACAGGAGCGAGCGGGGGCCGGAGACGCCGCCCTCCTTGACGATGTCCTGCACGAACGTGAAGGGCACGAGCTGCGGCCCCGGACCCGGGCAGAGCGCCGAGACGTCCTCGGGCAGCGGCAGCAGCGTGTAGGTGACGAGGGCGAGCGAGTACACCAGCGTGCCGAAGGCCAGGACGCTCCGGCGGAAGCCGAGCGACCCGTGCCGGCGGTACTGCAGCGCCGCCCAGGGCACGAGTGCGGCGACCGCGAGCGCCGTCCCGGCGATGAACGCGATCACTCCCGGCAGCACGGTCCCCATGGTCGGAGGCTACCGATTCTGCCGATCTGCCGTCGATTTCTGTCCTGGGCTCTTCCATTGCGGCGCAGGAGCGGTAGGTTGGTGTCAACCGCTCCGGCGGGAGTCCATCGTTCTTCCGGTGCTCTGCACCTTCGAGCGCCATCGGTCACTGACCTTCCCAGGTCGCCTGGCCCCGAACCCGTTCCGCCGGCCCATGCCCGCGGGACGCAACGATCCGACGACACTCGTCGGCGGATCGGCGGCAGCAAGTGCCGTCCCGCAAGACAGGCAGCGAACGTTCGCCTGGCAAGAAAGTTAAGGAAACGCCATCATGGCAACTGGCACCGTCAAGTGGTTCAACAACGAAAAGGGCTTCGGCTTCATCGCTCCGGACGACGGCAGCGCCGACGTCTTCGCGCACTTCTCCGCGATCGCTGGCAACGGCTACAAGTCGCTCGAGGAGAACCAGAAGGTCGAGTTCGAGATCACTGAGGGCCGCAAGGGCCCGCAGGCTGAGAACATCTCGGTCCTCGGCTGATCACAGCTGTCCAGAACGGGCTCGTCGTCTTCGGACGGCGGGCCCGTTCGCTGTTCCCGGGGCGCATCCCGGCGAGTGGACCTGTCGCTGACTCAGCGCGTCGGGCGCGGTTGGTGCAGTCTCAGCCAGTGCACGCGGATCGCTAGACACCCTAGGGATGTGACGTAGCGTGGAGGCATGCCTTCCCCACGAGCCATGCCGGAAGACGATGCGGCCCCGTTCGACCTGCAGTCCTTCATCGACGACTTCATGACCGGGCTCGACCCCGAGGCGGTCGAGGGGCGGCACCACTAGCCTCCCAGCGCACCGACGCCTGCGCCGTCCGCGCGTTCTGGATACCCTCCTCCGGTGACGCACGACGACCGCTGCACCTCGACGTGGTGGCGGTTCTCCTGCACACGGGAGCGCGATCACTCCGGGCTGCACCGTGACGCCACCCCCGGCGGCCTGGCCGAGTGGAACGGCGTCCGCTCCGGTGGTCAGTTCCGCGGGATCGACGACGTCGCCGATCTCCGCCGACGCTGACGCATCGGCCTGACGGTCAGTTCAGCACGAACTGCGCCGACTCCTCCGACTCCAGGTCCCCCACCGCGACCTGGAGGTGGTAGCTCGCCCCGCCGGCGGTCACCGACGGCCGCGACGAGTCGCAGGTCGTCGTCGACGAGCGCGTCCGGTCCCACTCGATCGCCGGCGTCGTCAGCTCCTGACCCGCCTTGATCGTGACGTCCTGGTTCGTCCCACCGGTCTGGCAGTCCCTCGACGACCAGTACTGCTCCTCACCGGAGCTGATCGTGAGCACCTGCTGCGCCGAGCCGAGGTCCGTGTGGCAGTCGTCCGGCCCGGTGTTCTTGATCGACATGGCGACCCGCGGGTCCTCGGTCGGCCCGTAGACCGACTTGTCGAGGACCGGGGTCAGCTCGATCTGGTCGTCTGAGCAGGCGGCCGGCTCGCCGGGGGCGGCGGACGCGGACGACTTCGGTGCGCTCGACGACGAGCCCGACGGGGATGCCGGCTCGGCGGCCGCGGACGACGTCGCCGTGGTGGTCGCACCCGGAGCCGACGCGGACGATGCCCCGCTCCCCCGTCCGACCACGATCAGCACGACCACGACGACGATGAGCAGCAGCACCCCGATGACGAGCGCCCGACGGCGCCAGTAGACCGTGGACGACTGGGGTCCGACGGGGTGACGGAACGACGACATGCGCACAGGGTAGGACGAACCGGCTGCCCGCCTGCGGCGCGACGCCGGAGCGTGCCGGAAAGCGTCAGAGGATCTTCAGCATGCGGGTGTTGCCGAGCGTGTTCGGCTTCACCCGGGCCAGGTCGAGGAACTCCGCGACCCCTTCGTCCGACGACCGGACCAGCTCGGCGTACACCTCGGGCTCGACGACCTGCTCGCCGATCTCGAGGTACCCGTGCTTGGCGAAGAAGTCGACCTCGAAGGTCAGGCAGAAGATGCGGGCGACCCCGAGTGCACGGGCGTCGTGCTCGAGGGCCTCGAGCATCCGGTGCCCGACCCGCTTGTGGATCCAGTCCTCGTCGAGGGCGAGGGTGCGGACCTCGGCGATGTCGTCCCAGAAGACCGCGAGGGCACCGCACCCGATCGGCACACCGTCCGGCCCCTCGGCGATCCGGAACTGCTGGATCGAACCGTAGAGGGCGACGTTCTCCTTGCCGAGCAGGATGCGTCGGTCGACGTACGGAGCGATGAGCCGCTGGATGTGCGGCACGTCGGAGGCCAGCGCGGGCCGCACCCGGATGCCGTGCTCGTCGCGCTCGTCGAAGGCGTGCTTCCCGGTTCCACTCATCCGGTCGAGCATAGGGCAGCAGGAGGGCGCGGCAGCAGGGGGACACCGTCCTGGATCGCTCCCATCCGCACCGGCCTACCGTTCACCGTGAAACCCGAACACGACGAACGAAGGAGCAACCGTGCCCCAGATCATCGAGACCGTCGACGTCACCGTCCCCGTCCGCCAGGCCTACGACCAGTGGACCCGGTTCGAGGAGTTCCCCACCTTCCTCGACGAGGTGGAGAAGATCGTCCAGGTCGACGACAAGACCACCGACTGGACCGTGAAGGTGGCCGGCCAGGAGCGCGACTTCCGCGCCGTCATCACCGAGCAGCACCCGGACGAGCGTGTCGCGTGGACCGTCAAGGACGGCGACGTCGAGCACGCCGGCGTGGTCACCTTCCACAAGCTGTCCGACAACGAGACCCGCGTCACGGCGCAGATCGACTGGCACCCGACCGGCCTCCTCGAGAAGCTCGGTTCGGCCGTCGGCGTCGGCGGTCACGCCGTCAAGAAGGACCTGCAGAACTACAAGGAGCGCGTCGAGAACGCCCCGACCGACAGCGGTTGGCGCGGAGACGTCCAGGCCTAGGACGTCCAGTACCGACTGACGGGAGGCGCGGTGCCGGCTGGCACCGCGCCTCCCGTCCGTCGTGTGGTCACCCGTCGACGCACACCCCGCGCTGGCAGAGTGGTGCCCATGCAGCTCCTCCGCACCGCCCTCACCGGTACCGCGATCGCCACCGCCGGCAGCGTGGCCCTCGGTGCCGCTGCCGCCCGCCGGCTCCTCCGTCCCGCCCCGTTCACCCCCGCGGAGTCCGAGCTCGTGTACGCCCGCGCCGAGGACGTCCCCGGCAGCGAGCCGGACGGCGTCGCCCACGTCCACGTCGTGCACGTGCACGGGCAGTCGGTGGGCCCGCAGCAGGTGCTCCGGGGCCTGCGGGTGTGGCGGTCGCTCGGCGCCGCGAACCAGGTCGTCGACACGTCCGACCTGCCGCTGCGCTCGCTCGACCCGGTCGCCGTCGACCGCATCGCCGCCGCCGCGCACGCCGCACGGGCCCGTGGCGCCGAACGCGTCGTCCTGCAGGGGTGGTCCGCCGGCGCACTCGCCGCGTCCGCCGCAGCGGCTCGGACGCCCGTCGACGGGATCGTCGGGGTGGCACCGCTCCTCGACGTCCGGTCCGCACTCCGCGGTGCCGTCACGGCCGCCCGCTACCCGGCCGCCGTGGGTGTCGTCGCCGGGCGCATCGCGACCATCCCCGGCCTGAGCCGGCTCGCGGGCGTGCCGTACCCGCTCACCGTCACCCGGTGGCAGGACGAGGGCACCCCGACGCTGCTCCTGCACTCGACCGCCGACCCGCTCGTCGCAGCGGCGGACGTCGCGACGCGGCGCTCCCGCGGCGCCCGGACCGTCGCGTTCGACCACGCCCGGCACACGCTCGAGTGGAACGAGGACCCGGACCGCTGGGAGACCGCGGTCCGCGAGTTCGCCGCGACGCTGGGCTGACCCCCGTCCCGCTCCGCCGGCGATCCGTGCCGACGCCGGACAGCGAAGTGGCCCCGGTCGGGGGAGACCGGGGCCACTGACGTCCGGCCCGTTGGGGGGAACCAGCCGGACATCAGGTGCGAGGTGTTGGGGGGAACCCCTCGCACGACCCAGGCTACCCCCGGTCGAGGGCCACGTCCGCGACGCTCCGGAACACGCGCCCTGCGGATGGCGATCAGCCGCACCACGAACGGACGGGAGGCGGGGTGCCTGCTGGCACCGCGCCTCCCGTCCGTCGTGTCTCGGGGTCCTAGGACTCGATCTCGCCCTGCGGGGTCTCCGCGGCCTCGACCGCGGCCGCCCCGGCGAGGACCTCCTCGCGACCCGGCTGACGCCCGGTCTCGAAGTCGAACTTCCCGTCGACGAAATCGACCTTCACGTGGTCGCCGGCCGTGAGCTCACCCTGCAGGATGTGCTCGGACAGCTGGTCCTCGACCTCGTGCTGCATCGCGCGGCGCAGCGGTCGGGCACCGAGTGCCGGGTCGAAGCCGACCTTGATGAGCTGCTCCTTGGCGGCGAGCGTGAGCTCCACCGTCATGTCGCGGTCCAGCAGGCGGTCCGCCAGGCGCTTCACGAACAGGTCCACGATCTGCAGCAGCTCGGGCTGCGACAGCTGCGGGAACACGATCGTGTCGTCGACACGGTTCAGGAACTCGGGCTTGAAGTGCTTCTTGAGCTCCTCGTTCACCTTCGAGCGCATGCGGTCGTAGCCGACGGCCGAGTCACCCTCGACCTGGAAGCCCACCGGGCCACCGGCGATGCCCTGCGAACCGAGGTTCGTGGTCATGATGATGACGGTGTTCTTGAAGTCCACCACGCGGCCCTGACCATCGGTCAGACGACCCTCTTCGAGGACCTGCAGCAGCGAGTTGAAGATGTCCGGGTGGGCCTTCTCGATCTCGTCGAACAGAACCACGGAGAACGGCTTGCGGCGGACCTTCTCGGTCAGCTGGCCGCCCTCCTCGAACCCGACGAACCCGGGAGGGGCACCGAAGAGTCGCGAGACCGTGTGCTTCTCGCCGAACTCCGACATGTCGAGGGAGATCAGTGCGCCCTCGTCGTCGAAGAGGAACTCGGCGAGTGCCTTGGCGAGCTCGGTCTTGCCGACGCCCGTGGGGCCGGCGAAGATGAACGAGCCCGAGGGGCGGTTCGGGTCCTTGAGGCCGGCGCGCGTGCGGCGGATCGTCTTGGACAGGGCCGAGATGGCTTCTTCCTGGCCGATGACCCGCTGGTGCAGGGCCTTCTCCATGAAGACGAGACGCGAGGTCTCCTCCTCCGTGAGCTTGAACACCGGGATGCCCGTGGCCTGCGCCAGGACCTCGGCGATGATGCCCTCGTCGACGGTGCCGGACGCGGCGACGTCACCCGCACGCCACTGCTTCTCGAGGCGGAGACGCTCGCCGAGGAGCTTCTTCTCCTCGTCGCGCAGGCTCGCGGCCTTCTCGAAGTCCTGCTCCTCGATCGCGGCTTCCTTCTGCCCGCGGACCGCCGAGATCTTCTCGTCGAACTCGCGGAGCTCCGGCGGCGCCGACAGGATCGACAGACGCAGGCGAGCGCCGGCCTCGTCGATCAGGTCGATGGCCTTGTCCGGCAGGAAGCGGTCCTGCACGTAGCGGTCCGCCAGGTTCGCCGCGGCGACGATCGCACCGTCGGTGATGGACACCTTGTGGAACGCCTCGTACTTGTCGCGGAGGCCCTTGAGGATGTTGATCGCGTGCGGCAGCGACGGCTCGTTGACCTGCACCGGCTGGAAGCGGCGCTCGAGTGCAGCGTCCTTCTCGAAGTGCTTGCGGTACTCGTCGAGCGTGGTGGCACCGATGGTCTGGAGCTCACCGCGGGCGAGGAGCGGCTTGAGGATCGACGCGGCGTCGATCGCGCCCTCGGCGGCACCTGCACCCACGAGCGTGTGGATCTCGTCGATGAAGACGATGATGTCGCCGCGGGTGCGGATCTCCTTCGTGACCTTCTTGAGGCGCTCCTCGAAGTCACCGCGGTAGCGGGACCCGGCGATGAGCGAACCGAGGTCGAGCGAGTAGAGCTGCTTGTCCTTCAGCGTCTCGGGCACGTCGCCCTTGACGATCGCCTGGGCGAGGCCCTCGACGACGGCGGTCTTGCCGACGCCGGGCTCACCGATCAGGACGGGGTTGTTCTTGGAGCGGCGGGAGAGGATCTGCATGACCCGCTCCATCTCCTTCTCGCGGCCGATGACCGGGTCGAGCTTGCCGTCGCGCGCCGCCTGGGTGAGGTTCCGACCGAACTGGTCGAGGACCTGCGAACCCTGCTGCGCGTTCTGCTGCTGCTCGCCGCCGACGGCGACCGCTTCCTTGCCCTGGTAGCCGGACAGGAGCTGGATGACCTGCTGGCGGACGCGGTTGAGGTCCGCGCCGAGCTTGACGAGCACCTGGGCGGCGACGCCCTCGCCCTCGCGGATGAGGCCGAGGAGGATGTGCTCGGTGCCGATGTAGTTGTGGCCGAGCTGCAGCGCCTCGCGCAGGGACAGCTCGAGCACCTTCTTGGCGCGCGGCGTGAACGGGATGTGCCCGGTCGGCTGCTGCTGGCCCTGCCCGATGATGTCCTGGACCTGCTCGCGGACGGCATCGAGCGAGATGCCGAGCGACTCCAGCGCCTTGGCGGCGACGCCCTCGCCCTCGTGGATGAGGCCGAGGAGGATGTGCTCGGTGCCGATGTAGTTGTGGTTGAGCATCTTCGCTTCTTCTTGAGCGAGGACGACAACACGACGGGCTCGGTCGGTGAATCTCTCGAACATGTGCTCTCCCTTGCCGGGCTCGTGGGAGCTCGGTGACGTACATCGAGACTAACCAGCGGACCCCCGCAGGGCTGCCCCTGTTCGCCGTGGGCGTGACCCCGCTTCGCCCCGTGGCTGCGCGGCCGCGCACCTGCCGTCGACCAGGCCGGGCGGCTAGCATTCGGGCATGGAGCAGCCCGTCGTCGGACTCGTCGTCCACCCCACCAAGAACGTGCACGAGTCGATCCTGACCCTGCAGCGGTGGAACGCCTCCGGCCGCGGGCAGCTCGTCGCGCGGCGGGCCGACGCCCAGCGCATCGGCGGGGGTGTCGACGTGATCGGCGACGACGACTTCACCGAGCAGGTCGACCTGGTCGTCGCGCTCGGCGGCGACGGCACGATGCTCGGCGCGATGCGGCTGGTGGCGAAGCGCCCGGTGCCGGTGCTCGGCGTGAACTACGGCAACGTCGGGTTCCTGGTCGAGATCGAACCACCGGAGCTCGAGCACGCGCTCGACCGGTTGTCCGCCGGCGACTACCAGCTCGAACCACACCACGCGCTCGAGGCACGGCTGTCCTGGAGCGGTGCCCGCACCGACTACCTGGCCTTCAACGACCTGACCGTGGTGCGCCGACCCGGCGCCGGCCAGGTGTCCGCCGACCTGAGCGTCGGCGGGCTCGGGTACGGGTACTACCGCGCGGACGCCATCGTCGCCGCGACGCCCGCCGGGTCCACCGCGTACAACTACGCAGCGGGCGGGCCCGTGCTCTCCCCCGCCCTGTCCGGCTCCGTCGTGACCCCGGTCGCGCCGATGGCGGGCATCGACCGCTCCGTCGTGCTCGCGGCGCGGGAGCGCTACCGCTTCGACATCGCCGAGGGCACGCGGAGCGCCGCGCTCGAGGTCGACGGGCTCGTCGTCGGCGAGGTCGCCACCGGGGCGCAGATCGACGTGCGGCTCCGGAAGGACGCCGGGAGCGTGGTGCGGCTCGACGCCGAGCGGCACGGGCGGACCGGCCGGGTGAAGCTCAGCCTGCTCGACCTGCCGGTGCGACCGGACCAGCTCATCGAGCTCATCCCGCAGGACCTGCGCCAGAAGCTCGGCCGCGAGCTCGACGACTAGCGACCGCCCCCGGACGGACGAGTGGCCCGCCCAGGCAGTGCCTGGACGGGCCGATCCCATCACCCCACCGAGCAGCCTTCCCACAGGACGACCCGGTTCCCCCAGCCGGCACTCGCGCGCCGGCCGAAGCCTGCTGACCTCAGTCGGTCAGGTACAGCTGCATGTCCTGGCTCACGGCCTTCGCGAACAGGCGGAGCTTCGCACGCGACTCGACGCGGCTGACGGCCTGGCGGGTCGTGTGGACGATCTTCGAGATCTCGTCGAGCGTCATCGGCTTGTCGTCGTCGAGGCCGTAGCGCATGCGGATCACGTTCGCCTCGTCGCTGGGCAGCTCGGAGACGATGGAGCGGATGTCGCGGTGCAGGAGCGTGGTCTCGGTGAGCTCGTTCGGGCTCGCGGCGTCCTCGTCCTCGATGAAGTCGCCCAGCTCGCTGTCGTCCGAGTCGCCGACCACGGTGTGGATCGACACCGGCTCGTGCGAGCGGCCCTTCAGGTCGAGCAGTTCCTCGGTGCTCATGCTGAGCTCCGCGGCGACCTCGTCGGGCATCGGCGCGCGGCCGAGGTCGACGGTCAGGTCGCGCTCGGTGCGCGAGATCTTGTTGATGAGCTCCACGGTGTGGACCGGGATGCGGATGGTGCGTGCCTTGTCGGCCAGCCCACGCGAGATCGCCTGGCGGATCCACCAGGTGGCGTAGGTCGAGAACTTGTAGCCCTGCGTGAAGTCGAACTTCTCGACGGCACGGACGAGGCCGAGGTTGCCCTCCTGGATGACGTCCATGAAGGGCAGGCCACGCTGCGAGTAACGCTTCGCGATGCTCACGACGAGGCGGAGGTTCGAGGTGATCATGCGCTCCTTGGCGCGCTCACCGTCACGGACGAGCCAGCGCAGCTCGCGCTGCAGCGTCTTCGCGATGCCGGCCTCCGAGTTGAGCTTCTCCTCGGCGAACAGGCCGACCTCGATGCGGCGGGCGATGTCCGCCTCTTCCTCGGCGGTGAGGAGCGAGAGACGGCCGATGTGGCGCAGGTAGTCGCCGACCTGGTCGACCGAGGCGCCGCGGACGCCGGCGAGCTGCTCGTCGGCCTCGACCTCGACGGCCTCGAGCGTGGTGGTCTCCACCGCGGTGATCGCGGTCTTCGCGGCGGCAGCCTTCTTGCTGCGGCGCGCGGTGGTGCCAGTGGTCGTCGTCTTCGGTGTTGCGGTCGCGGTCGTCATGGTGACTCTCCCTGCGGTTCGACGGTGATGGCCTCGGTGGGGGGTGGTCATGAGTAAAGCGGTCGCGAGGTGTACCCCACAAACCGATGGGATCGATTCCCAGGGAACACCGTGATTCGACCCCTGAGCTGTCCCCCGCGGGGTACACCAGTGGGGGTGGCGGTACCCCGCTCCTCCCCCACACACACGGGGATCCGGCGTGTTTCCGGTGTTGCCGGGGTGTTTCGGCGGCGTTGCCGGAGCTGTACCCCGCTGACCCGCGCGGAGCGGACACGAAAACGGGGTACGACGATCCGGACCATCACGATCCGGACGCCGTACCCCGAAGGCCGAGCGCTGTTCGGTGTCACCAGGAGGGTTCGAGCCACCCGTCCCGTCGCTCGGGGACCTGGGTGTCGGCGTCGCGGTCGAACTCGTCGTACTCGCTCTCGAAGTCGCCGACGAGGCTGCGGCCGGTGAAGGCATGCGTGCTGGACATGCGGACGATGCTCGCCCCGGCGAGCGACGGCAGGGTGAACACGCGGTGACCGGCCGCGGACGCGCAGACGTCGAGGTCCCGCTGGTCGGACGGGTGGCTACTCCGCGGAGGTCGGTGCGGGAGCCGGGCGGCCGTGCTCGCGCTCGAAGCGCGCACGCTCCTCGGCCTCGACCTTGGCGTAGGCCGACCGCTCCGTGCGGTCCGCTCGCATGATCGCGCGCATGACGAACCAGAAGATCAGGCCGACGACGACGGTGGGCGTCACGGCGAAGATGATCCCGGTCACGACTCCATCTGGCACCCGGACATCGTACCGCCCCGTGCTGGGGCGCAGCAGACGCCTACTTGACCAGCGGGAACAGGATCGTCTCGCGGATCCCGAGACCGGTGATCGCCATGAGCAGGCGGTCGATGCCCATGCCCATGCCGCCCGACGGCGGCATCGCGTGCTCGAGGGCCCGCAGGAACTCCTCGTCGACGCGCATCGCCTCGGGGTCACCGCCGGCGGCGAGCTTCGCCTGCTCGACGAAGCGCTCGCGCTGCACGACGGGGTCGACGAGCTCGGAGTACGCCGTGCCGAGTTCGAAGCCGCGGACGTACAGGTCCCACTTCTCGACGACGCCCGGGCGGGTGCGGTGCTGTCGCGTCAGCGGTGAGGTGTCGACGGGGAAGTTCATCACGAAGGTCGGTGCGTACAGCTTGTCGGAGTTGAAGTGCTCCCACAGTTCCTCGACGTACTTGCCGTGGGTGGCGTGCACGACCTCGACGCCCTCGGCCTCGGCGAGCGCCTGCAGCTCGGACAGGGGCGTCTCGGGGGTGATCTCGTGCCCCGAGGCCTCGGACAGGGACTCGTACATGTCCATCCGCGCCCAGTCGCCGCCGAGGTCGTACTCGGTGCCGTCGGGCAGCGTGACGACCAGCGAGCCGCCGGTCACGGCCTTCGTGGCGTTCTGCACGAGCTCCTGCGTGAGGTCGGCCATCTGCTCGTAGTTGCCGTACGCCTGGTACGCCTCGACCATCGCGAACTCCGGCGAGTGCGACGAGTCGGCACCCTCGTTGCGGAAGTTGCGGTTGATCTCGAACACCCGGTCGATGCCGCCGACGACGGCGCGCTTGAGGAAGAGCTCGGGCGCGATGCGCAGGTACAGCTCGGTGTCGAAGGCGTTCGAGTGCGTGACGAACGGCCGGGCGGAGGCGCCGCCGTGCTGCGTCTGCAGCATCGGGGTCTCGACCTCCAGGTAGTCGTGCCCGGTGAACGTCTGCCGGAGCGACGCCATCACCGCGGCACGGGCGCGGACGGTCGCGCGGGCCTGGTCGCGCACGATCAGGTCGAGGTACCGCTGGCGGACGCGGGTCTCCTCGTTGAGCTCGTTGTGCAAGTTCGGCAGCGGCAGGATCGCCTTCGCCGCGATCGCCCACTCGTCGACCATGATGCTCAGCTCGCCACGACGCGAGGAGATCACGCGGCCGTGCACGAACACGTGGTCCCCGAGGTCGACGTACTCCTTCCAGCGGGCGAGCGACTCCTCGCCCACCTCCGCCAGCGACACCATCGCCTGGATGCGGGACCCGTCCCCGGACTGCAGCGACGCGAAGCAGAGCTTGCCGGTGTTGCGCGAGAACACGATGCGGCCGGCGACGCCGACGACGTCCCGCGTCTCCTCGCCGGTCTCGAGGTGCGCGTACTCCGCGCGGACCGCCGGGATCGTCGTGGTGAGCGGCAGCTCGGCGGGGTACGCCTCGATGCCGGCGTCGAGGAGCTTCGCCCGCTTGTCGAGCCGCACCTGTCGCTGTTCGCTCGTCTCGGCGGCGGCGAGCTCCTCGGCGGAGGGGCCGTCGCCCGAGGGCTCGGTTGCGGGTGCGGTCTCGTCGGTCATGCTGGTGCGGCTCCGATGGGTCGTGGGGATGCACCGATGGTACCGGGAGCACCGCCCCGCCCGTCCCCGTGCCGTCCGGCGCGACCGGCGCGACCGGCGCGACCGGCGCTGCATGGTCCTGCTCACCCGGCCGACGCGTGCAGCCGGGTCGGCTCGCGCCAACCGGCTCGATCCTCCCGAGCAGGCGGGTTGCGGACGCTCCAATGGTCATACCATTGGAGTGTCCACGAGTCACGTCCGACAGCGCGACGGCTGGCGCCAGCCGCACCCGCGCGAGCCGGATCCGCAGGACCCGCGTGAGCCGACACGACCCGTGGGACCCGCCGGTGGTCGTCCTCACGGACGTGCGGCACCGTCCACCGCCCGACACCCGCGACGACGAACCGGTCGACGGGGCACCGGTCAGAGGGCCGCCTGGCCGTCGGCGGCGGCGAGGGCGTTGTCGACCGCGGAACGCACGAGGGCGCCGAGGACGCGGCCGGGGTGCTCGACCCCGATGCCCGAGAGCGTGCCGGCGGACTGGTCGACGATCGCGGTCGAGAAGGACACCGCGGCCCGCACGGCGTCGGCGTAGGCGGGACGGTCCTGCTCGCTGACGACGAACGGCTCCGCCCCCATCTCCACGACGAGTGCCTGGGCGATCGGGAGCACGGGCGACGGCGCGGTCACGGCGCAGTACGCGTCGCGGAGCCGGACCAGGTCGACGCTCGTGCCGGTGAACGCCATCGCGGGGTGGATCGCGAGCGGGATCGCACCGGCGGCCATCGCCGGACGCAGCACCTCGACGCCGTGGTCGGGGCTGGTGTGCACGACGAGCTGCCCGGGCTGCCAGATGCCCGCGTCCGCCAGGCCCTGCACGAGCGAGGCGAGCTGGTCGTCCGGCACCGCGAGCAGCACGAGCTCGCTGCGCTCGACGAGGTCCGGGGTCGCGAGGACCGGTGCGCCGGGCAGCATGGCCTCGGCACGGTCGCGGCCCGCGTCGGACACCGCCGTCACCCCGACGACGGCGTGCTCCGCGTTCGCGAGCGCCGCACCGAGGACGGGTCCGACCCGGCCGGCGCCGATGATGCCGACGCCGAGGCGTCCCGCCCTCACCGTGCGGCTCCGGGTGGCGGCACGTCGGTCCACCGGACGGGAGGCGCGGGGCGCGTCCCGTCGTCGGCCCGCGACGGGCCCGTGGGGGCTCCGGGGGCCGTGGTCGCGGCCCACTGCCGGTGCGGAGCGTGCGTGGCGGGGGTGCGGCGGGCCTCCCGTTCGCGCCACCGGTGGGAGGTGTCGGCGGTCGCCGCCTCGACGGCGCGGTGCGCGGCCTCGGACCACAGGCGCTGCGCGTCGTGCGCGTCGAGCGCACCGATGCGTGCCGACACCGGGCCGGCCACCGTGTGGACGTGCGCGGACGCGAGCCGGAGCAGCCGCTCGAGCGGACCCTGCTCGACCTTCACGCTCTGCACCCGGGGCAGCGGCACGATGACGAGCGACCGCCACACGGCACCGAGGCGCAGGAGCACCGCACCCTGCACGAACCGGTAGCCGTTGCGTCGGAAGGCGAAGGGACGGAGCCAGGCGCCGCGACGGGGCGAGTACACGAAGCCGCCGCGGTCACCGGTCGTGGTGAGGCTGTCGTCGACGACGCCGACCGCCTCCGACGAACCCTCGCGGAGTTCCTCGCGGGAGGCGGCGGGGCCGACGACGGCGGCACCGACGAGGCCCGGGAGGATGATGTCGAGGACCTCGCGGACGTCGTCGGCGCGGCCGACGGGCAGCACGATCGAGGACACCTGCTGGTTGCTCGACGCACCGTTCCCGGCGTTCGTGGCGCGGTTGATGCGGACGTCCCACCAGCCGAACGGCCGCCAGAGCAGGGGCTGCGCGACGCTCACGGCGTGGATCCGCCCCGGCGGCAGCGTCTCGTTCGACGTCGAGACGAGTCCGAAGCCGATGCGGATGCCGTCGCGGGTCTCGGCGATCGTGTACTGCAGCGACCGCGAGAACTTCCGGACGGTGTAGCCGCCGGCACCGATCACCACGGGGAAGAGTGCGAACAGGATGCCGTACTCGCCGGTGACCGCGATGCTGACGACGATCGCCGCGATGACCACGACGAAGAACACGGTCGTGAACGAGAGCAGCATCGAGGCGATGAGCCGGCCGGGGTGCACCTTGACGACGCGGGTGGCGTGCACCGCCGCGGGGTCGAGCTCGGGCGAGAAGAGTTCGTCGACGCGGTCCTGCAGCACGCCGTTCGAGTCGCGCACCGCGGTGCGCTCGTCGTCCTGCGCGCCCGAGGCCAGGACGAGGATGCGCTGCCGCAGGTCGTCCGCCGCGCGCGCCCCGAGGTACGCCAGCTGCACGTTGGCGTCGTTGCCGGCCTGGGCGATCTCGAGCTTCGCCGTGCCGAAGACGCGCGGGACCACGGGTCGCGAGATGTTGATGCCCTGGATCCGGTCGAGCCGCGCCTTGCGGTGGTTCCGGAACAGCACACCGGAACGGACCTCGACGACGTCGCCGGTGACACGGAACTCGTGCATCCGCCAGGAGACGTAGAAGGCGCCGATGAGCACGACGAGGAGCACCACGATGCCGAGCAGCACCCAGCCGACGGCGCCGTGCTCCCACACGTAGCGGACCGGGTCGCCGTCGTCCTGCGGGCCGCCGCCGGGCACGAAGAACTCGAGCACCTGGTCGCGCAGGTTGCTGAGGACGGAGCCGAGCACGACGATCAGGAAGATGCCGCCCTTGAGCAGGGGCGTCAGGGGGTGCAGGCGGTGCCACTCCCCGTCGGTCAGGGGAGCCGCGGCAGCCGCGTTGCCCTGCCGCGGTGGCGCCGGGGGCGGCGGTCCGGGTCGGAAGGTCATCGTCGCTCCTAGAGCCCGGCGCGCCGGGACTCGGCCAGCTCGACGAGGCGGTCGCGGAGCTCGTCGGCGTCCGCTGCGGGGATGCCCGGGATGCGGATGCCGCTCGAGGCCGCGGCGGTCACGAACTTCAGCTCGCTCAGCCCGAGGATCCGGTCGAGCGGCCCGCGGTTGACGTCCACGAGCTGCATCCGGCCGTAGGGCACCGCGGTGAAGCGCTGCCACATGAGCCCGCGGCGGAGCACGAGGTCGTCGTCCCGCAGGGCGTACCCGATCGCCCGGACCCGGCGGGGCGTCAGGACGGCGGTGACCAGCGCGACGAGGGCGACCACGATCGCGATGCACGTCCAGACCGTGCCGGCCGGTCCGCCGAAGCCGCCGAACAGCACCGCGAAGAGCACGCACCCGGCGGTCACGATCACGCCCACCACGACGGTGCTGACGAGCTCGGTCCAGACGAGCTTCGACGACACCCGCGTCCAGGCCGTGCCGGTCAGGCCGAGCCCCGCTTCGTCCAGTCGTTCGAGCGGCATCGCGGCCTCCTGCGGTCGTGGGTCAGTGCGCTGCCGTCCCGCCCCTCGGCAGGTCGTCGTCGTCGTCGCCCGGCGGCGGTGCCATGCACATGTGCTCGGCGACGAGCGCACACACGACGAGGACGAGACCTCCCCCGACCGCGACGGCGTTCGGCAGCACCGAGCCTAGCGGCGGCAGGGCCGACCTGGTCAGGAGGTACACGAGCAGCCCGGCCGCGAACGCACCGAACAGGGAGCCCGCGATGCTCGAGGCCTTCGCCAGCACGACCACGCGGGTGGCGTACAGCGGGTCGACAGCGTGCTGGCGCGTGGCACCGTCACGGGCGTGCCGGCGGACGGGCCGGGCCATCAGCACGACGGCGACGCCGATCAGGGCGAGCGTCACGCCGAGCGGCGTCGAGAGCAGCAGCGTGGGCGACTGGCGCGAGGCGAGCACCGCGTCGAGCGCGAACCCGGCGACGGCGGCGACGACCGCGACGCTGACCAGGGTGGAGGCGCGGGTCGGCTTCATGCTGCGGGCTCCGTCTCGTGCTCGTCGTCGTCCTCGGGCCGGGCGAACAGGCGCGGTTCGTCGACGCGCTCGGTGTCGTCGCCGAGTGCGTCGAGCAGGTCGGCCACCCGTCCGGACCCGGGCAGGACCGCATCGGGATCCGCGTCGAGCCACGGCGCGAGCACGAACGCCCGCTCCCCCGCGCGCGGGTGCGGCACCGTGAGGGTCGTGGTGTCGAGTCGGAGGTCGTCGATCGCGACGACGTCGAGGTCGAGCGTGCGGTCGCCCCAGCGGACGTCGCGTGTCCGTCCGTGGTCGTCCTCGATGCGGTGCAGGGCGTCCAGCAGCTCGTCGGGCGTGAGGTCGGTGTCGACGACGACGACCGCGTTCCGGTAGCGCGGCTTCGTCTCGTCGCGCCCGTCGAGCGTCACGGCGACGGACTCGACCTCGCGGCTCGACGCCACCGGCCGGACCCCCGGCACGGCAGCGATCGCCCGCGCTGCGGCGCGCAACGTGCTCCCGCGGTCCCCGAGGTTCGCACCCAGCGCGACGACCGCCCGGCTCACTCTTCTTCCTCGTCCGGCGTCGAGCCGCCACGGGTGCGTCGGATCGTGATCGACACGTCGGTGAACGGGACGGTGATCGGCGCCTGGGGCTTGTGCACCGTGACCTCCGTCGCCCGGGCCGCTCGGTGTGTCAGGACCGCGGCGGCGATGCGCTCGGCGAGGGTCTCGATGAGGTCCACCGGGTCGCGCTCGATCTCCGCGACGACCTGCTCGGCGAGCACCCCGTAGTGCACCGTGTCGGCGAGGTCGTCGCTGCCGGACGCCGTGCGGGCGTCCACCTCGACGGCGACGTCGACGACGAAGTCCTGGCCGTCCTGGCGCTCGTGCTCGAAGACCCCGTGGTTGCCGCGTGCGCGGACCCCGGTGAGTCGGATGGTGTCCCTCATGTTCGCGCTGCCCTCCAGGCATCCCAGACGTCGAGCACGGCACGGGTGGGTGCCGGGTCGTGCACGCGGACGCCCCACGCGCCGCGTTCGGCGGCGAGCAGGCTGATCGCCGCGGTGGCGAGGTCGCGATCGGCGGGCGGTGCGCCGGCGGGGCTGCCGACCCCGTCCAGGAACCGCTTGCGCGAGGCGGCGACGAGGACCGGCAGGCCGATCGACGCGAACCGCTCGTAGCCGGCCAGGATCTCCCAGTTCTGGGCGCCCTGCTTGGCGAAGCCGAGGCCCGGGTCGATCACGACCTGCTCCTGGCGCACCCCGAGCACGATGAGCTCCGCGACCCGGAGCTCGACCTCGCGCCGGACCTCCTCGACCGCGTGGGTGTAATCGGCGTTCCGGTACATGCGGTCGCTGTGCCCGCGCCAGTGCATGACGACGAACCCGGTGCCCGTGTCGCGGACGACCCGGACCATGTCGGGGTCGGCGAGGCCCCCGGACACGTCGTTCACCACGACCGCGCCGGCCTCCACGGACAGCTCGGCCGTCGACGCGTTCATCGTGTCGATGCTCACCGGGATGCCCTCGGCGACGAGCTGCCGGACGACGGGGAGCACCCGGTCCTGCTCGACCGTCGGCGGCACCCGCTCGGCGCCCGGCCGGGTGGACTCGCCGCCGACGTCGACCAGGTCGGCACCGTTCGCCACGAGGTCACGGGCGTGCGCGACGGCGGCGTCCACCGCGAGGTGGAGGCCGCCGTCGCTGAACGAGTCGGGCGTGACGTTGAGGATGCCCATCACGCGCGTGCCCGGGGCCCCGGGACCGCGGCGCACGTCGGCGAGCCGGCGCGCACGCCTCGTCGGCAGGTCGGTCATCCGGGGCTAGGCGGGGGCGATACCCGGGTTGCCGAACGGACGACGACGGGGCTTCGACGACGACTCGGGGTCGCCCTGCTCCGCCGCGGTCGACGCGGCCTTGCCCGGGAACTCGATCGCCGGCAGGGTCGAGACCGGCCGCTTGTCGCTCGACAGCCACTGCGGGCGCTCGGGCAGCTTGCGGACGTCCTTGAAGATCTCGACGAGCTCCGGTGCGTCCAGCGTCTCCTTGTCGAGGAGCTCCCCGGCGAGACGGTCGAGGATGTCGCGGTTCGCGTTGAGCACCTCGTACGCCTCGTCGTGGGCGGCCTCGAGCAGGGCGCGGGTCTCGGCGTCGACCGTCTCGGCGATGTTCTCCGAGTAGTCGCGACCGGTGCCGCCGCTCATGTCACGTCCGACGAACGGCTCGCTCGAGCCGGAGCCGAGCTTTACGGACCCGACGGCACGGCTCATGCCGTACTCGGTGACCATCTTGCGCGCGGTCGAGGTGGCCTTCTCGATGTCGTTCGACGCACCCGTGGTCGGGTCGTGGAAGACGATCTCCTCGGCGACGCGACCGCCCATGGCGTAGGCGAGCTGGTCGAGCAGCTCGTTGCGCGTCACGGAGTACTTGTCCTCGAGCGGGAGCACCATCGTGTAGCCGAGGGCGCGACCGCGCGGCAGGATCGTGATCTTCGTGACCGGGTCGGTGTGCCGCATCGCCGCTGCCGCCAGCGCGTGGCCGCCCTCGTGGTAGGCGGTGATGAGCTTCTCCTGGTCGGACATGATCCGCGTGCGGCGCTGCGGGCCGGCCATCACACGGTCGACCGCCTCGTCGAGGGCGCGGTTGTCGATGAGCTGCGCGTTCGAGCGGGCCGTCAGCAGGGCGGCCTCGTTGAGGACGTTCGCCAGGTCGGCACCGGTGAAGCCCGGCGTCTTGCGGGCGAGCAGCTCGAGGTCGACGCTCGCGGCGAGCGGCTTGCCCTTCGCGTGCACCTCGAGGATCTGCTTGCGACCCTGCAGACCCGGCGCGTCCACGCCGATCTGGCGGTCGAAGCGGCCCGGACGGAGGAGTGCGGGGTCGAGCACGTCGGGACGGTTCGTCGCGGCGATGAGGATGACGTTCGTCTTGCCGTCGAAGCCGTCCATCTCGACGAGCAGCTGGTTGAGCGTCTGCTCGCGCTCGTCGTTGCCGCCACCGATGCCGGCGCCGCGGTGGCGACCGACGGCGTCGATCTCGTCGATGAAGACGATGGCCGGCGAGTTCGCCTTGGCCTGCTCGAAGAGGTCACGGACGCGGCTCGCACCGACACCGACGAACATCTCGACGAAGTCCGAACCGGAGATCGAGTAGAACGGCACGCCTGCCTCGCCGGCGACGGCGCGGGCGAGCAGGGTCTTGCCGGTACCGGGAGGGCCGTACAGCAGCACGCCCTTCGGGATCTTCGCGCCGACGGCCTGGAACTTGGCCGGCTCCTGCAGGAACTCCTTGATCTCGTGGAGTTCCTCGATGGCCTCGTCGGAGCCCGCGACGTCGGCGAAGGTGACCTGCGGGTTCTCCTTGTTGTTCATCTTCGCGCGCGACTTGCCGAACTGCATCACCTTCGAGCCGCCGCCCTGGGCGCTCGACAGGAGGAACCAGAACAGGGCGCCGATGATGAGGAACGGCAGGATGATGCCGAGCAGGGACAGGAACCAGTTGCCCTGCTGCACGGTGTCGTTGTACCCGTCGGGCAGGTTCGCGTCGTTGACGGCGGAGATGACCTCTTCACCGCGCGGCGTGGAGTAGTAGAACTGCTCCTTCGCGTTGCCGTCCTTCAAGGTCAGGTCGACGCGCTGCTCGGTCGAGTTCACGACCACGGACGAGACCTTGCCGTCGGCGAGCTGCTCGAGACCCTTCTGGGTGTTGATCTGTTGCGTACCGGACTGCGCGATCACGCTCCAGCCGATGAAGATGCCGACCAGCGCGATGAGCACGTAGAGGTACGGGCCGCGGAAGATGCGCTTGAAGTTCATGTGATCCGGGCGCGATGGCCCGACACCTTTCTCTACCGGAGTTGCGTGCAGGTCAGCATACGGCCGTCACTCTGTGGCGAGAATGGGTGTCCTCTGCGGGCGAACTGCACGCCCGCCCCCCGTCAGGAGTACACGTGCGGGGCGAGGACGCCGATGCCGCGCAGGTTGCGGTAGCGCTCGTCGTAGTCGAGGCCGTAGCCGACCACGAACGCGTCGGGGATCTCGAAGCCGGCGTACTTCACGTCGACCTCGACCTTGGCGGCCTCCGGCTTGCGGAGCAGCGCGACGATCTCGACGCTCGCGGCACCGCGGGACTCGAGGTTCTGCTTGAGCCACGACAGCGTCAGACCGGAGTCGATGATGTCCTCGACGATGATGACGTCGCGCCCGTGCAGGTCGGTGTCGAGGTCCTTGAGGATCCGCACCACGCCGGACGACTTCGTGCCGGAACCGTAGGACGACACGGCCATCCAGTCCATGCGCGCCTGCATCTTGAGGTGCCGCGAGAAGTCCGCCATGACCATGACGGCACCCTTCAGCACACCGACGAGCAGCGGGTCCTTGCCCGCGTAGTCGCGGTCGACCACCGCGGCGAGCTCGGCGAGCTTCGCGTCGATCTGCTCGGGGGTGAAGAGCACTTCGGACAGGTCTGCCTGGACGTCGGAGAGTTCCACCGGTCCAGGGTAACCGTCAGGACGGGGCGCTGAACGCCAGCCGGTCGCCCTCGCGGGTGGCGCGCACCCCGGGCAGGTCGATCGGCCCCTGGCCGTGCCAGTCGGTCACGAGGCGGCAGACCTCGAGCGTGTGGGTCCGGGTGAGGGTCACGCCGAACTCGCCCTCGACCGCGAGCCGGACGAGCCGCTGCCGGAGGGCGGGCGGGTTCGCGAGGAGCTCGGGCACGGACAGCGAGATGCCGGCCTCGGAGTGCTCGGCGAGGTCCTCCGCCATCTCCTCGGCGAAGTGGTCCAGGGCGGCGGCGTCCTCGCGGAGCTGCTCGGCCGTGCGGGCGAGCGCCTCGGGCACCCCGGCGCCGAGCTCCCGCTCGAGGGCCGGCATGAGGGCGCTCCGGACCCGGACGCGGGCGTACGCCGGGTCGTCGTTCTGCGGGTCGTCCCACGGGACGAGCCCGGCCGCGACGCACGCCTGGCGCGTGGTGGGCCGCCGGACGCCGAGCAGCGGTCGCCCGTACGTCGGACCGTCGGTCCGCCGCGCCAGCGGCGGCATGCCGGACAGTGCGTCCGGCCCGCTGCCGCGCAGCAGGCCCAGCAGCACCGTCTCGGCCTGGTCGTCCAGGGTGTGCCCGAACAGCACCAGCGGTGACCCGGTGGCGGAAGCGACGTCCGCGACGGCCGCGTGCCGTGCCTCCCGTGCGGCGCCCTCCGGTCCACCGTCGGAGCCGACGGCGACCCGCCGGACCGTCACCGGGTCGAGCCCGAGCGATGCGGCCTGCCGGGAGGCGCGGCCCGCCACCGCCTCGCTGCCCGCCTGGAGCGCGTGGTCGACCACGACCGCACCGGCCCGCAGGCCCTGCTTCGGGGCCTCGAACGCGATGGCCGCGGCGAGCGCGAGGGAGTCGGGCCCACCGCTCAGCGCGACCGTCACGAGGTCGCCCGCGCGCACCGTGCCGTCGGCGAGCGCCTGCGCGAGCAGCGTCCGCACCGCCAGCCGGGTGGCGGCGACGGCGGGGTCCAACCGGGGACGCGGAGACATCACCCGGTAACGTTAGCCGCGCTTTCTTCCCGCACATGAGACCAGGAGCGCACCATGACCGCGTACGACGTCGTCGTCGAGATCCCCAAGGGCAGCCGCAACAAGTACGAGGTCGACCACGAGACCGGTCGCGTGTACCTCGACCGCGTGCTGTTCACCTCGTTCGTGTACCCGACCGACTACGGCTTCTTCGAGAAGACCCTGGCCGACGACGGTGACCCCGTGGACGCGCTGCTGCTCCTCGAGTTCCCGACGTTCCCGGGCGTCGGCGTCAAGGTCCGTCCGGTCGGCGTCTTCAAGATGAGCGACGAGGCCGGCAAGGACGAGAAGGTCCTCGTGGTCCCCGCGAAGGACCCGCGCTGGCAGCACATCCAGGACATCTCGGACGTCGACGACCAGACGAAGGCCGAGATCGCGCACTTCTTCGAGCGCTACAAGGACCTCGAGCCGAACAAGTGGGTCAAGGCCGAGGGCTGGGGCGACGCCGCCGAGGCCGAGGCGATCGTGCAGGCCGGGCAGAAGGCCTACGTGCCCGCCGGTCACTGACGCCGGGCGGACTCCGGTCCGCACCCCGCAACGAACAACGCGCCCCGTCTCGACGGGGCGCGTTGTTCGTTGCGGGGTGCGATCGTGCGTCGACTACATCGAGCCGGTCGGACGGGCCACGTACGGCAGGAGCTGGCTCGGCGTCCAGATCGCCCGCTCGAGCACGCCACGGGTCGGGTTCGCGGCCTCGACCATCATCCCGCCGCCCGTGTAGATCGAGTCGTGGAACGCCCCGCTGACGGAGCCGTTGTTCGAGTAGAAGAGGATGTCCCCCGGCTGGCGCTGCGAGAGCGGGACGAGCCGGCCGACCGACGCGAAGTGGTTGTACTGCCAGACGACGTTGTGGCCGCCGGTGGTGACGCCCTGCGAGTTGTAGGCCATCATCACGAGGCCCGAGCAGTCCCACTGGCTCGGGCCGGCGCCGCCGAAGACGTAGGCCTCGCCGATCTGGGCGCGGGCGTAGGCGATGGCGCCGGCGGCGCGGGACGGGCTCGAGATCGGGGCGGGTGCCGGAGCGGGCGCCGGGGCGGCGGGCTTCGGCGCGGCGGGCTTCGGCGCGGGTGCCGGCTTGGGTGCTGCCGGAGCCGGTGCGCTCGGTCGGGACGGCGTGCTCGTGCTCGGACGCGACGGCGTGCTCGGGGTCGACGGGCTGCTCGTGCTCGGACGCGACGGGACGCTCGGCGACGACGGGTCGGTGCTCGTGCCGGTGCCGGTGCCGGAGCTCGGCCGGGCGCTCGTGCTGCCGCCGCTCGACGGCGTGCCGGAGGCCGGTCGGGCGGCACCGCCGTCGGTGCTGCTGCCGCTGGTCGCGCTGCCGCCGTCCGCGGTGCCACCGTCGGCCTGGGCGGCCAGCTGCTGCTCGGCGCGGGCTGCCTGCTGCGCGTCCCAGTACGCCGACTCGGTCGCGACGCTCGTGCCCTTGAGGAACGCGAGCTGCTCGAGCACCTCGGACTGCTTCGCCTGCTGCGCCTCCACGCGTCCGCGTGCCGATGCCGCGAGGGTGTTCGCCTGGTCGAGGGCCTGCTCGGACGTGCGGGTCGCCTTCGCCAGCGCCGTGGTGGCTGCGTCCTGCTGCGCGGCGATCGACTCGACGGTGTTCTGGTCGGTCTGCGCCTGCGCCAGCACCCGGGCCGACCGCTCGGACAGGTGCGAGACGGTGCCGACGCGGTAGAGCAGGTCCTTCGCGTCGGATGCGTCGACGAGCATCGAGGTGGAGAGGTCCCCACCGCCGGTGCGCGAGAGCTCGACGACGAGCCCGGCGACCTGCGCCGCCGACTCGTCCGCGCGGTGCCCGGCGCGCTCCGCCTGGGCCGTCAGGTCCGTGAGCGTGTCCTTCGCCTCCTGCTGCCGGGACGCCGCCATCGCGTAGTCCTGGCCGGCCTGCAGCTCCGCCACCTGTGCCGAGTCCGCGGCGTCCTGCAGCGACTGCAGCCGTGCGTTCAGCTCGTCGACCGCCTGCTGGGCCTGGGCGGTGTCCGCCTTCGCCTCGCGCACGTCGTCCCAGCTCGGGGCGGACGGCGCTGCCTGCGCGGGGCCGGCGAGCACGACGGACAGGCCGATGCCGAGGACGGCGACGACCGCGGTGCACCCGGTCAGGTGGCGGGGGGAGGGCTTCATGTCCTGCTCAGGGCCTCTCGACGGCGCTGTTGCTCAAACCGAGATCCCCCGCGCTGCCATGAAGGGGACCGGGTCGACGGCGGAACCGTTGACCCGGGTCTCGAAGTGGAGGTGGCACCCCGTCGACCAACCGGTGGAGCCGATCCTCGCGATCTGCTGCCCGGCCTCGACGTGCTGCCCGACGGACACCAGGGTGCCGCCGTTCACGATGTGCCCGTAGGCGGTGGAGATGCCGCCGCCGTTGTCGAGCACGACCTCGTTGCCGTAGCCGCCGCCGTTCGCCGCGAAGGTGACGGTGCCGGAGTGGGCCGCGTAGATGGGCGCGGAGCAGGCGGGCGCGAGGTCGACGCCGGCGTGCAGTGCGCGGTAGTGCGTGTAGGGGTCGACGCGGTAACCGTAGGGGCTCGTCTGGTACCCACCGGCGGGGCGCACCCAGCCGGAGGGGTTCGGCGCTCCACCGGCGGGGCCACCCTGGCTGGTCGCAGCGGCCTTCGCCGCCCGCGCAGCCGCACGGGCCGCCGCAGCCTCGGCCGCCGCCCGCCGTGCCTTCTCGACCGCGACGCCCTTCGCGTAGCCCGCTTCGACGTTCTTCGCGTTCGTCGTGAGCAGGGTCAGCTGCGCCTCGAGCCGGGCCTTGTTGTCGGCCTCGGCGTCCACGGCGGTCTGCGCCCGGTCAGCGGCGTCCTGGGCGGCCTGCATCTTCGCCTGTGCCGCACGGGCGAGGGCCCCCAGGGCCTCCTTCGCCTGCTCGGCACGGTCGGCGAGCCCCTGGGCGACCCCGCGGTCCTGCGAGGCCTGGGAGTAGATGCCGTCCGCCTGCTCGGACAGCTTCGACATCGCGCCGAGCTCGTAGAGCAGGTCCCCGGAAGCCGACGGGTGCGTGAGGATGTCGGTCGTCACGTCGTTCGCACTCGCGCGACCGAGCTGCGCGGCGAGCTGACCCGCCTGCGCCTCCGACTGCTTCGCGGTGCGCTCGGCCTCGTCCGCCTGGCCCTGCAGCGTCTGCTGCTCGAGGGTCGCGGCGTCGTACTTCGTCTGCGCGTCCTGGTAGGCCGTGCCTGCGGCCTCGGCGGACGCCTGCGCAGCGGACGCCTTCGACGTGAGGTCCGCCAGGAGCGCCTTGATCTCGGTCACCTTCGCCTGCTGGGCGTCCTTCGATGCCTTGGCGTGCTCGACGTCGGACCAGCTGGGGTAGCTCACCGCCGATGCTGCGGTCACGGGACCGACGGCCGCGAGGGCGCCGGCCGTGAGCACGACGGCGACCGCGGCGGCGATGACGCGGCGGCGGGAGCGAGGGAGGTGAGGTGATTTCGACATGTGTCTCGATTTCGTAACAGCGCGGCGGGGCTCACGCTCGTAACACTGTCAACAGACGCAACAGTAACAACAGGGGTCGCAGCCAGGACACCCCCGAGCGAGGGGCCGGGCCGCCCACGATCGTCGCACCGGCAGCCCGGATCGGAGGGCCCGGCCGGGCGCGACACGCCGAGGGTGCACGGTTGGAGGCGCTCGATTTGTGCATCACGCAGGGCATCCGTATGCTTGTCCATCGGTAGCGCACGGCGCAGCTTGCGGCCCTATCGTTTAGTGGCCTAGGACACCGCCCTTTCACGGCGGCAGCACGGGTTCGAATCCCGTTGGGGTCACTCCACGTGAGTGAGCAAGCAACCGAGCAACACCGAACACAACACAACATGGCCCTGTAGCGCAGTTGGTTAGCGTGCCGCCCTGTCACGGCGGAGGTCGCGGGTTCAAGTCCCGTCAGGGTCGCCACGGCTGGATAGCTCAGTTGGTAGAGCGTTCGACTGAAAATCGAAAGGTCCACGGATCGATGCCGTGTCCAGCCACGGTGAAGAGCCCCTCACGAGAGTGAGGGGCTCTTTTGCGTCCCCGGTGACTCCGCGTTCACGGGGGTGGCGCCGCTCGGTCCCTGGATCGAACCACGTCCCCGACGTCGAACCAGGCACGCGGGCCGGTTCGACGTCGGAAGCGTGGTTCGACGGCCTCAGGCCTCGCGGGTCTTCGGCGAGCTGTCGTTCGTCTTCGCCGGGTCGCGCTCGACCACACCGCCGAGGGCGTCGTCGATGCGGGTCATGAGCTCCGCCGGGATCTGCACCCCGGCAGCGCCGGCGTTGTCGTGCACCTGCTCCGGACGCGAAGCACCGATGATCGCCGACGCCACGTTCTCGTTCTGCAGCACCCACGCGACCGCGAGCTGCGCCATCGACAGGCTGAGCTCGTCGGCGACGGGCTTCAGCTCCTGCACCGCGGTGAGCACCTCGTCGTTCATGAAGCGCTCGATCATCTTCGCGCCGCCCTTGTCGTCCGTGGCGCGCGACCCCTCGGGCAGCGGCTGACCGGGCTGGTACTTGCCGGTCAGGACACCCTGGGCGATCGGGGACCAGACGATCTGCGAGATGCCGAGTTCCTTCGAGGTCGGGACGACCTCGCCCTCGATGACCCGCCAGAGGGCCGAGTACTGCGGCTGGTTCGAGATGAGCTGGAACCCGAGGTCCTTCGCGAGCGCCGCACCGGCGCGGAGCTGGTCCGCCGTCCACTCCGAGACGCCGACGTACAGCACCTTGCCCTGTCGCACGACGTCCGCGAACGCCTGCATCGTCTCCTCGAGCGGCGTCTCGTGGTCGAAGCGGTGCGCCTGGTACAGGTCGACGTAGTCCGTCTGCAGTCGCTCGAGCGACCCGTCGATCGACTCGAGGATGTGCTTCCGGCTCAGCCCGGTGTCGTTGTGCCCCTTCGGGCCGGTCGGACCGAAGACCTTCGTCGCGATCTCGAGCGACTGGCGCCGCTCCCCCTTGAGGGCTTCGCCGAGGACGGTCTCCGCGCCGGTGTTCGCGTAGACGTCGGCGGTGTCGAACGTCGAGATGCCGACGTCGAGCGCGGCGCGGACGCAGGCGATCGCAGCGTCGTTCTCGACCTGGGAGGCGTGGGTGAGCCAGTTGCCGTAGGTGATCTCGGAGACCTTGAGGCCCGAGTTGCCGAGGTAGCGGTACTCCATGTGCGTGTCACTCCTGTCGCGGAGCGCGTCGGTGCGCCCCGACCGTGACGGTACGCGGGCTGCGTGGGGCAGGATCGCAGGGGCGCGGTGCACAGGTGCACCGCCGGGAGCAAGGGAGCATCCATGTCGGGACCGAGCGTGCTGTTCATCGGCGGCAGCGGCATCATCAGCGCCGCGTGCGTCCGCGAAGCCGTCGAGCAGGGGTTCGACGTCACCGTGCTCAACCGGGGCACGACGGACAAGCGGCCGATCCCGGATGCGGTGACGCGCCTCCAGGCCGACGTGTCGGACCGCGCCGCGCTCGAGGCGGCGATCGGCGACCAGCGGTGGGACGTCGTCATCGACTTCGTGGCGTTCACACCGGACCAGGTGCAGCGCGACGTCGAGGTCTTCACGGGACGGACGAACCAGTACGTGTTCATCTCGTCGGCGTCGGCGTACCAGACGCCCGCGACGCACCTGCCGATCACCGAGTCGACGCCGCTGAAGAACCCGTTCTGGCAGTACTCGCGGGACAAGATCGCGTGCGAGGACCTGCTCGTGCGGGCCTACCGCGAGGACGACTTCCCGATGACGATCATCCGTCCGTCGCACACGTACGACGAGACCCTCGTCCCGTTCTCCGGTGGGTGGACGGTGCTCGGACGCATGCGCGCCGGGAAGCCGATCGTGGTGACCGGTGACGGCAGCTCGCTGTGGACGATCACGCACGCCCGCGACTTCGCCGTCGGGTTCGTCGGACTGCTCGACCGCGCCGAGGCGATCGGCGAGGCGATCCACATCACAGGTGACGAGGCGCCGACCTGGAACCAGATCGCCCACGAACTCGCGGCTGCGGCCGGGGTGGAGGACCTGCAGCTCGTGCACGTCCCCGCCGACGCGATCGACGCCCTCGACGCCGAGTGGGGTGCGAGCCTGCTCGGGGACAAGGCGAACACCTCGGTCTTCGACAACACGAAGGTGCAGACGCTCGTGCCGGAGTTCGCGCAGACGACCTCGATCCGGCAGGGGGCGCGGGAGATCGTGGCGTGGTTCGACGCCGACCCGTCGCGTCAGGTGACGGACGAGCGGCTCGACGGCCTGATGGACCAGCTCGTGGAGCGGTGGCAGGTGCGCTGACGCGCGGCGGGACGGACGGGAGGCGCGGTGCCGGCTGGCACCGCGCCTCCCGTCCGTGGGGTGGTCGCGTCTAGCGCGCGGCCAGCACCTCGCCGAGGGTCCCGATCGCGAGACGGACCTCGTCGTCGGTGACGACGAGCGGCGGCGCGAAGCGGATCGTCGACCCGTGGGTGTCCTTCACGAGCACGCCGCGGTCGGCCAGGTCCTTCGCGATCGCCTTGCCGGTCCCCAGCGCGGGATCGATGTCGATGCCCGCCCAGAGTCCGGCGACCCGGTGCGCCACGACCCCGCGACCGACCAGCTCGTCGAGCAGGTCGCGCAGGAGCGGTTCGCCGTCGCGGGCGCGCTGCTGGAACGTGCCCTCGCCGAGCATCGCCACCACCTCGGCACCGACGGCCGCCGCGAGCGGGTTCCCGCCGAAGGTCGAACCGTGCTCCCCGGGACGGAGGACGCCGAGCACGTCACGGGAACCGACGACCGCGGACACCGGGACGATGCCGCCGCCCAGGGCCTTGCCGAGCGTGATGAGGTCCGGCCGGACGCCGACGCGCTCGACCGCGAGGGTGTGCCCGGTCCGCCCGAGCCCGGACTGGATCTCGTCGGCGACGAACAGCGCACCGAACTCGTCGCAGACCGCCCGCACGGCCGGCAGGTAGTCGGCGGGCGGGATGACGACCCCGCCCTCGCCCTGGATCGGCTCGAGCAGCACGGCGACGACGGTCTCGTCCATCGCCTCCCGCAGCGCGGCGGCGTCGCCGTAGGGCACCGTGCGGAAGCCCGGCGTGTACGGGCCGAAGTCGTCGTGCGCGGACGGGTCGTCCGAGAACGACACGATCGTGGTCGTCCGGCCGTGGAAGTTGCCGGACGCGACGACGATCGTGGCCTGCCCCGCGGGGACGCCCTTGACGCGGTAGCCCCAGGCGCGGGACACCTTGATCGCGGACTCGACGGCCTCGGCACCGGTGTTCATGGGCAGGACGAGGTCGGTGCCGGTCAGCGACGCGAGCGACTCCGCGAAGGGGCCGAGCCGGTCGTTCACGAAGGCGCGGCTCGTCAGGGTCACCCGGTCGAGCTGGGCACGGGCGGCGTCGAGCAGGCGCGGGTTGCCGTGGCCGAAGTTCACCGCGGAGTACGCGGCGAGTCCGTCCAGGTAGCGCTTGCCGTCGACGTCGGTCACCCACGCGCCCTCGCCGGACGCGATGACGACGGGCAGCGGGCTGTAGTTGTGGGCGAGGGAGCGGTCCTCGACCGCGAGGGCGGCTGCGGTGGCGTCGCCGAGCGCGCCGACGCCCGAGGGGGCGCCGGCTCCGGTCGTGGTGCTCACGGCTACCGCGCGACCGAGGTGTCGGTGCCGACGGGGTGCAGGTCGAGCGTGCAGCACTTCACGCCGCCGCCGCCGAGCAGGAGCTCGGACAGGTCGACGCCGATCGGGTTGTAGCCCTTCGCACGCAGCTGCTCGGCGAATGTCGTCGCACGCGCGGCGATCACGACGTTGCGGCCGTCGGAGTACGAGTTGAGGCCGAGGATGGCGGCGTCCTCCTCGGTCGCGATGATCGCGTCCGGGAAGCGCTCGCGCAGGATCGCCAGCGAGGGCTCGTCGAACGCGCTCTCGAGGTACGCGATGTTGCTCGTGCCGTCCGCGGCGGGCACCGGGTCGAGGACGGCGATGGCCGTGTCGAGGTGGTAGAAGTTCGGGTTGATCAGCTTCAGGGTGACGACCTCGCGGCCGTAGATGCCGGCGAGCTCCTCGTGCGAGGTGCTGTC